>Ga0214472_10003333_pt1 | contig 17013 bp, 13 predicted proteins | sample RVTome_6_FD_207662 | JGI IMG/M metagenome (GOLD analysis project Ga0214472, IMG submission 207662) | Soil microbial communities from uranium-contaminated site in the Upper Colorado River Basin, Wyoming, United States - RVT140D175 | ecosystem: Environmental > Terrestrial > Soil > Contaminated >... | reverse complement strand
TGCAGGATGGACAGCGCATAGCGGTACCCCGCGCGCTGATCCGGCGCGGTGAAGGGGTGCGGCAGCCGCCGCAGCCACTTGTGCGCGAACGCCTCGATCTTCGCCGCCGACAGCCCATCGCAGATCGCTTGCACTCGCCGCGGGTCCTCACACGAGAGGATGCCGTTGTCGAGGGCCTCGTAGGGGATGCCGCGCTGGGTGAGTTGCCGCTTCACATACTCGTGGCCGTTGAGGCACAGCTTGGCGTTGTACGGGAAATAGGTGCCAAACTTCAGAAAGAACGGCCCGAAGTCCCCATCCACGGCGTAGAAGTAGAAGTGGTTGACCAGGGCCGTCGAGCGGACGAGCCAGGGATAGGCCTGCCCGGTCGTCGGGTTGCGGCGCTTCTCGGTCCGCACCACCGGCGTCTTCTCCTGCGCCCGCCCCACGAACACGACGCCCCCCGCAGCCCCGAAGCGCGTCAAGTGCTCCGTCATCACGTCGTCTTTCCGTTGGCCCTTCTCGAACGTGATGAGCGGCACCCCCTGCGCGTGCACGAAGGCGTGAATGGCGGTGACGAAGGCTTTGCTGATGGGGTCCATCAGCACCGACGAGGCGAACGGCTGCCCCCGGTGCCGCCGGAAGAAGGCGGCGACTCCGCTCTCGTACTGCAACCCGGGCACGTAGGTGTTGAGGTACATCCGGTCGATGCCCTCCACTTCCAGGGTGACGTGCTCGCGCAAGATTTCGGCGACGCTCCGTGGTAGGCTCATGGCTGGCTCCGGTCGATGGGGGTCCCTTGTGGACCTACGACCCGCTTGACGGGTTATTGGGAGCGAGTGTATCGCATCCCGTGTTGTCCACTCGACCGGAGCCCTTCTCTCCGCATCCTTCCCAGAGACAAATCATTGTTTCTCCCTCAGTCGACGGTCGCTGGACAACAGAGCAGGGACGCTCCTCGGCCGTCGGCCGCATGATCAACCCCGTTCCTCCGCCTCGCGCTGTCGGCATGCCTCGTCGGTCTGAGGCGGACCCGCGCTCTAGGAGTTCACCCCCCTCGGCCAGGATGCAGATCTGACTTTGCTTCTTGTGCATATCGATGCCAATATGGTCCATGGCTGGCCCCCTTCTCCTTGCGCCCTTGAGCGCGTGATCTCTCTGTGGGGCACTCTATGCCACCACGTCGAGTCGGGGGTCAGCCGCTTCATCCCAACTCCGCGCGCGGCGCTATAGATCATGGACGATGACTACCCGGCGCGGATGCCCCCCACACTCCCCGTGCTGATGATGCTGCCCGCGCCCTGCCGGCGCATGATGGGTCCGCGTGCTTGATGCCAAGGAAGACGGCACGGAGCAGGACGGCCATGGTCGCCTCATACTCCTCCAGCCGGACGCTCTCGATGTTGCCGGCGGCGCCCGTGCCCCCGCCCGCATTGTTGAAGAGACCGTCGAGACGTCCAAAATGAGTCACGGCGTGAGCGATCACGGCCTGGACCTCGGGCTCCTGCGTGACGTCGGTGCGGATGAAGGTCGCCGGACGTCCAAGGGATTTCGCAAGACGCTCACCCTCCTCGAGGTGCCGCCCCGCAATCACCACCTTGGCGCCCTCTTCGGCAAAACGCTCCGCCGCATGCCGCCCGATGCCGCTGGTGCCACCAGCGATGATGCCTACCTTGCCGTCGAGCCGTCCTATGTGGGCCCCCTTTCCCTGGCCGTGAGCTGAGTGGTCCCTGCAGAGCGAAGATAACTAAGACCCATTGTCAGTCCTGCCCCGCCGCGCGCGAGGAGCGCCCAGGAGCCGTAGGCACAGCCAATTCCCAGGGCTCCCCGTGCGGTCGGACGGCCTGCCAGCAGACCCCGGAGACACCACGAGCCCCGAGGTTGCTCGACGCCCGTGGTCGACGATGCGAGACGCCCAGCGGGGTCACCCAGCCTGCTTGGCAGTCAGAGCGATCGCGTCCATGACCGAGTGACCAGGGATTACCTCCCGGGACCGGAGCGACCTGGTCGCCGCGCTCGAGCGCATTGTGACTCGAGCCGGCGTTCGCCGAAGCAACCCCGCCAGACTGGACCGACCCTCCCCGGCTTTCTCCACGCGTCCGGCAACCGCCTGCAGATCCTCCGTTCGACCTAAGTAATTGATGCACGTGCTCCATTGACCGTCGCCGCACCGCCGCCTATGGTGGGCCAAGCCGATCACATACTTACAAGAATATGAGTATTCGTATCCTCTTCATGGGAGTGATCGCGACCGTGACAAGGCAGAAGGATCTGGTCCTTGAGGCGGGGCCGGGCGCGACCCTGCGCGAGGTGCTCGACCGGCTCGAGGCCCTCTACGGTCCGGAGTTCGGCCTGCGCGTGTTCCGCTCGCAGACCCGACCCCGCCCCCTTCAGATGCACACGCGGATCTTCGTCAACAACGAGCTCGCGACTGACGAGACGCTGGACGAGGCGCTGCCGTCAGTTGGCCCCGAGCAGGGAGTCGCTGAGGTGCTGATCTATCTCATGCCCGCGGCCAGCGGGGGATGACAGAGCGGGGGATGAAAGGACAAGCCATGAGCGCTCCGAGGACGACAGGCGAGCCCGCGACGAAAGCCCAGGTGGCGCAGGAGGATCGCTGGATCCCGTCGGCGTGCACGATCTGCTACGGCGGGTGCTCCATCCTCGCCCACCGCGTGAACGGCACGATCGTGAAGATCGAGGGCAACCCGGCGAGCCCGATCGGCAGGGGACACATCTGCGCCAAGGGGCTGTCGGGGATCATGCTCCTCTACGATCCCAACCGGGTGAACACGCCGCTGCGCCGCACCAACTCGAAGAAGGGCATCGGCGTGGACCCGGGCTGGACGCCGATCTCCTGGGAGGAGGCGCTCGAGGAGATCACCGTCCGCATGGAGAAGATCCGCGCCGAGGACCCGCGCCAGCTCATGATCCAGGTGACGACGACGCTGGCGCCCTCCTCCCTCCTCTTCTTCACCTTCGGCTGGGCCTTCGGGACGCCGAACATGTGGGTGGCCGGCGGCGGCATCCACTGCGGCAACGGGGCGCATGCCGTCGGCGGCATCATGCACGGCTCCTGGTCGCTCGTGCCGGACTTCGAGCACTGCAACTACGCCCTCTACTTCGGTGCCTCGAAGGGGCACGGGGCGGGGCACGCCTCCACGCCCAACATGGAGCTGGCCGCCGACGCCCGGGTGCGGGGCATGCGCATGGTCGTGGTGGATCCCATGTGCAACTTCGCCGCGGCCAAGGCCAGCGAGTGGGTCCCGATCCGCGTCGGCACAGACCAGGCGCTGGCCATGGCCATGGTCAACGTGCTGCTGAACGAGCTGGGGATCTACGACGCCGAGCACCTCCGGACGAAGACCAACGGGGCCTACCTCGTGCGGCCCGATGGCCACCACGCCCGGGAGGCCGCATCAGGCAAGCCGCTCGTGTGGGACGTCGCCGCGGGCTCCGCGAAGCCCTATGACGACACGTCCGTCGGCGAGGCCGCGCTGCTCGGCGAGTACCAGGTGGCTGGCGAGATCTGCCGGCCGGCCTTCGCCCTCCTGAAGGAGCATGTCAGGCAGTTCACGCCGGAGTGGCAGGAGGCGCTGACCACGGTGCCGGCGGCCCAGGCGAGGCGCCTGGCGCGGGAGTTCGGCGAGGCGGCGCGGGTCGGCAGCACCATCGTGCTCGACGGCGTGCGGCTGCCGTATCGGCCCGCCGCGGCCATCTACTTCCGCGGGGCCCAGGGGCACAAGAACTCCTCCCACATCTGCTTCGCGGTGGATCTGCTCAACCAGATCGTGGGCGCCGCCGACGTGGTGGGCGGGGCGCTGGGCTTCAACCCGGTGTGCCACGGCCACCCGGACACGGGCCGGCCGCACTACGTCCCGCGCGCGGAGAAGGACGGGCTCATGACGCCGGGGACGTGGATGCTGCCGCATCTGCCATACCCGCCCGCCGAGCCCCGGCACCCGGACTCCATGGGTTTCATCGAGCTCTTCCCGCTCTCCCACGTCTCGCCGCTCATGGCCTCCGCCGACCAGGAGCAGTGGTGGGAGCGCTTCAACTTGCCCTACCGGCCCAAGATGATGATCAACTACGGGGCCAACTCGCTCATGAGCGTCGGGAACAAGGAGACGGTCGCGGAGACGCTCTCCAGGTACGAGTTCATCGTCTCCTTCGATCTCTTCCTCAACGAGTTTTCCGACTTCGCCGACATCATCCTGCCCGACGGGAGTTACCTCGAGGTCCTGGATCCGCGTCCCAACTTCCCCTTCATCTTCAATCACCCGGCCGGGCGCGGGCAGTGGGGGTGGCCGATCCGCCAGCCGGTGGCGCCGCTCAACCACGAGCGCCGGAGCGCGCGCGAGGTGCTGCTGGGGCTCGCCTACCGCATGGGCCTCGGGCCCGAGATGAACATGGCGGTCAACGTCTTCTACGGGCTCGACGGCCCGCAGATGCTCGACCCGAAGAAGACCTACACCTTCGAGGAGATCGCCGACCGGGAGCTCCAGCACAAGTTCGGCCCCGAGCACGGCCTTCCGTGGTTCAAGGAGCACGGGGTCATCACCTGGCCGAAGAAGGTCGAGGAGGTGTACTGGCGCCCCTTCGTGGAGGTGCGGGTGCCCATCTACTGGGAGTTCATGCTGGACGTCGGCGAGAAGATCCGCAAGGTGGCCGAGTCCCGGGGCATGACCTTCGACCCCGCGTACTATCACCCGATGCCCGAGTGGATCGCCTGTCCCGCCCACGAGGTGGAGGATCCGGCCTACGACTTATTCGCCTTCTACTACCGGGACGTGCTCCACACCAACGGCTTCACCATGGAGAACCCCTGGCTGGACGAGGCCTCCCGGATGGACCCGTACTCCTACAACATCGCGCTGAACACGAAGACGGCGCGCACGCGCGGGATCAAGGACGGCGACACGGTGTGGCTCGAGTCGGCGACGGGCCGGCGCGTCTCCGGGAAGGTCCGGCTCACGGAGGGCATCCACCCCGAGGGCGTGGGCATCGCGGCCTGTGCCGGCCACTGGACGCGGCATCAGCCCATCGCCCAGGGCAAGGGCGTCTTCTTCAACGATCTCCTGGAGGTGGACTTCGAGCACACGAGCCCGGTGAACCTCAACCTGGACCTCTGCGCGAAGGTGAGGGTCGTCACATGAGATACGGGATGGTGATCGACCTCAAGCGCTGCTTCGGCTGCTACGGCTGCCAGGTGAGCTGTAAGGCGGAGCACGCGACGCCGCCGGGCGTCTTCTTTGCCCGCGTGGTCAAGCGCGAGTCCGGGACCTACCCGAACGTGCGCAAGGTCTTCCTGCCCATGCTCTGCATGCATTGCGAGACCCCGCCGTGCGAGGCGGTGTGCCCTACGGGCGCCACCTTCAAGCGCCCCGACGGCATCGTGGACATCGACCGCGAGATCTGCGTCGGCTGCCGCTACTGCATGCAGGCCTGCCCCTACGAGGCGCGCTACTTCCACGCGAAGGAGCGCTTCTACTTCGGCGCGCAGGGGCCCACCGAGTACGAGGCCCTGGGCTACGCGCAGCACCCGACGGGCGTGGTGATGAAGTGCGACTTCTGCGCGCAGCGGCTCACGCGCGGCGAGAAGCCCTCCTGCGTGATGACTTGCCCGACCAACGCCCGCACGTTCGGCGACCTCGAGGACCCGCACAGCGAGGTCAGCCGGTTGATCAAGGAGCGGGGGGGCGAGCCGCTCCATCCCGAGCTCGGCACCGGGCCGTCCGTCTACTACCTGCCCGCCTGAGCGCCGGAGGCCGCCATGAGAGTCTTCACGGATCCCTTCGACCGGCTGCTGGACGACCTGCAGGAGACCGCGCGCCCCCAGCGCGAGTGGGTGGATGGGCGGGGCCTGCTGCTGATCATGGGGCACTTCCTCTCGGGGGTGGGCGCGGGGGGCTGGGCCTTCGCGAGCGCGCTGGGCTTCTTCCCCGGCGAGGTGGCGAGCGTCGCGATCGTGGCGGCGAGCGCGCTGGCGCATCTCCTCTTCCTCGGCCGCCCCGAGCGCTTCTGGCGCATGATCAAGATCCGCACCTCCTGGGTGGGGCGCGGCTTCATGGGGCTGACCCTCTTCATGGCCGCCTCCATCATGTACCTCGCGCTGCGGGTGGCGGGTCTCGGAGACACGACAGGCGCGGTTGCGGTGTGGGGGCTGTCGCTCGTCGGCGCGGCGGTGATCATGCTCTACAAGGGCAACGTCTACGCCGTGTGCCGCGCGATCCCGTTCTGGAACTCGTCGCTGCTGCCCGTGCTCTACGTGGCCTACGCCCTCCGCGGCGGCACGGCGCTCTTGCTGCTCTTCCTGCCGTGGACGGGGCTCGGGACTGCCCACCGGCTCGTCGAGGTCCTCGAGCTGTGGATCGGGCTCTCGGCGGGCGTCTGCATCCTCTTCTACCTCACCATCATGGCGAGCTCGTCGGTGGGAGCCCGCCGCTCGGTGGAGGACCTCCTGCGCGGGCGCGTGGCGGCGGCGTTCTACGGGGGCGTGATCACCGTGGGCTTCGTGATCCCGGTGGCCATCGGTCTTCTCAATGCCGTCACCCCGGTTTCTCTCGGCGCGCTGGCCGTGGTGGGCGCCGCCTCGCTGGTGGGCGACTTCTACGTGAAGTACGCCATCGCCAAGGCCGGGCGCTACCTGCCGCACGTGCACGGGGCCCGATGAGGGAGGGCGGGGAGCCCATGAAGGAGATCCGCTTCCACGGGCGGGGCGGACAGGGCGCCGCGATGGCGGCGGAGATCCTTGCCGCCGCGCTCGTGCGCGACGGCTGCTTCGCCGCGGCCTTCCCCATGTTCGGCTTCGAGCGACGCGGCGCGCCCGTGACGGCCTTCCTGCGCCTCGATGCCCGGCCGATCCGTGAGCGCACCCAGGTCTACACGCCCGACTGTCTCATCGTGCTGGACCGTGGTCTCGCAAGAGGAGGCGGCATCTTCGAGGGATTCAAGCCAGGCGGGGTGCTCCTGGCCAATGGCGCCGCGTTGCCGGCGCTGCCGCCGGGCGTGGAGGTCGGCCTCGCCGGAGTCGTTCCGGCGTCGGCCATCGCCCTCGAGGAGCTGGGGCGGCCCGCCGCCAACACGGCGATGCTCGGGGCCTTCGCGCGCCTCACCGGGTGGGTCTCGCGGGCGGCCGTGCTGGACGCCCTGCCCGACTACTTCGACGGCGAGGCGCTCGCGGGCAATCGACGGGCGGTGGAGCGGGGCCACGACGAGATGGTGCCGGCCCCGGCCGGGGAGGTGGCCCGTGCAATTCCATAGCCCCTTCGAGGGCGCGTGGGCCGATCCCGAGACGATCCACACCATCCTCACGGGCGAGTGGCGGCTCCAGCGTCCGGTCACGCGCGAGGCGCGCTGCTCGCACTGCGGGCTCTGCTTTCTCTTCTGCCCCAACGGCTGCGTCCGTGACCGCGGCCGCCACTTCGAGGCCGATCTCGACTTCTGCAAGGGCTGCGGTCTCTGCGCCAGAGTCTGCCCGGTGGCGGCCGTCGTCATGGTGGAGGAGGAGGGCGCATGACGACGGCGACTGACCTCCGCGTGATGGACGGCAACAAGGCGGCGGCGATGGGCGTGCTGCTCTGCCGGCCGGATCTGGTCGCCTCCTACCCGATCTCGCCTCAGACGCCGCTGCTGGAGGCGCTCTACCGCGCCAGCGCCGAGGGGCGCCTGGACGCCGAGACCGTGGAGGTCGAGGGCGAGAACTCCGCGCTCTCCGCGGCCATCGGCGCGGTGGCCGCCGGCGGGCGGGCCTTCACGGCGACCTCGTCCATGGGCCTCATGTTCATGTACGACGCCTACCTCTTCGCCGCCGGCCAGCGGGTGCCCGTGGTGATGACGGTGGCCACCCGCGAGCAGACCGCGCCGCACACCGTCTCCAGCGGGCAGCAAGACATCATGATGGTGAAGGAGGGTGGCTGGATCCAGATCGTGACGGAGAGCTGTCAGGAGATCCTGGACTCGATCCTCGTCGCCTATCGCCTCGCGGAGGATCCGAAGATCCAGCTCCCGGTCAACGTCGCCTACGACGGCTACTACCTCTCCCATCTGTCGGAGGCGGTGCGGGTCCCCGAGCAGGCGGCGGTGGACCGCTTCCTCGCCCCTGTGGGCCAGGGGAAGCGGCCGGTGCTGTCGGCCGCGGCGCCGCTCACCTTCGGGGCCTTCATCACCGGCGACCTCTACACCGAGTACCGCTACAAGCATTGCCAGGCGCTGCAGTCGGCGCTGGACCTCGTGGATGCGCTGGACGGTGAGTTCCTGGCGGCCTTCGGCCGCGAGTACGGCGGCAGCGTCGAGACCTACAGGGCCGAGGACGCAGAGATCCTGATGGTGGGCATGGGCAGCCATTGCGGCACGCTCCAGGTGGCCGTGGACGCGCTGCGCGCGCAGGGGGTGAGCGTAGGGGTGGCCCGGTTGCGCATGTTCCGGCCTTTCCCCCGCGCCCGCCTCGCCGCCCTCATGCGTGGCCGGAAGGCGGTGGGCGTGCTGGACCGTTCCGTCTGCTTCGGCTGGGGCTCGGGCCACCTGTTCGTGGACGTCAAGGCGGCGGCGGCCGACCTGGGCGGCGCCATCCCCATGGTGAATTTCATCGGCGGGCTTGCCGGCGCCGACCTGCGCCGCGAGATGCTCGAGCGAGCGGTGAGAGCCACCGCGGCCCGCGCGCGCGGCGACCAGGGGCCGGAAGTCGTGTGGCTCAACCTGGAGTAGCCCATGACCGCGACGCTCCGCCACGTGATCATCGGTGCAGGAACCGCCGCGCTTGCCGCGGTGGAAGCGATCCGCGTCGGGCGTCACGCCGACCCGATCACCCTGATCTCCGCTGAGGCCGAGACCCCGTACTCGCCCACGGTGCTGCCGCATCTCCTGGCCGGGCGCATCGCGGAGTCGAGGATTGCGCTCCGGCCACCGGCCTTCGTCGCCAGCGCCGCCACCCGGCTCCTCGCGGGAGACCCGGTGGTGGGGATCGACGCCGGCCGCCGCGTGGTCCGTCTCGCCGGCGGCGCGCAGCTCCCGTGGGATCGCCTGCTCGTCGCCTCGGGCTCCGAGCCGGTTGCGCCGGCGCTCCTGAATCCGGACGGGGTGCCGCTCTACACCTTCACCCGGCTCGCCGACCTGCGGGCCCTTCGCGCCCGCCTCGACGGCACACGGACAGTCGCCGTGCTCGGTGCGGGGCTCATCGGGATGGAGCTGGCCGAGGCGCTGGTGCATCGCTCCACGTACGCGGAAGTGACGGTGGTCGAGCAGGAGCCCCAGGTGCTGCCGGTTGCCTTCAGCCGGGAGGACGCCGACAGCGTCCGCGATCTGTTCCAGAGCCGCGGGTTGCGATTCCGGCTCGGGTGCCGCGCAGTGGCCCTCGAGCGACGGGGCGCCGCAGCGGTGGTGACGCTCTCGGACGGCAGCGCGCTCGAGGTGGATCTCGTGGTGGCCTGTATCGGCGTCAGGCCGCGCCTCGGTTTCCTCGACCGCTCGGGGATCGCGGCGCGCCGCGGGCTCCTCGTGGACCACCGCATGGCGACGAGCGTCCCCGGCATCTATGCCGCCGGCGACGTCGCCGAGGGGCCGAGCGCCGACGGGACGATCGGCTGCCATGCCGTGCTGCCGGCGGCGGCGGGGCAGGGACGGGTGGCCGGGGCGAACATGGCTGAGCGCCGGGTCGAGTACGAAGGGTGGCTTCCCGCCAATGTCTTCAGCTTCTTCGGGCGGCTGCTCGTCAGCGTTGGCGTCACCGAGGCGGGCGAGGGCCATGCGCGCCTCGAGCGCGTCTCGGACGGCCAGCGGGGCCGGCTGCTGCTGGACGGTGACCGGCTCGTGGGGGCAAGCTTCGCCGGGATGCCGGCCGACCCCGGTGCGCTCTGCTGGCTGATTCGCGAGCGCGTCCCCGTGAAGAGGCACGCGGACCTCTTGCTCGATCGCCCGCTCGAGGCCTCGCGTTGGCTGGCGGCCCGGACGCAGCGCGGAGCGGCATGATGGCCACCCTGACGCTCCCGGTGCTCCACGACACGCTGACAACAGAGTGGGGCGCCTGCCCACCCGGCTGCCACGCCTGCGTGGACGCCTGTGCGGACCACCGCGCCGTGCCGCGGATCGCCACCCTCGACCTGCCGCTTGTCTCCTTCCACGGGGCCGTCGTCTGCGGTCAGTGCGGCGAGCCCGCCTGCCGCGACGCCTGCCCGACGGGCGCCATCACGAGGGAGGAGACGGGCGTGGTGCGTCTGGACGAGGGGCGCTGCGTCGGTTGCGGCGCCTGCGCCGTGGCCTGCGTCTGGGGCGGCATCACCCTCGATCCGCAGAGCGGGCGGGCCGCCAAGTGCGACACCTGCGCCGGCCACCCCGCCTGCGCCGGGGCCTGTCCGACCGGGACCCTGCGCTGGGTCGAGACCTCGGGGCTGCTGCGGCATTTCGGCCACCCGGATCCCTTCACCAAAGGCGTGAGCCTTTGCCCGGGCTGCGCGGCCGAGCTCGGCTTCCGCATGGCCTTCCGGGTGATAGGCCCGGACGCGGTGGTCTTCGTGGCTCCCGGATGCGCCTGCATGCTCGCCTGCGGCCTCGGGACGGCGGCCACCACGCGGCTGCCGAGCGTCCTGTCGCTCATGACCAATGTCCCGTCGCTGATGACGGGCGTCGCGCGCCAGCTCAAGCGCTCGGGCGCGCGCACGCGCTGCGTCGCCTTCGCGGGCGACGGCACGACGGCGGACGTGGGGTTCCAGCCTCTTTCCGGCGCGGCCGAGCGCGGGGAGCACATCGTCTACATCTGCTACGACAACGAGGGGTACATGAACACGGGCGTTCAGCGGAGCAGCACGACGCTCCGGGGTGCCCGGACCATGACCACTCCGGTGGGGCCGGGGCGCGCGGGCAAGCCTCAGGCCCCGAAGGACGTGGCGCTGCTGATGGCGATGCACGCGACGGCCTACGTGGCCACGGCCAGTGTGTCCCATCCGGAGGACTTCGCCATCAAGCTCCAGCGCGCACTCGCCGTCGAGGACGGACTTGCCTACGTTCACCTCTACGCGCCCTGTCACGTGGGCTGGCAGGCACCGATGGATTCGGCGCTGGAGATTGCCCGGCTCGCCGTGGAGACGCGCGTGTTCCCGCTCTGGGAAGCGCGCCGCGGCCGGTTCCGGCTGACTCACCCGATCCCGCGGCCGCGCCCGCTCGAGGACTTTGCGGGGATCATGGGCCGGCTGCGTCACCTCGGTCCCGCCGGCCTCGAGACGCTGGGCCGCACGGTCGAGGACCGCTACCGCCGCGTGGAAGCGCTGTGTTCCGCGCTGCCGTGGGAGGCGCCGGGCGCCGACGATGAACAGTAGCGTGTTCAACCGGAACCTCCCGCTCTGGTATCAGCTGTCGCAGATGCTCCGCTCGGAGATCCTGGGCGGCCAGCTCGCCGCCGGGGACCGGGTGCCGCCCGAAGTGGAGCTCGCCAGGCGCCACGGGGTGAGCGTGGTCACGGTCAGGCAGGCGCTGCGGGCGCTGGATGAGGAGGGGCTGATCTTGCGCCAGCGCGGGCGGGGGACCTTCGTGACGCCCGGGCCCCATCACCACAAGGAGCTCCGGCTCATAGGGTCCGTCGAGTCGGTAATCGCCCAGCAGTACAGCCAGGAGACCGACGTGCTGGAGCAGAGCGTCGTCCCGGTGCCGCCGGCGCTGGCCCGGTACTTCGGGGACGAGCGGGAGCTCTGCTTCTTCCGCCGGCTGCGCCGCGACCAGGGCATGCCGCTCAGCTACGCGCTCAACCACGTTCTGCCCGAGTACGGCAGCCAGATAGATGCCACGATGCTCGGGCGCGACCCGATGCTCAAGATCATGCGCGACACACTCGGCGTCAAGCTCTCCGACGTGCAGATATCCATCGAGGCGCAGCGCGCGACCCAGGACATCGCCGGGCCTCTGGGCGTAGATGTGTTCAGCCCCGTGCTGTTCTTCTCGGGCGTCGTCCTGGACATGCGGCGCCGGGTCGTGGACGTGGCCTGGATCTACTACCGCGCCGATCGGTTCACGTTCACCCTCGACCTCGATGTCCGCCGGTAACGGTCTCCATGCCCTGCGGCGCGGCGCGCAGCCTTACCGTCAACGCCCTTGCCCTCGAGATCGCCGAGTGGGGGCGTGGCGAGGCGCCCCCGCTGCTCCTGCTGCACTCGCTGGCGGCGCACCGCCACTGGTGGGACTGGACCGCGCCCATGTGGGCGAAGCGGCATCGGGTCGTGGCGCTCGACTTCCGCGGCCACGGCGGCAGCGCCCGTGCGGACCCGCCGGCCTACGGGTTCGACGAGCACGCCTCCGACGCGGCGGCTGTCCTGTCGGCGCTCTCGCTCGACCGCGTCGTGCTGATCGGCCACTCCCTGGGCGCCTTCGTGGGCGCCCTGGTCGCCGCCCGGTATCCGGAGCGCGTCGAGGCACTCGTGATGGCCGACATGCTGTCGGCGTGGACTGCCGAGCAGGCCGCCGCCGCCGAGCGGCAGGCGGGACGGCCGCCCGCGGACTTCGTGACGCGAGAGACAGCGGGCGCCCGCTTCAGGCTGAAGCCGCCTGAGACGACGGCGACTGTCGAGATGCTGCGTCACCTGGGTGAGGCGGGTGTCAGAGAGACGGCCCCCGGGGTGTGGAGACTCGCCTTCGACAGGGCGGTGTTCCGGCATCCGCCGGTGGACCCGTGGCCATTCCTCCCGGACATCCGCTGCCCGACCCTCGTGATTCACGGGGAGGGGAGCCGGATCATGGACCGCGCGGCGGCCGAGCGCGTCGCCGCGGCGATCCCGCGCGCGAGCGTCGCGACGCTGCCCGGCGCGTTCCACCACCTGGCGCTCGACGCGCCGGGAGACTTCGCGGCCGCGATCGATGAATGGATGATGACCCTCTGAGGGAGGATGACATGGAGCTCAGTGGACAGGGAATCAAGACGTACGGGCATCTCTTCGAGCCGTTCCGGGTCGGCAAGTTCAGCCTCAGAAACCGCGTCAAGTACGCGGCCTGCTCGGTGTCGAACTTCAACACGGAGGACGGCTTCATCACGGACCGCGAGTACGCGCGCATGGACGTGATCGCGCGAACCGGGTGCGGGCTCATCACGAACCAGGGCGCCTACCCGGACCCGCGGGGCGAGGGCAAGGCCTACATGCGCCAGATCTCCATCTCCGACGACCGGTACGTGCCCGGGCTCCGGAAGATCGCCGACATGCTGCACGCGGGCGGCGCCGTCGCCATCCAGCAGATCCTTCACGGCGGGCGCTACGGCGGCATCAACCTCGCCTATGCGCTGCAGCCCTCGGCCACGCCGCAGACGCTGCGGCACTTCCGCAAGCCACGCGAGATGTCCGTGGACGAGATCCGCGGCATCGTCCGGCAACACGCGGAGGCCGCCGCGCGGGCCATGGACGCGGGCTTCGACGGCGTGGAGCACACGGCCTTCATGGGGTATCTCCTGGCCAACTTCCTGTCGAGCTTCACGAACAAGCGGGACGACCAGTACGGCGGCTCGGTGGAGAACCGCGCCCGCTTCCTGATCGAGCTGCTGGACGCCACCCGCCGGGCCATCGGGAAGGACGCCATGATGGTCGTGCGCCTCAACGGCGAGGAGCTCATGGACGAGTTCGGCGGCTCCACGCCCGAGGAGTGCGTGGAGTTCATGCGGCTCGGCGAGCAGGCGGGCGTGGACATGATCAGCATCGTGGTGGGCTGGCACGAGGCGCGCAAGGGCGCCCTGGGGCGCGACGTGCCGACGGACGGCTGGCTGCCGCTGGCCATCCGCGCCAAGGCCGCCGTGAAGATTCCGGTGGCCTTCGGGCCGCGCTTCGGCGACCCCGTGATGGCGAACGAGGCCATCGCCGCGGGGAAGATCGATCTCTGGGAGGTGTGCCGGCCGTTCCTGGCAGACCCCATGCTACTGCACAAGACGGCCGAGGACCGCGTGGAGGAGATCCGCCCGTGCGTGGGCGGCCTCCTGTGCCTGTCTCGCATGTTCCGCGACCTGCCGTACAACTGCGCCATGAACCCGCGGCTGTCGCACGAGTACGAGCCGCAGTACGAGGTGCGGCCCGCGCCCACCCCGAAGCGGGTGCTCGTGGTCGGCGGCGGCCCGGCGGGGCTCGAGGCGGCGAAGATCGCCGCCGAGCGCGGCCATCAGGTCACGCTGGTGGAGAAGCGCCCCCGGCTCGGCGGTCAGCTCGTCCACGCCTCCAAGGAGGTGGACGGCGGCTACATCTGGCCCCGGCTGATCCGCTACTATGAGACGCAGCTGGCCCGCTACGGCGTCGAGGTGAGGCTCGGCGAGGAGATGACCCGCGAGCTCTGCGACCGGATGAAGCCCGACGCCATCGTGGTGGCCACGGGCGCGGCCCTCGACGTGAAGGGCCGCTATCCCACCGACGGCGGGACGCTGCTCGACGTGTACGACGTGCTCGAGGATCGCATCCCCGTGGGGCAGCGGGTCGTCGTGCTGAGCGGCGAGCGCGCCGGGCTCGTCTGCGCGGAATACCTGTCGGCCCAGGGCAAGCAGGTGACGATCGTGGAGCCGAGCGACAGGATCGCCTCCGACGTCATCCCCACCTTCCGGTGGCGGCACATGGCCTGGGTGAGGGAGTACGGCATCGAGACGGTGACGGGGGTCCGGGTGGAGGTGGTCACGCGAGAAGGCGTGGATGTGGTCGGCAAGGACGGCGCGCGGCGGGTGATCCCCGCCGACACCGTGATCGCGGCGGGGCCCCGCGGCTCGGTGCAGGCGCTGGTAGACGGGCTCGAGTTCTCCGGAGACGAGATGTACATCGCCGGCGACGTGATCCGGCCTCGCGCGGTCCACAACGCGGTCCGGGAGGGCTTCCTGGCAGGCGTGCGGATCTAGCCGGCCGCCGAAAAGGGCCCATCTGCGGAGGTACGGCACCCTCGGCCGCGCGCTCAACGTGGCTCGCTCACGCTCGCCCGGATCTCCGGATCCGCTCACTTCGCCTCCGGCTCGGCTCGCGAAGCGGAGTACGCCTCGCGTGCGGAATCAACCCAGCCCTCGTCTCGCGACGGCACAGGCCGTCGCTCACCTCGAACAGCGGGGCGCCGCCTTGCATCTGGGCCTTCTTGAGCGGCCTGCGGAGTTGTTCCGCAGCCTGCAGGCCCGCTGCCACCGTCGCTGTCCAGTGAAAATGTCATCCTAACTGTTCCCTGAGAATGTCATCCCCCGGTGCGGGGTGGAGTAAGGGGTGGAGTGGCGCCAGGGGTGGGTGGGGCTCGGCTTGCGCGCAGCGGCGCGGGGATCTCGGGCCGTGGCAATGCCGCATCGCAAAACGAAATAGTTTGAAATAGTTCTTGCGCTGGTCGTGTCCCGATTGGTGTGGAAAAGAGAAATGGCGCATTCTTCCGGTGGAGAAAGTTAACCACCACCATCCGGCCGCCTGGCAGGGCGACCAGCGGAGGAACGCGCCATGGCCAAGGGTATCACGCCTTTCTATGAAGCGGCCGCCTCAGCTGTCAGACTCCGACCATCAGATGCCAACGTCGCCCAGTTTCAACGGGCGGTTCGAGATCGTCGCGACGCGCGCGGCCCTTGCTATTTCTCCCCGCACAGCGACCAGCGGACCGCGGAGCGCCGCCGACCGCATGCGCGATCTCGCGGCCGGAGTCCGAAAGTGACGCCGATATCGGAGCGGTGTCGTACCCAGGGCTCTGAGGAAAGCCCGTCGCATGACGTCGACGCTCCGGAAGCCGCATGCGGTCGCGACGTGCATGAGACTCTTGTCGGTCTGCTCAAGGAGCCGCCGGGCGGCCTCCACACGCAACTGAAGGAGATAGTGGCCAGGCGTGGTGCCGAACTCTTGCGCGAACACCCGGGCGAAGTTCCGCGCGCTCATCGACACGTGATCGGCGAGCGTCTCGACCGGCAGTGGCTGGTCGAGGTGGTCCGTCATCCACACCTGTAGCTCGTGCATCGACTTCGTGTGCGAGGCCTGCGCTTCGAGTGATACGCTGACCTGGTCCTGCCCACCGGGGCGACGGAGGAACAACACCAACTCGCGCGCCACCTTCAAGGCCGCGGCAGTGCCGAAGTCCTCCTCAACCCAGGCGAGAGCGAGATCGATCCCGGCGGAGATCCCGGCCGAGGTGTAGATGTTCCCGTCCTGCACCCAGGTCGGTCGTGGATCGACGGCGACCCGCGGGTAGCGATCGGCGAGCTCCCTTGCGTACCTCCAATGCGCCGTTGCCCGCCGGCCGTCCAGGATGCCGGCTTCGGCCAGGAGGAAGCCGCCGACGCACACCGACCCGAGGCGACGAGTGGTCGCGGCGACCCGCCTCAGCCAGCCGAAGAGCGCACGATCTCGGATCCTGCGCGCGCCGACGCCACAAACGAGCAGCACGGAATCGGCGCGGCCGCCTGCGTCGCGATAGTGCCGATGCGCGAGCAGTGACAGCCCGCACGCTCCCTCGATCCTTCGGTCTCTCGCTGTGGTGACGACCTCGACCGCATAGGACGGTCCTCTGCCGTCCAGCAGGCGATTGGCGGTCCCGAACACCTCCACCGGCCCGACGAGGTCGAGCTCGTCCACCGGGGGGACCACGAGGAGCACGACGCGCTTCCGCATGACGGCCGAATCTTCCTCTCCGCTGCCCATTGGCGCAAGGGGAAAAAAGAGCTTTGGCAGAAATCGTCTGAACATTGTCCGCCATCGGCCCTCAGCGCGCGGCATCCTGCACCTGGGACTAGAAAGGGGAGCCGTCCATGCTCACGATCGCGTTCGCCGGAACCTTCTCTGCCCGCTTGGAAGAGCCCGTGAGGGCCCACCTAGGAACGCCGTGCGACGTCGTGGTCGCCGACGAGGTCGAGATCATCCCGAAGCTCCGGGATGTCGACGTCCTGATCACGCTCGCGTTCAGTCGTGAGATGGGCGCGGTGGCGAGGCGACTCAAACTCGTCCAAGTGCCTGGAGCCGGCCTCGACCGCATCGACCGCTCCGCGCTGCCAGTGGGCGCGTGGCTCGCGAACGCGTATGGTCACGAGACAGGCATCGCCGAGTACGTGCTCGGGGCGATGCTGGCGCTCACGCGCGAGCTCGC
>Ga0214472_10003332_pt1 | contig 17016 bp, 16 predicted proteins | sample RVTome_6_FD_207662 | JGI IMG/M metagenome (GOLD analysis project Ga0214472, IMG submission 207662) | Soil microbial communities from uranium-contaminated site in the Upper Colorado River Basin, Wyoming, United States - RVT140D175 | ecosystem: Environmental > Terrestrial > Soil > Contaminated >... | reverse complement strand
CGCTCGAATCGGTGGCGCTGAAGATGTTCACCGGCATCGAGAAGTTCGAGATCATGGCGATCCCGTTCTTCATCCTGGCGGGCAACTTCCTCACCCACGGCGGGGTGGCGCGGCGCATGATCAACTTTGCCACCGCGATGGTCGGCCACCTGCGCGGCGGCCTCGGCATGAGCGCGGTGCTCGCCTGCGCGCTGTTCGCGGCGGTGTCCGGTTCGAGCCCCGCGACGGTGGTCGCGATCGGCTCGATCCTTATCCCGGCGATGGTCAAGCAGGGTTACCCGGTCCGCTTCGGCGCCGGTGTGGTGGCCTCCGCCGGCGGTCTGGGCATCCTGATCCCGCCGTCGATCGTGATGGTGATGTATGCGGTGACGACCAACTCATCGGTCGGCGCGCTGTTCATGGCGGGGGTGATCCCGGGGATCATGCTCGCCTTCATGCTGGGGCTGTGCACCTGGTACGTCGCCAAGAAGAACAACTATCCGACCGTGACGCGGGCACCGTGGGCAAAGAAGGTCCGGTATTTCCGTGACGCGTTCTGGGGTCTGATGTTGATCGTGGTCGTCATGGGCGGCATCTATTCGGGCATGTTCACGCCCACCGAGGCGGCGGCGATGAGCGCGGTGTACGCGTTCTTCATCGCGGTGTTCGTGTACAAGGATCTGACCTTCAAGCAGATTCCGCGGGTGCTGCTCGACTCGGCGAACATGAGCTCGATGTTGCTGTTCATCATCGCCAGCGCCATCCTGTTCTCGTTCATCCTCACCTCGGAACAGATTCCGCAGCGCATGGCCGAGGCGATCGTGGCGAGCGGGCTGGGGGCGATCGGCTTCCTGGTGGTGGTCAATCTGCTGCTGCTGGTGGCGGGCAACATCATGGAGCCCTCGTCGATCATCCTGATCCTCGCCCCGATCCTGTTCCCGGTGGCGGTGGCGCTCGGCATCGACCCGATCCACTTCGGCATCATCATCACGGTGAACATGGAGATCGGCATGATCACGCCGCCGGTGGGCCTCAATCTCTTCGTCGCTAGCGGTATCACCCGCCAGGGCATGACCGAGATGACCATTGCCGTGCTGCCCTGGCTCTATACGATGCTGGTGTTCCTCATCCTGGTGACCTACATCCCGGGCATCTCGCTGTTCCTGCCCAAGGCATTGGGGATGATGTAAGCGCGGCGTTTCGCAGCCGTCCGGCAAGGCCCGCCCCGGTGGCGGGCCTTTTTTCGTGTGCTGGGAGCCGCCTGGCAAAAGCTGCTAAAATCGCGCGTTGCGCTGCAACTGCTTATCGTCCAATCCGGAGTTTTGCTACATGGCTATCGAACGTACCCTTTCCATCATCAAGCCCGACGCCGTCGCCAAGAACGTGATCGGCAAGATCTACCAGCGCTTCGAAGACGCCGGTCTGAAGATCATCGCGGCCAGGATGGTCCACCTGTCCGAGCTCGAGGCCGGCCAGTTCTACGCGGTGCACAAGGAGCGTCCGTTCTATAAGGATCTGGTGTCCTTCATGGTGTCCGGTCCGGTCATGATCCAGGTGCTGGAAGGCGAGGGTGCCATTGCCAAGAATCGCGACCTGATGGGCGCCACCGATCCGAAGAAGGCCGCGCCGGGCACCATCCGCGCCGATTTCGCCGACTCGATCGACGCCAACGCCGTGCATGGCTCGGATGCGGCGGAAACCGCCGCGGTCGAAGTGAGTTTCTTCTTCCCCGGCATGAACGTTTACGCTCGCTGACACTCTACGGGGACGCCCCGCGCATCGGCCCGCGCATCCATCCGATAGCGGGCCGATTGCATTATGGAGACGCTACGGGAAACAGATGGATACACCGGTCAATCTGCTCGATTTCGATGTCGATGGGCTCATCGCCTGGTTTGCGGAGCGCGGCGAGAAGCCTTTTCGCGCCCGTCAGGTGATGCGCTGGGTGCATCGCTTCGGAGAAGCCGATTTCGAGCGCATGACCGATGTCGCCAAGAGCCTGCGTGCCAGGCTCGCGGCCGAAGCCTGTGTGCGCGCCCCGCAGGCGATCCGCGACTCGATCTCGAGTGACGGCACCCGCAAATGGCTGCTCGACGTGGGCGGCGCGAACGCGGTGGAAGCGGTGTTCATTCCCGAGACCAGTCGCGGCACCCTGTGCATCTCCTCGCAGGCGGGCTGCGCGCTCGACTGTGCGTTCTGCTCGACCGGCAAGCAGGGCTTCAACCGCAACCTGAGTGCGGCCGAGATCATCGGCCAGCTGTGGCTCGCCAACACCTTGCTCGGCGGGGTGCGCGCCCCGGCCGGTGACAAGGACGAGGACGGCGAGCCCGACAACGGCCGCGTCATCAGCAATGTGGTCATGATGGGCATGGGCGAGCCGCTCGCCAATTTCGACAATGTGGTCACCGCGCTGCGCGTGATGCTCGACGATCACGCCTATGGCCTGTCGCGGCGGCGCGTGACGGTGTCCACCTCGGGCATCGTGCCGGCCATCGACCGCCTGCGCGACGAATGTCCGGTGGCGCTTGCGGTGTCGCTGCATGCGCCGGACGACGCGCTGCGCGACCGGCTGGTGCCGATCAACCGGAAATATCCGTTGGCTGAACTGATGGCCGCGTGCCAGCGCTATCTCGAACGCGCCCCGCGCGATTTCATCACGTTCGAGTACGTCATGCTCGACGGGGTGAACGATGGCGATGCCCACGCGCACGCCCTCGTGCGGCTTGTGCGCGAGGTCCCGTGCAAGTTCAACCTCATTCCCTTCAACCCCTTTCCGAATTCGGAGTTCCGCCGCTCTCCGGCGGAGCGCATACGCCGCTTTGCCGGTATTCTCCTCGAAGCCGGCATCGTCACCACCACGCGCAAGACGCGCGGCGATGACGTGGATGCAGCCTGTGGCCAGCTTGCGGGCCAGGTGCAGGACAAGACGCGGCGCACGGTGCGCCTGGTGAAATCGACGGAGGATCGTTCATGACGCGCATCATCGCGACGCTGTTAATCCCGCTGCTTACCCTGTTGCTGGGCGCCTGTGCCGGCGTGCCGGCGGGGGGCGGGACGGCCGCGAGCGCGGATCGCCCGGTGTCGGACCTGCCGCCGGCGACCAGCGCCGACGCGCGTGCCAAGGTGCATGTGGAACTGGGTCTGGCCTATTTCCAGGTCGGGCGCCATGACGTCGCGCTCGACGAGGCGCGCGCCGCGCTCGCGCAGCAGGGCAGCTACTCCCCGGCCTTTCACCTGATGGGCCTCGTCTACATGGCCATCGATGATATCCCCGCCGCGCGCGCCAACTTCGAGCGGGCGCTCGCCACGGCGCCCAACGATCCCGACTTCAACAACAGTTACGGCTGGTTCCAGTGCGCCACCGGGCAGGAGCGGCAGGGCCTCGAGCGGCTCGCGCTGGCTGCGCGCAATCCGTATTACAGGACGCCGACGCGCCCCCACACCAACGCCGGGCTGTGCCACCTGCGGCTCAAGGACGATGCGGCGGCCGAAGCACAGTTCCAGCGCGCATTGCAGCTCGACGCCGCAAACAGCCAGGCGCTCTTCCACCTCGCGGGGATCGCCTACCGGCGCGGCGCCTACGAGCAGGCGCGCGTGCTGCTGGTGCAATTGCACCAGCAGCGCGAGCCGACCGCCGAGTCCGCGTGGCTCGGGCTGCTCACCGCACGCAAGCTCGGCAACCGCGAGGCCGAGTCGAGCTACGCGGCGCAGTTGCGCGGCCGATTTGCCGACAGCACGGAATTTCAGTCCATGAACCAGGGGCACTACGAGTGAGTGAGGAGTACGCGGATCTCGCGGCGGCCGGGCGGGCGGCGGATCGCCTGCCGGTCGGCGAGACCTTGCGCCGCGCCCGCGAAGCGCGTGGCGAGACGGTGGGCGACGTGGTCAACGCGCTCAAGCTCACTCATCGCCAGGTCGAGGCGATGGAGTCCGGGCGTTTTGAGCTGCTCCCGGGGCCGGCGTTCGTGCGCGGCTTCGTGCGCAACTATGGCCGCCATCTCGGGCTCGACACGGCGACGCTGCTGGACGGCCTGGAGCAGGACATCGCCGCGCCGGCGGTCGAGCTCGCCCCCGTTTCCAATGCCGAAGGCATCATGCCGAGCGGGGCCAGCGCCCGCCCGGCGCACCGTCCGGCTGCGGCGGTGGTGCTGGTGCTGATAGTGGCAGTGCTGGCCGGCTGGTATTTCGACTGGTTCAAGGCGCCCGACAGCGCCACGACGGAGACCGAAGTGCCGGCCGTGGAGCCGTCCACGTCGGTGCTCGTCCCCGCCCCGCAGGTTCTCGAGCATGACGCCGGCAGTGGTGACGGTGCCGTGGCGCCCGGGGTGCCCGGCACGCCACCCCCGGCCGAATCGGAGGTGGCGCCCCCGGCGGCGCCAGCCTGGGAATCGGCGCCGGCGGTGGCCGCCCCGGCGGTCCCGGCCCCCGCGGTCCCGGCCCCCGCGGTTCCCGCTCCCGATGCGCCCTCGGCCGCACCCGAGCCGGCGGCGCCGGCCGGTGTCGAACAGCTGCACTTCAGGCTGCAGGGCGAGTCGTGGATCGAGGTGCGTGACGGCAGCGGGCGCATCCTCTTCTCGGGCGTCGCGCCGGCCGGCAGCACGCGCACCGTTCAGGGCAAGGCGCCGTTCGCGGTGGTGGTCGGCAACGCCTCGCAGGTCGCCATCGAATACCGCGGCCGACCGGTCGACCTGACCGCCCATACCCGCGTCGGCGTTGCCCGCGTGACCGTTCAGTGAGCAGGAGCAGGCCATGACATCCCCTTGCGAGCGTCCCGCCGGGGCGCTGCCGCGCCACCCCACCCGTCAGGTTCTGGTCGGGGGCGTGCCGGTCGGCTCCGAGGCACCCGTGGTGGTGCAGTCGATGACCAACACCGACACCGCGGACGTGCTCGGCACCGCCATGCAGGTGGCCGAGCTCGCCCGCGCCGGTTCGGAGCTGGTGCGCATCACCGTCAACAACGACGCGGCGGCGCGCGCCGTGCCGCACATCCGCGACCGGCTGGCGGCGCTCAACCTCGACGTGCCGCTGGTGGGCGATTTCCACTACAACGGCCACAAGCTGCTCGCCGATCACCCGGCCTGCGCCGAGGCGCTCGCCAAGCTGCGCATCAACCCGGGCAATGTCGGCGCGGGCGCCAAGCGCGACCCGCAGTTCGCGGCCATCGTCGAGATGGCCTGCCGTTACGACAAGCCGGTGCGGATCGGGGTGAACTGGGGCAGTCTCGATTCGTCGGTGCTCGCCCGCATCATGGACCAGAATGCCACCCGCGCCACCCCGCGCGACGCCGGCGCGGTGATGCGCGAGGCGCTGGTGGTGTCCGCCCTCGAGTCGGCGGCGAAGGCCGAGGAATACGGACTCGGCGGCGACCGCATCATCCTCTCGGCCAAGGTCTCCAGCGTGCAGGACCTGATCGCGGTGTATCGGGATCTCGCCGTGCGCAGCGACTACCCGCTGCACCTGGGGCTGACCGAGGCGGGGATGGGCTCGAAGGGGATCGTCGCGTCCACCGCCGCGCTCGCGGTGCTGCTGCAGGAAGGGATCGGCGATACCATCCGCATCTCGCTCACCCCCGAGCCCAACGGCAGCCGCAGCCAGGAGGTGATCGTGGCGCAGGAGATCCTGCAGACCATGGGCCTGCGCGCGTTCACCCCGATGGTCACCGCCTGCCCGGGGTGCGGCCGTACCACCAGCACCTTCTTCCAGGAGTTGGCCGCCGGCATCCAGGCCCACGTGCGCGAGCAGATGCCGCTGTGGCGCACCCGCTATGACGGCGTCGAGAACCTGACGCTGGCGGTGATGGGGTGCGTGGTCAATGGGCCGGGCGAGAGCAAGCATGCCAATATCGGCATCTCGCTGCCGGGCACCGGCGAAACGCCGGCCGCGCCGGTATTCGTCGACGGCGTGAAAACGGTTACCCTGCGCGGCGACAATATCGCTGCCGAATTCACCGCCATCGTGGACGACTACGTCGCCACCCGATACACGAAGAAAGCGGGCTGAGCCGCCCCATGAACGACAAGAAAACGATGAGTCAAGCGCTGCAGGCCGTGCGCGGGATGAACGACATCCTGCCCGACGAGGCCGAAACCTGGGAGCACTTCGAGGACGTCGTCCGCGACTGGCTGAAGAGCTACGGCTACCGACCGATCCGCATGCCGATCGTGGAGCCGACGGCGCTGTTCAAACGCGCCATCGGAGAAGTCACCGATATCGTCGAGAAGGAGATGTACTCCTTCGAGGACGCCCTCAACGGCGAGCAGCTCACGCTGCGCCCGGAAGGCACCGCCTCGTGCGTGCGTGCCGTGATCCAGCACAAGATGCTCCATGGCAGCGGCCACCGCCTCTATTACCACGGGCCGATGTTCCGCCACGAGCGTCCGCAGAAGGGGCGCTATCGGCAGTTCCATCAGATCGGCGTCGAGGCGCTCGGCTACGAAGGCCCCGACATCGATGCCGAACACATCCTGATGTGTGCCCGCCTGTGGGAAGACCTGGGGCTGGATGACGTGCGCCTCGAGCTCAACTCGCTCGGCTCGTCCGCAGAGCGCGCGCGCCATCGTGGCGAGCTGATCGCCTACTTTCAGGCGCATGAGGCGCGCCTCGACGAGGACGGCAGGCGCCGCCTGCACACCAATCCCCTGCGCATCCTCGATACCAAGAATCCGGAGCTGCAGCATCTGGTCGAGGGCGCGCCGCGGCTGGTCGACTTTCTCGGCGACGAATCGCACCGTCATTTCGAGGGCGTGCAGACGCTCCTCAAGGACGCCGGGGTGCCGTTTCGCATCAATCACCGCCTGGTGCGCGGGCTCGACTACTACAACCGTACCGTGTTCGAGTGGGTGACCACGCGCCTGGGCGCGCAGGGCACGGTGTGCGCCGGCGGACGCTATGACGGGCTGGTCGAGCAGCTGGGCGGCAAGCCCGCCCCCGCGGCCGGCTTCGCAATGGGCGTGGAACGCCTGCTCGCGCTGTGGCAGGACGCCGGCGGTGGGGGTGAGCGCGCACAGCCCGACGTATACGTGGTGCATCTGGGCGAGCAGGCGCAACGCCTCGCGTTTCGCGCCGCCGAGGCCTTGCGCGGCTACGGCTTCGCGGTGCTCACCCACTGCGGCGGGGGCAGCTTCAAGTCGCAGATGAAGAAAGCGGATGCCAGCGGCGCATCGCTGGCGGTGGTGATTGGCGAGGACGAAGCGGCCACCGGCGAAGTGGGGCTCAAGCCCCTGCGCGGACCGGGCGGGCAGCAACGGGTCGCGCTGGAAGGGCTTGCCGACGCGGTGGCCCAGTGCCTGTTCACAGAGGAAGACGACGAAGATGGCAGTGTATGACCTGGAAGAGCAGGAACAGATTTCCGAGCTCAAGGCGTGGTGGGAACAGTACGGCAAGCTGGTGACCACGGTCGCGCTGGCCGCAGCGCTCGCCTCGGTCGGCTGGCAGGGCATGAAGTGGTACCAGGGCAAGCAGGCGGCCGAAGCCGGCGCACTGTACTTCGCCGTACAGCAGGCGGCCCAGGCGGGCGACGCGCAGAAGGCGCGCGAGGCCGCCGGGAAGATCATCGAGGGCTACGCCGGCACCACCTACGCCGAGATGGCCGCGCTGGTTTCGGCTGACGTGCAGGTGACCGCCGGCGACACGCAAAACGCGCGCGCGCAGCTCGAATGGGTGGCCGCCAATGGCAGCGATCCGGTGCTGCGCGATATCGCCCGCCTGCGCCTGGCGAGCGTATTGCTCGATGCCGGCAGTCATGCCGAAGCGCTGGCGCAGCTGGAGCAGGCCCCGGCGGACGCATTGACGGTCCGCTTTGCCGACTTGCGCGGCGACGTGCAGGCGGCGGCGGGAAACACCGAGGCGGCGCGCGCGGCCTATCAGGCCGCACTGGACGCTCTCCCCGCCGGGAGCGGCGAGGGCGCCGACACGCTGCGCGAGGTGGTGCGCGTGAAATTGCAGGCGCTGGGGAGCTGACCTCATGAACCTGCGTCTATCGACCTGGATCGCGGCCGGCACGCTGCTGCTCACTGCCGGCTGCTCGTCGCTCAACCCCTTCGCCAGCTCCGCGCCCAAGCCGGCCGAGTTGGCCGCCTTCACGCCCACCGCGCAACTGCATTCGTTGTGGCAGGCGCGCATCGGCGCCGCCGGACCGTACGTGTTCCAGCCCGCGGTGGTGGGCGACGCCGTTTATGCCGCGGCCCACAACGGCAGCGTCGCCCGTTACCAGGAAGGGCGCGCCCAATGGACGGCCGATGCGGGTACGCGCCTGGCGGCCGGCGTCGGCAGCGACGGGCGTCTTGTGGTGGTGGTCGGCACGGGCGGCGAGGTCATCGCATTCGATGCGCAAAGCGGCGCCGAGCGCTGGCGCGCGGCGTCGGGCGCGGAGGTGCTCGCGGCGCCCGCGGTCAGCGAATCGATGGTGGTGGTACGCGCCTCGGACAGCCGCCTGATCGGTCTCGATGCCACGGACGGAGCCCGCCGCTGGGTCTACCAGCGCGCCACGCCGCCGCTCGCCCTGCGTAGCTTCGCGGGGATGGCCCTCGAGGGCAACGTGGTGGTCGCCGGCTACCCGGGGGGCAAGCTCGCCGCCGTCAATATCGCCAACGGCGGCGCGCTGTGGGAACTCACCGTGGCGACGCCGCGCGGTGCGACCGAGCTCGAGCGGGTCGCTGACATCGCCGGTACGCCCGTGTTCGGCCGCCGCGAAGTGTGCGCGGTGGCGTACCAGGGCCGCGCCGCGTGCTTCGATGCGACCAACGGCAACGCCTTGTGGGCGCGCGACTTCTCCAGCAGCGCCGGAATGGTCCGCGACACGCGATTCGTCTATATCACCGACGAGGCCGACGCGGTCCATGCGCTCGACGCCATCAGCGGCGCCAGCGCGTGGAAGCAGGATGCGCTGGCACGGCGCGGCGTGTCGCGCCCGGTCGTGACCGGCGAGTTCGTCGCGGTCGGCGACAGCCACGGCTACCTGCATGTGATGCGACGTGAGAGCGGCGAGTTCGTCGCCCGCGAGCGCGTCGACAGCAGCGCCATCAGCGCCGATCCGCGCCCGCTCGGTACCGGCGCGTTGCTGGTGCAGACGCGCGACGGCACCCTCCAAGCCTTCGAAGTGCGCTGAAAGGCGAAAGGGCACGCGTGAATCCCACCATCGTTCTGGTCGGCCGACCCAATGTCGGCAAATCGACCCTTTTCAACCGCCTGACCAAGACACGCGACGCGCTCGTCGCGGATCAACCGGGCCTCACGCGCGACCGCCACTACGGGATCGGGCGGGTCGGCGAGCGCGACTACCTGGTGGTCGATACCGCCGGCTTCGATCCGGTCGCCAAGGAAGGCATCATGCACGAGATGGCGCGCCAGGCCGAGCAGGCGATCGCCGAGGCCGACGTGCTGCTGTTCCTGGTCGACGGCCGCGCCGGCCTCACCCCCCATGACGAGCAGATCGCGGCGCGTCTGCGCCGTGCCGACCGGCCGGTCCTGCTGGTGGTGAACAAGGCCGAGGGCATGGACCGGGCGCTGGTCGCGGCCGAATTCCATGCCCTCGGGCTCGGCGAACCGCTCCCCGTGTCGGCCGCCCACGGCGACGGGGTCAAGTCGCTGGTGGAGCTCGCCCTGGCGCCGTTCCCGCTCGACGAAGAGGCGCCCGAGGAGGCGGTGAAAAGCCCGCGCATCGCCATCGTGGGGCGTCCCAACGTCGGCAAGTCGACGCTCATCAACAGCCTGCTGGGCGAGGAGCGGGTGATCGCGTTCGACATGCCGGGCACCACCCGCGACGCGATCTCGATCCCTTTCGAGCGCGACGGCCGCCATTACACGCTCATCGACACCGCCGGCCTGCGCAAGCGCGGCAAGGTCTTCGAGGCGGTCGAGAAATTTTCCGTCATCAAGACCCTGCAGGCCATCGAGCAGGCCAACGTGGTGGTGTTGGTGCTCGACGCGGCGCAGGATATTTCGGAGCAGGATGCGCACATCGCGGGCTTCATTCTCGACGCGGGGCGCGCCCTGGTGGTGGCCGTGAACAAGTGGGACGCGATCGACGACTACCGCCGCGAACGCATCAAGGTCGATCTCGGGCGCAAGCTCAACTTCCTGTCGTTCGCCCGTTTTCAATACATCTCGGCGCTCAAGGGCGCCGGCGTCGGCACGGTCATGAAGTCGGTCGACGCCGCCTATGCGGCGGCCATGGTCAACCTGTCGACACCGCGCCTCACCCGCACGCTGCAGGCGGCGCTGGCCAAGCAGGCACCGCCCCGGCACGGCGTGTTCCGGCCGAAAATGCGCTATGCCCACCAGGGCGGGAACAATCCGCCGGTGGTGGTGATCCATGGTACGGCACTCGATCATGTCCCGGCGTCGTACATGCGCTATCTTGAACACACCTTCATGGAAGCGTTTAAGCTGCAGGGCACGCCATTGCGGATTCAGTTCCGAACTGCGCACAATCCGTTTGCCGCGAAAGATTGAACTCCACACCGGGATTGCATGACGTCGGCGATGTGGCGATGCAGCATGAAATCCTATACATTCTCAAAAATACAAAGCACCGAGGTTCGAACATGAGTAACAAGGGGCAACTTCTACAAGACCCGTTTCTGAATACCCTGCGCCGCGAGCACATCCCGGTGTCGATCTATCTGGTCAACGGGATCAAGCTGCAAGGCCAGATCGAGTCCTTTGACCAATATGTGGTCCTGCTCAAGAACACCGTCACCCAGATGGTCTACAAGCACGCGATCTCGACCGTGGTGCCGGCGCGCCCCGTCAATATCCAGCAACAGGATGCGGGTGAAGGCAATAGCTGACCGTCCACGCCCAGGCCTGCCGCGGGCGGCCTGCCCTCAATCCGATGTTTGAACGCCCCGACGCGGGCGAGCGGGCAGTGCTCGTCCAGCTCGATCTGAACCAGGGGGCGCTGTCCGAGCGGCTGTCCGAGCTGGAGCTGCTGACCGCCAGTGCCGGCGCGAGTGTCGAGGCGGTCGTCGGCGGGCGGCGCGCCAAGCCCGATTCGGCGCTGTTCGCCGGCAGCGGCAAGGTCCATGAGATCGCCGATACGCTGCGCGCGCATGACGCGGATCTGGTCATCTTCAATCACGCCCTGTCGCCGGCTCAGCAGCGCAATCTCGAACGTGCCCTGCAGTGCCGCGTCATCGACCGCACCGCGCTCATCCTCGACATCTTCGCGCAGCGCGCGCGCAGCCACGAGGGCAAGCTGCAGGTGGAGCTGGCGCAGCTCGATCACCTGTCGACCCGACTGGTGCGCGGGTGGACCCACCTCGAGCGGCAAAAGGGCGGCATCGGCCTGCGCGGGCCGGGCGAGACCCAGCTCGAGACCGACCGGCGCCTGCTCGGCGACCGGGTCAAGATGCTCAAGTCACGCCTCGCCCGCATCGAGAAGCAGCGCCGCGTGCGCCGGCGCGGCCGCGACCGGCGCGAGGTGCTGTCGGTGTCCCTGGTCGGCTACACCAACGCCGGCAAGTCGACCCTCTTCAACGCCATGACCAAGGCCGGTGCGTACGCGGCCGACCAGCTCTTCGCCACCCTCGATACCACCTCGCGCCGGCTCTACGTCGGGGAGGCGGGGAACGTTGTGTTGTCCGACACGGTCGGATTCATCCGTGATCTGCCGCATGCGCTGGTCGCGGCCTTTCACGCCACGCTCGAAGAGACCGCCAACGCGGATCTGTTGCTGCATGTCGTCGATGCCGCGAGCGAGGATCGCGAGGCGCAGATCGACGCCGTGAACCGGGTGCTCGGCGACATCGGCGCCGGTGATGTGCCGCAGATCATGGTCATGAACAAGATCGACCTGACCCACGCCCCCGCGGCGGTCCGGCGCGACGAGTGTGGTAAGATCGTCCGCGTTTTTTTGAGCGCCAGGACCGGCGAAGGACTCGATCTGCTGCGCGAGGCGCTGGCCGAATCGGCGCGCCTCGCGGCGTCCGCCCGGCAAGCGCCGGACGACTCTCCCGCGGATGTCCGCGACATCAATCATCATCTTCAATAGTGATTACGAGCGTCCTAATGTCTCTAAATGATCCACGCTGGGGAAACCAGGGGAACGACGACGGCAAGCGCGGCGATGGCAATCGCGGCGGCAATCAGGGGCCGCCCGACCTCGAGGATATCTGGCGCGACTTCAACCAGCGCCTGTCCGGCATCTTCGGCGGCAAGCGCGGCGGACGCAATGGCGGCGGCAACGGCGGCAACGGCGGCCCGCAACTGCCGCAGATCTCCTTTCGCCAGTTCGGCGGCGGTCTCGGTGCGCTCATCATCCTCATCCTGGTGGTGTGGCTGGCGAGCGGTTTCTACATCGTCGACGCGAACCAGCGCGGTGTCGTGCTGCGTTTCGGCCAGTACGTGCAGACCACGGACCCCGGCCTGCGCTGGCGCCTGCCGTATCCGATCGAGAGCAACGAGATCGTCGACCTGACCGGGGTGCGCACGGTGGAGGTGGGCTACCGCGGCTCGGAGCGCAACAAGGTATTGCGCGAAGCGCTGATGCTCACCGACGACGAGAACATCATCAACATCCAGTTCGCGGTGCAATACATCCTGGGCAGCCCCGAGAACTACCTCTTCAACAACCGCTTCCCGGACGACTCGGTGATCCAGGCGGCCGAGACGGCGATGCGCGAGATCGTCGGCCGGAGCAAGATGGACTTCGTGCTGTACGAGGGGCGCGAGCAGATCGCCGCCACGGCGCACGCCTTGATGCAGACCATCCTCGATCGCTACGAGACCGGTATCCTGATCAGCCGCGTGACGATGCAGAACGCGCAGCCGCCCGAACAGGTACAGGCCGCCTTCGACGACGCGGTCAAGGCCGGCCAGGACCGCGAGCGCTTGCGCAACGAGGGCGAGGCCTACGCCAACGACGTCATTCCGCGAGCCCGCGGCACGGCTTCGCGCCTGATCGAGGAAGGCAACGCGTACCGCGAACGGGTGGTCGCCAACGCCGAGGGTGATGCGAGCCGCTTCAACCAGGTGCTGACCGAATACCGCCGCGCGCCGGAGGTGACGCGCGAGCGCCTTTACCTGGAGACGATGCAGCAAGTGATGTCCAACACCAGTAAGGTCATGGTCGACACCAAAGGCAACGGCAACCTGTTGTTCATGCCGCTCGACAAGCTGATGCAGGCGGGCGCAAGGCCGCCCGCGAGCGATGAGCCGGCGGTGACCGCGCCGACGCCGGCGCCGGTGAGCCGCAGCGAGAATGCCTTCGACCCGCGCAGTCGCGATCTGATGCGCAGTCGTGAGCGGGGAGAGCGGTGATGCGCGACAAGATGTCACTGATTGCCGGGGCACTGCTGTTCCTCGGCGCGATTGCCTCGATGTCGCTGTTCACGGTCGATCAGCGCCAGTTCGCGATCGTGTTCCAGCTGGGCGAGGTGAAGGAAGTCCTCAACGAGCCGGGCCTCAACTTCAAGTGGCCGATGATCCAGAACGTGCGCTACTTCGACCGGCGCATCCTGACCATGGACACCCCCGAACCCGAGCGTTTCATCACCGCCGAGAAGAAGAACGTGCTGGTCGACCACTTCGTGAAGTGGCGCATCATCGATCCGCGGCTCTACTATGTGTCGGTGGCCGGCGACGAAGTTCGGGCGCGTACGCGCCTGCTGCAGACGGTGAACTCCGGTCTGCGCGAGGAATTCGGCCGCCGCACGGTGCATGACGTGCTGTCCGCCGCCCGCGACCAGATCATGGAGGACATGCGCACCCGTGCCGACCAGGATGCCCGCAAGATCGGGGTGCAGATCCTCGACGTGCGCCTGAAGCGGGTCGATCTGCCGCTGGAAGTGTCCGAGTCCGTGTATCGCCGCATGGAGGCCGAGCGCAAGCGGGTGGCCAACGAGCTGCGTTCCGAAGGCGGTGCCATCGCCGAGAAGATCCGCGCCGACGCCGATCGCCAGCGCGAGGTCATCATCGCCGAGGCCTACCGCGAGGCGCAGCAGCTCAAGGGTTCCGGCGACGCGAAGGCCACCAACATCTACGCCCAGGCCTACGGGCAGAATCCGGACTTCTACTCGTTCTACCGCAGCCTGCAAGCGTATCGCGAGAGCTTCTCCGACAAGAGCGACGTGCTGGTGGTGGATCCGAGCTCGGACTTCTTCCGCTTCATGAAGGATTCCGGCGGGGGCAAGAAGAACTGATCCCGATGGGAACCACCCTGCTGATGGCCTTCGCACTGATGCTGGTGATCGAAGGCATCCTGCCCTTTGTCGCGCCGGCCGCCTGGCGCGCGACCTTTTTACGGCTGGCCCACATGGCCGACGGCCAGATCCGCTTCATCGGATTGTCGTCCATCGTGCTCGGGCTGGCGTTGCTGCTGCTGTTTACCTGAAGAGACCATGCGCTGGGTTTTGCCCGATCACATCCAGGACGCCTTGCCGCCCGAAGCCGAAAAGCTCGAGCGGGTACGGCGGCGCCTGCTCGACACCTTCCGCGGACACGGCTACCAGCTGGTGATGCCGCCGCTGCTCGAATATCTCGACTCGCTCACCACCGGCGCCGGTCAGGACCTCAAGCTGCGCACCTTCAAGCTGGTCGACCAGCTGTCGGGGCGCACCATGGGCGTACGTGCCGACATGACCCCGCAGGCGGCACGGATCGATGCCCACCTCTTGAACCGCGACGGGGTATCGCGGCTGTGCTACTGCGGCAGCGTGCTCCACACCCTGCCGTCCACCCTCACCGCGACGCGCGAGCCCCTGCAACTGGGCGCCGAGCTGTACGGTCATGCCGGGCTCGACGCGGACCTCGAAGTGATCCGCCTGCTCGCCGCGGCGATGCGCGCGGCCGAAGTGCCCGCCAATCGGATCGACCTGGGGCACGTCGGCCTGTTCCGCGCGCTTGCGGCACGCGCCGGGCTGGTCCCCGAGCGGGAGGAAGTGCTCTTCGATCTGCTCCAGGCCAAGGATATCCCGGACCTGCGAGAGCTGGTGGCCAGCGTGGCCGAACCGGTGCGCAGTGCGCTGCTGGCCTTGCCGGGGCTTTATGGCGGGCCGGAAGTGCTCGACGAGGCACGCGCCCGCCTGCCCGATGAGCCGGAAATCCGCGCCGCGCTGGACGACCTGTGCCGGCTCGCCACGAGCCTCGCCGATTTGCCGATCAGTTTCGATCTGGCGGACCTGCGCGGCTATCACTATCACAGCGGCGTGGTCTTCGCGGCGTACGGCGACGGTTCGCCGGCGGCGCTCGCGCTGGGCGGGCGCTACGATCGCATCGGCGAGGCCTTCGGACGTGCCCGCGCCGCGACCGGCTTCAGTCTCGACCTGCGCGAGCTCGTGCTGCGCTTGCCCGACCCCGAGCGGGCCCGCGCGATCCTCGCCCCGGCCGAAGCGGACGCCGAACTCGAGAGCCTGGTGGCGGGGCTGCGCGCCCAGGGCGAGATCGTCATGACGGCCCTGTCCGGGCATGACGGATACTGGAAGGAAGCCGGTTGCGACCGGCAGCTGATCAGGCGCGACGGCCGCTGGGCGGTCGAGGCGCTTCAGGGAGAATGAAGTAGATGGCTAAGAACGTGGTGGTCGTCGGCACCCAGTGGGGCGACGAGGGCAAGGGCAAGATCGTCGACTGGCTCACCGATCACGCCCGCGGCGTGGTCCGTTTCCAGGGCGGGCACAATGCCGGTCACACGCTGGTGATCGGCGCCAACGAATACAAGCTCAACCTGGTGCCCTCGGGCATCGTGCGCGAAGGGGTGGCGTGCTACATCGGCAACGGCGTGGTGCTCGATGCACACCACCTGCTGTCCGAGATCCGCACCCTGGAGGCGGGTGGCATCAAGGTCCGTGACCGCCTGCGCATCAGTCCGGGCTGTCCGCTGATCCTCGGTTACCACGCCGCGCTCGATCGCGCGCGCGAGGCGGCCAAGGCTGACTCCGACAAGATCGGCACCACCGGCAAGGGCATCGGGCCGACCTACGAGGACAAGGTGGCGCGCCGTGCATTGCGCGTGTATGACCTCTTCGACCGCGACCGCTTCGCCGACAAGCTGCGCGCCAACCTCGAGTACCACAACTTCGTCCTGACGCAGCACCTCGGTGCCGAAGCGGTCGAGTTCGAGCCGGTGTTCGCGCAGGCGATGGCCGACGCCGAGGAGATCCGTCCGATGGTGGCCGACGTGTCGGCCGAGCTGTACGCGGTGAACAAGTCCGGTGGCAGCCTCCTGTTCGAGGGCGCGCAGGGCACCCTGCTCGACATCGACCATGGCACCTATCCCTTCGTCACCTCCAGCAATTGCGTGGCGGGGCAGGCGGCGGCCGGCTCCGGCGTCGGGCCGGGGCGCCTGCACTACGTGCTGGGCATCACCAAGGCCTACTGCACGCGCGTCGGGGGTGGTCCGTTCCCGACCGAGCTCGACATCGAGACGGCGGCCACGCCCGGTCAGCAGATGTCGTCCAAAGGGCGCGAATTCGGCACCGTCACCGGGCGCAAGCGCCGCTGCGGGTGGCTCGATCTGGCCGCGCTCAAGCGTTCCATCATCATCAACGGCGTGACCGGGCTGTGCATCACCAAGCTCGACGTGCTCGACGGGCTCACCGAGCTCAAGCTGTGCACCGGCTACATGCTCGACGGACGGCGCATCGACCTGCTGCCGATGGGTTCGGAAGAGGTCATCCGCTGCGAGCCGATCTACGAGACGATGGCCGGCTGGAGCGGCACCACCTTCGGTGCGCAGAGCTGGGACGCGCTGCCCCAGGAGGCGCGCGCCTACCTGCATCGCATCGAGGAAATCTGCGAGGTCCCCATCGACGTGATCTCGACCGGGCCCGAACGCGACGAAACGATCCTGCGCCGGCACCCCTTCGGTGCCTGACGCACAAAAAGCAAAAGCCGGTCGAATGACCGGCTTTTGCTTGAGACTGGTGCCCAGAAGAGGACTCGAACCTCCACGCCTTGCGGCACTGGTACCTGAAACCAGCGCGTCTACCAATTCCGCCATCTGGGCTGAGGACGCGATTATAGCGGCTAGTTCGATGGCGGGAAAGCGCTTGATGGCATCATGGCAGGCAGGTATGCGAATGCCCTCGGCGGATAACAAAA
>Ga0214472_10003331_pt1 | contig 17016 bp, 13 predicted proteins | sample RVTome_6_FD_207662 | JGI IMG/M metagenome (GOLD analysis project Ga0214472, IMG submission 207662) | Soil microbial communities from uranium-contaminated site in the Upper Colorado River Basin, Wyoming, United States - RVT140D175 | ecosystem: Environmental > Terrestrial > Soil > Contaminated >... | reverse complement strand
TGCGGATCATCCTCAAGGCGGACGTGTCCGGCTCGCTCGGCGCGATCACCCACGCGCTCGGGCAGCTCAACGAGGACGACATCCGGATCAACGTCCTCCACGAGGGAGCCGGTGACATCACCGACAATGACATCATGCTCGCCTCGGCGTCGAACGCGATCGTCGTCGGCTTCAACACGAAGATCACCGACACGGCCCGCCGGGCGGCCGACGCGGAAGGCGTCGATGTCCGCCTCTACGACATCATCTACAAGCTGACCGACGACATCGAGGCCGCCCTCAAGGGGTTGCTCGAGCCGGAGGTCGTCGAGGTCGTCGAGGGCCGGGCGGAGGTCCGCCAGGTCATCCGCGTCGGCAAGAACACGGTCATCGCCGGCTCGTTCGTCACGGACGGTCGGATCGTCCGCGGCGGCGCCCGGATCTGGCGCGGCGGCAAGATCATCGCCACCGACCGGATCGAGTCGCTGCGGCGGTTCCGCGACGACGTCCGCGAGGTGCTCGCGAACTTCGAGTGCGGCATCGGGCTCGCGAACTTCCACGACATCGTCGAGGGCGACATCATCGAATGCTTCACCACGCAAACGGTTTCGCGCGTCGCGACATCCTAGGGCTGCCGCCCAATCATCGCGCATGCGCGCGTTGCCACCTGTGCTCCTCGCTCACGCACCGTCGGGTGCGCTCGCTCCGGTGCTCGGTGGCGCCTTCGCCTGCGCGCGCTTGAGCGGCGATCAGAGAATTGAACTGCCATGAGCCAAAGAACAGAACGAATCGATGAACTCCTAAGGCAGGAGATCGGGCAGATCCTCGAGCGGGAGATCGCGGATCCGCGGATCGGGTTCGTGACGATCACGAGCGTCGAGACAGCGCCGGACCTGCGGCATGCCAAGCTCTGGGTGAGCGTGATCGGGCAGCCCGCGGAGCGGGACGCGACCGTGGCCGCCCTCGGGCGGGCGATGCCGTTCGTCCGGCGCGAGCTCGGCACGAGACTTCGGCTGCGGCGGATCCCGGAATTCCACGTCCGTCTCGACGATTCGTCAGAACGAGGCACGCGGGTACTCCAGCTGCTCCACGAGCTCGAGGCGGGCGGCGTCCCGGACGAGGTGCCGCCCGTGGGCGAGTCGCTCCCGACGCCGGCGCCACGCTCCGATCCGCCCGCCGAACCGAAGCGGCAGCGCCGCGGATCGCGAGCCCATCCGCGGCCGGGTCGATGACGGTCGATCTGGCGCCGCTCGCGGCGGCCGTCCCGGATCGGGTCGTCGACGCCATCCGGAGCGCGCGGCGGGTTCTCGCGGTCGGCCATGAGAATCCGGACGCGGACACGCTCGGTGCAACCCTCGCCGTCGGCCGCATCGTCGTGCACCTCGGTGGCACCGCGACGCCGCTGTGCACCGACCCGATCCCGCCGCTCTACGGGTTCCTGCCCGGTGTCGAGGATTTCCTGACGGACCCGGATCCGGCCGTCGACTACGACCTCGTGGTCGTCTCGGACTGCGGCACGCTCGATCGCATCGGCGACGTCCGGGGGCGCCATGCTGCCCTCTTCGAGCGGCTGCCGTGTGTCGTCATCGACCACCACGCCTCGAACGATGGCGCCGGTCAGACGGACTGGATCGACCCCGCGAGCGCGGCCACGTGCGAGATGGTGGCGCTCCTCGCGACCCGTCTCGGCGTCCCGCTCGACGAGGGCGCCGGCGCGCTCGCGTCGAGCCTCATGGCCGGCATCGTGATGGACACGGCCACGTTCGCCCATCCGAACGCGACCCCGCGCACCCTCCTCGTGTCGGCCGCCCTCGTCGAGGCCGGCGCGCCGCTGTCGGACATCTCGCGCCGCCTGTACCGCACGAAGCCGGACAGCCAGCTTCGCCTGTTCGGCCGGGTGCTCGACCGGCTCGAATCAGCCGACGACGGGCGACTCGTGTGGTCCACGCTGCTCGAGTCCGATCTCGACGCAACCGGGACGACCGGACCGCACTCCGAGGGCATCATCGATCTGCTCGCCCAGGCCGAGGCGGCCGAGGTGGCGATCCTGTTCAAGGAACAGGTGTCGGTGACCCGGATCAGCGTCCGGACGCGACCCGGCGGCGTCGACGCGACGGTCCTGACCGGCCGATTCGGAGGCGGCGGGCATGCACGCGCGGCCGGGGCCACGATCGAGCTCCCGGTGGCCGACGCGCGCCCGGCCGTCCTCGCCGAGGCGTCCCGGCTCGCCGCGGAGATCGTCCGCTGAACCGTCCGGTTCCGGGTCGACAGACGAGCGGCACGACCGGTCTCGACGGCGTACTCGTCGTCGCGAAACCGGCCGGACCCACGTCCCACGATGTCGTCGCGCTCGTGCGGCGGTTGTCGGGAACGAAACGCGTCGGTCACGGCGGGACGCTCGACCCGTTCGCGAGCGGCGTCCTGCCCCTGTTCCTCGGCGTGGCGACGCGACTCGTCGAGTATCACCTCGCGGACGCGAAGTCGTACCGGGCAACCGTCTGCTTCGGGGCCACCTCGTCGACCGACGACCTCGAGGGCGAGCTCGTGCCGGTCGACGGCCCGCTGGTCACGCGGGCGGCCGTCGAGGCCGCCGTGGCCGAATTCCGGGGCGAGATCGAACAACGTCCGCCGGCCTATTCGGCGGTCAAGGTGGCCGGGCGACGGGCCTACGCACTCGCGCGGGCCGGCGCACCGGTCGAGCTCGCAGCGCGGCGGGTTCGGATCGACCGCCTGGAGCTTGTGTCGTGGGACGACGCCGATCCGATGCGGCCGGTCGCCGTCCTCGAGATCGCCTGCTCCGCCGGGACGTACGTGCGCTCTCTCGCCCGCGACCTCGGCGCCACGCTGGGGTCCGGAGCGTACCTCGGCGCCCTGGCACGTACGGCGAGCGGGCCGTTCGCCCTCGACGATGCGGTTCCGCTCGACGACATCCGAACCGCGGCCGCGTCGGGGTCGGACTCGCTGCGGGCGCTCCTGCTGGCCCCGGACGCCGGCCTCGACGCGATGCCGGAGGCGGTCCTGTCGGCCGACGAGGTGGCCGCGGTGCGCCGGGGCCAGTTCATCCGCCTGGGCGTCGCAGATGTCGAGGATGGGGCGGTGGTCCGCCTTCGTGCTGACGACGGCCGACTCGTCGCGATCGGCGTCGTTCGCGGCGATCGCGTGGCGCCCGACAAGGTGCTCGAGCCGCCGCCGGAGCCGCCGGCCCGCCGGACGGACGCGGCGCTCGACCTCGCGGCTGCGTCAGAGGCCGACCCGCCGTACGGTTCGGACCCCGACCCCGCATCCCCGGACGATGTCTGACCGGCGCGTCCCGCCCGGGCTGACCGTCGTGCCCGGCGTCGATTCGCTCGTGACCGACCACGGTCCGCTGTTCGCAGTCGTCGGCGTGTTCGACGGGCTTCACGTCGGACACGCCTACCTGCTCCGCCATCTTGTCGACGAGGCGGCCCGGCGGTCCGCTCGCCCGGCGGTGATCACGTTTGACCACCACCCGGACGAGGTGATCGTCGGATCCGCGCCCCCACTCCTCGTCGATCCCGACGAGCGGGTGCGGCTGCTCGGCGAGGCCGGCGTGGCGGTCGCCATCGTCCAGCACTTCGATGCCGCGCTCCGGGTCACGCCGTACGACGCGTTCATCGGCCGGATCACGCGACGAACACGCCTGGCCGGCCTGCTCATGACGCCCGAAGCCGCCTTCGGGCACGGGCGGCGAGGCACGCCCGACGCGCTCACCGCCCTGGGAGCCGCGAGCGAACCGCCCTTCGACGTCGTCGTCGTGCCGCCGTTCACGCTCGATGGGCACGCCGTGTCGAGCTCCGAGATCCGGCGGCTCGTGGCCGCCGGCGATCTCGCCGGTGCAGCTCGCCTGCTCGGGCGACCGCTGTCCGTGGTTGGCCGGCCCAATGCCGGCGGCGCACTCGGATTCGCGATGCCGCTGGCCCTCCCGCCGCCTGGGGCCTACCCGGTGTCGGTCGAGGCGGTCGACGACGGCGGTGCGCTGAGCGCGATCGCGCACGTCGAGAACGGCGGGCGTCTCGTGCTCGATCGTGTGCCCTGGCCGGACCGCGCGCTGCGGGTCGTCTTCTGATCCACCCCGACTCGCGCGTGGCGCCGAATCGGATCACCTGTTACCATCCGCCGGTCATAGACAGAATGGATCAATAGCAACAGTTCGTGTCGGAGGACCGAGTGCCGCTCGCGCGGGAAGCAAAGCAGGAGATCATTACCGGGTACGCCACCAGTGACGGTGACACCGGCTCGCCGGAGGTCCAGATCGCGCTCCTCACCGAGCGGATCAAGGGGCTGACGGACCATCTCCGGAGCTTTCCCAAGGACAACCATTCGCGCCGCGGCCTCCTCAAGCTCGTCGGCCAGCGCCGTCGTCTGCTCGCGTATCTCGTGAAGTCGGACAACACGCGCTACCGCGCCGTCATCGGACGGCTCGGACTCCGCCGCTAGGGCATCGCCGCTCACGGGCCCCGGTCATTCCGGGGCTCCATCGCGTCCGAGCCCACCCGCGGCAGATCGGCCAACTCGCGACAGGTCGCCTCCTCCTCCACGACAAGGAGGATGTAACTCCGTGTCTCAAACGTTCGAGACGCAGCTCGGTGGCCAGACGCTGACCATCGAGACCGGCAAGCTCGCCCGCCTGGCCGGCGGCGCGGTCACCGTTCGCTACGGCGACACGATGGTCCTCGGCACGGCCAACCGTTCGGAGCCGCGGCCCGGCCTCGACTTCTTCCCGCTCACGGTCGACTTCGAGGAGCGGATGTATGCCGCGGGCAAGATCCCGGGCGGCTTCATCAAGCGCGAGTCGCGCCCGTCCGAGCACGCGATCCTCGCCGCCCGCCAGACGGACCGGCCGATCCGGCCGCTGTTTCCGGAGGGCTACAAGGACGACGTCCAGCTCGTGATCACCGTCCTCTCGACGGACCAGGAGAACAACCCGGACGTCGTCGGCACGGTCGCCGCATCGGCCGCCCTGACGATCAGCGAGATCCCGTTCAACGGCCCGATCGGGGCCGTTCGGGTCGGGCGGATCGGCGGCGAGTTCGTCGTCAACCCCACCCACAGCCAGCTCAAGGAGTCGGAACTCGACCTCATCGTGGCCGGCACACGCGACGCGATCATGATGGTCGAGGCTGGCGCGAAGCTCCTGCCCGAAGACCTCATGGCGGAAGCCATCCTGTTCGGTCATCGGGCGCTCCAGCCGCTCGTCGATCTCCAGGAGGAGCTCCGGAAGGCGGTCGGCAAGGCCAAGCGGGTCCCGTACCTCGAGCCGTCGACCAACTCGGTGCTCGAGTTCGCCTCGGCGACGGACGCGGAGCGCGAGCTCGTCGTCATCGACGTCGAGACGACCGGCACGGATCCGAAGATGTCCGACCTCGTCGAGATCGCCGCAGTCAAGGTCAAGGGCACGAAGATCGTCGACCGCTGGTCGACCCTCGTGAACCCGGGCCGCCCGATCGTCGGCAACCAGATGCACGGCATCACCGACGCGGACGTGAAGGGCGCACCGAGCCCGAAGGACGCCGCGACGAAGCTGCTCGACTATGTCGGCGACGCGATGGTCGTCGGTCACAACGTCGGGTTCGACCTTGGGTTCATCGAGCAGGCGCTCGGCGACGGGTTCCGGTTCCGGCCGGGAACCTACCTCGACACGCTCGTGATCGCCCGCGAGGGCTATCCGGGCGCCGAGTCGTACAAGCTCGGCGATCTCGCCCGCTTCTTCGGGATCGAGTTGGCGCAGGGCCATCGGGCCCTGCCGGACGCCGAGGCGACGGCCAGCCTGCTCCTGTGGTTCGCCGGGGACCTGCCGGGTCGGATCTCGACGCTCCGGGAGGCGATCGCCAATGCCGTGCGCGCCCAGCGCAGCGGCGGCGACACGGCCGCGCTCCTCGAGGCGGCCCGCCGCGGGGCCCGCGTCAGCAAGTCGCTGTTCAGCCTGCTCCAGAAGAAGACCGTCCGCCGGCTCGTCCTCGACGAGGGCATCCGGATCGACGGTCGCGGCCTGACCGACATTCGCCCGATCTCGGTCGAGGTGGGCCTCATCCCGCGCGCCCACGGCTCCGGCCTGTTCACCCGCGGTGAGACCCAGGCGCTGACGGTCGCCACGCTCGGCTCGTCGTCGGACGTCCAGCGGATCGACACGATCAGCCCGGAGACCGAGAAGCGCTACATCCACCACTACAACTTCCCGCCGTACAGCACCGGCGAGAACAAGATGATGCGCGGGCCGAGCCGGCGCGACATCGGGCACGGCCATCTGGCCGAGCGCGCGCTCGTGCCGGTCCTGCCGAGCCACGAGGACTTCCCGTACGTGATCCGCCTCGTCAGCGAGTGCGTGACCTCGAACGGCTCCACGTCGATGGCCTCAACCTGCGGCTCGACGCTCGCGCTCATGGACGCCGGCGTGCCGATCACGGCGCCCGTTGCCGGGGCCGCGATGGGCCTCATCACGGAGCCGGACGGCCGGTTCGTCGTCCTGACCGACATCCTCGGCAAGGAGGATGCGATCGGCGACATGGACTTCAAGGTCACCGGTACCCGGGACGGCGTGACCGCCCTCCAGATGGATATCAAGGTCCAGGGCATCAGCGAGGCGATCATCCGCGATGGCCTCAAGCAGGCGCTCGCCGCCCGCCTGACGATCCTCGACAAGATGGCCGAGGTGCTCCCGGAATCGCGCGAGAGCATGAGCGACTTCGCGCCGCGGATCATCACGATCAAGATCAACCCCGAGAAGATCCGCGAGATCATCGGCAAGGGTGGATCGATGATCCGCAAGATCCAGGAAGAGACCCAGACCGAGATCAACGTCGAGGACGACGGCACCGTCGAGATCGCGGCCGTCTCCGGCGAGAACTCGCGCAAGGCGATCCAGTGGATCGAGAGCCTGACCCGCGAGGTCGAGGTGGGCGCGCTCTACCTCGGCAAGGTCACCCGGATCATGGGCTTCGGCGCGTTCGTCGAGATCCTGCCCGGCAAGGAAGGGCTCGTCCGGATCGGTGAGCTCGCGGACTACCACGTCCCGTCCGTCGAGGACGTCGTGTCGGTCGGCGACGAGGTCATGGTGGTCGTCATGGAGATCGACCGGCAGGGCCGCGTCAACCTGTCCCGCAAGGCGGCCATGCAGCGCCACCTTGCCAAGGAACCGGTCTGACCGAAGCGCCGCCCCGCGGCGTCCAGTCCCGACCCTCGTTCCGAGCCCGCCGCGGTCACCGACCCGGCGGGCTCGCTGTCCTCGAGACACTCGGACCCCGGCACGAACGTCATCCGCGGCCGGCGCGAGCGTGGCCGACCGGGTGACCGCGGCCGATCCAGAGGGTCCCGCTGATATACTCGCGCGGTGCCCGGCCAGCACGACAGCGCCAGCGGAGCAGTGCCCCGAATGCCCAATCGACCCTTGACCGTCGCGGTCGTCGGCGCCACCGGCGTCGTCGGCCGGACGATGATCCAGGTCCTCTTCGAACGGGAGTTTCCCGTCGGCGAGTTGCGCCTGCTCGCCTCCGGCCGTTCGGCCGGACGCACCGTGTCGGTCGACGGGCGAACCCACGAGATCGCGGAGGCCGTCCCCGACGCGTTCGACGGGGTCGACATCGCCCTCTTCTCGGCCGGTGCCGACGTGTCGAAGGTACTCGCGCCCCACGCGGCGGCACGCGGCGCGACCGTCATCGACAACTCGTCGGCGTGGCGCATGGACCCGACCGTTCCGCTCGTCGTCAGCCAGGTCAACCCGGACGATCTCGAGTGGCACGAGGGGATCGTCGCCAATCCGAACTGCTCGACGATGCAGCTCGTGCCCGTGCTCATGGCCATTCGCGACTCGGTCGGGATCGAACGAGTCGTCGTCGACACGTACCAGTCGGTGTCCGGCACGGGAGCCGATGCGATCGTCGAGCTCGAAGGCCAGATCCGCGCCCATGCCTCCGGCCAGCCGAAGGAGGCGAAGGTCTATCCGCACCCGATCGCCTTCAACGCGCTGCCGGAGATCGACGCCTTCCTCGACAACGGCTACACGAAGGAGGAATGGAAGGTCGTCACCGAGAGCCGCAAGATCCTCCACCTCCCGGACCTGCGCCTGTCGTGCACGGCCGTGCGAATCCCGGTATTCGTGAGCCACTCCGAGGCGGTTCACGTCGAGACGCGCGAGCCGCTGACCCCGGAGCGCGCCCGGGACCTGTTCGGCCGCGTACCGGGCGTCGTCGTCGAGGACGACCCGGCCAGCCACACCTACCCGCTGGCCAGTCGGGCGGCCGGCCGCGACGAGGTGTTCGTCGGTCGTGTCCGCCGCGACCCGTCGATCGCGGACGACCGCGGTCTCGCGTTCTGGGTCGTCAGCGACAACCTCCGCAAGGGCGCGGCCACGAACGCGGTCGAACTGGCCGAGGCGCTCGTGGCGCGCGACTGGATCCGCGCCCGTTCCCGTCGCGAGACGGTCACCTCCGGGGTGGGTGGGGGATCGGCGTGACCGACGCCGAGCGCCGCGTGGCGCTCGACACGATCGCGGCCGAGGTGAACGTCTGCACCCGCTGCCGGCTGCACGCGGGCCGGACGCGCGCCGTTCCCGGCGAGGGCAACCCGGACACCGAGGTCGTGTTCGTCGGCGAGGGCCCCGGGTTCAACGAGGACCGGCAGGGCCGGCCGTTCGTCGGTCGCGCGGGCGACCTGCTCGTCAAGCTGCTGGGCTCGATCGGCTGGCGGCGCGAGGACGTATTCATCACGAACATCGTCAAGTGCCGGCCGCCGGACAATCGCGACCCGGAGCCGGACGAGATCGCCGCGTGCCTGCCCTACCTCCAGCGCCAGCTGACCGTGCTCGATCCGGCGCTCGTCGTGACCCTCGGCCGCCACTCGATGGGCCGGTTCATGCCCGGGGCACCGATCTCCCGGACTCACGGGACGGTGCGCCCGGCCGACCCGGCCACGGGGGCGTCCGATGCCCTCGTGTACGCGCTCTATCACCCCGCCGCCGCGCTGCGCTCGACGGAGGTTGAGCGCCAGAGCTTCGAGGACGTCGCCGGGATCCCGCGAGCGCTCGTCGACGCGCGCACGAAGCGCGCGGAACAGATGATCGCCGTGGCGGAGGCCGAACCGACCGAACCGGCCGAACCGGCCGCCGCCGCCACGTCACCCGCCACGCCCATCGCCGCTCCGCCCGTCTCGGCCGCGGCGTTCACGCCACCCGACGCGCCACCCGACGATCAACTCACCCTCTTCTAGGACACCACATCGAATGGCAACTTCAGACCAGCTCCTCCGCATCATCCCGCTCGGCGGGGTGGGGGAGATCGGCAAGAACATGTACGTCTTCGAGTACGGCGACGACATCGTCGTCATCGACTGCGGACTCATGTTCCCGGACGAGGAGATGTTCGGGATCGACCTCGTCGTCCCGGACATCACCTACCTCAAGGAGCGCCGCGCGAACGTCCGGGCGTTCCTCATCACCCACGCCCACGAGGACCACGTCGGCGGGCTGCCGTACATCCTGCCCGAGTTCCCGAGCGTCCCGATCTACGCGTCGACCCTGGCCCGCGGCCTGCTCGGCAACAAGATCAAGGAGCACAAGCTCCACAACAACCCGCTGATCGGGCTCGAGCCCGGCGACGAGGTGACGATCGGGCCGTTCACGGTCCTGCCGTTCCGGGTGGGCCACTCCATCCCGGACGCGATGGGGATCGCCCTTCGGACGCCGGTCGGCGTCGTCGTCCACACTGGCGACTTCAAATTCGACCACACGCCGGTCGACGGCAAGCTGTCCGACTTCCACATCCTCGCCAGGCTCGGCGAGGAGGGCGTCATCTGCCTCCTGTCCGACTCGACCCGAGCCGAGAACCCCGGCTACACGCCGTCGGAGCGAACGGTCGGCGAGGCGTTCCGCGAGATCATGGAGCCGCTCGAGGGACGCGTCATCGTGGCGACGTTCGCGTCCAACATCGCCCGCATCCAGCAGGTGCTCGACGCGGCGGCCGACATGGACCGCAAGGTGACCGTCATCGGCCGATCGATGGAACAGAACTTCCGGATCGCGACGGACCTGGGCTACCTGACCTACGACCCGTCGCGGATCGTCGGCAAGGACCGGATCAAGGACGTGCCGGACGGCAAGCTCGTCATCGCCACCACGGGCGCCCAGGGCGAGCCCATGGCCGGGCTCGCGCGGATGGCCAACCGCGACCATCGCTTCGTCGAGATCCAGCCGGGCGACACGGTCATCGTGAGCGCCAGTCCCATCCCGGGCAACGAGGAGTACGTCGCCCGGACGATCGACAACCTGTTCAAGGTCGGCGCGAACGTCTTCTATCACACGATCAAGCGCGCGCACGTCTCAGGTCATGCAAGCCAGGAAGAGCTCAAGCTCATGCTCGGCCTGACCAAGCCGCGTCACTTCATCCCCATCCACGGCGAATTCCGGATGCAGGTCCAGCACGGGCGCCTGGCGATCGAGACGGGCGTCGCCCCGGAGAACGTGTTCATCATCGAGAACGGCACGCCGATCGAGATCAGCGCCGATGGCTCCGCTCGCCGGGGTCAGCCGGTCACGGCCGGCTACGTTTTCGTCGACGGGCTGTCAGTCGGGGACGTGGGCGAGATCGTCCTGCGCGACCGGCGGGCGCTGGCCAACGACGGGATGTTCATGGTCGTCGTGACGGTCGACAAGCAGACCGGCCAGGTGATCGGGCGGCCGGAGATCATCACCCGCGGCTTCGTCCACCTCAACGAGCGTGACCCGATCATGGAAGAGGCGATCGACCGGGTGGTCGCCTCGATCGAGAACCCGGGCGACCACATCAGCGAGGTGGGACTCCTGAAGAGCCAGATCAAGGACGGCGTATCACGGTACCTCTACGAACAGACGAAGCGACGGCCGATGGTTTTTCCGGTCGTCGTCGAGGTCTGAGCCGTGGCGACTCGCCGCCGGTCCGGGTCGCGCCGGATGGGCCACCGACGCCGCGCGCTGGGCCTGCCGTCCCTGTCACTGCCCGCGATCAGCCCGGAACTCGCCCGCTCGCTCGTCGGGATCGCCCTGCTCGTGCTCGGCTCGGTCACGCTCATCGCGCTGCTCCTCCCGAGTGAAGGTGCCCTGACCGACTGGTGGATCGGCACCGTCGGACCGTGGTTCGGGAGCATGCGCTGGCTGCTCCCGTTCCTGCTCCTCGCGGCGGGCTGGTACCTCGAGTGGGGTCCGGGCCGTCGCCCGAATTCCGGCTGGGGGGCGACCCTGCTCGGGACGGCGATCGCCTACGCCGGCTTGCTCGGCGCGGTCGAGGTGCTCGCCCTGCGAATCGGCGACGACCGCATCGTCGAAGGCGGCCGGATCGGCCGCTTCCTCGCCGGCGTGCTCGTCCCGCTCGTCACGACGCCCGGGGCATTCGTCGTTCTCCTCGCGATCATCGCCGTTGGGCTCATGATCGGCTTTGCGCTTCGGCCATCGGATCTCGCCCGGCCGGCGACCGGTGTCGCGCGCTGGCTGACGGCCACGACCGCGGCGTCGCTCCAGCGCGATCCCGGCGCGGGCCGCACGGCCGGCGGCACGCCGCCGGAACGAACGGGTGGATCGCGTGCCCGCCGTGGCACCGCGGTCGCGCCGTCCGCCTCAGCCGCGCCCGGTCAGGCCGGCCTGTGGGCAAACGGCAACGGCGGCAGCAACGGGAACGGACACCCCGAGCACCCGCCGATCCCGTCTGCCGTTCCAAACAGCGCACCGACCTCCGCCACGTTCGCTCCCGCGCGAAGCACGACCCCGGCCAGCGCGACGCTCGTGGCGGAACCGGTTCGGCCGCTGCGCGATCCGCTCGACGTGACGGACGCCTCCGACTCGCCGCCCACGAAGGAACGGATCGAATACCGCCTCCCGCCCCTGACGCTCCTCGAGGACGTGCCGATCTCGGCCGAGCCGGGCGGTGAGGAGACCCACCACCAGCGCAACGAGCAGATCATCATCGCCAAGCTCGCCAGCTTCAACATCCCGGCCGCGATCATCGGACGGAATGCCGGGCCGGTCGTGACCCAGTACGAGGTCCAGCCGGCGCCGGACATCAAGCTCAGCCGGATCGAGGCCCTCTCGGACGACCTGTCGATGGCGCTCGCCGCGCGCTCGCTGCGGATCGAGGCGCCGATCCCCGGCAGGAGCGCGGTCGGGATCGAGATCCCGAACAAGGAATTCAACATCGTCGCCCTGCGCCGGATCCTGGAAGAGGTCGACTTCACGGCGTCCGGCTCGCGGCTCACGTTCGCGCTGGGGCGCGACGTGGCCGGCAAGGCCCAGGCGGTCGACCTCGCCAAGATGCCCCACCTGCTCATCGCCGGCGCGACCGGGTCGGGCAAGAGCGTCATGGTCAATGCGCTCATCACGAGCCTGCTGTGCGAGGCGACGCCGGACGACGTGCGGATGATCCTCATGGACCTCAAGCGGGTCGAGCTCGCGAGCTACAACGGCCTGCCCCACCTGCTCGTGCCGGTCATCACGGAGCCGGAGCGGGCGAAGGCGGCGCTCAAGTGGGCAGTCAACGAGATGGAGGGCCGCTACCGTCGCTTCGCCGGGGCGACGTCGCGCAACATCCGCGCCTACAACGAGACCCGGGCGGATCCGGAAGACCGCCTGCCGTACATCGTCATCATCATCGACGAGCTCGCCGACCTCATGATGCGCGAGGGCAAGAACGTCGAGGATCCGATCGTCCGTCTCGCCCAGAAGGCCCGCGCGACCGGCATCCACATGGTCCTCGCCACCCAGCGACCGTCGGTCAACGTCGTGACCGGGCTGATCAAGGCGAACTTCCCGAGCCGGATCGCGTTCGCCATGGCGTCACAGATCGATTCGCGCACGATCCTCGACGCGCCCGGCGCCGAGGACCTCATCGGCCGGGGCGACATGCTCTACCAACCGTCCGACCTGCCCCGTCCGATGCGGCTCCAGGGCGTGTTCGTGTCGGACCACGAGATCGGCCGGGTGGTCGGCTTCTGGCGCGACCAGATCGAGGATCCGCACTACGACCTCGCGATCATCGAGAGCGACGAGGATGGGAGTGGATCGTTCGACGATCTCGCCGACGAGGACGCGGATCGGCTGCTGCCTGATGCCGTCGAGGTGATTCGGGAGTACGATCGTGCCTCGGCGTCGCTGCTCCAGCGTCGCCTGAAGGTGGGGTATGCGCGGGCCGCGCGGATCATCGATCAACTCGAGGCTCGCGGCTATATCGGGGCGTTCGACGGGTCGAACGCGCGCGTGGTGCTCCGGCGCGACGGAGCAGGGTCGAGCGGCGGCGCGGAACCGTTCGACGAGGATGACGACGGATGACGACACGGGACCAGGCGCGCCGCGCCACGGCCGACCTTCGAGGCGAGATGGCTCGCCCGGGTTCGGTCGTGGAATCCGTGCCCGGCCTGCCGGAGCGTCTCCTCGCTGCCCGTGAGCGCAAGGGCGTCGACCTGTACCGGGCGGAGCGCGACACGAAGATCCGCGCCCGCTATCTCGCGGCCCTCGAGCGCGGCGACGATCGCGAGCTCCCGGGTGTCGTCTATACGAAGGGATTCCTGCGGAATTACGCGCTCTACCTCGGCCTCGATCCCGAAGAGGTGCTCGCCCAGTGGCGCCAGGAACGGACCGAGGCGAAGGAGGAGCGCCCGGTTCTCGCCGTGCCGCGCCCGATGGCCGCACCGCGCCCGGGGCTCACCTTCTCGCCCGGGATCATCGTCGCCGCGCTGCTGACCGTCGGCGTCCTCGCGTTCACGGCCTACCTCGGGGTCCAGCTGCTGCGCTTCGCCAAGCCACCGACCCTCGCCGTGACGAGCCCGCCCACGGCGCTCCTCGACGTCGACGAGACGACGACCTCGTACGTGCTGCGCGGCACATCGGTCGCCGGGGCGACGGTCTCGATCACGACGCCCGGCCGCGAGCAGCCGTACCGCGTCACGGCGGATTCGGACGGTACGTGGTCCGCGGAGGTCGAGCTGCGACGGGGCAAGAACCAGTTCGACATCACGGCCACGGACCCCGAGACCGGCAAGCAGGCGGAGACGCCGGCGCGCGTGTTCATCACGGTTCCGTTCCTCGTCATCGAGGCGCCAACCCTCAGCGTGGACCAGCCGGCCGACGGGGCGACGTTCGAGAACGGGGCGATTCCGGTCCAGGGCGTGACGACGAACGCGACGAAGGTCGTCGTCCGGGCGGAGTATGTCGGCCCGGCGCCGGGCGAGACGCCGGTCGTGGACCCCGACGCTTCGCCGGTGCCCGTGGCGACGCCGGTTCCGCCGGAGGACGTGACGGTCGCGGTGGCGGAGGACGGTTCGTTCAGCACCCCGGTGGAACTGACCACGGGCCAGTGGACGCTCAGCGTCACCGCGTCGAGCGAACAGGGCAAGACCACCTCGCTGACCCGCACGGTGACGGTCGCCTACAGCGGCGTGAATCTCGTCGTGACGATCCAGGGCGGCTCCGCCTGGATCAAGGTCTGGATCGACGACAAGGTCGACCCGGAGCTCGGTCAGGCCGGGCGCACGGAACGCGACGGACGCACGCTGACGTTCACCGCGGAACGGACGATCGAGGTCCGGACCGGGTCGTCCGGCGTGACCTACTTCACGCTCAACGGCACGTCGCTCGGGGCGCTGGGGCGGTCCGGGGTCCCGGAGACCTGGCTGTTCGAGCCACCCAACCCGCCGGTCAAGACGCAGCGCCGCTGAGCGATCGCGGTGACGGCCCACTCGCCGGCCATCCGGTGACGGACGACGCGCTCGTCGCGCTTGCCGAGCGACTCCAGGGGATTTGCCTGGGACGCGGTCTGACGGTCGCGGCCGCGGAGTCCTGCACGGGCGGCCTCGTCGCCGCCGCGATCACCGACATCGCCGGGTCGTCCGGTTACTTCCGCGGCGGCGTCGTCGCCTATGCCGACGAGGCGAAGGCGGCGCTGCTGGCCGTCTCGCCGGAGGTGCTGGCGGCGCACGGCGCGGTGAGTGCCCAAGTGGCTCGGGCGATGGCCATGGGCGCACGCCATCGGCTTGGAACGGCACTCGCGGTCTCGGTCACCGGCGTCGCCGGACCCGGTGGCGGCAGCGACGAGAAGCCGGTCGGCCTGACCTACGTGGCCGTCGCCGACGCGGCGGGGGTCGACGTGCGCCGCTATCACTGGCCGGGCGACCGGGCGGCGAACCGGCGCGACAGTGCAAAGGCGGCGCTCGAGCTGCTCATCGAGCGGGCCGAAACCGGATGACCCGGTGACCCGGTCCGCGGCAGACGTCGGTGCGGGACTCGCCCCCGCGCGGCAGGCCCGCCGGATCCGGCCCGGCGAGCGGATCCACGTCGTCGGTGCCGCCGGAGCGGGTGCCTCCGCCGCGGCCCTCCTCGCGACCGCCGCCGGGGCCGCGGTGACCGGCTGCGACCCGGGGTTCCCGTCGCCGTACACGCCGGCGCTCGACGCGGTCGGGATCGCCGTCGCACCGGCGCACGATCCAACCCACGTGACCGGCGGGGCCACGCCGCCGTGGCGGCTCGCGGTGACGAAGGCGCTCACCGCGATCGACCCCGATCACCCGGAGCTCCGCGCCGCCCGCGAGCGCGGCATCGCGCTCGAACCGTGGCAGCAGGTCGTGGCAGACGCGGCGGTCGGGCACACGCTCGTCGGCGTGGCGGGCACGCACGGCAAGAGCACGTCGGCCGGCTGGCTCGTCCACCTCCTGACGGCTGCGGGCCACGATCCGTCCGCGTTCGTCGGCGCCCTCCTGCCGGGCTCGCTGACCGGCGGGGTCCCGGCAACCGCCCGGCGGGGGAGGGGAGCGCCGTTCGTCGTCGAGGCGGACGAGTACGCCGGTAACTTCGACCCGTACCGGCCGTCGCTGGCGATCGTCACCACGGTGGAGTGGGACCATCCCGACGTCTTCGCCGACGAGGCGGCGGTGATCGCGACGTTCGAGGCGTGGATCCGGCGCATGGAGCCGGGTGGCCGGCTCGTGATCAACGTCGGCGACCCGGGCGCGGCCGCGCTCGCCACCCGCCTGTCCGACTGGGGCGGCACGATCGTCGCGGTCGCACTCGTCGACCAGGCCGCCCAGCGGCTCGGCGGGTTCGCCCGCGCGATCGCCGAGCAGTACGCGACCGCGGCCGGCCCCGCGTCCGCAATCCTCGCCCGCACGGCGGCGGCCGACGCGGCGACGACGACGCTGCAGCTCCACGGCCTGGACCCGCTGACCGGGCCAATCACCGTGCGCCTGCCGCTCGTGGGCCGGCACAATGCCGCGAACGGGCTCGGCGTCGCCGCGACCGCGCATGTCCTCGGCGTACCGGCGGCCGGGATCGTCGCCGGCCTCGCGTCGTTCGGGGGCGTCGGGCGCCGGCTCGAGCGGAAGGGGGAGGCGGCCGGGGTCGCCGTCTACGACGACTACGGCCACCATCCCACGGCCATCCGGGCCACGATCGCCGCCCTTCGCCAGCGCGAGCCGGGGCGGCGCCTGTGGGCGGTCTACGAGCCGCTGACGTTCCACCGCACGGCCGCCCTCCTCGGGGCCTTTGCCGAAGCACTCGCGACGGCTGACGCGGTCGCCGTGGCGGACATCTGGGCGGGCCGCGACCCGGACACCTCGATCGCCTCGCCGGACGCCCTCGCCGATGCCGTGGCCGCCGCGCGCCCGGATATCCCGGTCGCCGCGCCGGGCTCCGTCGAGGCGACGGCCGACTGGTTGGCCGGCGAGGTCCGTGCCGGCGACGTCGTGCTCGTCATGGGCGGGGGCCGCAGTTACGTGATCGGCGAGCGCCTGCTCGCAGCCCTGGAGGTCCGATGACGATCGACTACGCCGGAGCGACCGACCTGCTCGATCGCTACGGTCGCGCCTGGGAGACGTTCGACGGCGATGCCTGGATCGCCCTCTTCTCCGAGCACGCGGAGTACCATGAAGATCCGTTCGAGCCGCCGCTCGTCGGGCACAACCAGATTCGGGCCTACCTGCTCGAGGCGTCCGGCACCCAGGACCAGGTCGAATTCACGATCGAGCGGCACTGGGTGGCCGGGTCGACGGTGCTCGCGGCGTGGCACGCGAGCT
>Ga0214472_10003330_pt1 | contig 17018 bp, 16 predicted proteins | sample RVTome_6_FD_207662 | JGI IMG/M metagenome (GOLD analysis project Ga0214472, IMG submission 207662) | Soil microbial communities from uranium-contaminated site in the Upper Colorado River Basin, Wyoming, United States - RVT140D175 | ecosystem: Environmental > Terrestrial > Soil > Contaminated >... | reverse complement strand
GACCGCTTCCTGGGGCTCGATGGTCAACGACGGGCGCGACGCGATGATCACCGCGTGGTGGATCTCGACGTTCCCCGGGCTGGCGATCGTCCTCACGGTGGTGGCCTTCAACCTCCTGGGGGACGGGTTGCGCGACGCCCTCGACCCCCGACTCCGCACCTGAACGCGACATCGAAAGACACGTTGCGGATCCTCTTCATCGGCGACTTCTTCTGGCCGCTCATCGGCGGCATCGAGGTCTGGTCCGCGCGGCTCGTGACCAGCATGGTTGCGCGCGGGCACGAGATCCGGGTGGTCGCCTCCCGCTCCGAGCTCCAGCCGGCGGAAGGTGAGCGGCTGGACGGTGTCTCGATCGAGCGGTTCGACTTCCGCGGCGCCGTCGAGAGCCGCCGGCTCGACCGCTTCGGCGAGGGCCTGGAGGGATTGAAGCGGGTCAAGCGGGACTTCCGCCCCGACCTCGTCCACCTGGGGACGGTCGGGTGGAGCACGCTCTTCCATCTGCTCTCCCGCGACGCCTGGTCCGCCCCGACCCTGCTCACCCTGACCCAGCAACGGCTCGCCAGCCAGGATCGCGCCGCAGACACCCTCCTCGGCCGGGCGCTGGGCGCGGCGGACTGGGTGTCGAGCGTCTCGGCGGCGGTGCTCGAGGAGGCGATCGAGCTCTCGCCTCCGGTCGCCGGTCGCTCCTCGGTCGACTATTGGGGGATGGAGGCGCCGCCGGAGCCCGCGCCCCCGGCCCTCGACCCGCCGCGCATCCTGTGCATCGGCAGGCTGGTGCCGGCCAAGGGCTTCGACCTCGCCCTGCGGGCGCTGCCCGCGCTGGCGGTCGCCCATCCGGCGCTCTCGCTGGCGATCGCGGGGGCGGGCCCGGAGCGATCGCGCCTCGAGTCGCTGGCGGGAGAGCTCGGCGTGGCGGAGCGGGTTTCGTTCGAGGGCTGGATCAGCCCCGAGCGGGTGCCGGCGAGGATGGCGGAGGCGTCGCTCGTCGTCCTTCCGTCCCGTCAGGAAGGACTGCCGGTAGTGGCGGTCGAGGCCGCATGGTCGGGCCGCCCGATCGTGGCCGCCGACGTCTCGGGGATGAGGGAGGTGGTCGCGCACGGACTCACCGGATTCCTCGTTCCGGCCGGCGATCAGGATGCGCTGGCCCGCTCGATCGACCAGATTGTAGGCGATCCCGCGCGGGCGCGGGGCATGGGCCGGGAAGCCAGGCGCCTGGCCGCGCGGCGGTTTTCCCTGAGCGGCATGCTGGATGCCTACGAGAGCCTCTACGAACGTCTGGCGAGGAGGACAATGGATGCTCGGGCCTGACGCGCGATTCTCGGTGCGCGGCGAAGAGGTGGCGGCCAAAGTTTTCGACGACGAAGTCGTGGTCGTCCATCTCGGGACGTGCACCTACTACAGCGCCTCGGGCAGCGGCGCGGACGCCTGGACGTGGATCGAGGAGGGAAGGCCGATCGGCGACGTCGCGGTGGCCCTCGCGAGCCGCTACGGCATCGAGGTCGAGCGCGCGCGCGTCGACCTCGATCGCTACGTGGCGCGGCTGCTCGAGGAGGGGCTGATCGCGCCCGCCAACGGCGAGGCGTCCGCCGCGGCGACTCCGGTCTCGTCCGCCGGCGATCGCGAGTACGCCGCCCCCGAGCTACACGCCTATCGCGACATGGCCGACCTGCTGGCGCTCGACCCGCCGCTCCCCGAGCTCGATCGTCCGGCGTGGCGCGCCGCGGGCGATGACGGGACCTCTGTTCCACCCCGCTAGCGCGCCGCCGATCCCCGGCCGGCCGGAGTTCCAGCTCCTCCTCGACAGCGCGACGCCGCCCGGCGACGGCTCGCCCGTATGGACCGGCCCGGCGGACGGGCTGGACTGGACCCGTCTCCTCGACAGGGCGGTGGAGCAGGGGATGGTCCCGCTCGTGCGCCGGCACCTCGCGGCCGGAGGCTGGACGGGGGTGCCGGACGAGGTGCGCGTCTGGCTGGACGAGCGTCACGAGGAGAATCGCCGCCGCAACCGCCTGCTGACGATCGAGCTCCTCGCGCTGCTCGACCGGCTCGCGGCGGCGGGCATCGAGGCGCTGCCGTTCAAGGGGCCGATCGTCGCCGAAACTTGCTACGGCGACCTCGACGCGCGGCTGTTCGGGGACATCGACCTGCTCGTCGACTCGGGAGACGTCCGGGCCGCGATGCGGGTGATGACCGCGGCGGGATACGATCCCCTGATCCCGCTCTCCGAGACCCAGCAGGCGGCCTTTCTCCGGCACCGCACCGAGTACCCGCTCCAGCGCCCCTCGCGCGGCGGGATCGTCGACCTCCACTGGGAGCTGTTCCACCGCCAGTTCTGCTTCCACCTGACTCCCGACCGCGACCGGCTTCGCGAGGTGCGGCTGGCGGGCCAGCCGGTCCTGACGCTGGGGTCAGAGGACCAGCTGCTCATGCTCTGTGCCCACGCCACCAAGCACCTGTGGGTCCGACTGGAGTGGATCGCTGCCGTTGCCTGGCTGGTCGCGCGGGCTCCCGACGTCGACTGGATGCATGTCCGCGCGCGCGCGCGGGCGCTCGGCGGGCAGCGCATGGCGAGCCTGGGTCTCGGGCTCGCGGCCGAGCTGCTGGGGGCGCGGCCCGGTCCCGCATTCGGTGGCGCGGACCCCGGGACCGCGGCGCTCCGCGCCGAGGTCGTGGGCCGGCTGCGCGACGGCTCGCCGCCTCCCGAGGACTGGTGGAGGTTCTACCTTCGAGCGCGCGAGCGGCGGCGCGACCGGGTCGAGTTCCTGGCGCGGACCGCGGTGACGCCTACGATCGGCGACTGGCGGATGGTGGACCTGCCGCCGGCCCTGGCCGGCCTCCACTATGCGCTGCGGCCGTTCCGGCTCCTCGGGCGCGGTCTCCGCGCCCTGGGCCCGGAGGGCCGGCGCGACGGGTGAGCGCCCGGATCGCCCAGCGGAGCGGCCGGGCGAGGTAGAGGACGGGGAGCGGGGCGTCGGGATACGAGCGGCGGAGCCGGTCGGTCGACGGGAAGGCCGTCCAGCGGATCACGGTCCAGCGCTCCCGCCAGCCCGCGGCGCGTCGCAGCAGCGCGCCCGGGCTCGCTCGCCCGTCGGCCCGCACGCAGTCGAGGACGGGCTCGACCGGGCGGTCTCTCGAGCGCCGCTCGAGCTCCTCGATCGCCGCCGCCGGCACCGGGACGCCGAGCTCGCTCGAGAGCCAGCCGAGCATCGCGGCGAGCGGCAGCTCCAGCCCGCGGCCCGTCGCCGCGCCGACGACGCCGTCCCAGTCGAGCTCCGCGCCCGATTCGACCAGCCGCGCCGCATCGCACGCCCAGAGGAGGGTCCTCCGCTCCGCGCTGACGGCCGCCCTGCCGCAGGCGATCGCCAGTGCGTCCTCGGGCGCGAGAACGCGCGCCGGGCGACCGGCGATCGTGGCCGGGCGGGAGCGGGCCTCGAGCCGGGCCGCCTCACCGGACGCGGGGAAGCCGGGTACCGGGACCTCGCCGAGGCGAACCGGAAACCCCGACGCGTGGACGATCTCCTTCCACGGGCCGGGAGTGGGGGGGCGCGCCTCGAACCCCCCGCCCGCGAGCGCGGCCGCCGCGCCGGCCACCGTCCCCGGCGGGAGCAGGAGGTCGAGCGCGTGGCAGTGCCGCAGGGCGGGGTCCTCGTACGCGGTCTCGGCGAGCGCCAGGTCCTGGATCACGAGCGGTTCTATCCCGGCCCCGGCGAGCCGGTCGAGCGCGTCCCGTGCCAGCGCCCGGATCGCGGCCAGGCGCAGGGTCTCATGGAGGCGCGCGCCCGCGAGCCGCGCCCCGATCGCGGCGGGAAGTTCGACGCCACCGCGGCGGGCCCCTTCGTCGAGGAGCGGGAGGAGCGATCGGTGGTCGTCGAGGTCGCCGCCCCCGCGCTCCCACGCCCGCCACGCCTCGCGCGCGCGCGCGGGCCGGAGGCAGACGGCGAGCAGCGCGGCCGCGGGCGGATCCGGGAGCAGGAACGAGAGCGTCCCCGCCAGGGGCGCACCCGTCATCCCCCGCGCCTCGCGTCGAGGGCGCGCTTGAGGAGGTCGAGCACCTGCTCGCGGCTCCGCTCCCCGCCTGCCCGGCTCATATTCCCCTCGTGGTAGCGGCGGAGGAGGAGCACCTCATCGAGCACCTCGTGGCGGATCCCGCGCTCGCGGAGACGCAGCGCCCAGCCGAGCGCGTAGGCGTGCCGGCGGTCCTCGAACAGGCCCACGCGCTCGAAGGTCGAGCGCCGGGTGAGCAGGGTCCCGGTGACCAGTCCCGGGAGCGGGTCGAGGATGCGGTGGCCGCTCAGCGCCTCCTGCTCGATCTTCAGCTCGTCGACCCAGAAGTTCTGCACCAGGCCGTAGCAGGCCGCGAGCCCGGGATCGGCCGCGAGCCGGGCCACCTGGAGCGCCACCTTCTCGCGCGGCCAGAGGTCGTCGGCGTCCAGGAACGCGATGAATTCACCGCGGCTGGCCCGGATCCCGTGGTTGAGCGCGACTGCCGGCCCGGCGTTGGGCTGCCGCATCGCGAGCACCCGCTCGCCGAAGCTCGTGGCGAGCTCGAACGTGCGATCGGTGGAGCCGTCGTCGACGACGATCGCCTCGACGGGAGAGTACGTCTGATCGAGCACGCTCCGCAGCGCGTCGGCCAGCCAGCGCTCGGCGTTGTACGCCGGGATCACGCAGCTCACGAGCCCCGGCTCGGCGGACCCCGAGGCGAGCTCGGGCGCCGCGGACGGAGCGGACGAGGAGGAAGGGGATCGGTCCATGCGTTACCGAGGCCAACCTAGAGAGCGCGGAAAACGCGCACAAGCGGAGCCCCGGGCGGCGGGCGCGCGGTGAGGATCCTCCTGTGGACGTCGTTCCTCCGCTCGACCTACGGCGGACTGGAGACTTTCATCCAGCTCGTCGTGCCGCGCCTTCTCGACCGCGGCCACGAGGTCGCGATCGCCGACGAGGAGTGGGAGGCGGACGTGGACGCGGAGGAGTACGCCCCCGGGGTCCGGCTCGTCCGCATGCCGCGGCCCGAGGCCGTCGAGGGGAGCCCGCTCGAGGCGCTGGCGGAGGGCGTGCGGCGTGCGCGGCGTCTGCTGGCCGAGTTCGACCCCGACGTCGTGCATGTCTGCAAGGCGTGCCCCAGCGTCTTCTACCTGCTGCGCGGAGACGTGGCGCGCCTCCCGCCTCTCCTCTTCAACCTCCACGGCGCCCACGTAGCCCCGCTGGCCGACCCGCAGACGCTGGGGGGGCACATGCTGCGCTCGGCGGACTGGATCGTCGCCTGCTCCCGCGCCACGCTCGAGCACCTCGTGGCCCTGGCGCCAGAGATCCGCCCCCGCGCGAGCGTGGTCTACAACGGGGTCCCGGCGCCGGACCGGCCGGTCACGCCGCCGCGCTTCGATCCGCCGCGGCTGGTCTGCCTGGGCCGGCTGCACGAGGAGAAGGGGTTCGACGTGGCGCTGGCGGCCGCCGACCGGCTGTCGCCTCGTTGGCCAGGGCTCGAGGTCGTCGTGGCCGGCGAGGGGCCCGCTCGGGCGGAGCTCGAATCCCTCGCCCGGCGGGGCCGCTTGCCCGGCCGGGTCTCGTTCCCCGGCTGGGTTTTCCCCGGGGCCGTCCACGACCTCCTCGAAGCGGCGACCGTGGTGCTGGTCCCGTCGATCCACGAGGGGTTCGGGCTCGTCGCGCTGGAGGCGGCGCTCGCCGCGCGGCCGGTCGTCGCCTCGAGCGTCGAGGGGATCCCGGAGGTCGTCGTCCACGAGGAGACCGGTCTGCTCGTCCCGCGAGGGGACGCCGACGCGCTCGCCGGCGCGGTCGCCCGGCTGCTCGAGGACCCGGCCCTGGCGGCGGCGCTCGGCGCCCGGGCCCGCGAGCGCGCGATCGAGCGCTTCGGCGTCGACCGCTGCGTGGACGGTTACGTGGAGGTCTACCGGCGGATCGCCCGCGGCTAGGGCTCCCGCCCCGCGGGGTCCGCCGGGGGCAGGCCGTCGAGCGTCCGCTGGACGACGAGCGGGATCTCGTCCAGCTCGGCGCCGAGATCGAGCCAGAACGCGGGTGTGGCCGCGGCCAGGCGGAACAGCGTCTCCATCCGCCCGGACCCGGCGTGGGTGGCGAGCGCCAGCGCACCTTGCACGAGCCGGAGGACCGCCTGGGCCGGCGTGGCTGGCCGCACCCGGGTCGCGCCCGACCTCACGGTGGGCAGGAAGAGCGCGTCGATCGGGCTCTCGCGGGCGAGGCGGCCGGGGTGCACGTCGGCGAGGAAGACGACCGCCTTGTCCTCTCCCTCCCAGACGGGGGCGACGGCGTGAGGGACGAGCGCGGGGAAGCGCGCCAGGTGGTCGGGGGCCACGTGGGTCGAGCCGTAGACGCCGTGGCCGGCGAAGCCCCCGCCCGGCCGGCCGCGCAGCGAGACGTAGTCGTCGCCGAGGAAGTCGAAGCCGTGGAGCAGGCACGCCAGCGCCGACGTCGTCTTGCCGGAGCCCCCTTCGCCGACGAAGAGCGCCCCGCGGCCGCCGCGCGCGACCAGCCCGGCGTGGAGGGGAGGCGCCCCGCGGTCCTGGTTCCAGAGGAGGAGCTGGGGGTGGAGCGGGCGCCCGCGGTCGTAGAGCGGAAGGCGGTCGACGTCGCGGAACCAGCCGGCGACCGAGCCGCGGGCGCGATCCATCGCGACGACCGCGTGGGTCCGGCGGTGAAGGACGAAGCGGCCGTCGGGCGAGGCGGAGGCGATCGGCGGGCCGGTCGGGACGTGGCCGGGAGCCGGCGGCGGTCCCGCGGGCGGACGCTCGTCGGCGTCCCAGAGGGTGACGCGGAGGTCCGGCGCGCGGCCGCCGTCGGGGCCGTCGAGCGCGAGGTGCCGGAGCGCGGCGGTCAGGCGCTCGAACAGCGCCTCGCCCGCGACCTCGACCTCGACCGTGCCGCCGGCGAGGCCCAGGCGGGCCCGGCGGAGGCGCTGCCGCCTCGCGGCGCGGCCGAATCCCGCCTCGAGCTCGCGCAGCGCGAGGGCTTCGGGCGAGCCGACCGTGGCGGGGCGGGCGGAATCCATCGCCGGGCAGGGTAGCGGCGGACCGGCCGCCGAGTCAAAAGCGCCTCGCGCCCGCCGCCGCCCGCGATGTAGCTTGAGGCGCGATGCGACGATGCCGTCCGCCGTTCGGCGCCCTGCTCATGCTGGCGACCCTCGCCGCGGCGGGTCCGGCGCCCGCCCAGGTCGGCTTCACCGAAGAAGGCGCCGAGCGGCAGCGGCGGGCGGAGAGCCGGGTGCTCGCGTCGATCTCGCCTGCGGTCCTCGACGAGCTCTCGCGCTCGCTCTCCGCGGTCTCCCACGTGGCCGGATCCCCGGGGCAGGCCGCACTTCGAGACACGCTGGTCGCGCGGCTCTCCGGGTGGGGCTTCGCCCCCGAGATCGAGACCTACCGCGTGTACCTCCCGTGGGCCACCGACGTTCGGCTGTCGCTGATCGCCCCCGAGCGGATCGACTTCGAGCTGGTCGAGGCCGTCCCCGGCGCGGACGCGCCGGGGCCCCACTACCCGTGGGCCAACGGCTACACCGGGGTCGGCGACGTCGAGGCCGAGGTCGTCTACGTCAACTACGGGCTCCACGAGGACTACGAGCGACTGGTCATGACCGGCGTCGACGTCCGCGGCAGGGTCGCGATCGCGCGCTACGGCCATTCCTACCGCGGCATCAAGGCACGGCTCGCCGAGGATCACGGGGCGGCCGCGCTCGTCCTCTATTCCGACCCGCGCGACGACGGGTGGTTTCGCGGCGATCCCTTCCCCGTGGGCCCCTGGCGGCCACGGACCGGCGTGCAGCGCGGAAGCGTCAAGAACGGCGAGGGCGACCCGACCACCCCCGACGGACCCAGCGTGACTGGCGCGGCGCGCGTGTCCCCCGAGGACTCGCCGCAGGCGCTGCCCTCGATACCGGTCCTGCCGGTCTCGTCCGACGTGGCGGCGGAGATCCTCGCGCGGCTCGGCGGCGCCGGCCTCCCCGGCGAGGAGTGGCAGGGGGCGCTCACGTTCCGCTACCACCTGGGCCCCGGGCCGGCGGCCGTGCGGCTCGTCGTCGACGACGATCGCGACGGGCCGGAGGCGGGCTTCAAGGAGGTCTCCGACGTCCTCGCGCGCGTCGAGGGCAGCGAGTGGCCCGACGAGTGGGTGATCGTCGGCGGCCACATCGACGCGTGGGGCCCGGGAGCCAACGACAACGTCAGCGGGACCGCCTCGGTGCTGGCGGCGGCGCGCGCGGTGCGCGAGCTCGTCGACGCCGGCCTCGCGCCCCGGCGCTCGATCGTCTTCGCGGGCTGGGACGGCGAGGAGTGGGGGCTGATCGGCTCGACGGAGTGGGTGGAGGAGCACGCGGCAGCGCTCGCCGTGCGCGCGGTCGCGTACCTCAACCAGGACATGATCGCGGGCCCCCGTTTCGGCGCCAGCGCGAGCCCTTCGCTCAAGCCTCTGATCCGGGCCGCTGCGGCCGCGGTTCCCTCGGCCGGCGGGACGCTGGCGGACGTGTGGGCGCGGGCGGACTCGTCGCGCTCGATCGGCGACCTGGGAGGCGGCTCGGACTTCGAGGGTTTCTACCACCACCTGGGGGTTCCCAGCGCAGGTCACGGCTTCGGCGGGCCTTACGGGCTCTACCACTCCGCTTACGACACGCGGGCCGCGGTCGCGGTCGCCGACCCCGGGTTCGAGAACCAAGCGCTCTCCTCGGAGCTGGTCGCGATCCTCGCGCTGCGGCTGGCCAACGCCGACGTGCTTCCGCTCGACTACGCCCGCTTCGCCGCCGAGGTCGGGGAGTGCTGGCGCGAGCTCGAGGGAGAGGTGGCCTCGGCGGGGGCGGTGGCCGCGAACGCCGGCGGCCGGCTGGACGCGGCGCTCGACTCGCTGGCCCGCGCCGCGACCCGGTTCGAGGCGGCGCGCGAGCTGCACCTGGCGGGTCGCGCCGATCCCGCACGGAGCCGGGCCGCGAACGCCGAGCTCCGTGCGGTCGAGCGCGAGCTCACGCGTGCGGCGGGCCTCGTCGGCCGGCCGTGGAGCCGCAACCTCGTCTTCTCGACCGACGACCGGAACGGCTACGCCACGCTCGCCCTGCCGTCGATCGCCGAGGCCCTCCGCTCGCGCGACGCGGCGCGGATCGCCGGCGAGACCGACGACTTCGTCGCCCGCGTGTACGCCGCGGCGCAGCGGGTGGCGGCGGCCACCGCAGCCCTCGAGCGCTGACGGCCGGGCGGCTCGCGCCGCCCGGGAAGGGTGGCTATCTTGAGGCGCCGAGTCTCCCCGGCTTTACGGTTGCGCCGGAGCGGCCCGATCCCCGTCACGGAGGAGGAGCGAGAATGGTGACAGGCATCACCCGGGGGACGATCGCGCGCGCCAAGGAGCTGCTCGAGCTCGAGACCAAGGACGTGGCGCAGGCGATCGGCTGCACGCCGGGTACGCTCAACCGGTGGCGGCGCGGCGCCCAGGATCCCTCCCCCCGCTACCTCGAGCAGCTCGAGCTCCTCGACGCACTGCTCCATCAGCTCGGCAGCAAGGCGCGCACCCGCCAGTCCGCTCGCGAGTGGTTCGACAGCCGCGTGCCGGCGCTCGGGAATCATCGTCCGCGCGAGATCTTCCTCGCCGGCAGCCTCGCCCACCTGGTCGTGTACCTGCAGCGGCTGGAGCGGCTCTAGAGCCGATGCCCGAGCCGCTTCTCGAAGTCCTCGACCTCAAGACCTGGTTCCACACCGACGAGGGGACCGCCAAGGCCGTGGACGGGGTCTCGTTCGACGTCCATCCGCGCGAGACGCTGGGAATCGTGGGCGAGTCGGGCTGCGGAAAGTCGGTGACGAGCCTCTCTATCCTGCGCCTCGTGCCACAGCCGCCGGGAGACATAGCCGGCGGCCGCATCCTGTTCCGCAACCATGACCTCCTCGAGCTCACCGAGAAGCAGATGCGGAAGATCCGCGGCAACGAGATCGCGATGATCTTCCAGGAGCCGATGACCTCTCTCAACCCGGTCTATACGGTGGGCGACCAGATCGGCGAGGTGCTGCGGCTGCATCGTGGCATGTCGAAGTCGGAGGCACGCGAGCGCTCGATCGAGATGCTGCGCCGGGTGCGGATCCCGGACCCCGAGCAGCGGGTCGACGAGTACCCGCACCAGCTCTCCGGCGGCCAGCGCCAGCGCGTGATGATCGCGATGGCGCTGGCGTGCGACCCCGCGCTCCTGATCGCCGACGAGCCAACGACGGCCCTCGACGTCACCGTCCAGGCGCAGATCCTCGCGCTCCTCAACCGGCTGCAGGAGGAGTTCGGGATGGCGATCATCCTGATCACCCATGACCTGGGAGTGATCGCCGAGACCGCGCATCGAGTGGTCGTCATGTACGCGGGTGTGGTCGCCGAGGTGGGGACGGTCGAGCAGGTGTTCGGCGGCCCCAACCACCCCTACACCGAGGGGCTGAAGGCCGCGATCCCCAAGCTCGGCGAGCGCATCGAGCGCCTGCACACGATCCCCGGGTCGGTGCCGTCTCCCTACGAGGAGATCGTCGGCTGCCCGTTCCAGAACCGGTGCCCGTACGTGATGGACCGCTGCCGGCGGGAGTTCCCGGGGCTGTACTCCATCGGACCGGGGCACGAAGCGCGCTGTTTCCTGTATGACTGAAGGGGATCGGGAATGAACCGCACGCAGGCACCGAAGCACCAGGAGCACCCGCAGCGGAGCCGCGGACAGGCGCTGCTGGAGGTGCGTGGGCTCAAGAAGCACTTCCCGATCCACAAGGGCCTGTGGTCGCGCACGGTGGGTCACGTGAAGGCGGTCGACGGGGTCTCGTTCGATATCCTGCCCGGCGAAGTGCTGGGCCTGGTCGGCGAGTCGGGCTGCGGCAAGACCACGACCGGCCGCTGCATTCTGCGGCTGATCGAGCCCACGGACGGAGAGGTTGTCTTCGAGGGTCGCGACGTGCTCGAGCTCGACCGCAGGGGCATGCGACGCCTGCGGCGCGAGATGCAGATCATCTTCCAGGATCCCTATTCCAGCCTGAACCCGCGCATCACGGTGGGCGCGATGCTCGCCGAGGCGCTCCGCATTCACAAGATCGCCGAGGGCGAGGCCGCCCAGGCCCGGATCCGGGAGCTGCTCGAGGTCGTGGGGCTGTTCCCCGAGCATGCCAGCCGCTACCCGCACGAGTTCTCGGGTGGCCAGCGGCAGCGGATCGGGATCGCGCGGGCGCTCTCGGTCAACCCGGATTTCATCGTCTGCGACGAGCCGGTTTCGGCCCTCGACGTTTCGGTCCAGGCGCAGGTGATCAACCTGCTCCAGGACCTGCAGAAGGAGTTCGACCTCACGTTCCTGTTCATCGCCCACGATCTCGCGGTGGTCGAGCACATCTCCGACCGGGTGGCGGTCATGTACCTGGGCAAGCTCATGGAGCTGGCCGACTCGGAGGAGTTGTATCGGAACCCGCTCCACCCGTACACGCGGGCGCTGCTGGCCGCGATCCCGGTGCCCGAACCCGGGGCGCGGCGCGAGCGGATCGAGCTCGAAGGCGACGTGCCGAGCCCCGCCAACCCGCCGTCCGGCTGCCCGTTCCACCCGCGCTGCCCGATCGCGTCCGCCGAATGCGCCGAGGTCGTGCCCGAGTTCCGCGACGTGGGGAACGGCCACTATGTGGCATGCATCAAGGTCTGAGGGGCACGCCGGTCGGGCCGCAAAGCGCCTTTTCTCCCCCTTGACGGCCGTTCGAAGCCCCTGCTAACGTAGCGGCCTCTACACGATCTGCTTCGACTGACCCCCGCTCCCGGAGGCCTCACGTTGAACGCGGCAATCCAATTCTTCAGAGACGGCGGCGTCTTCATGTGGCCGCTCCTGGCCTGCGCGGTTCTGGGCCTGGTCGTCATCGTTTGGAAGTTCATCTCGCTGACGAGCACCTCGAGTCAGACCCGGAAGCTCCTCGAGGACGTGGACGGGCTGATCGCCAACCATCGCCTCGAGGAGGCCAAGGCGCGGTGCCGCGAGAGCGATATCCCGGTGGCCCAGATCCTGCTTGCGGGCCTCGAGAAGCACGACCAGGGCGCCGAGCGGGTGCTGGCGGCGATCGAGAACGAGGGCATGATCCAGATGTCGCGCCTCGAGAGCGGATTGGTTTGGCTGGCGACCATCGCCAACGTGGCCCCGCTGCTGGGCTTCCTCGGCACCGTGGCCGGCATGATCATCGCCTTCGGGGCGATCGAGCTGGCCGGCGAGGTCGACGCCACGCTGGTGGCCGGCGGCATCAAGGTCGCGCTGATCACGACCGCCACCGGTCTCACGATCGCGATCCCGGTCAACATCGCGCACAACTACTTCGTGTCGAAGATCGACAGCCTCGTGATCGAGATGGAGGAGACCTCGCAGAACCTCGTCGAGACCCTCCACGAGATCGAGCGCGCGCCGGTGGCGAGAAAGGCCTGACGCATGGCGGGGATCCTCAAGCGACGTTCGCGGGTGTCGGACGAGATCCCGACCGCCTCGATGGCGGACATCGCCTTCCTGCTGCTGATCTTCTTCCTCGTCACCACGGTGTTCAGCGAGGAGCGGGGGCTGAGCCTGGTGCTGCCGGAGAAGCAGACCGAGGAAGTGGAGATCAATCCCAAGAACATCATCACGTTCTACGTGGTCGGCGACGGCGTCGTGGAGCTCAGGCGCGGCGACTCGCCCGACAAGCAGACGATCAGCTACCAGCAGGTCGAAGCGGTCGCCCGACAGGAGCTGGCCGCGAACAACAAGCTGATCGTCAGCGTGAAGACGGCCCCCGAGGCGAACTACGTCGACATGGTCAACGTGCTCGACGAGGTCAAGCTGGCGGGGGCGACCCGCATCAGCCTGCAGGAGTGGGATCGATCGGTCGAGTAGGGGGTGGGTCTGTGGTCGCGAGGAAGCCCGGCGCCCCAGGCGCCGGGCTTTTTTGCTTACTACCGGAACGTCCGCGGAGGACCGCGGGGTAGAGTAGGTGGACGTGATTCGCTCATGCCGACATCCGCTCGCCTGGGCCGCGGCGCTACTCGTGACCGCGGTGCCGGCCGAGGCGCCGGCCGTTCCGGCCGTGCCTCCCGGGGCGGCGTACGGCGTGTGGCGCGGGGCCGCTGCGTGTCCGCTGTATTGGCGGCCGGGAGAGCCGGTGGCCCGGGTGCCGCATCCGGAGCCGCCCCCGGTCGAGCAGGGGGGGCGGCTGGTCGAGACCTCGGGCACCGCCGCCCTCGCCGAGGCGCGGGGCTGGATCGAGGTCGGGCGCCCGGCCGACGCGCTGGCCGCGATCGCCGCAGCGCCCGCCGCCGACCCGCGGACCCGGCTCTACCGCCTCGCCGCGCTGGCGGGCCTCGAGCGGTGGGGGGATCTCGCGCTCGAGCTCGCGGCCTCCCCCGCCCCGTCGCTGCCGGCCGCCTGCGGTGACCTGCGGACCCGCTGGAGCGCGGAGGCCGCCGCGGGGAACGGCGACGGGCCGGGGGCGTGGGACGCCTACGACGCGCTCGCGGGCGCGCGTCCCGAGCTCGGCGGCTACGTCGACCTCTGGCGCCTCGAGGCGGCGGCGGTCGCCGCCGACCTCGAGCGCGGCCTCGAGGCGTGGAGCCGGCTCGCCGGGAGCGGGTTGCCGGACCGTGCCCGGGACCGCGGCCGGGCCGCCCTCGCCGAGCTCTACGAGCGGGCCGGCCGCCCGTCGCAGGCGCGCGGGCTCCACCTGGCGCTGGCCGCCGAGTCGCGCGGCGCCGAGCGCGCGGCCCACTGGCTGGCGGCCGCCCGCCAGGCGGATGCGGAGGGGCAGGCGCGGGTCGCCGACGAGCTCCGGCGACGGGTCGTGGCCGACGAGCCCGAGCACGCGACCGGCGTGCTGCTCGACCCGGCGCTCCGCGCCCGCCTCGGGTTGCCGGCGATCGACGTGGCCCGGGCCCTCTTCCGCGCCGGCCGCGCGGCCGATGCGGAGCCGTTCGCCTCGGCCGTGCTCGAGTCCGGCGCCCCGGATGCGGTCCTCCGGGAGACCATGCTGCTTCGCGCCCGGATCGCCGCCGCGCGCGGCGAGCGGAACCTCGCCGAGCGCGACTATGCGGCCTTCCTCTCGCGCTGGCCGACCGATCCGCGGACTCCCGAGGTGCTCCTCGACCGGGCCCGGCTGGCGTTCCGGTTCGGCGACGGGACGGTGGCGCGCGAGCGGTACCGGAGCTTCCTGGCCCGCTACCCGGGGAGCCGCGACGCCAGCGAGGCGCTATACCTCCTGGCCGACTCGTGGCAGGACGACTACGGCTCGGACCCCGCCTTCGCCGACAGCGCGACCGCGGCCTTCGACCGTCTCGTCCGCACCTGGCCGGGATCGTACTTCGCCGATCGCTCGCGGATGCGCGCCGCGCACCTGGCGTTCGCGCGGGGCCGCTTCGCCGAGGCCCGCGACCGGTATGCCGCCTACCGGGGCTCCGAGAGCGCGCGCGAGGCGCGCTACTGGCTGGCGCGCTCGCTGGACGCGCTCGGCGACCGCGCGGCGGCGCGGGAGATCTGGGGCGGTCTCTCGAGCGGCGCGGACTGGTACGCGCTCCTGTCGCGCGATCGGCTCGCGGGACGGACGGCGACCTCGCTCTCGCTGCTCAACACCGGCTATCGACCAGCCCCCGCGCCGTCGATGTCCGGCGGCTCGGTCCTGCTCGACGACCCCGCCGGCCGCACAGCGGCCGCGCTCCTCGAGCTCGGCGAGCGCGAGCTCGCGCGCGACGAGTTCCTCCGCGGGCTGGCGCGCGCCGGCGGCGACCGGGACCGGCTGGCCGCGTGGGCGGACGGCCTGATGGCGTGGGGCTTCCCCGGGCTCGCGCTCCGGGTCGGCGTGCGGTTGGGGGAGTCCGGCGCCGGCCGCCCGTGGGCCTACCCGCGCGGCTACGCGGGGGAGGTCGACGCCGAAGCGCGCGCCCACGGCTTCGACGCCTTCTACGCGCTGGCGCTGATCCGGCAGGAGAGCTTGTTCGAGGCCGCCGCGGTCTCGCCGGTCGGCGCGGTCGGGCTCATGCAGATCATGCCCGCCACCGGCCGCGAGATCGCGGACTCGACCGGCTGGGAGGGATACGGCGCCGAGCTCCTCACCGACCCGGCGATCAGCCTCCACTTCGGCTCCCGCTACCTCGAGGACCAGCTCGCGCGCTTCGACGGGTTCTGGCCCGCGGTCCTGGCCGCCTACAACGGCGGCCCGCACAACGTCGAGCGGTGGTGGGGCTTCCCCGAGCGGACTATCGACCCGGAGCTGTGGATCGACCGCATCCCGTACCGGGAGACCCGGAACTACGTCAAGAAGGTCGTGGCCCAGTATGCGGCCTACCGCCAGCTGTACGCCGAGTCGCCGGCGTCGCGCTGAGGCCCTGGCGCTCGGGCTCGCGCTCGGGTCCGCGCTCGTGGCGGCACCCGCGGCGGGTCAGACCGCCGAGCTCCAGGTCGGCGACCAGCCGGCGCACACGACGCTCGTCTACCCGCCGTTCGCCCACACGCTCGGCATCCATCGCGCGCGGCCCGCTCATCTGAAGCTGTTCCTCGGCGACCGCACGCGCTTCGACGACCCGCAGGGGGTGGCGGCGGTCAAGTTCGCCTCGGACGACGACCCCGCGGCGCGGGGGGACGATTTCCAGCTCACGCTGTTCGGCGTCAACTCCGGCCGCGGCGAGGTGCTCTACAACTCGAGCATGAGCACGCTGGCGGTCTTCGGCCGACGTGGCAGCGGGGAGGGAGAGTTCGAGAGGCCGCACGGGATCACCGCCGCGCCCGACGGCCGGGTCTACGTCGCCGACACGGGAAACCGGCGGATCGCGCGCCTGCGCTGGGAGCCGGGATCCCGGGCGCTCGCGTGGGTGGGGAGCTGGCCGGCTGGGGCGCCGTTCGACGTCGAGGCCGACGCCCGCGGCTGGGTCTGGGCGAGCGACCGGGAAGCCAGGGCCGTGCTCGGCTTCGCCGACCCCGACGCCGGCGCGGGCACCGCGCTCCTGCCGCCGCCGATCGTCGCCGGGGACCGCTGGCCGCTCCCCGCCGACGTGGAGGCGCCGCTCGGCCTGGCGATCGCGGACTCGCTCGACCCGTGGCTCCAGCCGAACGAGAACCGGCTCTACCTCGTCGACCGCGACGGGCGCCGGCTCCGCGCGTTCGACGCCGAGGGTCGCGCAGTCGCCTCGGTCGAGCCGCGGGACATCGCCCCCGGTCGCGAGTCCGCGCGGTTCTTCTACGTCGAGATCGACTACTTCGGCCACGTCTGGGTCTCGGACCCCGGCGGTGGGGTGATCTACAAGCTCGACCGCCGTCTCCGGCCGCTGGCCGTCTTTTCCGGGCCGGGCCCGCCCGAGAGCGCGCTCGAGGAGCCGCGCGGAATCGCGATCTGGAAGCGGTTCGGGCAGGTGTTCGTCGCCGAGCGCGAGGGCGCCCAGTACTTCTTCGTCGGGACCGACGTGCGGCCACCCGAGCCGCCGGAGGTGCGGCTCGTCGAAGGGCCTGCCGGGTGGACGCTCGACCTGTTCCTCACCGAGCCGGCGACCGTGCGGATCGCCTTCCTGGACGGCGCCGGCGACACGCTCGCGGCCGCCGACGCCGGCATGGTCGGCGCGGGCCGGCAGGCGGTCCGCTGGGGGGTCTCCGGGTGGGAGGAGCAGCCCGAAGAAGGGTGGTCGGAGCGGTCGGAGACCGTCGTCGTCGAGGCTCGTCCGACGTACTCCAGTCGCCGTCGTTTCGCCCGCGTTCGAAGCTTCCCGTTGGCTCCGGAGCGACTCTTGACCGGTCCCTGACCGTTCGGTACACTCGCCTCGGAATCCGCACCGCAGTCGCCCCAACCGGGAGGTTCCCCCCACGATGCCGACGGGAAAGGTCAAGTGGTTCAACGACGCCAAAGGCTACGGGTTCATCGAGCGGGAAGACGGTGAGGACGTGTTCGTCCACTTCACCGCCATTCAGTCCGACGGTTTCAAGACGCTGGCCGAAGGTCAGTACGTGGAGTTCGAGGTCCTGGACGGGCAGAAGGGCCCGCAGGCCGCCAACGTCCTGAAGGTCTGAGGGCGATCACGACCGAACACCACAG
>Ga0214472_10003329_pt1 | contig 17018 bp, 13 predicted proteins | sample RVTome_6_FD_207662 | JGI IMG/M metagenome (GOLD analysis project Ga0214472, IMG submission 207662) | Soil microbial communities from uranium-contaminated site in the Upper Colorado River Basin, Wyoming, United States - RVT140D175 | ecosystem: Environmental > Terrestrial > Soil > Contaminated >... | reverse complement strand
CCATCACCAACCCGCCGCGCACGCTAAAAACGCGGCGAGATGGCCTATATCTTCGGGGGCTCACCGTCAGGTTGCCGACCCGGAAGGCGCACGCCACGCGAGTTCCGTTCGGTCCATGATGGCGGGGATCCCCAACACCGTCAGCGACAGCAAGATCACCCCCATCAAGGCATGGGCTCGGATGGCAAAGATCGGGCTCACCGCATCCGCGACCGCACCTAATACAAGTGAGCCCAGTGGGCCCGCCCCAATGGCCAGACTAATCACCCCCAACGCGCGGCCCCGCATCTCATCCGAGGCCGCCAGCATGACCAGGGTCGATTGCATGGTGCCAAAACAGGCCGTGCCCATGCCCACCAGAAGCAATATCGGAAAGGAGACGATGTACCACTCCGACATCGAAAACCCGACCAGCCCCAACAAGGCCAGGATCGACCCGATGACAAAGTAACGGCCATGGTAGCTAATCGAGGTAAACGAGGCGATCCCGATCGACCCGACGAGCGCGCCAACGCCTTCAGCCGATTGCAACAACCCCATGAGGCTCGGCCCGACGTGCAAGACGTCGCGAGCCAACACCGGCACCATCTGCATATAGGGAAATAGCAGGAAGTTCATGATCACGGTGATATAGATATCCGCTTTGATAATGCGGTTTCGACCGGCATAGCGTAACCCCTCGGCGAGATTGCGTAGCACGCTCTGCGGCTGTCGAGCCAGGCGCGCGACCTGATGCACCCGCAACGTCATCAATAAGACCAGGCCGAGCGCGTACGATACCGTGGTGATGGCAACCCCCCCCGCCACCCCAATCCACGCGATCAGCGCCCCACCCAGAGCCGGTCCGAGCATGCGGCTGCCATTCATCCCCACTGAATCGAGGGCCACGGCATTGGTGATCCCCGAGGTGCCCAGCAAATCGATGATTAAAGCGCGCCGCGACGGCGTGCCCAGCGCCCAGGAGGAACCCGCCACGGTGATCACCAGGTAGGCGTGCCAGATTTGCACGGTGTCGGTCATCAGGGTGATCGTCAGGAATAGGCTAGCCGCCGTATTCGCCGCCTGCAGGACGATGAGGAGACGCTGACGATTCAAGCGATCCGCCAGCACGCCGCCAAACAGCCCCAAAAACAGCATGGGCACCGAGCTGAAAAACCCCACCAGAGCCACCAACCAGGGCGAATCGCTGAGTTCCAGGATGAGCCAAGCCAATAGCGTCATCTGCATCCAGCGGGGCGTGTACGACAAAAAATTGGCGATCCATAAGCGCAGATAGCCGCGATTGGCTAGGGCGCGGAATGGCCCCCGGGCGCCTAGCTCTTGTCCTTGGAGGGGTGGGGTCACTGAGCCGCAACCCGCCGAAAAGCGTCGTAGCGCGCCGCCGCCCCCGCCCCAATGCGTGGCACGTCTTCGGCTAAGAGATAACCGGCATCGACCAGGGCCTGGGCCGCCGTGCGCACCTGATCGAGATAGTCCTGACGCGAGGCGTACCGCTCATCAATCGCGGGCCTCGGGTCGCCGGTGGCCTCACGATCGGCCCGGGTGGCCGGAAAGGGCAGCGTCCAGCCCGCCAGCCCGCCGGTAATCCCGATGACCAAGCCAGTATTACCAATGGCGTCGTGACGCAGATTCCATCCCGTATGGGTGGCCAGCGGCACGGTCAAATCGGGCAGGCGAATGCCGGCCAGCTCATTGCCATCTGCGTCGACGCTGGAGACCAGCGAGGGGTACGTCTCGCCTTCGATTGCCGGCAGTTGTAAAGTTCGCCCACGAGCGGTTTCCGGCCCGTAGTCCAACCGCATCGCCCGCGTGGTGCGCGGCGGAAAGCGGACGCCCGGCAAGGCTGCAAACGTCGCTTCTAGGCTGTCTGGAGCAACCGCCGTCTCCTCCGCTAGACGAGGGTGACAACTGGCCGGAGCCGGAATGGCCTGACTGACCCAGCGATCGAGATGGGTGAGCGCGGCCCGCAAGAGCGGGGTGTAATCCACGCTATTAAACGGCAACTGACCGCGAATGCCATCCGCTTCGCGCGTGTCCACCAGCGGAAAGAGTCCGGAGCCGTGTTGCGTGCCAGCAAAGTGATACCGCCGCACATTGGCCGCTTCCGGGGCCTCGGCCATACGCTCCAAGTCGGTGTGGATGAGGGCCGCATCACCCCGCCAGTATTCCGCCGAGCTATTGGTGAACATGATCTTGGGTGCCTTGCCGTCGGCTTCAAGGCAGGCGAGCAAGGCGCCGGACTCCCCCGTGACCGGATCGGTCTGTGGCGTGTCGGTAAACGGAAAGAGTTCTGGGATGACGTAGCACACATCCTTCGACGGCTGCCCAAAGCGCAGATTAAACTCACCGCGCATGCCCCCCGCCACATGCGGCATGACGCCATCCAGGGCCAGACGTTCCGCCTCGTCCACGAGCAGACCGTGATAGAGCATCTGCCGCAAAAAGCGGCCACTTTGCGACACGCCGAACACATAGGCGTAGTCGAGGCTGTTGGCGCAGGGATTGCCCGCCTCGGCGGCCTCGTATTTGAGGAACGACATCGTATCGCGCACCGCGGCAAAGCCCAGCCCAACGAGGCGGCTGCCGCGCGTGGTGTAGACCAACTGATAAATCCGCCCGGGCTCAAAACCGGTGTGCAGTTGCACGTAGTGCGGGTCCGGATCGCCATTGAGCTGCACGAACGACCACGCCTCGCGAGCGATCGGGGACGGTGGCGCATTGGGGTGATCGCGCACCTGGAGCAGCGCCCCGGCCTCATGTAAGTCCGCCGCCGGCAGCGGCAAGTGCTGGCGATCGGCAAGCCAGATCATCGGCGTGTGTTCATTCACTTGAAACTGGCACAAAATGCGCCCTTGCAGCGGCCCATCCGGCCCCACCGCATCGGGCGCCCGCAGGCCGATCAAGCCTGGCGTGGGGGGGACATCCGCCTGCCAGCCACACCACACCACGGTATAGCCCTGGCGCATCAGAAAGCCGTTGCCAGGGTCCAGCGGCGCGGTCAAATCCGTCACTGCCGGGGCGCTGTTAAAGCGTTGCATGACGGTTTTACGGCCGCGGTTGCAGACATCAAAGAACAACCGGCGATTGCCGCGCTGCGGCTGCACCGGTTGTAACATGGCGAAGTCGGCCTCAAAGCACACGCGCCCATTGGCATCGCGCGGACCCAGGTCGATATCCGTGATCGCGGCGTTGCGGCGATGCCACGGGTCCACCGCAAAGTGCGCCGTTCCCTGCACGAACTCATACCGCCCTACCGCACCAAATTCTTGTCCTCCTGCCAGCGGACTACGCTGCTCAATCTCAAGCTTGACAACGGCCATGTGCGCCCCTTTCCGTATGATCTCTCTGTGGATACCTGGTGGATACCTAGACTGGACGAGCCGGGCCAGCATACCAAACCCATCTGGGACAATAAAGACTGTGGCAATCTCCTATCGGCTCGGCACGAAGCGTGCTACTATGGCGTATCCATACCATGACACACGGGAAATACGCCAGAAATATATGCAGGAGGTATGCTATGCCGGCAGCCGCTTCACTCCAGGTCTCTACCAATGTGGCCGTTCCCATGCGAGATGGGGTTCAATTATACGCCGATGTCTACCTCCCGGCAGGAGAGGGACCGTTCCCCGCCATCTTGCAGCGCACCCCCTACCACAAGACTTTGAGTCGCACCCCGATGGATCCTCTAAAATCGGCAGAGCGCGGCTTCGCCGTGGTCATCCAAGACACCCGTGGACGCCATCAATCCGAGGGTGAATTTTACGCCTTTCGCCATGAGCAAGACGATGGCTACGACACCGTGGAATGGGTCGCCGCCCAACCCTGGTGCTCGGGCAAAGTGGGGATGTACGGCGCCTCTTACGTCGGCGCTACCCAATGGCTCGCCGCTAAAGCCCAGCCGCCCCACCTCACCGCCATCATGCCCCGCATCACCGCCTCCAACTACCACGAAGGCTGGGCCTATCAAGGGGGCGCGTTTGAGCTGGGGTTCAATGTCTCCTGGACCCTGTTGCAGTTGACCCTGGCCAATTTTCAGAACCTGTCGGGACGCCTCAAGCTCTCCAAAGAGAAGCAACAGGCACTTCTCAACGTCGTCGATGCCATGGACCCTGCGTTTGCCCACCTGCCGCTCAACACCCTCCCCCACCTGCCAGACGGCATGGCGGATTATTATTACGACTGGCTGGCCCATCCGTCCTACGACGACTACTGGAAATCGTGGTGTATCGAAGACCACCATGACCACATCAACGTGCCCGCCTACAACATCGGGGGGTGGTACGACATCTTTCTCGGCGGCACCATCCGCAACTACCTAGGGATGCGGCAACACGGCGCCACCGACGCCATTCGGCGCGCTCAAAAACTCATCATCGGCCCCTGGCTACACGGCACCTCACCGGGGCCCGGCATCACCGGGGAGCACTACTTTGGACTAGGCGCAGACCCCATGGTCATCGATCTGGATGGCATCCACTTGCGCTGGTTTGACTACTGGCTCAAGGGAACAGACAACGGCATTCTGGACGAGCCGCCCGTGCGCATCTTTGTCATGGGCGACAATGTGTGGCGAGATGAGGCCGAATGGCCCCTGGCGAGAGCTGAAGACGTCAACTATTATTTCCACAGCGAAGGCAAAGCCAACTCGCTCCACGGCAACGGCACCTTGAGTCCCCAAGCGCCTGCCAACGAGCCACCCGATGTGTTTCTCTACAACCCGGCAAACCCCGTGCCCACCCAGGGGGGACCGCTCTGCTGTAACGCCTATTTTCTCCCCAACGGCGCTTATGACCAGCGCGACATCGAGGCCCGCGAAGACGTCCTGGTCTACTCCACGCCACCGTTAGAGCGAGAGATCGAAGTCACCGGGCCGATCCACGTGACGCTCTGGGCCGCCACCTCGGCACCAGATACCGACTTTACCGCCAAGCTCGTCGACGTGTCGGACTGCGGCTGTGCCCGCAACCTCACCGACGGTATCATCCGCGCCCGTTGCCGCGAGTCCACCTCGGCACCCAGCCTGGTCGAGCCCGGCCAGGTCTATCGCTACACCATCGACCTGTGGGCCACCAGCAATGTCTTTAAACCCGGGCATCAAATACGAGTGGAGGTGTCCAGCAGCAACTTTCCGCGCTTCGACCGCAACACCAACACCGGCAACGTCATTGCCGAGGATGAGGGATTCAAGCCCGCCATGCAAACGATTTTGCACAACGCGCAGTATCCCTCGCATATCACCTTGCCGCGGGTGCCGAGGTAGAATCCGGCCAGGGGAGGGGGGGGCACCACCTCGACCTTGCACAGCATGGCCTCGGGCACGCGGCGGTTGGCCTCTTCAGAGACCTGGACGTGGACTTTACTCGTCAACTCCAAAGGATCGTTGTCCTGCAGATAGGCGTCGTCAAAATGTCCCTGGTTGACGCTGCCGTAGCGCAGCGCCACGGCAGCCGTGTAGGGCATGCTGTGGTCGGCGGTTTCGCGATTCGTGGGGCGCCACTTCTCGGCGTCGCCGGCCATGATATTGACGGCGGTTTGCAGGGTCTCAATGTTCACGGCGGCAATGTCTTGCACATTGGGTAGCTGTGCCCGGACCTCTAGCGCTGCCTGCACCACGGTCTGAGAAGATGGCCCGAGGGGAAAACTTGTCCGGCACAGAGTTCCCGGGAAGCAGTCCTAGATGAACACCCCCGGTGACACATGAAACCGCTTCGCCAGGGCACGAATCTGTCGCACATTGAGCTCGCGCTTGCCTTGGAGAATTTCCGAGACCACGCCCTGGGAGCCGATTTCTGGGAGGCCCGATTGGGTCAAGTCATGCTCTTCCATCAGAAAAAGGAGTACGTCGACTCCGCTGCATGCGGGAATGGGATGGTACTCCTCTTCATAGGCATGGATGAGGGTGCCCAGCGTATCCAAAAGCGTATAGAGGGGGTGCTGCTCGTCCGTCCCCACTTCGTCCAGTAGGCGGTTGAGACGTTCCACAGCCCCGTCGTATTCCTGCTCGTTCCGCAGCGACAAGAGCGGACTGATAGCCGTCCAGTGCTGTTGCAGCTCCAGGGAAATTCCTGTCATGGCTTCCACGCTCCTTGGTCATATTCCGGGTGGGTCAGCACGTGGCGGACGTAGACTTTGCGCCGGTTAAAATGGACGGCGGTGATCAGCCGGTATTTGTTCCCGCCAATGTTGAACACGATGAAGTCTCCGACTTTGTCCGCCGTGGGGAAGGTCGCCCGCAAGGCTTCAAAGCTTGTAAAGTCGTGCCGTTGTATGATTTTGAACCATCGAACAAGGGCACGTTCACTGTCTGGGTGCTGTTCCCAAAATTGGCGTAACGTCTTGCGAGAGATAATGTGCATGCAGCAAGAGTATCTCGAAATGAGAGCGGATAAGAATTCCAAACGCGATTTTAGCGCCGGCCTCGCTGAATCGCAACCCCCGAATCACCCTTGTGAGACCCCATCCCGACTCGCCCGCGGCGTTGGGGACGGCGATTGGCGTCGTCTTTACCCCGCGCCGACACCACAGGGGGCCGGTGAACTCGGCTGGCAAGCGACGTGCCGCCGGCCAGCGGCCAGGGGCCAGCAACTGGGCGATCTGATGGAGTACCGCTTGGGCCATGGCCTGGCTGCGCTCGCCGACCAGGGCGCTCAGCATCAACTTGGACTCCGGATCGATGGCTGTCCACACCCACAGAGGTGACGTGGAAAGATGCTCGATGGCCTCATCCTCACTCAGGTTCCCATCTCGCACCGCACTGAGAACCGCATAGAGTTCATCGAGTTGAATCTGATTGAGGTGCACATCGTGGAGAAAATAGGCCGAAAAGGCTTGGAGCTGCTCGGCCGCCTCCACTAACCACTGGAGAACCGTGTTGGGATCGATCTCAAAGACTCGTGCCGTGCCCCGAATGCCCAGTCCCTCGGCTAGACAGGCGATGACATGGACGATGAGGTCGGGTGAAGAACGCTTGCCATGGAAGATGGTGCCGTGGGTTTCATAAAAATAGCCTTGGCACGACACACATTGAAACTGCCGCCAGGGTTGGCCGCCGGGATGGCCATTGGCGCGGATATTGCCCAGGCCGAGCCAGCCGTGGTATGAGCAATCAGGATCGGGACAAAAATGGCCCGACGTATCAACGGTGCGCTTGCGGCCCCGGTTGAAGATGATGAGCGGCGGTGGTGATCCGGGCGCCTTGAGACGCGTCTCGACGCCGTGCTCACAAGCCTCACACAAGGGTTTTTGAATATATCCGGCGAAGGGTTTGGGTTCTTTGGATCGATTACGCCGAGGTTTATCGGGTTGAACAGGTGGTAGCGGTGTGGCCCTGAGAGGATCGGGCCACCAGGCATGGATGATCATGCAGACCCAGAACTTTTCAGTCTAATAGAATCAATATGTTAGATATTCTTGAGTGTGAGGTGCATTCTTGTTAATGTGATGGACGGTTTAGGGTCTAAAAGGATCTCTGATTTCTTGGAGGATTTGCTGATGCCCGCTTACAACGGGATTGAGATCACCGAGGACTTTTATGCGTTTTTTGCCCCTCACTTTGTCAATCTCATCTCCGATATCCATGATCCACGAGAGCAAGACAATGTGAATCTCCATTATTCGCTCTCTTCGTATTTGTCGGTGATCATCTTGGGCCTGTGTCAAGGGTCCAAGACCATGCGACAGATTGCTTTGTTAAGTCAAGATCAAGCCTTTCAACAGCAGATTTATTTTCTCTGTAACGATAGTGGCACGCCTCATTCTCAAAATTCGTTTACCAATCTGACGAAGCAACTGAGTCCTCAAGAATTTCAGCAATCCTATAACCGTATTCTACATGATCTCCATGAGAGCCGTGCTTTTACACCATTTCAAGTCAATGGCTTAAGAATTGGTGCCATCGATGGTATTGAATTACACAATCATCTCTATACGGACCTCCAAAATGTCACACCGTGTTCCTACTGTCTCAAGCGTGTTCACAAGAAAGGGACTGAGCACGAGCGACAAGAATGCTTTCACCGTCACGTGATTTGTTCGTTAGTTGGTCCTGCCGGTAGTGTGTTTTTGGATCAAGAGCCGATGTATCCCAGCGAAGATGGACACGATAAAGGCTCTGAGAAAAAAGCCGCTACCCGCTTGCTCAAGCGCATGGCTGACACGCACCTTCTTGACATGATAGATGTGGTGGTCTGTGATGCGTTGTATGCCGATGCCACTTTTATTCGCACTGCCACTTCCTATGGCATCATGCCGGTTATCCGGATCAAGCAAGAGAATTACAATATTATGAAAGAGGTGACCGAGCTGGGTCAGCATCTTCCTTTTTCAACACCAGAGTATGATTATGAAAGAAAGAGACATTATCAATACCGTGTTTTCGAACACTTGACCTCATGGTCGGCTTACCCAGATGAACTCTGTATTGTCGAGATTCAAGAACAGTTACCAGATGGTACCATTCACAAGGCGCGTTGGGTATTTCCTCAGATACATGCGTCAACCCTCTTAGCTCCTATTGTTAGAGAGGTAGGTCATCTTCGGTGGCAAGAAGAGATCAATGAGTTTAAGCTGGCCAACCAGCATTTTGACATCAAACACATCCTTCATCATGAACCGAATTCCATTCAAATCTTTTTGTTTCTGAAGCTTTTTGTCTCAGCTTTTATTTCGTTATTTTTGTCTCAAAAAGAACCAAATCTTCAAAAAAAAGTATTTTGCCAAGGATATCATTCAGACGATACGACGTTGGTTTGTCTATGGTCTCTATGCTTTATACCAGTATTGGCTAAGTTGTTACTATAGTTTACTCATATTCATCATCTATTTATCTCAATCGATCAAAACCTATCATGACACGCAGTGCTTAGCGATTTATCTCTGTCTCAGAATGATGTCTTATCACTTGCGTCTGTGTGATCGTTCCAAGATGAAACCGAGCCCTGATGACAGTGGTTGAAACCGAGCAGAGGGTGAGGATCGGTAGGCTGTACACCCTCTGTGCAAAGGCTGCCGAGGACGAAGGTGAGCATATCATAACATGGGCTCTATATCTTTGAATTTAAAAGACTGAAAAGTTGTGCATGCAGACCGACACGAGTGCCGCCAAAAGGAGTGGATAGAATAACGCGTCTGGTGCCATGATGATGCCCCCTCTCATGATGGTGAAAGAGGACTATTTTACCGGATCGGCTCGCTCTCGAATTATCCGTTGGCACCGGGTACACCACCCGTCAAACCCAAATTCAATTTGCTCAACTGCGTCAGAGGTGGGCTGCGCTACCCCCTACTGGCACAGGGTGACTTTTGCGCTATTGCAAATCCGCATCATCTTGACGTATGCTGTCGGTGAGGCATAGCATGGAGAGGGCCTTTCCGTTTGGAACCACATGATGAATGATTCCACAAGGGTACCGGATTTCGATGGCTATGCCACCCCTCCCCTAACTAAAATTTGCGCCCCTTACCAGAACTTGTTGTCCAGCGTGTTTAGCAGCCAGCCGCCGAAACGGGTACCGTTTCGGGCGCTGATTGGCAGGCTGAAGGTGTTGCCTGACTGGGATAAGACGCCGATGCCCCAAGGGCTGGAGACCACGATATCAGCACGGTTGTCGCCGGTGATATCGTGGAATCCAGAAAAATGATTATCCTGGGTATTCAGCAGCCAGCCGCCGAAGCGGCTGCCGTTGTTAGCGACGACCGTTGCCTTGAAGGTCCTCGAGGGCTTGTCGAAGTTCAAAATTGCGATACCTGAAAGGCCGGAGCAGAAGAGATCGTCGCGGCTGTTGTGGGCAAAATTCCCGGCAGCCCAATTGCCGTTGCTTGCGGTATCAAGCAGCCAGCCGCCAAAATCGGTGCCATTTGGTTTCAGCATCAGGCCTGCGAAGGTGCTGCCACTGAGGTTGAGCAAGCCAATCCCCCAGGGGCTGCGCACGACGATATCGTCCTTGCTATCGCCGTCGAAATCGCCGACTGGGCCAAAGCGGTTGTCGGCCGTGTTCAAAAGCCAGCCGTCGAAACGGGTGCCGTTCGGTTTCAGCGCAGGCATGGAGATCGTGCCACCGTCGATGTTGAAGACGCCGATGCCCCAGGGGCTGGAGACCATCACCTCGTCCTTGCCATCGCCGTCGAAATCGCCGACTGGGCCAAAGCGGTTGTCGGCCGTGTTCAAAAGCCAGCCGTCGAGACGGGTGTCGTTTGGCGCCATCACCGGAACGGTAAAGGTTGTGCCGTTGAACTCGAAGACGCCGATGCCCCAGGGGCTGGAGACCATCACCTCGTCCTTGCCATCGCCGTCGAAATCGCCGACTGGGCCGAACTTGTTGTCCTCAGTGTTGAGGAGCCAGCCGCCGAAGCGGGTACCATTGGGGTGAAGCATATGGGCACGGTAGGTATTGCCTGCAAGGTGGAGGACGCCGATGCCCCAGGGGCTGGCGAAAACCATCTCGCTTTTACCGTTGCCATTGAGGTCAGCGATGATTTCCAATCGGTTGTCGGCGGTGTTCAAAAGCCAGCCGTCGAAGCGGCTGCCGTTCGGTTTAAGGGCAAGAGCGGTGAAGGAGTTGCCGGTTTTTTCCAGCGTACCAATTCCCCAAGGGCTGCCAATAGCAATATCGCCAGTTCCATCGCCATCGAAGTCGGAACTGGTAACGAAGGTGTAGCGGTTGATCGTGACGCGCCAGGCCCCGCGTCCGCGCGCACCAATGTAGACATTGGCGTGCCCGTTGAAGAAGGTCTCGAAATGGGCGAAGAGCGGGCGAGAGAGATGCGGGCGGAGGGCGTTGTTGGTGCGTGGGTCAGTCATCGGACGCCAGCTGTTGCCGCCGTCGAGCGAAAGGAAGACGCCCGAATCCTGACCCGCGGCGACAATCATGTCGCTATCGGCGGGGTTGATGGCTACAAGAGAAGCCTGTGGGTAGCCATTATCACCCGGTTGCGACCCCATCTGGGTTTGCGCAAGGAAATCACCGTTGCCTGTCAGCATGATGTCAAGCTGAGTGAGAGCAGTCCAGTTCGTCCCTCCGTTGAAGGTGCGCACCATGGTAGGGGTGGACCCAGACATGTCGTTGGCGATAATGTGACTAGGATTGCGCGGATTGACCCCGAAGGCGCCGAACTGGCTGGCACCGTTCCGCTGGATCTGCACCCAGTTGCCGGTGGTAGTGGCGCTGATATGTTGCCAGAGCGCCCCTGTCTCACCCAGGCGGCAACCGCCGACGCGGGCAGTAAAGACTGGGGTCCCGTCGTTCCGTTGGCTGCTGTAGATGCCACAGATGCCAGCCGGAACGCCAGTGCCGAGCTGCTGCCAGGAGATGGTGCCGGCGGTGATGTTGCTGGTGAAGAAGACGCCGCTAGAGGTGACTACGGCATAGCTATTCGGCGCGTAGTTGCTGAGCGAATCGGTGTCGCGGAAACCGACCAAATTGCCCGTAGGATAGGTAGGAATTTCCGAGCCCCCGTCCATGTTGTCGCCATCGAGGAACATCCGCGTTGCTCGGCCCCCGCCGCCGAAGCAGCAGACCGTGTAGACTACCCGGTTGTTCTCGGCCTCCACATCGAAGACATCGCAGCAGGCGGGGCTGTTCCAGTCGGGTGCCGATCCGGCTGCTTCTCGAGTGCCAAAGGCTCCTGAGTCCTGCTGACCCATATAAACCCCCTCCTGACCCGGTGTGACGCGTGTGTTGCCGTCCATGTCCCAGAGCCAGAGCGCTGTGACGGACCGCTGCGGCTGCTCCCAGCGGGGGTCATGGCAATTGGAGCCCGAGCGCTGGTTGAAATAGACACCGCCATCGTTCGAGAAGATGACCGGGCAGGCATCTTGGCCGTCATTGGGGTCGAAAGCGAGATCGCCTACATCCCAGTGACCGCCGGCCTGGGCGTTTGACCAGGTGTTGCTGGCCGGGCAGCGTGCGGTGTTGAGGTTCGTATTGGCCGGCGTGGTACAGCTAGCGCGGAAGAGCTGAGTGTCGCCGTACCAGAGATCGAACGCGGCACCAGAGCGGTCGTTGACCTTTAGAAAAGGGATGCGGCCCTGCGGTCCGGGATTGACGAAACTTGTCGGCCAGCTTCCGCCGGCGTTGCGCGATTCAAAGATTTGGGTGCCGACGGACATAAAGAGGACATTGGCTTCATCCGGCGAGACGGCGAGCGTGCAGCGACCCCCGACCTCGGCCGCGCCAGCGGCGAAGTTGGCTCCCCCATCGGTCGACCGCTGATGCCCGTCATCGCCGCAAACATCGATGATGCCGTTGTTGTGGACGATAACGTCATAGACATTGAGGCCACCGCCATCGCCCGGTGTTGGATCGGTGAAGTCCCAGGTCATCCCACCGTCGGTACTGATAGCAAGGCCGCAGTTGGTGCCGACATAGACATTGTCGGGGGTATCGGGATCGAAGGCAATACCGAAAGCTGCCGGTTCGGCTGCGGCCGCAGCGATGGCGCAGTCGGCAAGCTCAGGCCGAGCCGTGGGCGGTAGGCGCCACGTTACCCCTCCGTCGCGGCTGACGTTTATGCCGGAGCGCGAAGAGACCTTACCGTCGAAGAATGAGGTGGCAATCAGGACATTCGCGTCGGAAGGGTCAAATTCTACGTCCCAGGTCACCTGCGGAACGTGGCTAGGGATGTAGGACCAGTTACGGCCGCGGTCGGTGCTGCGATAGAGGCCGCCCCATTCGCTGGCGGCGAAGTAGATCTGGTCGTTAGTCGGATGCGCGGCGAGCTTATTAACCCGACCGCCGCTGGCGCTGTTAGGGTCTGAGTTGTCCCGATCAGAGTTGACGGGGCTGATATTGACCACGGGTGAGGCGATTTGTGCTGTCGCCAGAGCGCCGCCGAAGGCCAGTACAATCAGGCAAAGGAAACCGAGGGCGACCCATCTGCCATGGTTCGGGAATGCGAGCTGCATCTTTAGCAAGCGAGAGAACATGCGCCTAACCTCCCAGGCAACTTCGGATTGCAAGTGTGTGACCTGCGAGTCCGCTGAGCTTTTTTGTTCTTACTGACCAGGATTCATGAAATCGGCCGGGCAGACTGGTATACGGCAGATCTGCTCAAAAATTTTCTCCGAGCCGCTCTCCTGTTCCTCAACAAGACGCAGGCGGTAAGTGGTCCCCGGCTGGAGTCCGACCATAGTAACCATTTGGTGAGATTTGCCACGCAACGGTGTACTGGCACGCCCGAGGACGCGCACCTGGCTAAGCGCGCCGGTACGTTTATCCGCCTCCACCGCAGCCCGTACGTCCGGCGGCAGCTCTGGCATCACCTCGTTCATAACGTTGGCCGAGTTGAAGACGGGAAGTGCCGGGGGGCGGGCAACGACGCGATTCGCCTCCACCCTGTTTAACAGGACTTCGCCGCCAGTGGTGGCAGGAATCGGACTTGCTGGATCGAGCACGACGGCATCCGCTGCGGGGATGTTACTGAGGCGAATCGTGCTGTAGTTGCCTTCAGCAAAGCCGGCTGCGGTTCCAGAGATGTCGAGGCGCATCCGGGTGTCGACCCCAGACCTGGCCGGGGTGGGTCCGGTTCCGGCGGCCTCATTTTCCCACTCAACCATGAGGACCGGCTGGCGCGGAACGAAGGCGTCGCAAGTTGCGCGACAACTTGACGCCTCTCGACCGACCCGACCGTCGGGTGTACCAGCCGGGCTCGCTACTGTTTTGTTAATCTCGGCCAGGTAGTCTTGGTTGAAGAAAGTGTCTGCCGGTCGGAAATCACCCTGAGCGACGGCATGCTGAAAAAAGAGAAGTAGTGCCACGAGCAAGACGAGCGAAAGCTCAATGATTACACCCCCAGGCGCGAATAAGCGGCGGCTCCTGGCGGTGACTATGCGATTTGTATGTCGGTTGGTGCTCATGTTTCCTCCCGAGTTGGTCGTGTACTCGACCGCTGTTGATCGTGATTTCGCACCCAAAACCAGGTAAAATGCCCCCTCTTATCACGTTTGGCTCTTGTTGGATTCCGGGGTCGTGGAGTCGTCAATGTTGTACACTCCGATTTCTGCCCTCCTCTCGTCCGAGAATCCTTTGTTTTTCAAAGGTCTTAAAACCAGTTGAGAGCCCTTGGGTAATATCGAAGCATAAGACCCCGGAATCCAACAAGAGCGATTCTGGATGCCGTAACCGTGATAGCTCTGCTGCGCGGGCACCTGCTTGAAGATAGGGCTGACCCAGATGGCCGTAATGCCCAGCCGCTGCAGATAGCCGATCTTCGACTCGAGGCCACGCAGCGTCCCGCCGACGAACCGGTTGCCGGCCTCGACCCATTGCTGCCGGTCATTCGTGGTCGTGGTGGCATTGCCGCGATCGCCAGGCTGGAAGAGCGGTGTGGTGCCGGTCGTGACCAGGGTGCCCGTGTTGTCCCGGTAGTCGTTCTCGCGTCCATCCGAGTAGCGATCGAGCATCAGGAAATAGAGCACCTCGTCTTCCCAGGCGACCGGCGACGGGTAGAACGTCCGACCCTGTGTCAGGGCTCCGAGGTCGATGTCACTGACCCGCATCTCCATCACGCTCTCCTCCCAAACCTCGACATAACCGGCGTATAGCCAACTTTCCCGAACAACTGTTGTTGATCGACTTGGGTGCTTCCGCTCTCGTTTTATTGGCTTTAAAAGCGGGCCTCGATCACGACGTCGGCCATCCCCCCTATGATATTCAAGACGAACCAGCGTCTTCAAAAAACTTCTAGATGAGATCTAACGTCGCACCTCATACCTTAAAGACGTTTGAGACGACGTGTATGTGAATTTTTTCCACCTGTGCAGGTGCCACAATTACTATGACACGAGTTTAAACTCGAGTTCTCTTTTCCGAAACCACATCTTATAGGTCTGGTTCTTCTTCAATGCCGTTACAGAAGCTAAAGCCACACTACCGGCTTTCGACCAACTCATCCCATTATGCTTTTGCCTCGCCGCTACCAGAAGGTCATTCGCCTTCTCGCCTTGATTGCTCGAATTACGTAAACCGAGTTCGCGGCGCACGGCGTACACCGGGATCATTCCACGATTTTTCTCTAACTCCTGAGTCGTAAGTTTTGAAGTTCCCCTTCTCAACATTCCGCACTCTGCTCAACGGGCAGTAACCGTTCAGGTTGTGAAAACATGGATCACGCAGCGGCTTGAGATTTCTGCTCCGGTGCAGGCAGCAGAGAGGGGGCGGGTTCATCACGCAACGCCGCTTCATGCACGGCCGTGAGGTAATCCAGGACGTTGCGGTTCTGTTGCTTCAGCGTCGCCACGACCGTCATCATGCTTTCGACAAAGCGCGAGCCACCTTCGCTCTGGGTACCGAAACTGCCCTTGCGCCATTGCACACCCGGACGAATCGAGCGCTCAGCCGTATTGTTCGTGGGCTCGACGCCTTCAACCTGCACGAAGGTCCACAAAGCTTCGCGACGCTTGAGAATCTCGCGGCAGGTCCCCTCGGTCTTGGCCACCCCACACTGGCTACCCGATTCCAGGAGACGCTCCACCTTGCGACGAAGCGGCGTCATGTAGGCGCGAAACGTCGAACGCTTCAGGGTGCCGTCTCGCACCCGATGCCACCACGCAAACATCTGGTGTGTCTGCTCAAGCAGGGCCTCGCCAATCGCCTCCGAGGCACCACCCCGGCCTCGAATCGCTTCAAAATCCCGAAGTAAATGCGACCAACACAGCTGCCGCCGCCCGACGGGGTACCAGTGGTAGCCACTGTAGCGGTCCGTCACCAGGATGCCGCTAAACTTCCCACCCAACAACTCGCGAGCCACCTGGCCACTGCGCGACAGACGCACCACAAACACCGTTACCAAACTCGTCACCGCCACCCACAACCAGGCCCGCTTGCCATCTTCGCGCCAACTCGTCTCATCGAGGTATGCCACCCTTTGATCTTCGACATAGCCACGGGCCTCCTCTACCGGCTCGGCGAGCACCTCGGTCGTGGTCTTTTCGGATTGGCTGATCGTGCCCACACTCATCGGCACCCCGAACAGATCATCCATCACCCGAGTCGTGGTGCGCTTGGACAGGCGATACGATCCCGTACAGAGCGCCACTGTGGCGTGTACACGGGGGCCATAGGTGCCACTGGGAACCCCCTTTGGCCAGGGCGCGCGGGTCGTCTCTCCACACGCCGGGCACACCAACTGATGCCATTGATATTCGGTGACGACGGGCTTGATTGGCGGCATCTCCAGGACTTGATGACGAAACGGTGTGGCATCGTCTCCTGAGAGCGGCGCGTGGCAACCGCGACACTGATCGGGTTTGAGCACCACTATCTCATCGACCTCTTCCACCGGGATCAAGGTGCGCGTATGGCCTGGGTGCCCCGGTTGGCCGCCACGACGGCGCTGGCTCCGTGGACGTTTGGGCCGTACAGACTGTGGCGGATCACTTGACGGCGGACGCGAAGAATTGCGCGACGTTTGGTTGAGCTGCTCTTGTAAGGCGCGGTTTTGCTGCAATAGCGCAAAAGTAACCCTGCGAGGGCCACAAGGCCGTTTTGGGCTGTCAGAGCAAATTCGGTAAGGGCAAGAAATCCAACGCCTACTGATGCCTGATGAGAGATTCAAATTCTGGCCTTTCAAGCCAACAGGGTGGTTTTAGCGCTATTGCGTTTTGCTCCTGTAACGCCTCGACCATCGACGCCAAGGTGGACAGACGGGTCTCAAGCGTCCCAATATAAGCGCGCACTTCGGGTGGCGTCGATTCCCAGAGGGTTTGTGGTAATGAAGGGTGCGTATCCATGCCGTCAGGGTACGCCATATGAAGGTGAGATGGCAAGGGTTAAGTTTTCACAACCTGAACGGTTACAATCGGAGGACACCCTAAATGTCCGGTTTAGCAAAGGGAGCAAGACGTCGACCGCGGTATGTGCGGAGTGTCGATGAACACTTCAGGGGCTTTCGGTCTCAAAACCTCCCTACACCGCTACTCAGCTCATGCCTTCGATTTCGCATCCAAGTATGCGCGCAAGATCGCATTAATCCGGGTCTGATAACCCGGCCCCTCTGCTTTGAGACGATCAAGTATGTCT
>Ga0214472_10003327_pt1 | contig 17028 bp, 8 predicted proteins | sample RVTome_6_FD_207662 | JGI IMG/M metagenome (GOLD analysis project Ga0214472, IMG submission 207662) | Soil microbial communities from uranium-contaminated site in the Upper Colorado River Basin, Wyoming, United States - RVT140D175 | ecosystem: Environmental > Terrestrial > Soil > Contaminated >... | reverse complement strand
GCTGTCCATTTTGTAGTCTGGAAAGTCTTTGTGTGACCTAAAAATTCGAGGAAAAGCACTTAATATGGATCAAAGCCGGATAAGAAATTTTTCCATCATCGCGCATATCGATCACGGCAAGTCGACCCTTGCCGATCGTCTTCTGGAGGCTACCGGCACCCTTACCGACCGGGAAAAGACCAACCAGTTTCTCGACAAGCTCGACCTGGAGCGCGAACGGGGCATTACCATTAAGGCCCAGGCCGTACGCCTCAATTACCGGGCCCGGGACGGGCTGGATTACATTCTGAACCTGATCGATACCCCCGGACATGTGGATTTCAGTTATGAAGTGAGCCGGTCCCTGTCCGCTTGTGAAGGAGGGCTGCTGGTCGTGGACGCCTCCCAGGGGGTTGAAGCCCAGACCCTGGCCAACGTCTATCTGGCCATCGATCAGAACCTGGAAGTCTTTCCGGTACTCAACAAGATCGACCTGCCGGGAGCCGACCCCGCCCGGGTCAAGGAAGAGATCGAGGACATTATCGGTCTCGACGCCTCCGACGCCGTCGAGGCCAGTGCCAAGGAAGGGATCGGCATCGAGGAAATTCTCGAAGCCATCGTCCAGAAAATTCCGCCGCCGGCAGGGGATGCGGCGGCGCCGCTCAAGGCGCTCATCTTCGATTCCTGGTACGACTCCTACCAGGGCGTCATCGTGCTGGTGCGGATCAAGGAAGGCACCCTGAAAAAGGGGGAAAAGGTCAAGTTGATGGCCGGCGGCAGGAGCTACGAAGTGCTCAAGATAGGCGTCTTTTCGCCGCACCCCGTGGAGGCCGCCTCCCTCGCAGCGGGAGAAGTCGGGTTCGTCATTGCCGGCATTAAGGTGGTACAGGACGCCAAGGTCGGGGATACGCTGACCCACTTTCACCGTCCCGCCGAGACACCCCTTCCGGGTTTCAAGGAAGTCAAGCCGATGGTTTTTTCAGGGCTTTATCCCATCGATACGGGGGAATACGATTCTTTGCGGGATGCCATGGAGAAACTGCGGCTGAACGACTCGTCTTTTACCTTCGAACCGGAAAACTCCCTGGCCCTCGGTTTCGGGTTCCGTTGTGGTTTTCTCGGCCTGCTGCACATGGAAATCATCCAGGAACGCTTGGAACGGGAGTTTAATGTCGATCTCATTACTACCGCACCGACCGTCCGTAACCGGGTCATTACGGTCAAGGGAGAAGAACTTGTGGTGGACAGCGCCAACAAGCTGCCCGAGGTGCAACACATCGACCAGATACTCGAACCATACATCGTGGCCTCGATCCATGTACCGAACGACTATGTCGGCGCGGTTCTGGCGCTCTGCGAGGAAAAGCGCGGGGTACAAAGGGAAATCAAATACCTGACTGCCACCCGGGTGATGATCGTCTACGAACTGCCGCTCAGCGAAATCGTATTCGATTTTTATGACCGGCTCAAATCGATCAGTCGCGGTTATGCCTCCCTTGACTATGAATTTCTCGACTATCGGCCGAGCGACCTGGTGCGGCTCGACATCCTGATCAACGGCGACCAGGTCGATGCCCTGTCCCTAATCGTTCATCGGGACAAATCCCAGTTTCGCGGGCGGGAACTGGTGGCCAAGATGAAGGAATTCATCCCCCGGCAGCAGTACGAAGTGGCTATCCAGGCTGCCATCGGCAACAAGGTGCTGGCCCGGGTCAACGTCAAGGCCCTGCGCAAGGACGTTACGGCCAAATGTTACGGCGGTGACATCACCCGCAAGCGCAAGTTGCTCGAAAAGCAGAAAGAAGGTAAAAAACGGATGAAACAGGTCGGCAACATCGAGTTGCCCCAGGAAGCATTTCTGGCGATCCTCAAAGTGAAAGAGAAATAAGACATGGACCCCTCGAAAACCGACAAGGAACTTGCCTCGCCAATCGATAAAACAGCCCGGAAAAAACCGTGGTATCGGGAGTACGGCGAGGCCCTGCTGTTTGCATTGATTCTGGCCCTGATCATTCGCACCTTTGTGATTCAGGCTTTCAAGATTCCTTCGGGATCCATGGAAGATACCCTGCTGGTCGGCGACCATCTGCTGGTCAACAAATTCATATTCGGCCTGCAGGTTCCTTTTTCCGACCACCGCATTCTCGCCATTCGCCATCCGGAGCGCGCCGACATCATCGTCTTTGAATATCCCGAGGATCGGGGAAAGCCTTTTTTTCAGCGCCGGGACTTTATCAAGCGGGTGATCGGCGTTCCCGGTGACGTGGTGGAGGTGCGAAACAAGCAGGTATTCGTCAACGGCGAGCCTTTCGAGCTGGAGCAGGAGGTTCACAAAGAGCCGGATATTGAACCCGGCCAGTTGTCGGCGAGGGATTTCATGGCCCCGCGCACGGTTCCGGCGGGACAATATTTTGTCATGGGCGACAACCGCGATCGTTCCTACGACAGCCGGTTCTGGGGTTTTGTCGAGGAATCGGAAATCAAGGGTCTGGCCTTCATCAAATACTGGTCCTGGGACGGGGAAACGCATCGTCCCCGGTGGAACCGCATCGGGAGAGTTATTTTCTAGGGGTTATGAGCAAACCAAGGTCAGCCATTTTCAACCATCAAATTCTCACGAGACAACTTTCGGACATCTACTGCCTAATTTATTCGGTTCTATTTATTCTGACTACGGATCACAAGGCTGGGATTTCGAATTTCTTGTGGAGCATCACTAAAATCAAGGCCTCAGCACTTAGTGGTGCTGGGGCTTTCGTGTTTTTGAGTCCCGAGGTTCCCTCCGTGGTCCGGTACCCTCCTGTGGAACCAGGGTTTATCCCACTCACCAGTAACCATCCTCCAACACAAAACGTATCCCAGGGCTTTTAGGCTGCCGAGCCGATAAAGCTTCCCCCAAAGAAGGTCGAAAAAATCATATTCACATCCGGATCAACTTATGCTAAAGATTGAGTAAAAAAAGTTGCCTAAACAAACTTTACCCATGGGGACAAGGCATGCAGTGGGCGCAACAACAAAGACTTCGATTCATTGAGGAACGACTCTATTTGGACGGCCGAATCAACCGGAGCGACATTGTGGAAGCCTATGGCGTCTCCATTGTTCAGGCCAGCAAGGACTTGCGGGACTATCGAGCTTTGCTGCCGGAAAACTCCATTTACGACGGTAAGCGGAAGACCTATTTGGCCGCCCCTCAATTTACCCCCGGCCTGACCTCGCCATGCGCGGACCAGTTGCTGAATGAAATGGCCACTGCAGGGACCAGCGCCGAGGTCATGCCCTTGCCCGGCAGGACGGTCGCCTCTGGGGTTTTTCGTTTCGTCGCCCGAGCGGTGGCCGCGAGCGTCCCAATCCAGATCACCTACCAGTCCCTATCCCGGCCCCATCCCATGGATCGGGTCATTCGCCCCCATACGTTTGTCAACGATGGTTCCCGCTGGCATGTCCGGGGCTATTGCGCTACAGCCTTGGACTTTCGGGATTTTCTGCTGGCCCGCATTCTCAATACCGAACCAACGCCTCCGGCAGACATACCCGGTATCGAGGCCGACCGGTACTGGAATACCTCTATTGCGGTGGTTCTCGCTCCCCACCCTGGGTTGACCCCCGATCAGCAAAAGGTCATTGCCTGCGATTACGGCATGACGGATGGGACGATCAGTGTTGAGCTTCGGCAAGCCTATTTGCCGTACTTCCTACGTCGCATGGGGCTGATCGCAGAATTAGGAACGGCCCGCGAGCAGCAGTTGACCGTCGTCAACCGAGAGGATATTGATCGCTGGCATCGGGACATCATGCCAGGATAGAGACATTAAGAGAGGGGGCAAGGTGCTCTTCGGAAAACTTCCAGACGATATCTTTCGACCATTATCCGGGTCCAACCGGCACATCATTGAAAAAGTGCTGAAGCAACTGCACAGCCTGTTTTTCGATGATGACAACCCGGATTCAGATGCACCGCGTCGGGATGTTGTGCTGGATCGTATCCACCAGGTTTTGATCATGGAAGATCACTTGGCGCTGTTGGACGAAGAGGGGCATACGGGGGAAATTTATAATACGCCGGCCACGGCAGCAGATTACATTTACCGAAGACTGATTGCCACGGGATGGCTGGAAACGGAAGAGGATGGTTATAACACGAACATCACCCCGAATCCCAACGCGACCCTGCTACTTGAGGCCCTGATCGATATCGAGCGACGGGAGAAGAAAAGCTATGGCCGCGTGGTTCTGTCGATCCTTTCCCATATCGAGGCGGCGGTCAACGACCCAAAAGACCGCGGCATCGTCTTCCTCGATGCTGTCTCCCAGACCAGAGAGTTTTCCAACCATCTTCGCGGGATTCTCTACAGCCTCAAGGAAGTACAGGACCTTCTCGCCAGAACTAAGGACCCGAGAGACGTCCTGGCAAATTTTTTCGAAGAGTTTGTTGAACGGATACTGATCGCCGATTACAAAACCCTCAACTCGGCAGATAACCCCTTCCGGTTCCGGGGCAAAATCATCCAGAATCTGCAGTTCGTTGAGCATTTCCCCAAAACCTTCTCTGCCCTTTCAGAACATTATAAAGAGCACTATGCCATCTCCGAAGAGGAAGCCGGTCAACGATTAAAACGGGATATCGAATTTATTTCCCGGACATTCCGAACCGTCGAACGTCGACTGGAGAAAATCGATTCTTTTTGTTTTCGGTTGGAAAGTCGGGTCGCCGAAACCGTCCGCTTTATCGACCGGACCATGCCCGGGATATCAAAACGCATAGCTGACCTTCTGGGAAAGCTGGGAGAGCGGTTGAGCGACAACGGTGGTGTTGAATTCCTTCCCCCGGATAGAGCGCACCAGCTCAGACTTGTCAGCCCATTCAGCCTTTACAGTCCACACGGGAAAAAAGAAAAGCCGACCGTCCAAGTGCTGAGGACCAGAGAACTGAGCCCGGAAGCCAGACTGCAAAAAGAGATTGTTCGCGAATACATGAAAAGACGCGCCTACGACCCTATTCGGGTCGTGAATTATCTGAACCGGCAGATGGCGGAACGAACTGTTATGAGTGCCACGGACTTCGAGATCGAGGCTGTGGATGAGCTGATTTCCTTCCTTCTGATTCGTCGGCTCCCGCAAATGAAGGGTAAAAGCATGACGTTGGCCCACGCCTTCATTGTCCACCGTCAGAAAGAACTGATCCAAACCGAATGGGGCACTTTTTCGAACTTCATTGTTGAACGGAGGCTCGATGTTAACTGATCTGAAACGTATAGCTGAACGCGCGCAGGTTGATCCCGGGGCTCTTCGCCAGGTGGCCACAACCCTGCTGGCCCGGCAGTTCCTCTATTGGGACAAGGAGATGGACCGGAAATCCTATCTGACTCTGACCAACCATGCGAAATACTTTGACGATCTCTTTGATGCCATCGACCACGATTTCATCTATGATCAAGAGCTCGGAATGGTGGGGGTCATCCCGCGAGGGCGGATGTCCTCTCAGCGGCTTAAAAAAGAAGAAGCGCTGTTGCTACTGACGCTTCGGTTGGTCTACGAAGACGCCTTGGAGAGGTTTGAGATCAAGAACGGCTGCGCCTACACCAATTCGGAAAAGCTTTTGGCCAAGTATCTTGTTGCAACCGGAGCGGACATGCGTCCCCTGTTGACTGATATGCGCCGCCTGTTGATCGACTTTAAGCGTTTTGGGTTGATAGATGATATCCAGGAGAACAGCAATCGGATACTCGATTTTCGCATTCGGCCAGCCGTTCGGGTTATCCTGAACGAAAGCTGGTTCAAAACGCTTGAGCAGCACGCCGGGATTGCCGCCGACGAGGAATCGCCAGATGGTGATCCCGATGAGGACGATCTTGTCATGTCCGAGGAGGGGGATGAATGAAAAAACTTTCGCGGATCATTTTGGTCCAGTGGTACCTGTTTGAAGGTCAGGAAATCCCCATTGTGGGCCATACCGCCATTGTCGGCGCCAACGGAGCCGGCAAGTCCTCTATTATCGATGCGGTTCAAACCCTCCTTGCTGGTGGCGATAAAAACAAGATCTCTCTCAACAAGGGGAGCAACGAAAAGTCGTCGCGGACCATCCGTGAATATTGCCTCGGGATCGTCAGCGACCCCAACTCCATGGTGCGTGTCGACCCCCGACCCTCTGCCAATACCTATATTGTTCTGTGCTTTCGGGATGACGAAACCGATGAATATCTGTGCGCCGGGACTTCGATCTGGTCATCGACCAACGACCCCAAAGAATTATTCAACGGGTATTTCATCACCCGCGGCGATGCGCTAACACTGGATCTTTTCACCGAGAACGTAAAAGGGGGCGTGGCGGCGTTGCCGTGGAATCAGGTACGGGACCGCCTTCTGCGACGTTTTAAGCTGGGAACCGATTTTCAAAAAGGCGCTTCACTGATCCTCCCCAGCAAAGGGCCTGGGGACTTCACCCGGAATTTTTATACGGTCATGAGCGCCGAGCCTGGTGCGCCCATGAATTCGCAAACTATTGTCAAATCGCTGCTTTCCGCCATCGCCTTCAAGCCGATTGCGGACCCGACCAAGTTTGTTCAACAGAACATGCTTGACCCGAGTAATATCAATATCCGGGAGCTCAAGGCTTCACTGGATTTCTGGCGGGAATTGCGGGATAAAGCCAAACAAACGGCGGATTGTATCGACGCTCTTGGCAACCTTGAAAAGATTTGTGAAAGCGTCCAGCAGACAGAGACGGATATTTTACTCAACCAGTATGCCTCGTTGACCGCCAGAATTGAGCAATGCGTCGAAATTTCGGACCCCGCGCAATGCGAACTGGATGACCTTGAGGATGAGATGACAAGCTTGTCGGACAGCATCGCCTCGGGAAAAATTGAAGAGGAATCCGTTCGCAAGGAACTATGGGCGAGAGAGGAAGATCGTAAGCGCCAGAATACAGCTCAAAAAATCGCAGGGAATGAAAAACAGATCAAAGGGCTCGCGACTGAAGTTCAGCTCATCAGCAACGACCTCCAGGCAAGACGTCTCGAACTCTGCAGACTCGCTGATATCGAGAAAAGTAAGAACTATATTCCGGACAACCTTTATTCCGCGATCAACACTCTCCTGCCCTTAGTCCGAATCGATGATGATCTATTGAGCGGAGTCTGGCCTAAAGACCCTGTCGCCTTGGATGCCTCCGTGGCGGCGGTGCTCAAGGGATATGACGCCGCAGCCCAGGAGCAATTGCGGAAGAGCACGGCCCAGCTCTGGCAAAAGATTTCCCCGATCCTTGAAGAGAGCCAGAAACGGAAGAGGATGATCGACCGTTTGGCTCACGAAAAGTCTCCGATTGAAGACAAGACCATTCAGTTGATGGCCCTGCTCAAGAAAAACCGGATTGAAACCGTTCCGCTCTGTGACCTGATTGACGTCAAGGACGAAACGTGGCGCAGAACAATCGAGGCCGTTTTGGGGAATATCCGGGAAGCCCTGGTGGTGGATGACCCGAACAACGCTCGGGATGCTATTCGCCTTTACCGCTACGAAGGGGCACAGTTTCGTGGGGCTCATATCGTCAATACGACGAAAACCAAAGAATGGCTGGATAAAAGCCAAAAAAAATCGTTGGCGGAGCTGGTCGAGACGGACAATTCTCATGCCCGGGCGTTTATTAATCTGCGTCTTGGAAACATCCTTTGCGTTGAAAAAGAGTCGGATCTGCTCAAGGAAAGTCGTGCGGCCACATCGGACCTGATGCTGGCCTCCGGCGGCACCACCACCATGATGCGCGAACCAAATCTGCTCATCCTTGGCCGCTCCACCCGACCGCAACAGTTGGCGAAGCTTCGGAAATTGCACGAAGTGCAAACCGAGGAACTTGAGCGATTACAGAAGACGCAGGAGGCCTTAGCGGCCGTCATCGGCCTGCTCGACACTGTCCACAAAAAGCATCGGGATTCGGATTATTCTTACGCCTTTCACGTTTGCGAACGAGAAAACAAGTCTGCCGAAATTGAACGGCTCAAAGAAGAAATTGCCCTATTGAAAGCCTCTGATGACAAGGCGCTGATCCAGAAGATAAACGACCTGACGGAAAAACTAAAAATTCTCACAGAGTCCCTTGCCGAAAAAGATAACCGTCACCGTGAATGCCTAAAACGTTCGGGTGTGCTCAATGCCACTATCGATGCGCAAACCAAAGCGGCAGAGGCACTGGAGGCCAATCAGCGGAAAATACGAGGGCAGTGCCCCAACTTGGATTTTGCTGCAGCTACGGCATTGTTGGATCGCCTGCGTACCAAATTCGAGAGCGAGGGCGACCCCTGCCAAGCCATAATCCAGACCATCGACAAGGCCCTAAAAAAGCGCAATGAGGTTCTGGAAGAAAGGCAAAGGAAGGTCGTTGAAGGTCTCCGGGATTTTCTGAATTCAAACAAGGCCCAAACTCATGTGGCGGGATCCGGGGAATGGGATTTCGACACCTTCGAAGACCGGGCCACATTTATCCGCGAGAGGAAACGGCTACTGGAGGAAACGACCCTGGCCAGTTACTCAACCCAGGCGACCAATGCCCTTCACAACGTGGAGATGATTTTCCGGGACAAATTCATCGGCCGGCTAGGAGAGCGGCTTAAAGAGGTCAAGGACAACATCGACGGTCTGAACAAAACCTTAAAAAATCGGCCCTTCAATGGCGAATACTTCCAGTTTCGGGCGCATCCGGCCCCTGAACTGAAAGCCGTCTACGATCTGGCCATCCATTTTGAGGCGGATAGGTCCGCGCCCTCCGCGGTCGGTGGTCTATTTGACCCCGCCAACGAACCCAATTCGCCCCACCGGGTGGCGGTCGATTACATCAAACAGGCATTCCAGGATGAAGAGCTCGGAAAGCTCATCCAGGACCATCGAAATTATTTCGTCTTCGATGTAGAGATGTACCTGCTCACCGGGGAAAAGGTCGCCAACATGAAACATCGGATCGCCAAAGGCTCTGGTGGTGAGAACATGGCTCCTTTCTATGTGGCCATCGGGTCCTCGCTGGCGTCGGCCTACAAGATCCAGAGTCGCCCCGGACGGCTGACCTACGGCGGGATGAACCTGGCTCCGTTTGACGAGGCCTTCTCCAAGCTCGATGCGAGTAATATCTACAACTGCCTTGAGTTTCTGAAAGAAATCCACCTGCAGGTTCTGATTGCAGCCCCGGACGACAAATACACGACCCTGGCCTCCCAGATGAACACGATCATCTGGATTACCAGGGACGGCGGCAATATCGACTTGGAGGTGGAATATATTTCGGCCAAGGCCCACAGCCTGCTGCAATCTGATAATCCGTTTAAGGGCCAAGCCAAGCCAGAGACAGTGGGAACCCAGCCCGCAGAGGTGGCATGACCATGGAACCCGGGCATCAACTTCTGCACAAACTCTTCCAGCTCTGGCAAAGCAACCCTGACGGACAGAGGCGAAAGTCACTGTCAATCACCCAGGACCGCGCCGAGATTTATTACCAGACGGTCAATCCGGACGACAAGGACCGGCTTCACGACAGCCTGCGGTGCGCCGAAAAAGCCGGGTGCATTGCCCTTGAATGGGGGAAGCACCACGACAACCACCTGGTAAAGAAAATCTGGCTGGTCGATGGCAAATCTCTGGCCAACCATTTGGGGGAACCCCTGGCACGGGATATTGCCCACCAGTCGAAACAGGCCATTCTGCCAAAAATCCCCAAGGACCCCTGGTTGCAGGAAATCCTGTCCAGGATGGTTTCCCAGTGGAACAAGAACAAGCCGGCCTATCGAATTCCGCCAGACGGAGTGGAAGACACAGTGGCTTTACTCACGGCGCTCTCTGCCGTCAGGGATAGCAAGCAGGAGGGGCTGGACCTCAGAACCTTCAGCGCGAGGAAGTTGGGGGATTCAAAGGCCATGGAGAGGATGCGCGATCGCTTCACGCGGGTCTGGAACGAGAAATTTGATACGGGCCTGGACGGGCCAGAACTCTTCGAATCCCTCGGGCTGATGAAATTTGCGCCCCTGATCTATCTCAAAGGCCCAATCAGCGTCAAGGTCGGCCAGTGTTGGCTCCCCATCCATGAAGTCGAGACCTACCTCGGCATTCCCTCCGATGCGATAACAGATATAAGGCTGGTTGATAGTCCGGAATACCTTCTCACCATAGAAAACCTGGCCTCGTTCAATCGGCACTGCCGGGAGATTCGCGACAGGGGGATTGTCGTCTATACGGCAGGGTTCTTCGGTCCGGCAACCGCCCCGGTCCTGAAAAAGCTGGAATCGATTATCCCTTCACCTGTTCCGTTCTACCATTGGGGGGATATTGACGCGGGCGGACTGAATATCGCTCGCCATGTCCAGTCGTTGATCCAGCGGGAGCTGGAGCTTCACCAGATGACTCTGGATCTTCTGCACACGCAAGGCAAGGAGGCGGACAGCATTGGCGGTACTTTGATTCGGAAAAAAACCAGTCATAACGGTCAAATTGAAGCTCTCGTCGAGGCTCTTCTTGCAGGACCGCCGTATATTACCCTGGAACAGGAGGTTATTGATCCCGTACCACCAGTTCAAACCATCCGTACAAGGTGATTTTGTCAAGAGGGTGTTGAGAAACCCAATCCGATAAATCACTATCCACCAAGCAGGGAAAGTCCTCGATGGCCTGATCGGGGACTTTTTATAGACCAGGATATGTAATAACAGCGCAATCCGGCCTGAGGGGTTTGCCAAAATCCAACAAGACGTAATCCGAGACACGTTCAGAACTTTGACTTAAGCGACACGTTAGGCAACATTGCCAACGTCTTATTTGGGTTGGTTTGCAGGGGGAGATATGTCAAGACGTCCTTTTTTTTCCAAGTCGGCCCAGGAACTCACGGAAATGTATGAGGCCCGGCCGAGGCATATTGCCAATCTCAGATCCATTCTTCACGAACTCACTGCGGGCAACCGCAAAACCCCATCCGCAAAAAGACTCAAAGCAACAATCATCGATGCCATCGAGGCACTGAGCAAGGACAAGGGTAATTGCAAAAGTACTGCGCCATCTCCCGGGGTGTCATCGCGGCAACCGTCGGCCAAACCTGTCGACGGGCATGGTTCCGGGTCGCAGGAAGCCGAGGATCTGGCCCAGCCAACCACTTCAAGACCTAATTCATGGACTTGGGAACCTGAGACGTTTATCGCTGAAGATGATAGCGACGTCGATGTGATTACGGACGAAGACAACGGAGGGACAATGGACGAGACTGCCGACAACATCGAGTATGGCGTGTTCGAAGATGAAGTCGGCGAGCCAGGCGTTGACCAAGAAGATGTTCCCATTGCGGCTTCGGGCGATGCCCTTGAACGCTCGCGGCGTGTAAGCGAAGTCTTTTCAGGGTTTACCGGGAACCGTGGTGCATCTGTACCACAATCAACTGTCGAAACCGATTATGCGGGACCCAACGGGAAGGTTTTGCGGGTCGTAGACTACCTGTCGAATCTCGCCCGGGTAACGATGGTGACCGTTCGCGAAATCAGCTCGTACCAGAACGTGCTGTGGATTTCCGACGTGCCGAAGGAGGGCCAGCATTGCTATTCCCGTTCTTGGGGACGGGACGAAAACGTGCCAGATGACGTCTGGCTTGATGTCCGTAAATGCCCGGAGCCGGTTTTCCCGCCCGTTCCAAAAATCTGTGAGGAATGGGTCGACCTGAATCAGTTGAAGGTTCCGGATGTGCGCCCGGTACTCAAGGAGACCATCAGTCGACCGGTTATGAAGATTGACCCGGTGACGAAGGAAGAGGTTTTTGACGACGTCTGTATTTACAATCTGCGAGACCGGGAAGATGTCAAGGCCGCTTGGCGTGAGTATGTCGAGAAAAAGTGGCTGTCCTGGGCGCAGGTTTATCAGAAACACCAGCGAGTGCAGAAGGTCTTCGGTGCCTTGCACAGCATCTATCAGGAGCAGCAACGACTGGGTGAGCAGTATGAACTTATTATGGGCGTTGGCTTCCTGACGTGGCGCCAGAAAGGCGGCAAGGTTGTAAAGCGGCATCTCGTTATCGCCAAGGCCGCCTTGGAATTCGAGGCGGCTCTTGGCCGCTTCATCGTCCGTGCGGCTCCGGACGGCGACCAGGCGGATGTCGAGTTCGACATGCTCGAACCTGAGAGCTACCCCTCAAATTCGGAATCGCTTTTGGCGACGGGCCACAGTCTCAGGGATAACTTTTGGGACAGGACAACCATGGATGCGCTCCTCACGGCGGCGTCCAACTCGCTCGAAGAACAAGGCCGGGGTTCCTATCTGCCGGAGGCCGAGAAGGCGTCGATGCAAGGTGCATCCGAGGTGCCACTGATCGAATTTGCCCCGGCCCTGATTCTTCGCAAACGTTCGATGAAGGGGCTTCTCTACACGCTCCATGACATGCGCCGTCAAATTGAGGAAGGTGGCGAGGTGCCGCTTCACTTCGCCGAGCTGTGCGAGATGGAAGGCGGCGGCGAAGGTCGTGAAGGGTCGTCGTCTGGCAACGGCGGAGAAATCCCCGGGCACATTTACTTTCCGCTTCCGGCGAACGAACAGCAAAGGGAAATCATCAGGAAGTTACATAGCAATGCCGGTGTCCTCGTTCAGGGGCCTCCGGGTACCGGCAAGTCGCAAACCATCGCCAACTTGATTTCGCACCTTCTTGCAACTGGCAAGCGGGTTCTCGTCACAGCGAAGTCGCCTCGTGCTCTGGAGGTCTTGGGCGGCAAAATACCGGCCCCGATTCAGCCTCTGTGCATCAGCATGCTTGGTAGCGGGACTGACGAGCGCGAGTCGCTGGAGCGAAGTGTCAGCGGCATCCTGACGAGGGTGAATCAGCGCAACGATATCGCCGACCAGCGCATGATGGAGGCGCTGGAGCGCAAGCTGACCGATGCCCGCAAGGATATTGCGGAGGCTGAAGGCGAGCTGCTGGCGATTCGTGAAAAGGAGACGTTCAGGCACAACGTCGCCGGTGGCACTTACTCGGGAACCGCTGCTTCGATTGCCGTCGAGCTGAAGAAACAGGAAGCGGGCTTTTCCTGGTTAACCGATGAGATTGGTAAAGATGACCAACTTCCGCTTTCCGAGCAGGAAGTCACGGAACTGGCAAGGCTTCTCGACCGCATTGATGTTGCCACCGAGGTGGAACTGGCCAAGTATTTTCCGGATGTCGACAAGGATATCCCTTCCATCGATTCGTTGCGCGAGGCCTGGCACCGCATCAACGAGTTGAGTGCGCTGTTCAAGGCTGGCGATGAGCGACTTGGGTCGCCGGATGGGATTGCCCTTGCGAAGGCGCAACCGGCGAGCGTCAAGGCCCTGTCCGACGCCGTAAGCAAGATGGTCGCCGAAATCGAAAGCGTGCGCCGTCGCCCGAAGGACTGGGTGAACAAGGCCATCAAGGAGGTCTTGCAGGATCTCGATACGCCTTGGAAGGAGTTATTGCGCCTGACCGAGGAGCGACTCAAGGACGTGCGGCACATGGCCGGAAAGATTCAGCGAGTTTCGGTCGACCTCCCGGCGGGAACCGATTTGCGGCGAATGAGAAGCGACACATCGGCCATCCAGTCGCACTTGGCGGCGGGTGGTGGCATGAAGCGCATGGGCATGTTCGAGCACCCGGTCATCAAGAAGCACGGCGAGCATATCAAGCTGGTCACCGTCGACGGCCAGCCGCCCCTGAGCGACATGACAACGCTTCAGAAGTTGTTGGCGTATCTGGAGGTGCGGATTGGCCTTGATGAAATCTGGTCGTTCTGGGCCGGGCACGAAATGCCCCCGGCGACACCCAACTTCGCCTTGCAGATGGCGCACGTCGACGAGGTCGTCGAGGCGCTACAGCATGTGCTTGGCCTCTATGACATGCGAAGTCAGGTGCGGACGGCGATATCCTCAGTCGTCGGTCTTTCGCAACCGCAGTTCGCCGAAAACGGGTCGATGGTAACGCTGATGAAGACCTGTCACGAGACCGCATTCCTTTCGGAGTTGAGAACGCTTTCTGAAGGGGTCAGGAGCGAAGAAGGTCGGGTGGCGACTGTTGCAGCTCGGGCCAACTCTCATCCGCTGTGCAGTGACCTGCTGGATGCTGTCAAGGACAAGGACGCCGACCATTACAGGGTCATCGTCGACCGCCTGCGCGGCGTGTCGCGTCGGTTCTCGGACATCAAGGACAAGCAAAGTTACCTGGCGCGATTGGCCGTCAAGGCCCCTCGGCTGTCGGCAATCTTGTCGAGTCGCCAGGATGAAGACCTGTGGCGGCCGAGACTCAGGATGCTCGTCAAGGCTTGGGCGTGGCGGCGGGCGAGGTCGTGGCTCAACGAGTACGAGGACAACGACGGGTCGCATCTCGAACGCAACTTGAAGCGTTTCGAACAGGCCGCCATGCATGCGCTCGGCGATCTGGCAGCATTGAAGGCCTGGGGGCATTGTTTTGAGCGAATGTCCAGGGAGCACCAGCGGCATCTCGAAACGTGGCAGCTTGCCATCCGGCGGTTGGGGAAGGGGACGGGCAAGCATGCCCATCGTCACCGCCAGGACGCCCAGCGACATCTGAATGCGTGTAAGGAGGCAGTCCCCGCCTGGGTCATGCCTCTCCACCGGGTGTTCGATACGGTGCAGGCGGCGCCCAAGAGCTTCGACGTGATTATCATCGACGAGGCCTCGCAGAGTGGCTATGAAGCTCTTCCGCTGCTGTACCTCGCCGAGAAGGTGATTGTGGTCGGCGACGAGAAGCAGATCAGCCCCGATGCCGTCGGTATCGACCGCACGCACGTCGCCAACCTCATGCGGTCCTATCTGTCGGATTTCGACCACCGTGATTCTTTCGACATTGAGACCAGCCTGTTTGCACACGGACGCATCCGGTTCGGCAACCGCATCACTTTGCGCGAGCACTTCCGGTGTGCGCCGGAGATTATTCGGTTCTCCAACGAGCTTTGCTACACGGCCGACCCGCTCATCCCGTTGAAGCAGTGTCCGCCCAACCGGCTCAAGCCGCTCATGCCGGTGCATGTGTCGAACGGCTTCCGTGAGGGGAACGCCCAGTCGGTCATCAATCGGCCCGAAGCCGAAGCGCTGGTCAAGCAAATAGTGACGTGTTGCGAGGACACCGCATACGGCGGCATGTCGATGGGCGTTATCGTCCTTCAGGGCGAGGCTCAGGCCAAGCTGATCGAGGGGATGCTGCTGACCCGCCTCGGTGCCGAAGAAATGCAGGAGCGGCGTATCATTTGCGGCAACCCCTACAGCTTCCAGGGAGACGAGCGTGACGTGATCTTCCTGAGCATGGTGGCCGCACGGGGCGAGGGCCGCATCGGCGCCATGACCATGGAGAAGGATATGCGGCGGTTCAACGTTGCCGCTAGTCGCGCCAAGGAACAGATGTGGCTCTTCCACTCGGTGACGACCAACGATCTGAGTCAGGAGTGTATGCGCAAGAAGTTGCTGTCGCACTTCTACGATACGTCTGTGAAGACGGTCGCCGGTATTGAAGTCGACACGCTCCGCCGAGAGGCCTACGAGGCCGACCGGTGGAGGGAGAAAGCGCCGACCCCGTTCGATAGCTGGTTCGAGGTTGACGTCGCCCTAGATATCGCTTCCCGGGGCTACAGCGTCCTGCCGCAGTTCGAATTTGCCAACAAACGCATCGACATCGTTGTTCAAGGGGGCAACGCTCAGCTTGCTGTCGAGTGCGATGGCGACCACTGGCATGGCCGTGACGAGTTCGAGGCCGACATGCAGCGCCAGCGGATGCTGGAGCGTTGTAATTGGGTGTTCTTCCGGATCCGGGAGTGCTCCTACCGGGCCGATGCTGAAAAGGCTCTTGAGCCGCTGTGGCGTATGCTCGAAGCGAGAGGGATTTTCCCGGTCGAGGCTCAGGGCGATGTGCCGCCGGCCGGTGATTCGCAGACCGGCGATGAGGATACTTTCTACCAGAGTGCTCGGTCTGACCATGACACCGAGGAGTTAGCTTGTTCTTCGGCGGAAGAGACGGAGTTCGTCGATGACGAGGAGGAGGAAGCTGAGTCTACCAGGCAAGCTTTGGAAGGGTGTCCGTTCAATATCCGAGAGGCACTCAACTTGAAGCCGGTCGAACTGGTGGCGCTGATTATCGAGGCCATCAGGTCGCGGCCGAACCAGTCCTGTGTGCGCTCGGCGCTACCGACTATCATCTTGAAGAACTGCCAAATAGTTACACGAGGCATGCCGAGAAAGAGTTTCGAGCGTAAGGTTGAGGCCCGTGTAGCGGCGATGATTCGGGAGGGTCAACTCGTCTCCTATACGAGTGTGAACGAGCGGCTCAGGTTGGGCTGGAATATCTAACGTTACATCGCATTAAAATGGCGGGGAGATTGGCAATCCTATAATTCACCACATCCAAAACACATAAAGGCCCAACCTGTTTTTCATGCTGGGCTTTTCTTAAAACTCATTCTGCATTGCGATCCTGCTCAGCCTTGGGATTTATAGAACGCTCAGGACTGCCATTTCGTAGTTACCCGGGCACTATTATGGCCCTGATCTCACCGCGGCCTTAAGTGCTTTATTTTTCGTTTTCCGGGATGACCCCCGGTCGTACTTGGGGATGGCTCCAGTCCGACCGGCTCCTGCCTCGACGAGTTATCATTTTGGGATTGACGGCACTCCGGGGTTTTGCTAAAGTGCCGTCAATTGTTGAACAGGCCAAAAACGAGCATGCCTTTTAAGCTGTTCCAGTGAGATCAGCAAGGGTGGCGATGATGTTGTACGACCATAAAACGGAAGTATATAAAGGTATCCTATCGCCCTGAGGCGAGGGTACCTTTTTTTGTGTCCTGAACCGGCACGAAAAGGCTACGGAATTCTTTTCGAGACGTGTTTCCGGATTAAACGCGAAGCCTGTGAGGGGAGGGTGGCATGACGGCACAGGAAACCATCATACTGGACACGCCGGCGATCACCCGGGCATTGACTCGTATTGCCCACGAGATCCTGGAAAGGAACAAAGGGACCGTTGACGTTGTCCTGGTGGGGGTACGCCGGGGCGGCGATTACCTGGCGCGCTGCCTGCAGACC
>Ga0214472_10003326_pt1 | contig 17030 bp, 14 predicted proteins | sample RVTome_6_FD_207662 | JGI IMG/M metagenome (GOLD analysis project Ga0214472, IMG submission 207662) | Soil microbial communities from uranium-contaminated site in the Upper Colorado River Basin, Wyoming, United States - RVT140D175 | ecosystem: Environmental > Terrestrial > Soil > Contaminated >... | reverse complement strand
GCATCGGCCGGGGTGCCGGGGGCGACCACCTTCAGGCCGACCGTCGAGGTGAAGTAGGTCTCGTTGCTCTGCGAGTGGTAAAGGGCGCCATGGACGCCGCCGCCGTACGGCATCCGGATCACCATCGGCAGGCCAAAGGTGTTGTTGGACCGATACCGCATCCGGCTGATCTCGGACACGATCTGGTTGAAGGCGGGGTAGGAGAAGTCCGCAAACTGCATCTCGGCGATGGGGCGCAGGCCGTAGATGGCGGCCCCGGCCGCGGCTCCCGCGATCATCGCCTCGGTCAGCGGCGTGTCCAGCACCCGCTTCCCGCCGTACTTGGCCCACAGCCCATCGGTGGCGCCGAAGACGCCGCCCTTCTTGCCGACATCCTCGCCCAGCACCATCACGTTCGGGTCGCGCTCCAGCTCCTCGTCCATGCCGGCGCGGATCGCCTCAAGGATGTTCAGCTCGGCCATCAGCCGTCACCTTCCGCGTAGACCCAGCGCTCGGCGGTGGCGACGTCGGGCTCGGGACGGGCTTCGGCTCGCTTCGAGGCCTCGTTGATCTCGGCCTTCACCTCGGCGCGGTACTGCTCGTCCAGCTCGCTGGTCAGCAGGCCGACGGCCATGAGGCGGCTCGCGAAGAGCGGGATCGGGTCGTGCAGCTTGAGTTCCTCGACCTCGGCCGGCTCGCGGTAGCGGCGCTGGTCGTCGTCGGACGAATGGCTGGTGAGGCGGAAGACGACGGCCTCGATCAGGGTCGGGCCGTCGCCGCGGAGGGCTCGCTCGTGGGCCTCCTTTGCGGCCGCATAGCAGGCCAGCGGGTCCGCGCCGTCGACCGTCACCCCCGGAAAGCCGTAGCCCTGGGCACGCGCCGCCACCGAGAGGCCACCCACCTGCTGGGCCAGCGGGACGCTGATGGCGTAGCCGTTGTTCTCGCACACGAAGATGACCGGCAGCTTGTGGACGCCGGCGAAGTTCATCGCCTCGTGGATCTCGCCCTGGTTGCTCGTCCCCTCGCCGAACGAGGTGATCGCCACCACGTCATCGCCCTTGACCCAGGCGCCCATGGCGATCCCCACCGCGTGCAGCACCTGGGTGCCCACCGGGGAGCTGAGCGAGACGATGTTGTAGCGCGCCGCGCCGTAGTGGCCGGGCATCTGCCGGCCGCCGGACGAGACGTCGTCGCCCTTGGCAAGGTGCGCCGTGACGATGTCCTCGGGGCTCATCCCGAAGGTGATGGCGGAGGCGATGGAGCGGTAGTAGGGGGCCATCCAGTCCTGGTTGGGGCGCATCGGCCAGGTGATGCCGATCTGCGCCGCCTCGTGGCCCTGGCCGGAGATGATGAAGGCGATCTTGCCGGCGCGCTGCATCAGCCACATCCGCTCGTCCACGGCCCGGGCGAGGAGCATCTGGCGGTACATCGCCAGCACGTCGGCATCGGTCAGGCCGAGTGCCTTGTGGCCCAGCTCAGCGACCTTGGTGTTCGCCATCAGCCCAATTGTCTCAGACGTGGATCGCTGCGCCATCGACTGCCAGCGCCGCCTCGACCAGCACCTCGGTCAGGGTCGGATGCGCGTGCACCGACATCGCGATCTCGGCGGCGGTCCCCTCCAGCAGGCGGGCCAGCGTCGGCTCGGCGAGGAGGTCACCCGCGTGGGCGCCGATCAGGTGCGCACCGAGCAGGAGGCCGGTCTGCGCATCGGCGACGAGCTTGGCGAAGCCGTCCACCTCGCCCACGATGGTGGCCTTGCCCAGCGCGCGGAAGGGGAAGGAGCCGACCTTGACGGTGTGGCCGGCTTCGGTCGCCTGCGCCTCGGTCATCCCGACCGACGCGATCTCGGGCCGGCAGAAGGTGACGCGCGGCATGAGGTCCATCCGCACCGGCTCGGGGTCGTGGCCGGCGATCTTCTCGACCGCGACCACCGCCTCGTGGCTGGCCACGTGGGCCAGGGCGTAGCCCGGCACGATGTCGCCGATGGCGTACAGGTGCGGGACGCCGGTCTGCATGAAGCCGTCGACCTTCACGAAGCCGCGCTCCATCTCGACGCCGGGGATCTTGTCGAGGCCGATCTCGTCGGTCACCGGGCGACGCCCGACCGCGATCAGGATGACGTCGGTCTCCGTCTCGACCCGCGTCTTCCCGTCCCGCGCCTCGACTGCGAAGTGGACCCCGCCCTTGGTGCGCTCGATGCTCTTGGGATCGATGCTCGACGAGACGTAGATCTTGACGTTGCGCTTCTTGAAGATGCGGGTCAGCTCCTTGCTGACGTCCGCGTCCTCGAGCGGCACGATACGATCGAGGTACTCGACCAGGTGCACCTGCGCGCCGAGGTCGGTGTAGAGGCTGGCCCACTCGACGCCGATGGCGCCTGCGCCGACGATCGCGACCCGCGCCGGGACCGTCTCGCGCTGGAGCGCCTCGTCCGAGGTGATGATCAGCTTGCCGTCGACGTCCATCCCCGGCAGGCTGCGCGGCGCCGATCCGGTGGCCAGGATCAGGTCGGTGCCGGTCGCATCCAGCTCACCCGACTCGCCGCCGCTGACGTGGACGCTGGTCGGGCCGGTCAGCGTCCCGGTGCCGCGGATGACGGTGACCCCGTTCTTCTTCATCAGGAACTCGACGCCCTTGACGTGCTTCTCGACTACGAAGTCACGCCGCTTGCCGAGGGCGGGGTAGTCGAGCGTCACCGCGTCGCTGCCGGCCAGCCCGAACTCGGCGCCCTGCTCGGTGACGCGATGCAGCAGGTCGGCCGTCTCGAGCATCGCCTTGGTCGGGATGCAGCCGCGATTCAGGCAGGTGCCGCCCATCTTGTCGCGCTCCACCAGCCCGACCTTGAGGCCCAGCTGCGCGGCGCGGATGGCGCCCACGTAGCTCATCCCGCCGCCCAGGATCAGCAGGTCGAAGTGCTGCGCCTCGGTCATGCGGCGGTCACCGGGCTCACCGGGCGGTCGAGCGAGCGCCCCTCGTGGGCGACGAGGATGGCGCGCCAATCGTCGGGGACGCGCATCGGCTTCTCGACGGTGTAGTCGAAGGCGACCAGCACTGACTCGGATCGGGCCAGCTCGCGCGAATCCTGGTTGATGAGCAGATGCGACATGCCGATGCTGCTGCGCCCGATCCAGTCGACCCGACTGCCGACCTCCACTTCGTCGCTGAACATGACCTGCGAGAGGTAGTCGACCTTCAGCATCGCCAGGATGAAGGGCATGCTGACCGGGTCCGCCCCGGTGCCGAGGACGTCGCGCAGGTAGAGGACGCGCCCCTGCTCGACGTAGCTGGCGATGACCGCGTTGTTGACGTGGCCGAACGGGTCGAGGTCGCCGAGGCGCACGTCGAGGCGCGTGCGGTGACGGAATTCATCGATCACGGGAAGCCGATTCTACACGGGCCATCAGATCGCCTCGGCGGCCCGGTCGATCAACGCGGCGAGCAGGGTGGTGCGCGGCACGACGCTCGCCAGGTCGAGCCACTCGTCGGCCGAATGGTCGTCGCCGCCGACGGGGCCGAGGCCGTCGAGAGTGGGCAGGCCGGCCGCGGTCGTCGTGTTCGCGTCGCTCGCCCCGCCGGTCAGGGAGTCGCGGAGCTCGAACCCCAGCTCACCGGCGATGGCGATGGCGAGGTCGGCCATGCGAGCATTGCCCGGGGTCCGCTCCATCGGTGGGTGGAAGGCGGCCCGGCGCAGCGTGGCGGAGACGCCGTCGAGGGTCGGGCGAGTGACGATCCCCTCCATCTCGGCAGCGGCCACCTCGAACTCCGCGCTGCTCGCCGCGCGCAGGTCGAGCTCCATCCGGCAGCCGCCGGCCACCACGTTGGGGCGGGTCCCGCCGTCGATCACCCCGACGTTCACCGTCACGCTCGGCCAGCGCCCGTTGAGCGCCTGCAGCGCGAGGACCTGGCGCGCCGCCTCGAGGATGGCGCTGCGACCCTTCTCCGGCTCGACCCCGGCGTGAGCGGCGCGGCCGGTGATGGTGGCCTCGAAATCGGCGATCCCCTTGCGCGCGCTGACGATGTCGCCGTTGGCACGCGCGCACTCCAGCACCATGGCGGCGTCGTGGTCGGCGATCAGCCCGCGGATGTGCTCGGTGCTGAAGGGCGAGCCGATCTCCTCATCGGGGTTGGCGACGAAGGTGACCGATGGTCGTCGGTCGATGCCGTGCAGCGCGGCCAGGGCGTGGAGACCGGCGAGCAGCCCTCCCTTCATGTCGCTGACGCCGGGGCCGGTGGCGCGCTCGTCGGCGATGCGGAATGGCCGCTCCGCGGCGGCCCCGGGCTCGAAGACGGTGTCCATGTGGCCGATCAGCAGCAGCCGCGGGCCGGATCCGGCCATGTGCCCGATGACGAGGTCGCCCAGCTCACGCTCCCCCTCGACCGGCCGATGCGGGATCCGTTCCACCGATGCGCCCAGCTCGGCCAACGAAGCGGCCACGGCGTCGGCGATGCGGTTCACGCCGGCAGGGGTGTAGGAGCCGCAGTCGATGTTGACCAGGCTCGCGAGGTCGTCGAGGAAGCGCTCGTAGCGGGCAGCGACAGCGGCCTGCAGGCCGTCGGGGAGGGTCACGGCGCGTGAGTATACTGCCGGCCATGCCGAACGACGCGCGGCCGGCGGCCGAGGTCGAGCTGCTTGAGCTGCGCGTGCTGGACGGCCCCAATCGGTTCTTCAACCGCCCCGCCATCAAGCTCGAATTCGGGTCCGAGACCCCGTCCGCCGCCGCCGACGTGGCGGCCGCCGCGGCGCTCACCCTGCGCCGCCTGCACGTCGACCTCGACCTCCCCGTCCCGCGTGTCACGGCGCGCCATTCGCACGACCATCGGCGAGCCGCGATCGCCTTCCCGTGGCGCCGCCGGGCCCGGTCCCAGGCGATCGCCGCCGCCGCGGCCCGGATCGCCACCGGCGCCAGCACGGTTCGCCACGAGCTGCGTGCGCTGAAGGCCGTAGCGGCCGGCCCAATGCCCGACCTGCCGCGACCGCGGATCCCGGTGGTGGCGATCACCGGCACGAACGGCAAGAGCACCACCACCCGGCTGATCGCGCACATCGCCACGGTCGCCGGGATGCGGGTGGGGATGACGAACTCGGATGGGATCTACATCGGCTCCGACCTGGTCGAGGCGGGGGACTGGACCGGCTTCGGAGGCGCTGGCCGCGTCCTGGCCGAGCCCACCATCGAGCTGGCCGTGCTCGAGACGGCGCGCGGCGGGATCCTGCTGCGCGGGATCGGCTATGCGGCCAACGACGTCGCGGTGGTGACCAACGTCTCGGCCGATCACCTGGGGCTGCAGGGGATCGACACGCTCGACGAGCTGGCCGAGGTGAAGGGCGCGGTGGCCCGCATCACGAAGCGCTCGGGCTGGGTGGTCCTCAACGCCGATGACCCACGCGCCTGGCGGATGCGGCGGGAGACGAAGGGACGCTGGTACCCGTTCACCATGCACCCGGAGAACCCGCACATCGAGCTGGCCCTCGACCGGGGCGGGCGGGCCGCCGTGGTGCAGCGCGGCTGGCTGGTCCTGCTCGGCGCCGGGCGGCGCCCGCAGCGCCTCGTGCGGATCGTCGACCTGCCGGTCGCCTTTGCGGGCCTGGCGCAGTACAACGTGGCCAACGCCCTGGCCGCGGCGGCCGCCGCCGACGCGCTCGGGATTTCCCCGGCGACGATCGCGAAGGGGCTGCGCAGCTTCGCGCTGGACACCGCCCTGAACCCCGGCCGCCTCAATCTCTTCGAACGGAAGGGGCTGCTGGCGCTGGTCGACTTCGCCCACAACGAGGCCGGCCTGGCCGGGCTGCTGGAGGTGTGCCGCCAGCTGAGCGTGGCCGCCGGTCGCGCGACGCGCCGCGGCCGCGGGCAGGTCCGCGTCGCGATAGGCACCGCCGGTGACCGTTCAGACGAGATCCTCTACGGGCTCGGCCTCCTCGCCGGCGGCGGGGCCGAGGAGGTGGTCATCTGCGAGAAGCCGCACTACCTGCGCGGTCGCGAGGCCGCCGAGATGAACGAGATCATGCGGGCCGGCGTCCGGGAGGCCGGTTACGTCGGGCCGGTCGAGGCCTTTCCGACGGAGCTGGCGGCGCTCCAGGAGCTCACCGCCCGTTCCCGGCGCGGGGACGTGGTGGCGGTGATGACCCATGCCGAGCGAGCCGAGATATTCGGCTGGCTCGATGCGGAGGGATATCGGCAGGTCGACTTCGAGCGGCTGCGACAGCTGGTCGACGCCTAGCCGTCGACCTCGATCGCGACCATCTCCTCCAGCTCGTCGTCGAGCGTGTCGATCGTGGGGGAGGACTCGCCCGCCGATGCGCCGCCGTGCTGCCGGCGCTGGAGCTCCTTCCAGACGTCATTGGCGTGGTCGACGCAGACCACCACCACGTCTCCCTCGTGGCCCATGTCCAGCGCGTAACGGGTCGCCTCCATCTCGTCGAGCACCGTCTCGACGTTCGTGCAGCGGGCGCCCTCTGCCATGCCGGCGCGCACGCCACGCTCGATGAGCGCAGCCGTCTCGCCGCGCGGCCGCCCGCGGTTGTTCGCGTCCTCGCGCACGATGATCGTGTCGAAGTGGGCGGCGGCGATCTTGCCCAGCTCGACGATGTCCTCGTCGCGGCGGTCTCCGGCGGTGGCCATGACCCCGATCCGCTGGCCGGTGACCAGGGCGCGCCGCCCGCTCGCCGACGGCTCGGTGAGGCGGCCGACGAAGTCGCCGAGCGCCGAGACCGCTGGCCCGTTGTGCGCGTAGTCGACGATCACCCGGTAGCCGTCGAGCTCGAACATGTTGAGGCGTCCCGGCGCCATGAAGTAGCTGGTGGTGAAGGTTCGCAGGCCCTGCCGCACGTCGTGCAGGTGCGCGCCGGCGGCCCACGCGGCCGCGGCCGCGGCGAGTGCGTTCTGGACGTTCATCCGCGCCCGCCCCTCGAACGTGGCGGGCAGCAGGTGGGTCCAGACCAGCGGCAGGTTCTTGCGACCCTGGCGCAGCACGATCATGTCGCCGTTCCGCCCCGGCTCGACCGTCACCGCCCGCCGCCCGCGGCTGGCCTGGCGGCGGATCGTCTCGTTGTTCGGGTCCATGCTGAAGTAGATGACCGATCCGGAGCAGTGGCGGCCCATGGCTGCCACGAGCGGGTCATCGGCGTTGAGGACGGCGGTCCCGTCGCGGGGGACGGCCTCGACCAGGACCTGCTTGACCGCCGCCAGCTGGCGCATCGAGGTGATGCCGCCCAGGCCCAGGTGGTCGCCGGTCACGTTGAGCACGACCGCCACGTCGTTGCGGTCGTAGCCGAGCCCCTCGCGCAGGATCCCGCCGCGCGCGACCTCGAAGACCGCCATCTCGATGTTCGGGTTCTGGAGCACGGTCGACGCCGACTTCGGGCCGCTCATGTCGCCGCGTCGGATGAGGCGGCCATCGACGACGATGCCGTCGGTGCTGGTCATCCCGACCTTGCGCCCCATCCCCTTGAAGATGTGGGAGATCATCCGCGCCGTGGTCGTCTTGCCGTTGCTGCCGGTGACGGCCACGATCGGGATGCGGGCAGCGGATCCGGGCGGGAAGAGCATGTCGATCACCGGCTTGGCGACGTACTGCGCCTCGCCCTCGGTCGGGTGGGTGTGCATCCGGAAGCCCGGCGCGGCGTTGACCTCCACGATTCCGCCGCCGGTCTCGCGCACCGGAACGCTGATGTCGGGGCAGATGAAGTCGATGCCGGCGATGTCGAGCCCCACCACCCGGGCCGCCAGCTCGGCGATCTCCGCGTTCTCTGGGTGGATCTCCTCGGTCCGGTCGATGCTGATCCCGCCGGTGCTCATGTTGCCGGTCCGCTTCAGGTAGACGCGCGTCTCGCCCGGCGGGATGTCGGTCAGCCCGAACCCCTGCTCCGCCGCGTAGGCGATCGACTCCTCGTCGACGTTGATGCGGGTCAGCACCTTCTCATGCCCGATGCCACGCCGCGGATCCGCGTTCGTGCTCTCGATCAGCTCGGTGAGGGTGTGCTTCCCGTCGCCGTCGACGTGGGCGGGGATCCGCTGCGCCACCGCCCGCAGCACCCCACCGATCACCAGGCAGCGGTAGTCGTTGCCGGTCAGGAAGCTCTCGACCACCACGCCGCCGTTGCGCGACTCGCGCCGCGCGATCGTGTAGCCGTCGCGGACGGAGGCCTCGTCGGCCAGGTTGAGGATCACCCCGCGCCCGTGGTTTCCGTCGAGCGGCTTGACCGCCACCGGGTAACCGATGCGGGTCGCGGCGGCCACCGCCTCGTCGGCGCTGCGGACGACATCGGCGCGGGGGACCGGCACCCCGGTGCCGGCCAGCAGCTTGTTGGTGAGCTTCTTGTCCGAGGCGATATCCACGCCCAGGGAGCTGGTGTTCGAGGTCATCGTCGCCCGGATCCGCTTCTGGTGGATCCCGTGCCCGAGCTGCACCAGCGACTGCTCGTTGAGCCGGATCCAGGGGATGTCGCGCAGGCTGGCCTCGTCGAGGAGGGCCTGGGTCGACGGGCCGAAGGCGGCCCGCTCGGCGAGCAGGACGAGCTGCTCGAACTCGGTCGCCAGGTTGAAGTCCTTGCCCGGCTCGACGAGATGGTTGACGAGCCGCACGGCGAGGCGCCCCGCGGCCAGGCCGACGCTCTCCTCCGCGTACGAGTAGACGACGTGGTAGCGCCCCGGCTCACCGGTGCTGCGGGTCTTGCCGCGTCCCACCTCCGTGCCGGCGTCGCGCTGCAGCTGGAGGGCCACGTGCTCGGCCACGTGCCCTACCCAGGTGCCATCCTTCAGGCGCTTGGCGAAGCCGCCGGCGCGACCGGTCGAGCAGGAGTGCAGGCCGACCCCCGGCAGCATCGAGAGGAGGGCGTCGGTGAAGCCGGGGAGCAGGTTGGTCGGGAACGACTCCAGCACCCCGAGGTCGACGACCAGCTTGATGGTGGGGTCGTAGCTCCAGTAGTTCGGGCCGCGGTAGACGCGCGTCTCGATAATGCGCAGCGACCCGCGCGGCTTCTGGCCCACGGCTTCCCGTGCGGCCGCCTTGCGTCGGGCGGCACCGGCGCTGGGCCGCGCCACCGGCGCCGGGCGGGCCTTCGCGCGCTCGGCCGTCACTCGCTCGCCTCCTCGTCGCGGTGGGCGCGCATCGCTCGCCGGCGGGCGCGCTCGGGGGCGGTGTCATCGGCCCCCTCGGCCGCCACGCGCCGGATGAGGCGCCGCGCCTTGTTGCTCGCCGCGATCAGCTGGGTCTGCTCCCGCTCGCTCATCGGGACGCTGCGCAGCGGCGTCAGCAGGCGGCGACGGCGCAGGTCGAAGCGGTAGCCGCTCGGCAGGGAGTGGAGGATCACGCCACTGACCATGATCGGCTTGTGGCGCTTGACCTCGTAGGCATCGGTCTCGAGCCTGGCGGGGTCGAGGATGGTGACCGAGCCCTTGCCGAGCACCTCCATCACCCCCGATGGGTTGACCAGGGCGGCGGTGTCCTCGTCGACTCCCAGCCCGAGCAGGGCGGGGGATTGCGCGATCAGCGCCAGGAGCCGGCCGATCCGGTTCCGCTGCTCGAAGTGCTGGTCGATGATCACCCCCTGCAGCAGCCCCAGGCCGGCGCTCATCTGGGTCATGCGCTGCTTCGGTGAGGTGCCGCTGGTGCCGAACGCGACCATGTGGCTGCTGATCGCCGACGCGCCGGCGCTCGTGCCGGCGATGATCGAGCCGTGGCGGTGGCGCTCGATGATCGCCCGCCCCAGCGCGGTGCCACCGATCACGCTCGAGAGGCGGAGCTGGTTGCCGCCGGTCATGAAGACCCCCGTCGTCTCGGCCAGCTGTCCCGCCAACGCCGGATCGTTCGCCTCTTCCCGGGTGATGGGCCGCAGGCCGATGACATCCGGGATCCCGAGCTGAGCGAAGAGGGACCGATACAGCTCAGTGGCCTCGTCGCCCAGCGACGACGCCGTCGAGATGATCGCCACCCGCCCGGATGTGCCGCCCGCGAGGGAGGCGAAGCGCGACAGGATCTGTCGTTGTCGAAGCTTCTCCTCAGCGCCGCCGATGATCAGCAGGTGACCTGGGCGGGCGGCGCCCGGGCGTGAGGTATCGGCCATGTTGCCGGGCAGCATAGCAACGCTAGACTCGATCGGATGTCCGCCAATGGTCCCGTCGATGACGCTCGCGTCGATCTCCGCGACTACTACGCGGTGCTCGGCGCCGAGCCGTCGGCGTCGGTGGCAGAGCTGCGCGCCGCCTTCCGGGAGGCGGTCCTGCGCCACCACCCCGACCGCAGCGCCGAGGATTCGCTGGCGACCCGGCGCACCTCGGTCCTGAACCGTGCCTGGAGCGAGCTGCGCGACCCTGTGCGCCGCCTCCACTACGACCACACCCTCGAGCGTGGAAGCGCCGCGACCCTGGCCTGGCCCCTCGGCTCCGACGAGAAGCCGTCCCCGCTGCGGCGGTCACGGCGTGCCGCACGCCCGGCCCGCACCCCGTGGCACACGCCGGAGTTCCGCAGCGTGCATGGCTTTCGGGTGCCAACCCGGGTCTTCATGGCCGGACCGACGGCGCAGCGAGACTGGATCGTGGCCAACCACATCGAGGGGCAGGATTGGCACGAGCATCGCGAGCGCTACTGGCTGCGCTTCGCGGCTGCCTACTACCACGACCGGGGACGGACCGATGACTGGCTCGGCGCGCTCGAGCGCCTCGTCGAGCTGGACGGCACCTACGAGACCCTGGTGCGCGCCGACCTGCGCCCGGCGTACGTCGCCGCGCAGGAGTACCTGCGTGGGCTCGGCTTCCTGCGGACGGTCGGGCAGGGCTACGCCGTCGGCAGCGCGCAGCGCAAATGGGTCGATCGCGAGCTGCGCGCGCTGCTCGGCGAGTACCGTGACGCCCGCGTGCGCAAGGGCCGAGCGGAGGATCGGGCCGAGGCGGCCGAGCTGCTGCTCAACTACCTCGAGGCGCTCGAGATGCCGCCGGCCTTCGCCGACGTGCGGGCCGCGATCATGGCCCACCTCCGCGCGGGCCACGCCGGGCGCGCGGCAGAGCTGCTGGAGCGCGCCGTCGCCTCGCCGATCACCGAGCCGGCGCGCTGGTTCAGCATGGTGCAGCTGCTGACCGAGGGCGGCCAGCTCGACCGCGCCTCGGCGATGCTGGCCGCGATCGCCCGCGGTGACCACCCCGAGGCTCTCGACCGTCGCCGCCTGCGAGGGGATCCGGCGCGCCGCATCTCGGCTGCCCGCACGCGCCTGGAGCGTGCCCGCCAGCGCGCAGCCGCCGCCGCGGCTCGCTAGGGGGCGGGGACGACCTCGACCGGTGCGATCCCCAGCGCCTCGACGTCGCCGCGAATCACCCTCGCGTCGCCGACCGCCAGGATGAGCAGCTCGTCGGGACGGATCAGCTCGATCGCCGCATTGTGTGCGTCCACCGATGTGACCGCCTCGAGCTTGTCGCGGTAGGTCTGCCAGAAGTCCTCGGCCAGGCCGTAGATCGCGATCGGCTCGATCGCCGCTGCGATCCCGCCGGTCGACTCGAAGCGCAGCGGAAAGACGCCGACCTGGAAGCTGCGCGCCTCCGACATCTCCAGATCCTCGAAGGGCGCCTCCCGCGCCCCCTCAAGCAGACTCACCAGCTCTCCGATAGCCGGGGCGGTCACCCCGGTCTGTACTGCTGTCGCGGCAGTGAAGATCCCGGCAGACCGCCGTGCATCGAAGCCGGTGTGGACTGAGTACGTGTAGCCCAGCTCCTCGCGCAGCCGGCGATGAAGGCGCGACTGGGACGTGCCGCCGAGGACTGTCGACATCACGATGGCTGGAAAATACCGCGGGTCATAGCGATCGATCCCGATGTGTCCGACGCGGATCTCGCTCTGGACCGACCCCGGCCGATCCACGATCACCAGCCGCCGGAGTCCGGCGTGGTGGGGGGCGATCGTGCGGTGGCCCGGTCCGGTGCCGTCCCAGCTCCCCAGGTGTCGCTCGACTGACGCCGTCACTGCGTCACCGTCGAAGGAGCCGGCGACGACGACGTGCGCCAGCCCGGGACGGTAATGCAGCGCGTGGAAGCCGATCACGTCGGCGCGCGAGAGGGTCTCCACCGTCTCGGGGCTTCCCGCGGAGAGGCGACGGTACGGGGTGTCGGCCGCGTAGACGCGCTGGAGGAACGTCTCGTCGGCGAGCCGTCCCGGCTCCGCGCGAGCCTGGAGGATGTCGGCCAACCGCTCCGCCTTGAGCCGCTCGAATTCGCCCGGGTCGAAGCGTGGCTCGCGGAGCATCTCCGCCAGCAGGGCCAATCCCTGGTCGAGGTACTGCGGCAGAGACTGGAACGCGGCGCGGGCGCTGTCCCAGCTCGACTCGCTGCTGACCTCGATCCCCAGTCGCTCGGTGGCCTCGGCGAAGGCGGAGGCGTCCAACCGCTGCGTGCCGGTCACCAGCAGCTGGGCCGTGAGGGCGGCTATGCCGCCGTGCGGCTCATCCTCGGCCGCGGCGCCTGCGTCGACCAGGAGATGCACGTTGACGAGCGCCGAGCCTGCGACCGGGATGGTCCACAGGTTGAGGCCGTTGGCGAGCAGCCTGCGGGAGAAGGGCGGGAATCGATATGGGCGCGGCACCCCGGCGGCGGGCCGCATCGGGTTGAGGGTGCGGGTCATGCCGCGCCCTCGGCCGAGTCTGCCGACTCGGCCGACTCGGCCGGGACGTAGGTGAGGACCACCCGGTTGTCCGGACGCAGGCTCGCGGCCATCGCCTCGCGGACCCGGCCCGCATCAACCTCCTCGTAGCGGCTGACCTCCGTGTTGATGCGCTCGGGCTCGTCGAAGAGGCAGGCGTACATCGAGAGCCGATCGGCCCGCTCACTGATCCGCTCCAGGCTCGATTCGACCGCGGCAGCGTGCAGGTTGTGGATCCGCTCCAGCTCGTCGTCGGTCGGACCGTCGCTCGTCAGGCGGTCGACCTGGGCCCACAGGGCGGTCTCCAGCGCCCCGTGCGAGACCCCGGGCCGCGCGGTGGCCCAGATGGTGAAGATGGCCGCGCCGCCGATCACCGGAAACGCGAAGGTGGTCACATCCTGCGCAACCTGCTGCTCCCGCACGAGCGCCCGGTACAGGCGCGAGGCGCGTCCAGAGCCCAGCAGATCGGTCGCCACCTCGAGCGCGTTGAACCCATCGGTGCCGAAGATCGGCATCCGGTAGGCGGCGTAGATCCGGGGTAGCGGCACTTGATCGGGAACTTCCCGCCGCACCTCGGCACCGATGATCGGCTCGATCGCGGTAGGTGGCCCCTGGGGGATGGCCGGGTTGGCCGCGATGGACCCGAAGTGCTTCTCGATCATCTCCAGCGCCGGCGCCGGATCGAAGTCGCCGGCAATCGTGAGGACGGCGTTGTTCGGTGCGTAATACGCGGCGAAGAACTCCCGCACGTCGTCAAGGGAAGCCGCGTCGAGATCCTCCATGGAGCCGATTGTGGGATGGTGATACGGATGCGCCTGCGGGAAGAGCAGCTCCTGCAGCTTCTCGTCCCAGGTGCCGTAGGGCTGGTTGTCGATCCGCCACCGGCGCTCCTCCTTGACCACATTGCGCTCGATGTCGAGCTTCTCCTGCGTCATCGCCGGCAGGAGACTGGCGAGGCGATCGGACTCCAGCCAGAGGGCCAGCTCCAGCTCGTGGCTGGGCAGGGTCTCGTAGTAATTCGTTCGGTCGAGCCAGGTGGAGCCGTTGTACGTCCCCCCGGTCGCCTGCACCTGCGCCGCGTGCTCGCCCTTGGCAACGTGGGCGGAGCCATCGAACATCAGGTGCTCGAAGAGGTGGGCGAAGCCGGTCTTGCCCGGCTTCTCGTGCCGGCTGCCGACGTCGTACCACAGGTTCACCGCCACGATCGGTGCTCGGTTGTCGCGCGACAGGATGACGCGCAGGCCGTTGGGCAGCGTGTGGCGATCGATGGCGATACGGGGCAAGGTGTGGATCCTCGAGAGGCCGATGTGGACGAGCGGCGGAAGGCTACCACGCGCCGCGCTACCCTAGGCAACCGTGCAAATGGCCCGACATAATCGGGCCGAATGCAACTGGGGGGCCGGCCGCCCCGTCGCCAACCTGAGCATCGGGCGTATCCGCCCGGAAGGAGGACGTCAGATGCTCAGGAGGACGGCCACGCGCACCCGGGAGGCATCCTGGAGCACGGCGATCACCGTGCCGCTGGCGGTACGCACGCCGCCGGCGGCACGCCCCGCAGTCGTTGCCCTGATTAAGGCGATCCACACGGCCATCTTTGCGGCGGTCGCGGCCCAGATCATGGTGGTGGTGTGGGACGGCATCCGCCAGCGGCCCGGGCGACGCACCGCAGTCGCGCTGGCCGTCGCGCTGGGCGAGTCCGCCGTCTACGCCAGCAACAACCAGGTCTGCCCGCTGACGCCGCTGGCGGAGGAGCTTGGGGCGCGGGATGGATCGGTCACCGACATCTTCCTGCCGGACCGCATCAGCCGGCGGATCCCGCTGGTCGGCGGCGGGGCACTCGCGCTCGGGTTGGCGCTGAACCTGCGGGCGTTGCTGCGGAGGGACTAGGGCTCACGCCTCGTTCCAGGTCTCGATGATCGGGCGGCCATGCTCCCAGCCCAGGACCGACACCGTCGCCGTCGACAGGCCGAAGAGCGCGCCAGAGCCACCGGGCAGGCCGAGCCAGCGGGCGGCCACGACGCGGAGCATGTGTCCGTGGCCGAAGAGCAGCGCGTCGCCTTCCGACGTGCCACATCGTGCCAGGACCCGATCGGCCCGGGCGCTGACCTCGCCGACCGTCTCGCCGCCAGGCCATGGTCCGGTCCAGATCGTCCACCCCGGGTAGTCGGCCACGATCTCGACGCTCCGCCGCCCTTCGAGCGCCCCGTAGTCCCACTCCGCGAGATCCGGATCGGTGACGGCCACGTCGCCGAACCCCGCCAGCGTGGCCGTTTCGCCGGCGCGAGATCGAGGGCTCGTCATCACCAGGGCGAAGCGGTGACCGCCGATTCGCGTGCCAAGCCGCTTCGCCTGGTCGCGCCCCACGCCGGTGAGGGGGACGTCGGTTCGGCCGGTGTGGCGTCCGTCACGCGACCACTCCGTCTCGCCGTGGCGCACCAGCCAGACCTGGCGCCCGGGGTCGACCGTCAAGCCCCGGGACCGTCCGAGCGGATCACGCGCTCCATGCGCCGATCAGGCACGAGCCACAGCACCACCACACCGGCATAGATCAGCATCGACACGATCGGGGCGATCAGGGCGAGAGGGATCGCCACAGCGAAGAGGATCGGTGAGATCTTCCCCTTGACGTCCCGCCCGACGGCCTCGGCCAGGGCGGCCGGCTGCCCATGCGCGCTGATCAGCATGCGGACCAGGAGGTAGTAGGCGAGCCCCGCCAGGAGGAGCACCGCTCCATACGTCGCGACCGGGGTCGGGGCGAAGGTGCTTTCGCCTACCCACGCCGTCCCGAAGGGGATGAGGGAGAGCCAGAAGAGCAGGTGCAGGTTCGCCCACAGGCAGCGCGCGTCGATGAGCTTCGCCGCCTGCAGCAGGTGGTGGTGGTTGTTCCAGTAGGTGCCGAGCAGCGCGAAGCTGAGCAGGTAGCTCAGGAAGGTGGGGATCAGCGGCTGAAGGTTGTCGAGGCTGGCGCCGTGCGGCGGTCGCAGCTCGAGGACCATGATCGTGATGATGATGGCGATCACGCCGTCGCTGAACGCCTCGAGCCTGCCCTTGCTCATCGCCGCATGCTAGCCGTTGGCAGCCCGGATCGGCGCTCGGCCTTCGGGTATGAAAGAAGCCCGAAGGGGCCCGAGCACTAGCTGTTCCGGCCCATGCAAAACACAAACCGGATCACTAGATGTTCGAGGCTCCTTCGAGCCACCTCAAGGATAGCCGTTAGGATCCTCGCTGGCGTCTATCAAGGCAGTCCTGTGGCATATCGGGAGCATCGCAACCTGCCATCGCATCGGCGGGGAGCGCGGCTAGTGACGTGCCAAGCCGCGCCAGGCGACCAACCCGGCCGATGCCAGCACGATGACGATGAGGCCGGCGAGAACAACGGGCGGATCGAGGCCGAACCAGGTGCCGGCTGGCTGCGGCTCGACACTGGGGGCCGCCGATGGTGCGGGCGTCGCGACTGCGGTCGGCGCCGCGGTCGGGCTGGGCGATGGGGTCGGGCTGGGCGAGGGAGTGGGCGTCGCGGTCGGAATGGCTTCACCGGTTATCGGATCGACCATGGTGAAGTTGGTCCAGAGGTATTCCCGGATGGTCAGCCCCGAGTCGTGGACCCTCGCGGCCATCTCCCGCCCGAGGTAGCGCCAGTGCCACGGCTCGTAGTGGAAGCACGTGACGTTCGAGAAGAGGGCGCCTCCCTCGCCCCGCGGATAGCTCAGCACCCACCCGTACCTCCAGCCGTTCTCCGCCATCCACGCTCCGGCCGGGGTCGTGGCCCAGTCGCCCTCGAGCGCGCTGCCGCCTCCGGCCGACATGAAGTCGATCGTCAGGCCGAGCTGATGCTCCGAGTGCCCGGGTCGCTGCGAGTAGGTGACCGCGTCGTCGTAGCCGTCCACGCCGACCCACCCGTTGAAGCTGGCGACCTGCTCCTGGTAGCTCCGGTATGGGCTGTTGACGGCGATCGGCGTGTCGGCCTCAGCCGCAGCCTGTGTCATGGCCCGCAGATCGTCGATCGCCACCTGGCGGATGAGCCCGGGGCCGCCAATGCCCGCCTCGCTCACCGGCACGAGGTCGGGTGGCACGTAGTCTTCCCCGACGGCCAGGAGCCAATCCACGAGCGTGGTGCTCCAGCTGTCGTAGTCCCGCGGGACGGTGAGGATGTCGGCCAGCCGGCACTCCGGGAGGGGGCCGATGGCGGCGACCGGCGACGGCGCAGTGGTGGGAACTGCGAGCAGCCCGCCGAGGACGAGCCCGATGCCGAGCGCACGGATCGCGCGCAGCGTGCGCGAAGGCCGGCGGTCGCCCAGGGAAGCGTCGTCGAGTGTGGTCATGTCTGCCTTCCGGCTACGATAGCCCCGTGAAGCCCCCGGCGTCGCTCCGAGGAGTTACCGCCGTCGCGGTCGTGACGCTGCTGGTCGGATGCGCGACCCCAAGTCCCA
>Ga0214472_10003325_pt1 | contig 17034 bp, 13 predicted proteins | sample RVTome_6_FD_207662 | JGI IMG/M metagenome (GOLD analysis project Ga0214472, IMG submission 207662) | Soil microbial communities from uranium-contaminated site in the Upper Colorado River Basin, Wyoming, United States - RVT140D175 | ecosystem: Environmental > Terrestrial > Soil > Contaminated >... | reverse complement strand
TTTCAAGCCAAATTTCTTCTTTAACTGAAGTAAAAACGCCCCACTGCTTACTGGCACTGGCAAGTCTCCGATCATCCCTGATCCAGTATCCTCATTCCAGTTTTGGAGGTCATGAAGATAATAGGCCACTTCCTCATAGGGGTGAGCATACTGTAAAGCACTAATTATTGAACGTTTGAGTTCTGTTGGAAAAATAACTTCAATTCGCTCTTCTTCAACGGTTTCCAATTGGTTCTTTTTACCCAGTTTGGGCTTCGCTTTTTCATTAGGCAGAAAGGTTCCGCTGCCCGACAAAATAAAACTGCACTCTGAGTAATTCCCAATTCGACCTGCTCCCGCATTATGGATTGCCTGAAGAACCTTCTTCCTCCATTTAGGAGGCACAAAAGTTTCTAATTTAGAAAGATTATCATTTTTTGGAGCTAGAATCTGAGTGTTTATAAGACCAATTTTATCACTGATTTTCTTATTAACTCCGGTACTCACATTATCCAGATTGGTATGGATAGCATATATTGCAATATCTGACTTGATAGCGCTCATGACAGTCCTTTCAACGTAATTCCTCCCTGTTATGCTCTTTATTCCCTTAAAGATGACCGGATGGTGACACACAACCAGGTTACATTTCCGCTTCTTTGCCTCTTTGATGACCTCCTCGGTACAATCGAGACTAACCAATATGCCTGAAACATTGGTTTTTGGGTTACCAACCAGCAAGCCGGAGTTATCATAAGATTCCTGCAGCGATCGAGGTGCGATACTTTCTAAATAATCTGAAACCTCTTTTATTTTCACCATTAAGCCTTGAAATTTGCAGGAATCAAATTTATTAAATTCATCTTGCAGTACCTAATAAGGTTTATTCGGCTTTTGCTTTTCCCGGTCACGTTAATTTATGATTTGGTTACCCGGCTTCGCAATTACCTTTATGATATTGATTACACTCGTTCATTCCAGTTTGAGACCATGGTAATCAATGTTGGCAATTTATCAATGGGCGGAACCGGTAAAACTCCGATGGTAGAATACCTAATCAAGAGTTTGAAAACTAATTTTAAGATCACTGTCTTAAGCAGGGGATACAAGAGAAAAAGCTATGGGTTTAGAATTGCTAATAAGAATGATGATGCAAAGACTATAGGTGATGAGCCGTTTCAGTTTTTTCAGAAATATAGTGATGAAATTAAAATTGTAGTTAGTGAAGACAGAGTTTACGCGATTCCAAATATCTTGTTTGAATTTCCAGATACGGAGATAGTAATACTTGACGATGGATTTCAGCAAAGGGGAATAATTCCCGACTTATCAATTCTTCTTACTGAGTATGACAAACCATTTTTTAAAGACCTTATATTGCCAACCGGTAATTTGCGTGAATCAAGAACAGGGGCCAGGAGAGCGGATGTGATCGTAGTGACCAAATGTCCGGATGAGTTGGAACAGATCGACATGGATAGCTATGTGAAAAAAATCGAAAAATATGCTAATGCGAAGCCCGTATACTTCTCGTTTATCAGGTATCTGGATCCCAAGCCGGTGTTAAGTTCTTACGAAGGTAAAATTACTCCTGGTGTCATTATTTTTAGCGGACTTGCTAACCCGGATCCGCTTCGTTTATTTGTAACCTCCAAGTTCGATGTGCTGGATTATGTTGTTTTTTCTGATCATCACATCTATACTTTCAAGGATCTTGAAAACCTGATAAGTATGCTAGACGGTAAATCTAATATTTCTTTACTCACAACGGAAAAAGACAAAGCAAAGCTGATTTCATCAAAATTCTATTCATTGCTTGAAGGAGTGCCTTTATTCTACCTGCCTATCGAGATTGATTTTGTTGGGAATGGCAGGAAATTTGACAAAATTATTCTTGATGCTGTTAAAAGAAATGAATTTACCTGAAAACGAAACGTTATTCAAACGTGTTTAAAAAACTACTCTACCTTTCCGGATTAATTGTGGTCAGTCTTGAGTTGCCCGCTCAGGTAAGATCGCAGATTATTGATGACTCAACAAAGCTTGTATATGGACCTAAATCAACATTATCAATTAGAGAAGAGGATGTTTTCTATCAGCGCGATAACTGGAAAACAGTAGATACTTTGCTAACCGATTTCCACAAATTTACCTTTTTAGAGAAGAGAGATTTGAAGTGGACTGACCTGGGAGTAATAGGTACCGCTATGAGACCGGTTTACCATCAACCCGAAGGAGATATCGGCGCCAGGCCGGGATTCCGCGGATTCGACAACTATTTCAAAGCTCCGAAGGACTTTAAATACTTCGATACCAAATCACCTTATATTGAATTTTCCTTAATGCTAGGGGGAAAAGGACGATCTATCACCAATGTTCTGGTTTCCAGAAATGTTATTCCGCAGTTGAATTTTGGTTTGCATATTCAAAAATTAACCGTTGATAAGCAAATTGGCAACGTAATAGAAGGTGATCGAAGCGTCAAGGGAACGTCATACGATGCATTTGGCAGTTTTCATAATAAGAAAAAAACGTATTGGATAATGGCTAATTATTCCCGAACCAGGCATGTTATATTTGAAACCGGCGGAGTAGACGAAGGTAGTATCGGTGCTTTCCGGGATTATTTTGACGACGATGCTGAGCCCGTTATGATTGGCCCGGAAAGTATTGAAAAGAGGAGGAATATTCACAGTTACCAGGAATTGCAATTGATTAAGCCGGTTAGGATGTATCATAAATTTGACAGGTATTACCAGAAGAATTCCTTTAGCTATGTTAATGATGACACAGGTCCGGCTGAATTTTTTGACAACTTTTATGTCGATACGGTTGCTACCGCGGATGAGTCGCACTTTAGCTATTACAAAAATGAAGGTGGCTTAAAAGGTAGATCTGGAAAATTATTTTATAATGCCTTTTACAAAAATAGATTAATTGATTTTGACTATAAATATATTGACTCCCTGGCTCTTGATTTCAAAACAAAGAGGCCGGAGCATTACATCGGCGGTCAGGTTATCTATAATTTAGACGGTGTTACAGATGCAAAGGTATCTATGGAATACTTATTGGAAGGAAACTATAAAATTAAAGCGAGTATTAGTACTAAATGGGGTGAAATTGGATATTTTAATTCAAGGTACCAACCTTCATTCATACAAAGAAGTTATTTTGGTAACCATGACAGATGGTCAAATGATTTTAAGGATCCAATTTTTCTTCAGGTTAACGCCAGAGGAAAAATTATGGCCGGTCCTATTGAACTAAGACCCGAAGTTGCTTTTACGCAAATCAGTCACTATATATTTTTTAGTTCAGATACCATACCCGCGCAAGCTTCAAATACTGTTGGTTATCTAAGTCCGGGGATAGATTTTAGCGTAAAATTACCCCTGAATTTTACTTTTCAATCTGAAATAATTTATACCCATTTCCTTAATGAAACCCGGTCATTTGTGCAGATACCCAAATTTTTGGTTAACGGTCACTTGTATTACAAAAACATGCTGTTTAAGGGTGCTTTGGATACTCAAATTGGAGCGAAGATTTATTGGCGAGAAGATTATTATGCAGATAACTATTACCCAATACTGCAGCAATTCTTCTATCAGGATGAATTCAAAATGCCTACCTCCCTGAAAATTGATTTATACCTGAGTTTTAAAGTCAGAAGCGCATTGGTCTTCTTCAAATTTGTGAATTTGAAACAAATGTTGATTGGTGAAGGCAATCTTGTCGCGCCATTCTATCCTCAGCAAAGAAACGCCTTTGATTTTGGCTTTACCTGGTTTTTTTATGACTAATTCAAATGGCATTTAAGCTCGGCTTAAAACTCCCTACTGATCCACGGTGGGTAAACATTGCAGAAAAGAACCTGGAAGAAATACTCACAGACCATGCCTATTGCGAACAAAAGGCAGCTTCTTCATGCATTTCTATGATCATACAATTTCCGGAATTAGATGAGTTAGTAGAAACACTAACACCGGTTGTCGCTGAAGAATGGGAACATTTTGAAAGGGTTCTGGCGCATTTGAGGAAAAGAGGATTTTCCCTGGGAAAGCCTCGCAAGGATTTGTACGTTCAGAAATTAAATGAAGTTATTAGAAAAGGAGGAAGCCGGGAGGATCAGCTATTGGAAAAATTATTGCAGAACGCGCTAATTGAAGCAAGGTCCTGTGAACGATTCAGGTTGCTATGGAAAGGCATAAATGAAGGCGACCTAAGTGAATTCTATTACGAACTTATGGTTGCCGAGGCTGGGCACTATAAGAACTTCCTATTATTGGCTAAAAGGTATGTTGCTCCGGAAAAAGTTGAAAAACGCTGGAAGCAATTGTTAAAAGAAGAAGCTGAAATAATGAAATCCCTTGAAGCCCGGGGTGATCGAATGCATTAAGTCTTCTGCTTTTTCTTTTTTGCAGCGGGGAATAAAATATTGTTTAAAATAAGGCGATATCCCGGTGAATTGGGATGCAAATTTAAATCTGTTGCTTCCTCGCCAACAATATGCTGGTAGTCTTCAGGATCATGCCCGCCATAAAATGTCCAAAAGCCTTTTCCAAACACCCCATGAATATATTTTGCTTCACTTATAGATTTATTCTCACCCATTACAACTACATCAGGTTTTATCAAATCTTTTTTGTAGCCCGTTGTTTGACCCATAAATCCCTTTATGGTACGTGTATGATCCTGAGTTAGCATAGTAGGAATAGGATCCCATTTTGCACTGAATTCAAATAATTGAAAGTAGTCATTGTTCTGATTGAGTCCGCGCTCCCGTGATTGATTATCGACATTTGAAAATTCATATTCATAAGGATCTCTGGATAATCTGAAATCGGTAAAAGCAAAAGTGCTTCCAAAGTTCAGTTTTTGTTGTGCTTTCGGATCAGGAGGGTCGCCATCATACATCCAATCCACAATATCAACACCATCCGCAGCGAGCGCAATGTCAAAAGTATCAGTTGCGGAACACATGGCAAATAAGAATCCTCCACCGGAAACAAAGTCGCGGATCTTTTTTACGATTTCCCTCTTCAGTTCTGAAACTTTCTCAAAACCATGCTTCCGCGCGGATTGTTCAAATTCTCTCTGCTGGTTAATATACCAGGCAAAGTTTCGAAAGCTTCTGAAAAATTTACCGTACTGACCTGTGAAATCCTCATGGTGTAAATGCAGCCAGTCATAACGTGATAATTCTCCATACATGGCTTCATCATCGAAGATCATATCATAGGGTATTTCCGCGTATGTAAGAACAAGGGTTACTGCGTCATCCCAGGGTTGTTTACTTTTTGGAGAATAAACGGCAATTTTTGGGAACTTCTCCAGCTTCATAATATCCATATTAGAACTTGGACTGGCTATGGAGGCAATAATATTATTGGATTGGGCATCACTAATTACCTCATAACTTACACCCCTGATAACCAGTTCGTTTTCGAACTTCTGATGATATTTCATCATAAAGCTTCCGCCCCTGTAGTTAAGTAACCAATCCACTTCAATTTCGTTAGTTAATACCCAGTAAGCAATGCCATATGCTTTAAGATGGTTGGCTTGAGTTTCATCCATAGGAATGAAAATATAACTGGCAGAACTTCCGGATATAAGTAGAGTAGAGAATAAAATGATAACTAATGCTTTCTTCATAATTCAACCGTTAAATCAGCCATCTATCTTAATTATAACGAAATTTATGTAATTATAGATATTGAAAGCACTTAAAAGCAATAATTTAGACCTATAAATGGATTTAAGGGAAAATATAAGGGAAGGGTTAAAGTCAATTCAGGCCAATTTGCTTCGATCAATTCTAACCGCTTTGATAGTTGCCATTGGGATTACCTCCTTAGTTGGAATACTTACTGCAATAGATGGAATTCAGTCCAGCATTAACGACAATTTCTCTACTTTGGGAGCGAATTCCTTTACGATCAGGGCTAAGCAGGGAAGCCGGCAGACGCAGCGTGGTATTACTGAAAAATCCTACCCGGATTTAACTTTTAAAGAATCTAATCAATTCGTCGATAATTATGCTTACCCGGCCGAAATAAGTATTTATACCTATGTTACCGGTATAGCTGAAATTAAACGACTGTCAGAAAAGACCAACCCGAATGTCAGGGTTTTAGGTGCCAATGAATATTATCTGTCCATTAAAGGGCTTGAAATTTCAAAGGGCAGAAATTTTTCAAGCATTGAAACGCGATATGGTTCCGAAGTAGTGATCCTTGGGCAGGCCATAAGGGATGCATTGTTTAAAGAAAATGAAGATCCGATAAATAAAATGATTGGCATCCTGGGTTCAAAATATAAAATAATTGGAGTTATTGAGGAGCAGGGTTCCCTTGGTGGAGGTGGTGGTATAGACAGGTCAGTAGTAGTACCAGTTCAGGCGGCCACAAGATTAGGAGCGGATCGAAGACTATCCTACACCGTTGAAGCCGCTATTTCCGATCCAACTCAAATGGAGGCAGCGATGGGAGAGGCCACTGGGGTTATGAGAAAGGTTAGAAGAGATAGAATAGGAAGTGAAGAATCTTTTGAAATAGTAAGAAGTCAGTCCCTGGCAGAACGATTGGAAGAAATAACAGGTTATTTGCGTATTGGTGGCTTTGGAATTGGATTCATAACTCTGCTTGGAGCTTCCATAGGTCTAATGAATATTATGATGGTTTCTGTAACCGAAAGGACCCGTGAGATTGGGATTCGAAAAGCCCTGGGCGCTACCCCGGCGAAAATCAGGCAGCAATTCCTGATAGAAGCAATCGTGGTATGTCAGTTAGGAGGTATTTTGGGAATTATTCTGGGAATTGGAATTGGAAACCTGGTCAGCAGCTTAATCGCATCCGGATCATTTCTTATTCCCTGGTTTTGGATTATTGTGGCATTCCTGATTGGAGTGATCGTGGGCCTTTCCTCCGGATATTATCCGGCATTCAAAGCTTCAAGACTTGATCCAATAGATGCCCTGCGATTTGAATAGTCAGCGGTTAGTAGAATTTCACAATCAACAGTTCCATTATTGCTGATATTGATTAACCTCACTTTCTGAATACTATTAATCAGGCTTTCATTATACAGATGTGAGACCCTCACATAGTTCGGTGTAAAACCATGAATTCGGCCATCCTCAATATCATGCTCAAACAATACTTCCAACTCCGCTCCAAGCTGGCTTTCATAAAATAAGCGTCTCTTTTTCTCAGACAAGATCCTTAACATTTTCGATCGCTCATTCCTGATCTTTACCGGCACAGAATTTTCCATTACCGCGGCTTTTGTATCCGCCCTTTCTGAATAAGTAAATACATGGAGGTAGTTAACATCTAAATGGTTAAGATAATCATAAGTCTCAAGAAAGTGTGCGTTGGTTTCACCTGGAAAGCCCGCGATTACATCCACTCCAACACAGGCATTTGGCATTAGTTTCCTTATTTGATTTATCCGGCTGGTATATAGTGAGGTTTGATAACGTCTTCTCATAAGGCCTAATATTTCATCTGATCCGGATTGAAGAGGGATGTGAAAATGTGGAACAAATTTCACAGATTGACTTACAAAGCTTATGATTTCATCGGTTAATAAATTAGGTTCTATCGAGCTGATTCTGAAACGTTCAATTCCTTCAACCTGATCTAAAGTTTTGGCAAGGTCAATAAATGATTCTGATCTTTTTCCATTTTGAATTCCGAAGTCACCGGTATTTACGCCCGTCAATACTATTTCCTTTACCTTATTGGCGGCTATCTGTTTTACATGAAGAAGAATATTCCGTATGGTATCACTTCTTGATTCTCCCCTGGCAAGAGGAATAGTACAAAATGAGCAGGAATAATCGCATCCATCCTGTATTTTCAGAAAAGTCCTGGTTCTGTCATGGATGGAAAAGGAATGGTGAAAATCATGAATTTGTTCAATTTCAGAAGCCATGATAACCTTTTCATTCCGCTTATGAAATGTTTCCAGAAGGTCAGGTAATTGAAATTTCTCTGCTGCTCCCAAAACGGCATTTACTCCAGGTATTTCTGCAATTTCCTTTGGCTTTAGTTGTGCATAGCAGCCAATAATTGCAATGTAACCATCCTTATTAATACGTAGAGCATCCCTAACAATCTTCCTGCATTTTTTATCTGCATTTTCCGTAACGCTGCAGGTATTAATAATGAAGATGTCTGGTTTGTCATCAAACTCAACTTTCTGAAATCCTTTGGATTCAACCATTCTGGAAAGGGTTGAAGTTTCAGAAAAATTGAGTTTACAGCCCAAAGTATAAAAGGCAACTTTCTTCATAATTGCAAAGTTATCGTATTTAAAAAAGGTTGACAACAGGGTAAATTCCGGCCGCTTTTTCCGCTGAAACCGGTTTTGTAGTTAGCAGCAGGGTCAAATTCTACCTTAATCTTCAAAAAAAATAATAAAAAATAGAAGATACGGGTATAATATGACCTTAATATGGAAATAAAATCATTTTATTCTCTAACTTCGCCTCAAATTAACCTACCAAACTTAAATTAACATGGCATTAATACGAACCAGAGCGCTGGAAATGGTTGCCAATCGCAAAACAGAACGGATTGTACCTCCAGCCGACAAGATTTCCGATTATTTCGGGGTTAATTCCTTCAACCTGAATACGATGAAATCAATGTTGTCACAACATGTTTTCAGAAGAATTGCGAAAGCTATAGCGGAGGGCACACCTATTGATGCCGAAGCAGCAGAGGCTTTAGCTTCTTCAGCAAAAAACTGGGCAATTTCCAAAGGAACAACGCATTATACTCATTGGTTTCAGCCACTTACCGGGGCAACAGCGGAAAAACACGATTCCTTTTTTAACGCGATCTCTGGTATTGAAGAATTCAAAGGGAGTACCCTGGTGCAGCAAGAACCTGATGCATCATCATTCCCACATGGAGGGATGAGAAGTACTTTTGAGGCAAGAGGGTACACGGCATGGGACCCAAGCTCTCCGCTTTTTATTTGGGGAAGAACTCTTTGTATACCTTCAGTCTTCGTCTCTTATACAGGTGAGGCGTTGGATTACAAAGCGCCGCTTTTGAAAGCTGTTGAAGCCCTCGACAAAATCGCCACCCGGATTTGTCAATTGTTCGATAAAGATGTAGCCAAAGTAACTCCTACTCTTGGTTGTGAACAGGAATACTTTGTCATAGATAAGGCTTTATTTTCTGCCCGGCCAGACCTGGTAATGGCAGGAAGGACGCTATTCGGTCACAACCCGGCCAGGGGTCAGCAATTAGATGACCATTATTTTGGATCGATTCCCAGCAGGATATACAATTTTATGAAGGATTTTGAGATTGAGGCCCTCCAGTTGGGAATTCCGGTTAGCACAAGACATAATGAGGTTGCCCCGAGCCAGTTTGAAGTGGCTCCAATTTTTGAAGACATAAATGTGGCTACAGATCACAATCAACTCCTGATGGACGTTATGAATAGAGTTGCAGACCGTCATGATCTGAAGGTAATATTTCATGAAAAACCCTTTGCCGGATTAAACGGAAACGGCAAACATAATAACTGGTCTCTTATGACCAATACGGGCGTTAACTTGCTGGCACCTTCGAGTTCAGCAAGAGAGAATCTCCAATTCCTGGTTTTCCTTGTGAACACAATAAAAGCTGTTCATGATTATGCTGACTTACTAAGAGCGAGCATTGCTTCAGCCGGCAACGATCACAGACTGGGAGCTAATGAAGCGCCTCCGGCAATCATTTCTGTTTTTATAGGCGCAGAACTATCTGCTGTTCTGGATGAGCTCGAGAGCAGCGGAAATGTACGCATAAGGAAAGGAGACAATATGTATATGAAAATGGGTATCGATAAGATACCCCAGATCATTGTAGATAATACAGATAGAAACAGAACATCGCCTTTTGCCTTTACAGGTAATAAATTTGAATTCAGGGCCGTGGGTGGTAATGAGAATGTTGCCGCTCCCATGACCGTTTTAAATCTGATCGTTGCAGAACAGTTGCGGATTTTTCTGGATGAAGCCAACAAGGAAATGCAGAAAGGAACCGAAAAAAGGCTGGCAATTGCCAATATCCTTAAAAAGTATATTAAAGATTCAAAAAAGATTCGATTTGAGGGAGATAATTACTCGCAGGTTTGGCAAAAAGAAGCGGCAAGGCGGGGCTTATCCAATATAAAAGATACACCTAGGGCGCTGGATGAATATTTAAACCCAAAATCAGTTAAACTTTATGAAAAACACGGAGTCCTGGTTAAGAGAGAATTGGAGGCTCGAAATGAAATTCGATTGGAAAATTATATTTTGAAAATTCAGATTGAAGCCCGTGTAATGGGTGACCTGATTCTCAACCATATAATACCTACGGCGATAAATTATCAAAATAAACTATTAACAAATGCAAAAGGTCTTAAGGAGTTGGGTGTTGATAATAAAGAAGTAGTCAGGAATATAAAAGCCATAGGAGTTCATATCAAAACAATTTCTACCCTGGTGGAAAAAATGGTGCAGGACAGAAGGAAGATTAATAAGATTGATGATCAAAGAGAAAAAGCAATTCAGTACTGTGACAATATAAAGGGTAAATATTTTGATACCCTCAGGGAAGCTGTTGATGCTTTGGAATTTTTGGTTGATGATGAAGACTGGCCTTTGGTTAAATACCGGGAATTGTTGTTTTTAAGATAATGATTGAATACGAAGGTGTGGGAATGCCTTGCAGAAATTCTGGCGTTTCTTAATCTTCTTCTTCTTCTTCTTCCCCTGCCTGATCTCGGATGGGGTCATCATGGTCAAAGCCACTGGATTCTTCTTCCTCAGCGGAATCCGTTACTATTTCTTCTTCAATTTCCGCGCTAAAATCTTCCCGCAGATTTCCTTCATCGTCATAGTCTTCATCGTCTTCAATGATTCGCTCTGCTTCCAGAGTCGTCATCCTGACCAGGTAGTAAACTTCATCAGTTTCAAACGGCAAGGCAGAAACTTTTTTCCCTTCTTTATTGGTAAATGAAATTAAGTTTTGTGCAAACCCGTGTGGATACTCCAATTTCAGTTGTGATACAACTTCTTCAGGCAGCGCATCATAATCTTTAACGATTCTTCTCTTGTCCATACTGTTACTCCATAACGGCGGGCCTAAAATAGGAGAGGCCGCCCAAGTAATCAATACCAATAGAGCATAAAAGTAAAAAATCTGCGAAAAGTATCAAGAGTAATTATGGATTTTCAACCTCTTCCAAATAACTAAGAATTGCAGACTTGATTAGTCCGGGATTATTCCATGGAATAAAATGATCTGCCTCTGTCTCAACCTGTATTTTTAGCGGAGCATTGATAATCATCTTTTGGGCGAATTTTGCATTATCCGGATCTACCAGATTATCCTTGCTGCCCTGAATCACAGTTGTTGGAGCTTTGATCTCTTCCCAAAGTGGAAGCATTTGTTCTAATTCTTTCCTGAGATGAAGTATTTCTCGGTTCGTCATATCCAGAGAGGCAGGTAAAATCCACCTTATGAATGGTAATGCCAATGGAAACCTGTACCACTCTTCAGGTTCCAAACCAGGATCAATGGATGGAGAAACAAGAATTAATGCACCAACTTCTTTTGGATAATTAATCGACATTCGTGCAGCGATTGGTCCGCCAAGGGAATGTCCAACAAGAATCGCGGGCTTACCGGATTTATTATATTGAAACAAGGCTGACAATAATTTTGATTGTTCTGCAACTCTGGTTTCCGGCATGCCTAAGTCTGAGTATCCATAGCCAGGCCTGTCGACGGCAACAAGCTGAGCTTTTGAATAAAGGTCAGCGTCCTTCAGAAAATGCCTGAATGCATTCCAGGAGCCGGGAGCGCCATGTACAAAGATTACCATAGGCAGGGAATCAGATCCAATTGTAGCAAAATTAATATTCCGGCCTTCGAACTTAATTTTTTTGATAACAGGTTGGTGGTATTGGTCTCTGTAATATTCGGCAATTTCTTTTGGTGACATCCTGAAAGAAAAGCACCCCGAAATAAGATGCGGAGTGATTACCACCACTGCAGTTAGAATAACGATTTTTCTTAACCATTTTTTCCGGTAGGAAAACATTTTATTTTCCAGAACTTAATAAGGATTTGTATTCACTTGAGTTTTCTAACACATCTATAGCCTTACCCAGAACTTCATCATGCTTGAAGTTTGCTTCAATTATGCCGGATTCAGGATAATACATGGAGACGATGTAGCTTTCCAATAACATCTTTAGCTCATCCTTGTGAAGGTGGATGTCGGATTTCTTGTTTATTTCTATGGTCTCTTGAAGGTCAATCAATTGATTTTCTATGCTTAAAAAATACTTTTCATACTTGGATGATTGGATTAAATCTTCCAGTTCCCGATCAAGGTCGGTTGTGTATTCGTATTCTTTCTCCGATACCCAATTAACAAACTCCTCAAACTCCGCGTCTGCTAATCTGAAATTCCTGGGAGGTTCTATCCTGCTATGCCTTGATTTATATCTGGCCGCAAATTCAAAGAAATACCCGTTTTCATCCATCGCCTGACCGATAGAGGAGAGTTCCAGTGAATGAACTTCCACATCTGGATCAATGCCGCCGCCATCATAAACCGTGCGTCCATTTTTTGTTAGGAAAGCTGTTTTTAAACTGTCGGGTACTGTTCCAACACTTCCATCTGGGTTTCTGTGTGCATAATCAAGAGATTGAATACTTCTGCCGCTTGGAATATAGTATTTTGCGATAGTAATTTTTACCTGAGAGTTATAAGGAATGCTCCGGGGTTGTTGAACCAATCCTTTTCCGTAGGATTTTTCGCCAATGATAACCCCTCGATCCAAATCCTGGATGGTCCCGGCAACAATTTCGGAAGCAGAAGCGCTACCACTATTAATTAAAATTACAAGAGGAATGCTCAAATTAACCGGTTCGCTTCTGGTTTGAAAACTTCTGTTAACGCTGGCGTCCTTCACCTTCCCCCGAGTGTAAACAACTTCAATTCCTTTCGAAATAAAAATATTAGTGATGGCTACAGCTTCATCAACAATTCCACCGGGATTTTCCCGTAAGTCCAAAATAATTTTCTTCGCTCCTTTGTTGATAAGATTCCTTACTGCTTGTTGGGCTTCATCCCCGGCACCAAAAGTAAAACCAACCAGCAAGAAATAGCCGATATCATCAGTTAACATGGTGTAATAAGGAACATTGGGATCGGTTATCTTTTCGATTTTGAGTGAAAAGTCCCTGGCCTGAGATTCTCCATATTTGAGAACAGACAGTGTTATATGATTGCCAAGCTGACCGCGCATCAGTTTGCCTGTTTCATCCAGATTAAGGGCTGAGATTTCAACCCCATTTACTTTTGTAATTTCATCACTTACGATTATTCCTGCTCTGAAGGCCGAGTAACCTTCAAAAACTTTTGTGATCATGGTCTTGCCATTCATCTTGGTGATTTGAATGCCGGTTCCACCATATTGCCCGGTGGTTTCATAGCGGAAATCTTCAATATCATCTTCAGGAATATAATTTGTGTAAGGATCAAGGGACTGAAGCATCGCGTCAATTCCAGTGCGCATTAATGTATTTGGATTTACTTCGTCGACATAGTAATTATTAATTTCTTTATATACTGCCGCAAAAATCTCGAGATTCCTGGCTATTTCGAAGTAACGATCAGAACTTCTGAAAGCTACAAAAGCAGTGGTAAATACCAGCAGGAGACCAAGCCCTATAATCCTCTTATTTCTCTTCATATCATTCCAGGCGATTTGTAAACTAAATTTACGAAAATGGAGTCTTTTTGTTTATAAAAATTCAATAATAGGTTACCAACGGATTAATGCCGATGCCCATGTAAACCCACTTCCGAATGAAGCAAGACATATCAAATTTCCTGCCTGAATCTTTTTGTCACTCCAGGCCTCGCTCATTGCAATAGGAATACTCGCCGCGGTTGTATTTCCGTATCGCATTATGTTGTTGAAAACTTTATCATCCGACAAACCGAGCTGCTTTTGAACATGCTGGCTAATTCTTAAATTAGCCTGGTGCGGGATTAGTAAATCAATATCCGTTTGTTTCAGATTATTGGCAGCGAGCGCTTCCTGAATTACTTCATGAAATCTGACGATGGCATGCTTGAAAACATCTCGTCCATTCATGTGCACATAAAATGTATCGCCGTCAATGAGTTCGTGGCTCAACCTGACCTTTCTACTGCTGCCGGGATCCTTTACAAATAATTCTTCTGCATATCTTCCATCTGCATGAAGATGAGTAGACAGAATTCCTTGATTTTCATTATCGGTTGCCCTCAGGATTGCTGCACCTGCACCGTCCGCAAATATTACATTTGTACCCCTGTGTTCGGAATCCATTATCAAAGCCGAGGATTGAATTTCCGCGCCAATAACCAGTATCGTGTTATACATGCCGGTGCGAATGAATTGATCGGCAACACTCAAGCCATAAATAAATCCTGAACAGGCATTTCTTAAATCAAGTGCGCCAATTCCATGCAAACCCAATTCCCTTTGCAAAAGCACACCAGATCCCGGGAAGAAGTAATCGGGGGTAATTGTGGCCAGGACAATAAATTCAATTTCTTTCATTGAAATTCCGGCTCTCTCCGCGGCCATTTTTGCTGCTGTTGCCGACATATTGGAAACCGTGTCTTTTTCAGGGTCAAAGTACCGTCTTTCTTTGATTCCGGTTCTTTCGGTAATCCATTCATCGGAAGTATCCATAATTTTTGCCAGATCATCATTGGTTACCACTCGTTCAGGCACATAATGTCCAACTCCTATTATTTTTGATCTTCGCATAACATTAAATAAGTGTTTCTAATATAGCACCTATTATTAAAGATAGGTCAATCAAAAAGGGAATAATTCCCAAATTGATCTGCCGCAGGTGCAGGTTTGGCTAATTCGGGTCCTTCTGCATTTAATGAATGAATTCTGGACGAGACTGTAAAAAATGATAATTCGTCATTGGAGTAAGGTTTGATTATTGATATTAGATCATCTGATCCCGAAGACTTTTCAAGCCAGATTTCTTCTTCATCCTGATGAAGGATTGCGGGAAGTGAAGGCGTAATTTGTTCAATTACCTGGGGAGATTTAGTTTGAATCATGGAAAAAGTGTGCACTTCATTTCCAGATTCATCTTCGTATTCTTCCCATAATCCTGCAATTGAGAATAGAACTTGATTTAGGGTAACAATACGATAGGGAATCATCTCCTTTTTGCCCACCTTTTTCCATGCGTAAAAACCGTCGGCAGGAATAATGCATCTATGAGCAGCAAGTTTTCTTTTGAGATTTGCTTTTATGGTGAGGTCTGAAGAATCTGCAAAGAGAAGTTTTTGGCCTACAGGTTTTGCTTTGGCTAATTCGGGAGTTTGACCCCAGTGAAAATAGCTTAATCCACCCCGGCCTGATAATGTGATTATCGGCACCAACTGCGTTGGTGCGGCATTATATTTTGGTTTATATTTCTTATCCACTTCGATCCCAAATCGTTCCTCTAAATTCAAAGCAGGCCTTGAAATTGAATATCGCTCAATCATAACAGGCTAATTTAGCAAATTCTTAATCCTTCGAGAGGAATTCCAAAGTAACATATTCTGAATAGTAAAGTCCGTTTGAAGCGGAGAACCCACAATGACCGCCTTTATCCGGATAAATTGTCGTAACCAGCGGGTTTGAAATTTGCTGATTATCCGGATAGCACTTTTCAGAAAGAAAAGGATCATTTTTAGCATTTATCAATAGGGTAGGAATATTTATATCCTTCAGGAAATTAATAGCGGAGCACATCTCGTAATAATCCGGCGCATCCTTAAATCCGTGAATCGGGCCTGTATAAAGATCGTCAAAGTCCCAAAGATGGTGAATCCGGGTTAAGGGTTTTAAATCGAATGTCCCCGGCATTAATTTTTCTTTTGAAATTACTTTTCCCTTTAATGATCTAAGAAACCGGATCTCATACAGACGATTCTCATAATTCATCATTTTTTTACAACTTGAAGCCAGGTGAATGGGTACAGAAATACCAACAGTTTTCTTAATCAACGGGCTCAGATTATGATTTTCACCCAGATATTTTAAAGCCAGATTGCCGCCAAGACTAAATCCTATGATAAATATTTCCTCCGGCGCTAATTTCTCTATTGCTTTATGTATAACAAAATGAAGGTCTTCGGTTGCCCCACTGTGGTAAAATCTCTTGAGCTTGTTTATCTCTCCGCTACAACTTCTGAAGTTCCATGAAAGCGTGCTGAAGTTTCTTGAGGCTAATGCCTTTATCATTCCTAAAATGTAGGGTCTCCGGCTGTCTCCCTCCAATCCATGGCACAATATAACCAATCGTTTATCTGAATTCTTCAACCAGTCAACATCGATAAAATCACCATCAGGTGTTACCCATCGTTCTCTTTGCAGCCCATTAATTTTTATTCTTCTGAATAGACCCGGTATAATGGTTTGCAAGTGTCCATTGAATTGAATGATTGGTGGAGAAAAGTGTTGTTCTATATTATTTTTTTGAAATTTCATTTTGGTATAGTGGGCTGAAATTTACTTATTAAATATTGAAATTCTGAATTTGAGTGGGGGTGGGAGTGATCAGAGTTGTCTTTAACTAATACGAATAAATTCATCAAAAAAATTAAATGAAATATCTCTTTAATAATAGGGGTGTAATTTAATAAAGGATTTACTTTTGCCACCGTTAATCACTTGAAGCAATATATTCAATGAAGTATTTCTCCTTAACCTCACTATTATTTCTTTTTTTTCAACTAAATGCCCTGTTTGGTCAGAACAAGTTTACTTTAAACGGATATATCAGAGATGCGGAAAGCGGAGAAGAATTAATTGGAGCAACAGTCTTTGTTACGAATTCAGGTTCAGGCGGAGTTACAAATGCTTATGGTTTTTATTCGGTTACGCTTCCGGCAGGAACATATGTAATACGTTATGCATATCTGGGTTACAAAACGACAGAAACAAAAGTGGAATTGTCAAAAGACGTTACTCAA
>Ga0214472_10003324_pt1 | contig 17036 bp, 17 predicted proteins | sample RVTome_6_FD_207662 | JGI IMG/M metagenome (GOLD analysis project Ga0214472, IMG submission 207662) | Soil microbial communities from uranium-contaminated site in the Upper Colorado River Basin, Wyoming, United States - RVT140D175 | ecosystem: Environmental > Terrestrial > Soil > Contaminated >... | reverse complement strand
CCACTTGCTGGCCGTGGCCGTCTTTGTTGCCGCCGAAACCATGCAACACGATAAACGCCGGCCGGCGCTCGCCGGCTTGATAATTGTGCGGGGTATCGATCAGCCCGGCAATTTTCAAGCCGTCTGATTGGAAGCTAATTATTTCTGCCATGCTAGGCTCCTCGCGTTTTCAGTAAATCCTGCGTTCGTGGCGCTGGTTGCGGCAGTTATGCTCGTTGGCTAAGTGGGCGGCCCCCCGCGAGATTAAATTGTTCCTCTGACATCGACTCCCTGCACGGCAGATTGGGCACCTCTATACATTCTTTTGCGCTGGCTGACAACGTGCTGCAACGATTTTGATTGTCATGGCAAATGGATTCAGTTGGAAACTGAAATTTTACTTGCAAGTCGTCAAGTGCTGGACTAACGTGACTTGGCCGATTAAATCCCCCAAGTAGGAGACCGAACATGGCGATTCAAGAACTGCACTCCAATGGCAAAATATTTTGGCCCGGCGAGGCGCGCATAGCGGTGCTGCTGAGTTTCGATTTTCAAGGAGGCGAAGACATCCGGCCGGACAAAACTGGCAAAACCAATCACGAAGAGTATACCCAGGCGGAATATGGACCTAACACTGGGATATGGCGCATTCTGCGGATTCTCGCGGCGCACGAGGTGAAGGCGACTTTTCTAACCTGCGGCGGCATCGCTGAGCGTTACCCGGAAGCGGTGGCGGCGATCGTCAGCCACGGCCATGAAGTGGCCGGCCATGGCTATCACCATGAGGTTGCGCGGGATCTGAGCAAAGACGAAGAGCGCGACGTGATGAAGCGTACCACCGACATGATCCTCAACCAGACGCAGAAGCGGCCCTTCGGTTGGCGCTCCTGCACGCAGAGTCCCAACAGTTTGGAACTATTGATGGAGCAGGGGTACCTGTGGAACAGCAACTCGTTCTCCCACGACCTGCCGTTCATTTGGCAAAACGGCAAACGAAAACTGGTCGAGCTGCCGCGTCAGCCGTTTGGCGACGGCCGCACCTACGGCCAGCGCGACGCGGGTAATCCCAACGACACGCTGGCGATTTGGCGAGCGATGTTCGATCAGTTTTACGAGGAGTCGAGTGTCGCGCCGACGTTTTGTCCGTTCCAGTTCCATCCCTACATTTCTAGCCGACCGGGCCGGGCGAAAAGCTTGTCCGATATCATTGCCCATATGAAGTCGCAAAAGGGGGTGTGGTTTGCCGCCGGCAGCGAAGTGGCACATTGGTGGCTGGAAAAAGGTTTTTCGGCGGAAGCGAACGCGAAGATATCGAAAGTTGCCTGAAGATAGTTGGAGTGCTGGAGTCATGGAGTCTTGGGTCCACCCAACACTCCATAGCTCCATCACGCCGGTTCCCTTAGCTCTTGAACCAGAAACGAATTCTCTTTCTCATTCCCCGTCCCATGCGCTTTTTTAGTTCAAACCAGATGCGCAAAGACCAATTGCGCGCCGACCAGGCGAAGGATGTCGACGTGGTGATCCATTGGTGATTGAATTCGAACGTCGCTTTGATTTTCTTAATCTTTAGGGTCTTGCCGAATTTGCGCTTGAAAATTGCCTTGACGCTCAGCGCGTTGCGCTCTTCGACGAAGAGGGTGATGGTTTCAACCGGCAGCAACGAGCGGATGCGGGAGATTCGTTGCGCCAGACTGATTTCATTGCTGGCGCTGACCTCGACCAGATTGTTGAGCAAATCCGGCTCCTGGATCGTCTGCTCGATGACCTCGCGGCGCAGTTTGATTTCTTGTCCCTTGTCGACATTATATCCCGCCAAGACCAAATAGGTCTTGTGCTTGGAGGTTTGCATCGACTTCTGCCACCAATCGAGCGCACGGTCGAGACAAGTCCGCGATGCTTGCGAGAGGCGCTGTGAGTCGAGGACGCCGTAGGGCATTGCGACGATAACGATGGGAATAACCGGTTACTCCTTTGCGGTGCGCTGAGTTGCTACGGGGTTACGCTCATAGCTCATGAGGCCGACCGGTTTAGCGCCGACAACCGCCGCCCTGCGACCTTGGAATGCCTCGTTCATTGAGTTCGCCCCATCGCTTTTTCCTGTCTGCAATCTCTAAGTGAGATCACAAATCCTGTCAAGTAACGGTCGTCGCCTGGGATGGATTAGGTGAAATATTCTTTAAATCCTGTGACCATGATGTTGGCCAATCCTTCGTTGTAGCTTTCCACGTGGCCGTAGTGAGTTAGCTTGGGCACGATCACCAGCCGTAAGGCGTCGGCGTAAGGTTTGAATTTTTTGAAGGCGTAAACCTCGCGGCGATAGGGTAGGCCATGCTTGGCGCCCTCGATCCAGTGGCCCTTGTCGTACTCGCCGACGATATGCAAGAGTTTCTTGCCGCGCAGACGATTTAGATCGGATTTATAGGTGATGAACAACTCGTCGTCGGGTAAGCCCGAAACTTTCTTGATTTCCGGGATCAGCACATCGTGGGCGCTGTGCTCGATGTCTTGCAAGAACGGTTTGAACTGCGGCCGGCGATGATTCTCCAGTTCGAACCATTTTTCCGCGGTGCCCCAGGGCTGGTTCGGCCCCATGTAGCCGCTCTTGGCGTAGCCCTTCGGCGAGCGGCGGCTCAATTCCGTAAGGCCGCGAAATTGCGCGGCCCGCTCTTCCGGCGATTTCTCGGCGCAAGAGAGATCCCATTCCTTGCGCACCCAGGCAGGCATGCCGGTGCCGAAGCCGAGTCCGCCGAGCAATCGGTTCTTTAAACCAAACTGTTCCATCAAGTAAAAATATTCTCCCCCGGTCGAGTGACCCCACATGAAGCAGCGTTGCGTGAGGGCCTTTTCGACCAGCGCCTTGACCGCTTCGGTGCACATTCTGAAGGTGTAGACCGCCAGGCGATTCCTAAGTTCCTCGTCACTGGGGATTTGGCCGATGATAAATTCCGGGCGTCGTTGCTCGATCGGCGGCCACGCTTTGCGGCTGTAGTGCCCCGGCAAAGATAGTGCCAGCACGGGAATCCCCAGCGAAGCGATGTGTTGGGCGACGCCGATGCGGGCTTTTCGGGGATCGCTTTTGCTGAGATCGGGATATTCTTCCGGCCCGTCGGGGGTGAAAATGAACTCGTATTCGTTCGCCGCGCCGCCATGAATCATGACTACAGCCATATCGGGAATCGAAACTTTTAACGGCGTGAACAAGCGGCCGTGAATCTCCCAGCGAAACAGCTCGCCGGGTCGTTCCGGGTTCGGATAGCGACGAATGCTCTCTTGAACCTCTTGGACCATCACTCTCGTCCGTGGGAACGGATCAGCTAAAGCTTTGTAGTCGTCGAATGGCATGGAATAAATGAACTCGTCCGTTAAGCCGGCGCCGGTTTTTAATGCGGCGATCAATTTGTTCATTGCTTCCTGGCTCATGCCAATGGTCCTCATGTGTGAAAATCTGTCGCTACCAGCTATGGGTGGAGTTGGCGCCGATGTCAACATCGGTCAGAGTGCTGGAGTCATGGAAGGGTGTGGGAGGCCGTAGAACTTACGGAGCAGTTGATGGAGCCAAAGATAGCAGGTAAAGAAGAGCAATGACATGCAGGAGGCAAGCGGATGACTGAAATCGTCATCCGTCCATCTTACGAAAAGGTCGAAAGCAAAGTGGAGGTGATGGACACGTTCTATGACCGCTGGGTGGCGTCGCAGGGGATCGATATCGTCCGCGGCTTTTTCGTCGAGGATTTATATACGATACCGCTCAAGTGGTGGGATTGGATTGGCGGCCACGGCGTGTGTATCATGCTCGATGGCGCCGGCTACATGGACGACGCCTACGTGATCGGCATACCGGCCGGAAAGAGCCTCAATCCGCAGCGCCACATTTACGAGGCCTTGGTTTACGTGTTGTCGGGCAGGGGGGCGACGACGGTGTGGCAAGACAACGGCGCCAAGCAAAGTTTTGAGTGGCAGGCCGGCAGCCTTTTCGCTTTGCCGCTCAACGCCTGGTACCAGCACTTCAGCGGGCAGGGTGACCACGAAGCGCGGCTCTTGTCGGTGACCACGGCGCCGCTGATTTTCAACTTATTCCACTGCGAAGACTTTGTGGTTAACAATCCTTATTCGTTCTCGGATCGCTTTAAAGGGGAAGAAGGTTACTTCGGCGGTGCCGGTAAACTTTACAGCGACCGGGTGGTGGAAACCAATTTCGTTGCCGATGTCGTCAACATCGAGCCGGTGGAGTGGAGCGAGCGGGGCAAGGGCAACGCGACGATTTTTTTCGAGATGTCCGAAAGCATGATGGGCTCCCATGTCTCACGATTTCCCGTGGGCCTTTACAAAAAGGCGCATCGCCACGGGCCCGGCGCTCATGTGTTTATTCTCACGGGCAAGGGCTACTCGCTGCTATGGCCCGAGGGAAAAGACCTGGTACGGGTGGATTGGAAACCCGGCTCCATCGTGGTACCGCCGGAAGGCTGGTTCCACCAGCATTTCAATTCCGGCAGCGAGCCGTCGCGCTATTTAGCCCTCAAGATTCTCAGCCGCAAATACAAGTTGCAGCCCGGCAAGATCCAGTCCGACGTGCCGCTCGCTTACGGTGGCTGGCAGATTGAGTACGAGGACGAGGACCCGGTGATTCGCAAGACCTTCGAGGAGGAATGCGCTCGGTCCGGCGCCCAGGTGAAAATGCCGCCGGTGGCGGCGCGCTAATTGACAAGCGTAAGGCTCTTTTTTAATAATACTGGTGATGCTGTGAAACCTAGCGATGACAAGGAGAGAACCATGTTGAAACCGATCGGAATGACCGAAGGGCATTATGAATGCCGATCGCTGGACGAAACACTGCCGATTTTTACTGAACTGCTAGCCGCCGAAGTAGTGCAGCGGAGCGACAAGCACGCCGTGGTCAAACACCCCAACACAGCCTGGAAGTTGGTCATCCATGAAGGCGGGGCCAATGCCAAGAATAAGCCGCACACTAATCACTACGGCTTCCGGGTCGCGAGCTCGAAGGAAATTCCCACGGCGTATCAGTATATTTCCGACCACAAAGCTCAGTACAAGATCAAAAACGTGACGCCGCCGCATGAGGCGCATTTCGCCTACTCGATTTACTTCAAGGAGCCGGGCGGCAACGATCTGGAGCTTGAATATTACAATCCGGCGGCGATCAAACAAGGCCGCAGGATCGCGGCGCCGCACTGGACCACGCCGCTCGCCGAAGAGAAGTTTCCCGGCAAAGGCTACGTGCCGCAGGCGATGACCCATGGCACGCTCAACTGCGATGACAAAGAGACCAGTGATAAATTTCTCGCCAACGTGCTCGGCCTCGAAATCATCGGTGGCGGGCGCACGTCGACCTACATCAGCGTGCCTAACATGGGGCCGTGGTATGTCGTCGTGCTGCCGACGACGCACCGCGATTATCTGTCGGCAGCGAACCGTTTCACGCTCAAATTGGCAACACCCGACGAAGTCGAAGACGCGCACAAAGATTTCTCGAAAAATGGTAAGCAGCTCGGTATCCATGATCTCCGTGAATTGGCGACCAATGGCCGCGCGCACTTCCTGTTGAGCGATATCAGTAAGAATTGGTGGGAGATAACCTCGTAATTTGCAATCGCAGAACAGCGCATCATTAGGTTCATTACCTTAGCCAAATGCACAACGGCAGGTTGGCGGGTTAATAAATCTGCCAATTTCGAGCCATTCTCAAGACCCGTTGCGGATCATTCGCCTTAATGGGCTGAGAAAGTAGAGTGTTCAATTCAGCTCGAACCTGGACTTTGCCGGCGTCGCTCGCGCGGCTAGAACATCATTGAAACAATTCTTTGGAAACAAATCTTTGGCCGACGGCTTAGCTTAACTCCCTGGGATCGCAGACGATTTTTGAGACGTGCTGTGGATAGTGCGGCGTAAATTGGTAATCTGCAGATAGCCTTCTTGTGTTCGAAGATCCCGTGGCCCATAGTGGTCGTCATGGCAAGAATAACCGTTGAAGATTGTTTGGACAAAGTTTCGAGTCGTTTTGAGCTCGTGATGCTCGCATCGGTACGTGCGAAGCAGCTCTTAAAAGGTGCCAAGCCACTGATCCTGACGGATAACCGAGATATAGTTACCGCGCTGCGCGAGATCGCCGCAGGCAAGGTGCGCCGGGTAACTCCTCAGACCTGACGCGGGTGAGCGACGGGCTCACTCTGGTGCAGAGTTGCGCCGGGCCCGTACCAATTTCAACTGCTGTGACCTGGTTTAACGGTGCGCCGTCTCGGTGTCGGCGGGATGATATCCGCGCCCGGCTTCACAGGAAACCCTGTACGTCCGTCATTCTTTTACTCTGGATTTTCACTCATAAGCGGTGCGGAAGTCTCTCTTCGGGGAAATCGACGACCGGCAATCCCGTTCACGTCTGATCTCAGTTTCGAAAGTGCGGGATCACGTTCTTGGCGAAGGTTTCCACCGTTTCGCCGTAAACCGTCCGCGCCGGCGTGAGCATCAAGTGCTCGACTCCTGCCGCCTTTAGCTCTTCGACTCGCTTGATACATTCTTTTGGACTGCCGGCGATGGAGAAGCGCCGGATTAGATAATCGTTTACTAAATCCGGATCGACACGATCTTCCATCGGTTTCATCACGTCGAAGCCGGCCATAAATTTCTTTACGCCTTCGAGCTCGTGCGGCGGCACGGTCTCACAGGTGAAGCGGAAGTTGTGGTGGGCGCGATTGGCGATTCGATTGCGCACGATTTTTCTCGCTTGGTTGCCGTCGTCGGTCACGCAGAGCATGCCCGCGGCGATGATCCCAATATCCTTTTCATTGCGGCCCGCTTCGGCGGCGCCTTGGCGTATTTTCTCGGTTGCCCAGTTGTAGACGCCGAGGTCGAAGCCGGTCCCGAGGATCACGCCGTCGGCTGAACGGCCGGCGAGCTGGAGGCCTTTCGGCCCTTCGGCGGAAACGTAGATGGGCGCCGACTGATTGATCGTGAAACCGATACCGACTTTCCCGGTCGGAAAGGTGGCGCGCTCGCCGTGCACCAATTTGCGGATCAGCCGGATGCCTTCCTCGAACTCCGGCAATTTTGTCGCTTTCAAGCCCTGGGAATATACCGGCCCATCACCGGTGCCGAGGGCCATAATGGCGCGGCCTTTGGAAATTTCGTTGAGCGACGCGGCCGCGCCGGCGATCACGGTTGGGTGGCGGAATACCATATTCGTGACGGCGATGCCGAGCAGTATGCGCTCGGTGATCATGGCGCAGCTAGCGAGGGTTTGAAACGAGTCGATGGAACTCAGATGGCTTTCGCCGAGAAAGATGCCGTCCCAACCGAGCCCTTCGGCGCGCCTGGCGCGCTGGTGGATTTCGTCTATGTTCTTGACGCCGCCGTGCAGGCTGTGGATACTGAATTTCATTTTCGTCCTTTCGGAGAATGAACCCCAGAGAGCACAAGGGGCACAAAGTAAGGAAATTTTCGAACTCGGAGTATTAACCGTAAAGAACGCAAAGAACAAATCGTAGTCCAAACTTCGCGTCTTTGCGCCTTTGCGGGAGTAATATCGGAATCCGAAAGTTTTACGCTTCCAACAATTTTACGGATTAAATGCCACCAGGCCGCAGCCGGTGGCCCACGGCACGATTGGCTCGTAGGCGATCAGTTCGGCCTTCCAGCTCTGCACGGCGCCTGCGAGAGCGATCCAGGTTCTGATCTCGTGGCCGCCGGAGCCCGCCTCGCGATTGATTTCGTCGTGCGTATAAGCCGTCAATCGATGGTGCTCGCCGGCGAGCAAGTGTGCCAAGAACTGCTTGTCGAAGGGAATATTGATTTTGCCGTGCTGCGCTTCACCCGGCCAATGGGACAAACCGCCGGTGGCGATTAAGGCGACTCTTTTCTCACTGCCTCGCAAGGCTTGGCCGAGGATTTCGCCAAAGGCGAAGCAGCGTTTCGCCGTCGGCATCGGCGCTGTCAAGGTGTTGATGATCACCGGCACGACGGGCACGGAGAGATTCGGGTTCAAAAAATGCAACGGCAAATAGGTCGCGTGGTCGAACAGCAATTCGTCCGAGAAGGTTGGATCGAAACCGCCATTGAGGCAGCCGTCGATGAGTTTCGCCGATAGCTGGGGGTCGCCGGGCACGCGGCCTTTGGGGATTCTCAGCCATTCCTCAACCGGGCCGTCGTAGTGCTCGGCGCGGCCGATGCAGAAGGTCGGCATGCTGTTGAGAAAAAAATTTGCCCAGTGCTCCACCGTCAGGGTGACGATTGCGTCCGGCTTGCATGCAGCGAGCCGTTCGCCGAGCTTGCGATAAGCGCCGAGAAAATTGTCCGCCTGTTGTTTGGGCGCCGCCTCGGTCCAGGCGGTCATTCCGGGAGCGTGGCTAGCGGCGCAGGCAAAGACGATGGGCATGACTCAGCTCAATCCTCTTTCAACGCTTTGGCGTAGTCTTCATTGGAGAGGTTGTGGAGCAGAGTAAACGGCCGTAGCAGCAGCGAGTGCACGCCCATGGCGTACAGCGCGCGCACGTCGAGGTTCAAGATCGCAGCGCTTTCTGTTTCGGTGAGATCGTAAGTCTTCACGAAAGCCGAAGCATTCCGGCGGTAACCTTGGCGCCGCTCTGGGTCGCGATTGACATGGTAGAGCAGTTTCTGCACTTGGTAGAGGCTCATCGGGGTCACTCCAGTTTCTGATGCAACCAGGCGATCACCGTATTGAAAATATTCGGGATCGTCCCCATGTGGCCGCCAGGAAAGAGCCGGATGGTTTTCGGCGATCCATGTTCGAGCAGCAGGTAGAAATCCTCCAGCGGCACCTGTTTGTCTTCTTTGCCGTTGACGATCAAGAGCGGCGCGCAAGCTTTATCGAGCAACCCTTGATCCAACAGCGACAGCGCCGGCATCACGGCGCAAAGCTCGCCGAACGTTTTTTTGCCGAAGAGATTGGCGCGCGCTTCGATCAGGTCAAACAGGTAAGAATCGGCGTGGCGCGAGCGTTCCTGCCACTGAGGTTGAAAAAAATAATGAATGCCGCCACCCCAATTGACCGCCGCGCGCAATTGATGCGGCGCCAGATGGGCCAATTTGGTCGACCAGTAGCCGCCGAAACTGGCGCCGACGGCGGCGATTCTTTGGACATCGACTTCCGGCCGGGTGCGCAAGTAATCGAGCACCGCGACATGAACTCGATGGGCATCGGGGCCGGCCAACATCGGGCACTCCCCGGTGCCAGGACTGTCGATGATCAAACAGCCCCAGCCTTGCTTGACGAAGTTCTCGCCGAATGTGTGGCGCTCTTCTTTCCAATTGTCGATGCCGCCCCAGTGCATAATCATCGGCGCGGGGAGTTGCTTCGGCAAACGCAGGTGGCCGACAATCGCTTGGCCTTGAAACGGAATTGAAACCCGCTCCACCGCGATGTCGAAATATTTCGACGCGGCGAGAAATATCTCGCGGGTCTTGCGGTAACCATGGTGTTTTCCGGGCGTGCTCGGAAACGGATGGCGCGCAATGCCGTAGTAGCCGTAGGACTTAAGATAATTTTCTTTTGCCCGTGCGGCGTCGCCGGCTTTCTCCGCCGCGTTAGCTTGCTCTTCCCAGCGCGCGCCGAGCTCATTCCAGGCCGCCGCCCAGGATTCGCCGTCGAAGCTCGCGATCTTCGCCAGCGCCTGCTCCGACTCGGTCCGGTTGGCATGGAGAAACGGGGCGCGCAGGCCGACCCGGCTGCGGATGTCGTTTTTCACTTCGTCAAGGGTGCGAGGTTCGCTCATGGAATCGTCCCTGCCAAAAATTCCTTTTCCTATCTAATGCTGAATTGGCCCCGAGGTCAATCAGCAATGACCTTAGTCGGCGCCTAAAAGGATCGTTCTGGGGTTGACCTTTGCGATTCACCATGTCATCCAAATATGGCAAATAACGCGTTGCCGAAATCTTCTTTTGGAAATCGTTTTCGGAATAAATCCGGAGTCAGCTCATGGCCACGATGATTGATGGCAAAGCCGTCGCGAAGGACGTTCAAAATCAAATTAAGCAAGAAGTAGACGGACTTGAGCGCCGTTGGGGATTGGTTCCGGGGCTGGCCGTGGTCTTGGTCGGCGACGATCCGGCATCGCATATTTATATCCGCAACAAAGAGAAAGCTTGCAAAGAAGCCGGCATCAAGTCCTTCGAGCATTTGCTACCGGCGACGATCTCTGAAAAGGAATTGCTCGCCCTGGTGCACCACCTCAATAAAGACAAGCAGGTTCATGGCATTCTGGTGCAACTGCCCTTGCCACCTCACATTCATGCGGAAAAAGTTCTCGAAGCGATCAGCCCGCAAAAAGACGTCGATGGTTTCCATCCCGTAAACCTGGGCATGCTCACGCTCGGTGGCTCCGGTTTCCGGCCCTGCACGCCGATGGGGATCATGCGGCTTTTGGAAGCCGCCCAGTGTGATCCGAAAGGCAAGAATGCCGTGGTCGTTGGCCGGAGCAATATCGTCGGCAAGCCGGTGGCGCTCATGTTGCTGGAGAAGCATGCCACGGTGACGATTTGCCATTCGCGGACGTTGAGCCTGCGTGACGAAGTGGCTCGCGCCGACATCCTGGTCGTGGCGATCGGTAAGGCCGGGCTGGTGCGCGGCGAGTGGGTCAAGCCGGGCGCCGTTGTGATTGACGTCGGCGTGAACCGATTGCCCAACGGCAAGCTTGGCGGCGATGTCGAATTCGAAACTGCCAAAGATCGCGCTTCCGCCATTACCCCAGTTCCGGGAGGCGTGGGGCCGATGACTATCTGCATGCTTCTTTTTAATACGTTGAAGGCGGCCAAGAATTCCTTGCAGCGCGAACGTTAGACGGATCAACAACTCCATCGGTAGTCGTGGCGTCCACCTTGAAAAGAACCGCTTTGTTTGCCGCGCACCGGCGCGCCGGCGCCAAAATGGTCGAGTTCGCTGGTTGGCAGATGCCGCTGCAATACCACGGCGTGACAGAAGAACATTTGGCGGTGCGTGGCGCCGCCGGCCTTTTCGATGTCAGCCACATGGGCGAGATTGAAGTGCGCGGTGCGGGCGCACTCGATCTCTGCCAGCAGCTCATGGCGAACGATGTGGCCCGCCTGCAGGTGTTTCAGGCGCAGTATAACTTACTGCTCAACCCGCAGGGCGGCGTGGTTGACGATGTGATTATCTACCGGGTGAAATCGGACGCTTACTTTCTCTGCGTCAACGCGTCGAACATCGACAAGGATTTTGCATGGATTCGCGATCATGCGGCCGGAGCGGTCGAAGCCGATAACCAGAGTGCCATGTACGCGCAGCTCGCGTTACAAGGCCCCAAAGCGGCGGCGATTTTGCAGCCGTTGACGGCTCTCAATCTCACCGATTTGAAATCGTTCCACTTCGCTTTTGCCGACATCGCGACGGTTCGTTCTATGGTGGCGCGCACTGGATATACCGGCGAAGACGGATTCGAGCTCTATTGCCATGCCAGCGACGCCGAAAAACTTTGGGCCGCGTTGCTCACGGCCGGCGCGCCATCCGGCTTGATTCCCGTCGGTTTGGGCGCGCGCGATACCCTGCGGCTGGAGAAAGCGTATCCGCTTTATGGCCACGAACTTGACGACGCCACCACGCCGCTGGAAGCGGACCTAGAGTGGGTGATCAAATTATCCAAGTCTAGCTTCATCGGTCGCGACGCACTGGTTAGTCAGAAGGCCGATGGGTTGCGGCGAAAACTCGTCGGTTTGGAACTATTGCAACCGGGCATCGCCCGCGGCAATTATCAACTTTTCAAGGACGGCTGTTGTGTTGGCCGGGTTACTAGCGGCACCAAGTCGCCGTCATTGGGCAAGGCGATTGCGCTGGGTTATGTCGCCAGCGCGGAAGCCCATATCGATAACCTTATTAATGTCGAAATTCGCGGGCGCAAGGTTGCCGCGAAGATAGTGTCAGTGCCATTTTACCGCCGCGAGCGGCGTAACCCAATGGGTTAAGGAGGTCAGGAATGGAATTCCCCGAAGGACTAAAATACTCGAAGGAACATGAGTGGGTGCTGGTCGAAGGCAATACCGCGACCATCGGTATCACCGAATACGCTCAAGAAGAGCTTGGCGATATCGTTTACGTGGAGCTGCCGGAAGTGGGCGAGAAAATCGTCAAGGACGATCCCTTCGGCGCCGTTGAGTCCGTCAAGGCGGTGTCGGATGTCTACGCTCCGGTAAGCGGCACGGTGTTGGAAATTAACGATCTCTTGCCCGACAATCCGGAGACCATCAACGATGATTCCTACGGTGACGGTTGGATGATTAGAGTAGAGTTGAGCGACATGGACGATCTCAAAGATCTGATGGACGATGAGGAATACGCCGAGTACGTCGCCCAGCAAAAGGATGAGGACGAGGACGAAGACGACGAGGAGGACGAAGAAGAGGAAGAAGACAAAGAAGACAAAGAGGACAAAGACAAGTAATCCCGACCGATGAGATACACACCCCATACCCCGGCGGATCAAGAGCGCATGCTCAGTGCCATCGGGCGCGCGTCTGTCGATGAGCTCTATCAGCATGTGCCGCGCTCGCTGCGTGAGCGCGCCAGAATCGAACTGTCGAACGGCTTGACCGAGTGGACGGTTTACCGTCGGCTTGCCAGTTTGGCGGCGCAGAATGTTAGTGCCGCCGATTGGAGTATTTATTTAGGCGGCGGCATTTATCATCACTTCATACCCGCCGCGGTGGACGCGATTATCTCGCGCGCGGAATTTTCGACTTCCTATACGCCCTACCAGCCTGAAGTCAGCCAAGGGACGCTGCAGGCGCTGTTCGAGTACCAGACGCTAATCTGCCAGCTCACCGGCATGGAAGTTTCCAATGCCGCGGTTTACGACGGCGCTTCGGCCGCCGCCGAGGCAGTCTTGATGGTGCGGCGAATTCAGCCGGCGAGCCGGCGGCGGGTCTTGATCTCTCGCGCGCTCCATCCGCAGTATCGCGCCGTGATCGCCACTTACCTAAAAAATTTGGTCGACATTCGGCTCGAAGAAATTCCCTTCGACGGCACCGGTGCGACCGATCTCGCTGTCTTGAATGAACGGCTTGACGACCGATCGATGTGTGTCCTGGTCGGTTATCCCAATTTTTTCGGGGTCATTGAGGATCTTGCGCCGGTAAAGTCGGCTTGTGACCGGGTTGGCGCGCAGATGATCTCCGTGACCACCGAAGCGTTGGCCTTGGCACTGCTCAAACCGCCCGGTGAGTTCGCGGTCGACATCGCCGTTGGCGAGGGCCAGAGCCTGGGTGTGCCGATGAGTTTGGGAGGCCCGGCATTCGGCTTTTTCGCTTGTCAGAAGAAATTCGTGCGACACATGCCCGGCCGGTTGGTTGGCGAGACCGTCGACAGCGAGGGACGACGTGGCTTCGTGCTGACTTTGGCGACGCGCGAGCAGCATATTCGCCGTGAGAAGGCCACGTCTAATATTTGCACCAGTCAAACCCTCTGTGCTTTGGCGGCGACCGTCTACATGTCGCTGCTGGGCAAATCAGGCATCCGACGTATTGCGGAAATCAACCTGGCGCGAGCCCATGGCGCTAACCGTCAATTGATTGGCCAGGGCAACTTTAGTGGGGTCTTCTCCGGTCCGTTCTTCAACGAATTCGTCCTGCGCGGGGAAAACCTGGTGCAGCGCGTTAGCCGCTGTGCCGAGGAGAAAATTATGCCGGGTGTCCGCCTGGAGCAGTGGTATCCCGAATTGCGTGATGGTCTGCTCATTTGCGTCACGGAAATGAATGAACGAGAGGAAATCGACCGACTTGTCCGAACCATCGCAGCCTAGGCAATCCCTGCAGATTGCTGGGCCGAAATTATTATTTGAAAGCAATTCGGCCGGGCGCAGCGCGGTCATCTGGCCCGCGGAGGCAGCGCAGGGTGGAGAATCGATTCCCACGGCGCTGTTGCGCGACGATATCGCCGGATTCCCCGAGCTCGGCGAGCTCGAAGTGCTGCGCCATTTTACCCGGCTGTCGCAAAGAAATTTTGCCATCGAGAGCCAATTCTATCCGCTGGGCTCGTGCACCATGAAATATAATCCCAAAATTAACGAGGTTGTGGCGCGCCTGCCGGGCTTCGCGCAAATTCACCCGCTCGCTGGCGCTGAGTGGCTCCAAGGCGCCTTGGCCTTGCTTTATGATCTGGAAAAAATGTTGGCGGAGATCACTGGCATGGAGCAGGTGAGCCTGCAACCCGCCGCCGGCGCCCAGGGCGAGCTCACGGGGTTGATGCTGATCCGCGCCTGTCTCGCAGATCGCGGCGATCCGCGCCGGAAAATTATTGTTCCGGATACCGCCCATGGGACCAATCCGGCAAGCTCGGCGCTATGCGGTTACGATGTGATTCAGATCTCTTCGAATGCCCGCGGCGTCATCGATGCCGCCGCAGTGGCCAAGGTGATGGATCCATCCGTGGCGGCCATTATGATCACTAACCCCAATACGCTCGGTCTGTTCGAGACCAATATTGAGACGATTGCCGAAGTGGTCCACCGTCAAGGCGGAATGGTTTATCTCGATGGCGCGAATTTGAACGCGCTAATGGGTATCGCCAAGCCGGGTCACATGGGCGTCGACGTGTTGCATTTGAATTTGCACAAGACCTTCTCGACGCCCCATGGCGGCGGCGGTCCGGGAGCCGGGCCGGTGGCGGTCAACGCACCGCTGCGCGATTACTTGCCGGTGCCGCGGATTATCAAAAATGCCGCCCGCTTTGAAATCGTCGAAGACGCGCCGAAATCGGTCGGTCGGGTGCGCTCCTACTTCGGTAACTTTGGCGTGTTGGTGCGTGCTTACAGCTACATTCTCTCGCTTGGCGGCGACGGTCTTGCGGAGGCGAGTCGGATGGCGCTTCTCAATGCCAATTATATCCGCAAGAAACTTGAGACGAGCTATCAAATCGCCTATGACGAGCCGTGCATGCATGAGTGTATATTTACCGATCGATTCCAACATCGGAACGGCGTCAGCACGTTGGACATCGCCAAGCGTCTGTTGGATTACGGCTACCATCCGCCGACGATCTATTTCCCGTTGGTGGTTTCCGGCGCGCTGATGATCGAACCGACCGAGACCGAGACGCCCGAAACGCTCGATGGTTTTATCGAGGCCATGCGGGCAATCGCCGAGGAAGCGAAGAGCGACCCGGAGCTGGTTAAGCAAGCGCCCCACTCGACAACGGTTCGGCGTCTTGACGAGGCTCGTGCCGCGCGCAAACCGATGCTCCGTTGGGAATCGAACACGCCGTCGGAGGACGGCTAGTATCCGGTATTACGCTTGGGCAAAATTTGCGGTGATCTGGAACGCTCGAACACGGAGATTGACTCCCGCTAAGCATGTCCTGAGTAATTTCGCAGGGGCGCAAAGTACGCCAAGTTAGGAATCGAAAGATCGATAATTTTACAAACCATCCTGTTCATTTTGCGGAAGATACTCCCAGTTTCGCTTGCGGCTTCGCCACGCTGCGTCCTTCGTGGTAAATATAGTCTTCTCTCTCATGTAGCAGCATTGCCGCTCTAGCAACGCTGCCGAATCAGCGAGTCGCGCGATAGTTCAAACGGTTATCATGATATTCCATGGATGCTGATATCGACAGGGGGACCGGCCTGATCCAAGATGGAATCGGTGGAAAGGGTGCCGCGGCTTTGATTGCACGCAGCGCTTCTGCGTCGAGCACCTGGGAACCCGACGAGCGAATCATCCGTAATTGCTCTAAGTGACCGCTGCCGCTGATGGTAAACTCTAGCGATAGCCGCCCCTGTAAGCCGTAGCGCAGCGCCACTTCCGGATATTCCCACTGCTGTTCGATGTTCTGCTTGATCTTGGTGAAATAATTGACGTAGGTCGGGTCTCTCGTGTTCAGGTTCACGGCAGCGCTGCTGCTCGCGTTTGCCGAAGAGTAGGTCGCTGACGGCAGCAGGTCCTTCAGTGTGGGCAGCGGCCGCTCGACGACCACGGTTTTTTCTTGAATCGGTTCGGGTTGCGTTGGCTCCGTGAGAGGCCTTTGGATCGGGTTGGTAGGGACCGCAAGGGGCGCAGGCAATTCCATGATTTGCTTATCGACGCCAGGGTCTTTTTTGGCAATGATCGTAGGCGCCTTGGACCTGCGCGGGGCAGGCTTGGCTTTCGGTACTGGGGCGGCAGGAGCGCTGGGCCTTTCACTTTGTGGCAGCAGCGACACGGCGATCGGGTCAGGCTGTGAGGGATGGCTTAAAGGCGGCATTCTGATCATGAAAAAAACCACAATGTGGATTGCAATCGAAATCGCGACGAAACGGCCGAGGGCTGTGTTCAAGTAAGCCACAATCGTATATTATCGCCTTTACGTCGGGCGGAAGCCGCGTTGGCATGATTGCGCGCGACGGTTTCGATTCCAGCGGCTCACAGGAGGCATGATGTTTGGTCTTGGCATTGGCGAGCTATTAGTCGTTCTGGTTATCATCATGGTGCTATTCAATCGCCGGCTGGTCGATCTCGGGGAAGGTCTGGGCAAGGGCATTAGAAAATTCCGCAAAGCAGTCAATGAGCCCGATGAGGTCGATATTACGCCGAAGAACGATTCCAGCAAGCCATAAATAGCTCCGCAAGACGGCTAAGCGTCGCTATCGGCAAAGGTTGCCGCGCAGCTAAAGTCTTTAATTACTCTGCTCGCTTTAAGAAACACCATGGCAAAGGGAACCGAGTCGCCTGGTGGCATTTCGAAACTCTTGAGCGGTTTCAGGCTTTGTAGATGAGGTATGTCTTCCAATGTCATACCGCGCAAGATTTTCACGGAGAGCGTGTTGCCGACCCACACAGTTTGCTCTTCTAGTACCTTGCCGGTTTCATTGTGGATCTTTCCGGTAAGCTGAATTTCGCGGATCACCACCGGATTCTGGTTGAACACTACGCCGGTGATGATGAAAACTTCCCGATTCCCCTGAATGCTCTGATAACCACCTCCCAATGATTGCAACAAGATGCCGTCCTTTAGATGACTATTCTTCAAGACCGCCGTGCCGACCAGCGGGATTGTCTTAACCAGTGCTTCGGCTCTCTTGGGATGAGCATAGGTAATGACTGCGGCT
>Ga0214472_10003323_pt1 | contig 17043 bp, 13 predicted proteins | sample RVTome_6_FD_207662 | JGI IMG/M metagenome (GOLD analysis project Ga0214472, IMG submission 207662) | Soil microbial communities from uranium-contaminated site in the Upper Colorado River Basin, Wyoming, United States - RVT140D175 | ecosystem: Environmental > Terrestrial > Soil > Contaminated >... | reverse complement strand
GCCAGGTCGATCCGCTCATCCAGCAAGGCCCTCTGCAGCTCTTTGGTGAACACGCCAGTGGCGCCGATGTTTCCGATGGGATCGGTTTGACGGTCACCACGCGTGGCGATGGGGACCAATTCGACGGCAATGCCGCGGGCCGTCAGTTGCCCGGCGACCCACTCAGCCTGCCAGCGCGCCAGGGCACTGCCGCGGGTGCCGAGTCGGAGCGTAGGAGAGTGGGTCATCCGTCAGACCGTGCCCTGGTCAGTCGCGGGCGCCGGCAGCGCGCCGGGAGGTTTCGTCGACTCGCCGTCGCCCGGCGGCAGCGCCTTGGCGTCATTGAACATTGCCTGCATTTGACTGGCCGGCACCACCACGCCGCAACTGATGATGAATTGAAACGCCTGGTCGATCGACAAATTCAAATCGACGATTTCGCTGCGCAGGAACGTGATCGTCCAGCCGGTGACCGGCATCGGCGAGCTGGGCACAAACACGGCCGCCACGGGCTCGTTGGCCGCGGCGCGGATGTCCAACATGCTCTCGCTGGTCACAAATCCCAGCGACCAGCAGCCCTTGCGCGGATACTCGACGGCCACCACGCGGGTGTATTCGAACTCGGTCTCACGGAACATGAAATCGGTCACCTGTTTGACCGACGAATAGACGTTGCGGACCAAAGGAAGTTGGAGAATGCCCCGCTCGAACAAGTTCCACACCACCCGGCCGATGCCGGCGGCCAGGAACTTGCCCAAGAAGTACATGGCCAGGATGAAAATCGACAAAAAGAGCGGTATCACCACGTACGGCTGCAAGTAGCGATGCTGCACGTACGCTTCGTAGTATTCAATGCCCGAATCAGGCCGTGCGCCGTTCACGCGGACCGCATTGTCCTTGACGATTTTGTGGACGGGTTGCGGAATCCAATCGCCATTTTCCGTTTGTTCAAAAGCCTCTTCTTGGGGTTTGAATACCCGCACGTCAGCGATCGAACGAGAAACAACGTAGCGGACCCCCGATTCAACCGGCATCAGCACGTACTGCCGCACGGTCGTGTAGACCCAAACAAAAATCACCACGGTCAACAACGGCGGCAGCACCACGCCCAAACCGCGCAGCACGGCGCGCCGAAACGGATGCGCCGGCGGCTTACGCGACGTAATGATGGGCTTCGTGGGAGGGGCCATAACGTACTATGAATTATTGACCCGCCGGCAAACTGGTCAATCGGGTCCGCCGGCCCGGGCCAGGACCACGGCGAACACGGCCGCGGCGCCGGCGGTTTTGAGCACCTTGGCCGCTTCGGCCAGCGTGGCGCCAGTGGTCATGATATCGTCTACCACCATCACGCGAGCGCCGTTGAAATAGTAGCCCGCGGAAAGCGCAAGCGCGCCGCGGACGTTTCGGAACCGCTCCCGGCGAGGCAAACTGCCCTGTGGCTTGGTGTTACGTCTTCGACGTAGCGCCGCCGGAGCGGCCGGAGATCCTAACTGGCGGGACAATCGGACGGCCAACGTCTCCGCACTGTTCGCCCCACGCAGCGCCCGGCGGGCCCAGTGCATGGGCACCGGCACGACGACGTCGACCGCGAGTTGGGCCAATGCGTCCCGGCGCCCGTGGTAGAGCAGCCCGGCCAACGCGCGAGCCAGCGGCGCGTCGCGCGGATGCTTGATCCGCAATACGGCCCGCCGCAATTCGTCGCTGTAATCGCCCAAGGCAACCACGGCGTCGAAGCGGATCGCGGATCGGCGGCATTTACGGCAGCCATCCTGCGTGTCCTCGTTTTCGTGCACATTGCTCCCACAGCGGCGGCACATTGTGACATTCGGATGACATAGCCGCTCCGCGCAATCATCGCACAAGGACATCCCCCGCTGAATTCCCGGCAGGTCGATCGCACAACAAGCACAACTCGGCGGAAACAGCAACTCGACCGCGGCTTCCGCGCAACCGGTTACACGGCGGCGGACGGTGTGCATCATCGACGGGACGACGGGGTACATGGGAGTTGGTCGAATCGTGGGCAAGCCGATTAGAGAAGAGCTTTGTGACGGCCGGCATCGCCAGGATTGTGTACCGCAAATCGAATCGCAACCTCCCAGGGCCCGACCCGGCTCGCCGGCATTCTATCGTCTTGCACCCTGGCGCTGCCAATATTATCGACGCACATTTCAACCGATCCGCCGCCCGTCGAACTTGGAAACAATCCCGGAGGTCGGGCACCAAAAGCCGTATAATAACGGTGCTTTCCACGGTGCGAAGGTACGAATTCTTGCTGAAACGCTCAATCGATCCGGCGTGAACCTATTCGCCGCAGACTCATCCGTACTGCATTGCCTCGGCGTTAATCGCCGGCGACGACCCCAGATCCGACCGACCTTGACTCATTCTCGCCAGTTGCCCTATGCTTCCTACCCCCGAATTCGACACCTCACAGCGTACTGAGTTGCCCATGACGCCCTCTGCCAGCGGTCTTAGCCGCCGCGCCCAGTGGGCCGGAGGGCAGCCGATCAGCTTTCTGATGCACAAGGCGCTGGCCCACCCGGAGTTGATCTCGCTGGCGGCCGGCTTTGTCGATCAGCAGACGTTGCCGGTGGCGGCCACCGCCGAGGCCGTCGCGGAGATCTTGGGCGATGAAGAGGCCGGCCGCGTCGCCCTGCAGTATGGCACGACGGCCGGTTACGGCCCGCTGCGGGAACTGCTGCTTCAGCGGTTTCTGGCCGCGGATGGCGTGACGGCGGCCGAGACCGGTTTGACGGTCGACCGGCTGCTGGTGACCGCCGGCAGCAACCAATTGTTGCACTTGGTGGCCGACACATTGCTGGATCCGGGCGACATCGTGCTCTGCGACGCACCCAGCTATTTTGTCTTCCTGGGCATCCTCCAAAACCTCGGCGCGCGAGCGGTTGGCGTGACGGTCGACGATCTGGGAGTTATCCCTGAGGCGCTGGAGGAGGAACTCGAGCGGCGCGAAGCGGCCGGGGAGTTGCAGCGCGTCAAGGCGATATACGTCGTCAGCTATTTCGACAACCCGCGCGGCGTCACGTTGCCCGTCCAGCGGCGGCGGCGAATCGTGGAGATCGCCCGGCGGTGGTCGAAAAAGCAGCGGATCCACGTCATCGACGACACGGCCTACCGGCAGTTGCGCTACTGTGGCGAAGACGTGCCTAGCCTGCGGGCATTCGACGACGCGGGCGACACGGTGATCGTCGCGCAGACCTTCAGCAAATCGTTCTCGCCGGGCATCCGCGTCGGGTACGGCATCCTGCCGGCGCATCTGGTCGATCCGGTGTTGAATCAAAAGGGCAATCTGGACTTCGGCTCGCCGAATCTGAGCCAACACATCATCTACAACGTGCTGCGGTCCGGTCGCTTCGACCGGCACGTCGCCCGGCTGCGCGACAGCTACCGCGAAAAACTGACCGCCATGCTGGAAGCGGCCGACGAGTACATGTCGCCGCTGGACGGCGTCCGCTGGGCGCGGCCCACCGGCGGGCTTTACGTCTGGCTGGCCGTGCCTGAGTCGCTCGACACGGGCCCGGATGGGCCACTGTTCGATCAGGCTTTGGCCGAAGGCATGATCTACGTGCCGGGCGCCTATTGTTATCCGGCCGAAGGCGCGCCGGCGGCCAAGAACCTGATCCGCCTCAGCTTCGGCGTCCAAACGCCGGAAAACATCCGCCGCGGGATGCAGGGGCTGGCCAAGGCCATTCAGCAGGTCCAGTAAGCGAGCGCGGAGATCGAAAACGGCTGGGCGTTGGAAGATCAAAACTGGAACTGCACCCTGAAGGTCATGAAGCGCATGAAGTGTTTTGAAATACGATTAGCGTTCCAGAACCGGCAATTCTTTCACCGATTGACTTTTGTGCTCATTCCGATGTAGTTCAAAACCTGAGGCGAACGGCCTCGCCTTCATGGACCTTCATGGTGATTCCCGATCCGGAAACGACTTCAACCACTCGTTGCTGAAATCTGATGCGCAATCCGACGACGATTATCGACCGCTACTTGCTGCGGCAATTCGCGCAGGTGTTCTTGATCTGCTTCACCAGTCTCACCGGGCTGTACGTCATGATAGACGGCTTCAGCAACCTGGATGAGTTCCTGAGCGCGGCGGAAAAAGAAGGATCGCTGCTGCGATTGATGGCCGGCTACTACACCTACAAGTCGGTGTTTTTTTTTGACCGCATCAGCGGCATCTTGACGATGATTTCGGCCATGTTCACGCTGGCCTGGATCCAGCGGCACAACGAATTGACGGCGCTGATGGCGGCCGGCGTCTCTCGGCTGCGGGTGGTGACGCCGGTCGTTTGTGCGGCCGTCGGGCTGGCGTTGCTGACGGCCGCCAATCGCGAGCTGTTCATGCCGACCTGTCGCGAGGAATTGGCGCGCAACCCGAAGGACCTGCTGGGAGAGGCCGCCCACCAACTGCGGCCGCGGTACGACAACCGGACCGACATCCTGATTCAAGGCACGCACACGTACGCCAACGAACGTCGAATTCGCCAACCGGCCTTTATGCTGCGCGGCCCCTTGAGCGCCTATGGCGCCCAACTGGTCGGCGAAGACGCCTACTACCGGCCAGCCGGCGGCGACCATCCGGCAGGTTATTTTTTCACCGGCGTCTCGCAGCCGGCTGGGCTGCACGAAAAACCGTCGCTGGCGCTGGGCGACAGAACGGTCATCATCACGCCCCGCGAAGCGCCGGAGTGGCTCAAACGGGACGAATGCTTCGTGGCGAGCGACGTCACTTTCGAACAGTTGACCGCGGGGCGCGACTGGCGGCAATTCGCTTCGACCGCCCAATTGATCGCCGGGCTGCGCGACGGCAACGTCGATTCGCCGGCCGACGTCAAGGTGTCGATTCACGCGCGAATCGTCCAACCTCTGATGGACGTGACGCTGCTGTTCATCGGTCTGCCGCTGGTGGTGACCCGCGGCAACCGCAGCGTGTACGTGGCCGTCGGCGTGTGCCTGGTGCTGGTCAGCGTGTTCTTGCTGGCCGTCATCGGCTGCCGATACCTGGGGGCGAATTATCTGATGGACCCGGCCCTGGCCGCCTGGCTGCCGTTGATGCTCTTCGTGCCGTTGACGTTTGAATTGGCGCAAGCGCTACGCCGCTAAATCGTTCGTTCGAAACCCATCGGGTGCCGCTGCTGGCTTGCCCAGCAGTGTTCAATCGGTTGACGTAAGCACTGCTGGACAAGCCAGCAGTGGCACCAGCCGGGTTTGCCCCGCATCACCGTGGGCTCGTCTGGAATCATCGCGGCGGACGCGGTAGCTTAAAGTAAATGGGACGGTCGGCAACCGCGGACCGTCGTGCGTAACCACGCCCCGTGCATTCAGCAATCTGAAGGACGCGAACATGCCCGCCGATGTGGCCACTGCTTGGGTCGATGGCTTGACCATCGGCCAGGTGCTCTCGCAGACCGCGGATCGGTTTGCCGCAAGCGATGCCTTGGTGTTTCCCGCGCTGAATTTCACGGCCAGTTACCGTGAATTTGACCGTCTGGTGGACGAAGCTGCGCGGGGCTTGCTGGCCTTGGGGATTCGCCGCGGCCAGCACGTTGCCATCTGGGCGACCAATGTGCCCCAGTGGGTGGTGTTGCAGTTTGCCACCGCGCGGATCGGGGCGGTGTTGGTAACGATCAACCCCGCGTATCGGCCGTTCGAACTGAGATACGTGTTGAAACAAAGCGACGCCGTGGCGCTGGTGCTGGTCGACCGGTTCAAGACGTCGGACTATTACGCCATGCTGGCCGAAGTCTGCCCCGAACTGGCAGCCTCCACGCCGGGACAACTGCAGTCCGCCGAGTTTCCCCAATTGCGGTGGGCGGTGGCCCTGTGCGGCGAGGCGCCCGACGGGATGATCAGTTGGAGCGAGCTGCTCGCCCGCGGGCGGGCCGTCGAAGAAGACGCCCTGACGGCCGCCGCGGCCGATTTGTCGGCCGGCGATCCGATCAATATCCAATACACCTCCGGCACGACCGGCTTTCCCAAGGCCGCCACGCTCAGCCATCGCAATCTGTTGCTCAATGCATTTTACGTGGGCGGCTGTCAGAAGCTGAGCGAGGAGGACCGCATCTGCATTCCGGTGCCGTTTTATCATTGTTTCGGCTGCGTGCTGGGCACCTTGTGCGCGGTCGTTCACGGCGCCGCAATGGTGGTGCCGGCCGAATACTTCGATCCCACGGCCACGTTGGACGCCATCGAGCGCGGCAGGGCGACGGCCATTTACGGCGTGCCCACGATGTTCATCGCCCAGTTGGAGGACGCGACGTTCGCCGGCCGCGATCTCTCGTCGCTGCGAACGGGCATCATGGCCGGCAGTCCTTGTCCAATCGAAGTCATGCGCAAGGTGATCGACCGCATGGGCGCCCACGAGATGACGATCGCCTACGGCCTGACCGAGGCGTCTCCGGTAATCACCCAAACGCGGACCACGGACTCCCTGGAAGTTCGCGTGGAAACCGTGGGGCGCGAGATCCCCGGTGTGGAGGTAAAGATCGTCGACGCCGAAACCGGTGTGGCCCTGCCCGACGGGCAGCAGGGCGAACTGTGCGCCCGCGGCCACGTGGTGATGCTGGGCTATTACAATGACGCCGAGGCCACGGCGGCCGCCATCGACGACGACGGCTGGCTGCACAGCGGCGATCTGGCCGTGCGGCAACCTGATGGAAACTACCGCATCACGGGCCGCAAGAAGGACATGGTCATCCGCGGCGGCGAGAACATCTACCCGCGCGAGATCGAGGAGTTCCTGTTCACCCACCCGGCCGTCGAACAAGCCGCCGTGGTGGGCGTGCCCGACGCGAAGTACGTCGAAGAACTCTGTGCCTGGGTCAAGTTAAAAGCCGGTCGGTCGCTCGACGCCGACGAATTGCGCGCCTATTGCCGGGCGAACCTGGCCCATTACAAAGTGCCGCGTTACGTAGAATTCGTCGACAGTTTTCCGCAGACCGTGACCGGAAAGATTCAGAAGTTCAAGATTCGGGAACAGATGATCGAAAAGCTCGGTTTGGAGGAGCCGGAAACGGCGTGAACCTGGACCGATGGGCTGTGGCCGAATTGCGAAAACTGGCTCGAACAAGACCCGGCTATTCTGACTGAATTCGTGCAACAAGCGATAAAACAGTTCGAAGCATGAATCGCCGCACTCCGGTTTTCGGCTGATCGCAGATTGCACACACTCGTTGGAGCGGGAAAACATGATAACCATCGTATTTCCGGACCGTGAAACGGAAAAGAGGGCCCTCGGATTTTTGGTAGGCCACTTTTCCGGGCGCGTCTTGCGTACGGGCGAACATATCGTGCCAGAGGCCGCGTTGGAAGCTTTGGCGCGTGAAAACATAACATTCACGGTGAAGGGAAAAACTACGTATGAGCAGCAAATGGCGGCGCTACGAGGTGCTGCTTCCCCTTAACTTCAACGACGGCCGAGTTGTGCCCGCGGAAAACTCCTTCCGCCTTTCGGCCAACTTCGCCGGTGACTTTTCGACGGGGGCGTTGACGTAGTCCAGCACGATTCTCTCGGCGGCGATGAATTCCGGCGCGAAGTCGGCCACGGCCGCGGCGATTCCCGTGGGGATGCGGGACACGCAGTTGGACTGACACGTCATGGTTCGTATCCGTCGGTGACGGCCGGTCCGGCGCCTATCCCGCTTTCGTGGGCACGAACAAACTCCGTCGGCTTTCCTTGCGCCATGTGCGAGTTGATCATCTTCCGGTTCGGTGGGCACAAGGCGGATTATTCGCCGTAGCGCCCGGTCCCTCACCCCAGCCACTGATCAATCACCTGCCCGCCGACGTCGGTCAGGCGGAAGTCGCGGCCTTGGTGGCGGTGAGTGAGCCGCAGGTGGTCCAGGCCGAAGAGGTGCAGGATCGTGGCCTGCAAGTCGTTGACGTGCACCGGATCGACAACGGGCGACCAGCCGATCTCGTCGGTCTGGCCGTAGACCTGACCGCCGCGGATTCCGCCGCCGGCCAGCAAGACGCTGAAGGCGAAGGGGTGATGGTCGCGCCCGGTGTTGGCGTCGCGCCCGTTGCGGTTTTCGCCCAGCGGCGTGCGGCCGAACTCGCTGCCCCAGACCACCAGCGTTTCGTCCAACAAACCGCGACGTTTGAGGTCTTTGATCAGCGCGGCGATCGGTTGATCCGCCATGCCGGCGTTGAATGCCAACTCGCTGTCCAGGTTCGAATGATGATCCCACGAGGCGTGGATGATGTTCACGAACCGCACGCCGCGCTCGACCAATCGCCGGGCCAGCAGGCAATTGGCGGCGAACGTCTTGTAGTCTCCCGGACCGCCTCCGCGGCCGGACTTGACGTTGCCCGGCTCACGCTCCAGCCCATACATGTCGACTGTTTCCTGCGTTTCACCGGAAATGTCCATCAGTTCCGGAGCGGCCGACTGCATGCGAAAGGCCAACTCGTAGTTGGCGATGCGGCTGGCGATCTCCGGATCGCGGACGTGCTCGTAACGTGACTGGTTCACCGTGCGCAACACGTCCAGGCCGCGGCGTTGCAGTACCGGCGGCAAGCCCGGCGGGTTGGCCAGATTCAAAATCGGATCGCCCTGATTGCGGAACCGCACGCCGGCGTAGATGCTGGGCAGAAAGCCGCTTTGCCACAAGGTGGCCCCTCCGCTGGAGCCGCGCCCCGCAGTCAACACGACATAGCCCGGCAGGTCGCTCGACTCGCTGCCCAACCCGTAGGTCAGCCACGAACCCATCACCGGCAGGCCAAACCGGGCCGTCCCGCACTGCATCATGAGCTGGCCGGGATGATGATTGAACTGGTCGGTGTGCATGCTGCGAACCAGCAGCAGATCGTCGGCCACCTGTCCGATGTGGGGCAGCAAGTCGGACAACTCCATCCCGCACTGTCCGTGCCGGGTGAACTTTCGCGGGCTGCCCAGTAGCGTGGCTGATTCCTTCTGGATGAAGGCGAAACGGACGTTCTTGGTCAACGACTCCGGCAGTTGCTGGCCGTTCAACTCGTTCAGTTTCGGCTTCGGATCGAACAGGTCGATCTGGCTGGGCGCCCCGGCCATGAAGATGAAGATGCACGACTTCGCCTGCGGCGCAAAGTGCGGCGCGCGCGAGGCCAGTGGATTTTCGTGGACCGCCGGGTGAAGAGCCTCCGCGCCGGCGGCGCGGGCCGTGAACAGCCCGTCCTCGGTCAACAGCGAACTTAGCGCCGCCAGCCCCAGCCCACTGGCCGAAGTGGCCAGGAACTCGCGTCGGGATGTCTGGAGTGAGGGCATCAAATGACGATGCTTTGGCGACTCGTGCATGGGACGCTACTGATTAAGAAGCTGGTTTCGTGGCAAAGTCGGCGGCCGGCGCGCGATAATGGTTACTCGCGGGTTATATACTCATCCACATTCATGATCACACGTGTCACGGCGACCCACGCGGCTGCTTCGGACGTGGGCAAATTACGAGGCAGTTGACTTCCGGCCATCGCCAATGCCTGGTCGTCGTGCGCGGCATACCAATCTCGCGAGGCCACCAGCAGATCAGACAACGCGGCGAGTTCAGCCGGCGTGGGCGGGCGAACGGCACAGAGGCGGAACGCGTATGCCACGCGCTGGGCGTCACCGCCGGAACAGTCATCCAGCGCGCGTCGCGCCAGCGCCTGCGAGGCCTCGACGAAGACCTCGTTGTTGAGCGTGGTCAACGCTTGCAGCGGCGTGTTGGATACCGTCCGACGGACGGCCGTCGTATTGGAGTTCGGACAATCGAACGTCATCAAATTCGGATGGGGCGCGGTACGTTTGAAAAAGGTGTACATGCCGCGGCGGTAACGATCTTCTCCCTCGCTGGATTTCCATTTGAAACTGCCGGCGTAGCTCAACTCGGCCACGTCGGGGGGCATCGGCGGAAAGACGCTCGGCCCGCCGATCTTGCGGCTCAACAGCCCCGAGGCTGCCAGGTGCAGATCGCGGACGATTTCGCCTTCGACGCGCCAGCGATTTTGTCGATAGAGCAGCCGGTTCTCGGCGTCGACCTCATCCAGTTCCGGCCGGTGGCGGGACGCCTGCCGGTAGGTGGCCGAAGTGACAACCAAGCGGATCAGCGACTTGCGGCTCCAGCCCAACTCAACGTAACGCCGCGCCAGCCAGTCCAGCAAATCGGGATGCGACGGCACTTCGCCGCGGCTGCCGAAATCGTCCGCCGTGCGGACCAGGCCGGCGCCCAACAGATGCGACCAGACGTGGTTCACCGCCACGCGGGACGTGAGCGGGTTGTCTTCGTCCATCAGCCAATGCGCCAGATCGAGCCGGTCAGCCGGCCGGTCCGCCGTCCGCGGGTGGAACTCCGGCAGCACTTCCGGTGGGCCGGGCGTCACGGCGGCCTGCGGCTGTAAAAAATCGCCCCGGCGAAGGATGTGGGTCGTGCGAGGGTCTTTCGTGCGCTCGCGAATCACGCGCACTTGGACCGCCGGCTGTTGCGGCTGCTGTTTTTCCAGTTTCTTGATCTGCTCCTGGCGGTCCGCGGCGTTGCTTTGCTCGAGCGCGGCCAGTTTCAGTTCGTACTCGGCGGATTCCTTTTCGTATTCGGCCAACGCCTCTTCGGAAACCGGGGCGTCGGTCGTGGTTTCATCGCCGTTGTTGAAAAAGGCGAACAGCCGGTAGTAGTCGGCCTGCGTGAGCGGGTCGTACTTATGGCTGTGACACTGCGCGCAGCCGATGGTCAGCCCCAGCCAAACCGTGCCCGTCGTGTTCACCCGATCCATCACGGCCGCCACGCGAAACTCCTCTTGATCGGTGCCGCCTTCGGTGTTGGTCAACGTCTGCCGATGGAAGGCGGTGGCCAGCAGTTGTGAGTAACCCGCGTCGGGCAACAGATCGCCGGCCAGTTGCTGCACGGTGAAGCGGTCGAACGGCAGGTCGTTGTTGATCGCGTCGATGACCCAATCACGATACCGCCAGGCTTCCGGCCGAGGACGGTCTTTCTCGTAACCGTCGGAGTCGGCATAACGGGCTTTGTCCAACCAGTGCCGCGCCCAACGCTCGCCGAAACGCGGCGAGGCCAGCAGACGGTCGACCAATCTTTCGTAGGCCTCCGCCGGCTCGTCGCGCAGATAGGCTTCGACTGCCGGCGGCTCCGGCGGCAATCCGATCAGGTCGTAGTAGAGACGTTTGATCAACGTGTACCGGTCTGCTTCAGGCGAGGGACTGATTGCCCGCGCTTCCAATGCGGCCAATACGAATCGATCGATATCATTTCGCGGCCAGGCCGTGTCTTTCACGACGGGTGGTGTCACCGGACGCACGGGCTGCAATGACCAGTGATTTGATACGACCCCGGCATGATCATTTGTCGTCGGCCAGTCGGCCCCCTGATCTATCCACCGTTTCAGCACTTCGATTTGCTCAGGAGCTAGCGGCCGTGTTGCATCATCCACCGGAGGCATCCGTTCGTCCGGATCGACGGCCGTCACACGACGGATGATCTCACTGGCGGCGCTCTGGCCGGCCGCGATCACCGGTCCGGAATCGCCGCCGCGCATCGCAGCGGAGCGCTGATCCAACCGCAAGCCGCTTTCCACGGTCTCCGGCCCGTGGCACTCGTAACAGTGCGCTGCGAACAGGGGGCGGATTTGTTGATTGAAGTCGACCCCTTCGGCCGCGGTCAACGTCGCCGTCGCGGCGGCGGCCTTGAGCGCCACCACTAGACCAACGGCGGCCAAACGTGTCGAGGCGTGGCCGATGACCATGATTCCCGCCCGACGGCTTGCGTGTCTTGGCTCAATGTAAGGATGGCGTCGAACCCAGCGACCGTCATGATACTCAACCTCAGGCGAGAGCGTCAAATTGCACCGCGACTTGACCGACGAGAGCGCGGTGGCGGATACTCAGCACGCGGGAACTGGAAAACGTATTTTATTCATGATTACGTTGAGGAACGCTGGAAATGGAACCGTACTTCGTCGAAAAGTCCGCGTGTTCGCACCACAACATATTTCCCGGAGTGGACATCTTCACCGCGCATGGCGACAAGCTAATGATCTCGCTGGTCGAGTTCGAGCCGCACGCTGTGGTCGAGGAGCACAGCCACCCGCACGAGCAGTTGGGATACATGATTGAGGGCGAGGCCCAATTCATCGTGGGGGGCCTGTCCCGCACCGTCGGTCCCGGAGGCATGTGGCGTATCCCCGGCGGCGTGCCCCACAAGGTCATCGCCGGCGACCGCCCGGTCAGGGCGATCGACGTGTTTTATCCCATTCGGGATGATTATCGGTAAGCGGCGCGGCGGCAAATTTGTCGATCGTAACGATTGTTCAAGTTGTAGCGGCCGGCGGTCGATGAAATCCGATGTGTGCGCCGGGGCGCGCATGTGTGACGGTTTCTCGACCAGGGGGGGAATTCCGTGGGGAACGGCCATCCATATCAAACGGTGATGGCGGCTGCCGTCGTTTTGACGACAATGCTCTTCGCTAGCACGTCGGGGTGCAGCTCATCCGGCACGCGGCAGATTCAGATCGAAAGCGCCGCGGCGGTGAAGCCCTATCAGGCGGTGACGATCAACTACCGGGTGGACGCGGGGCGAAGTGGATTGCCAATGCAGTTGGCCCGTACCCAGGGGCAGCAGGTTTCTTTTCAGGAAACGCCCAGCAGCGTCTATCCCAACCGCTCGATCGGCACCCTTTCGATCCAATACCCGCACCCCGACGGCCGGACGGACTACGCGCTGGCAGAATTGATCATCGAAAACGATCCCACCAGTCCCGATGCCGCGCCGGTGGACAAAGGATGGTTCGGCTGGTTGGGAACCGTCCGGCGCGCGGCCCGCGACAACCTGCCGGGCATCAAGCTGGACGACGGGGTGCGTGAAGCCTGGGCGATGGACCTGCCGCGCAGCGAATTGGACCGCGTGCTAGCGCGGCTGAGCGCGACCGGCTATTTCTCACCGACCGTGATGGCGCCGCAGGGCGTGAAGTTGGCGACGAAGATCGACGGCGCGAGCGTCAAAAAGACATGGATGTTGGTTCCCGAATTGGACGCCGTTGCCGGCCGCATCCGCGCACAGGGACGGCTGGTTTCTTATCTGCGGCCGGAAGGGTACGTCGACCCGCTGGCCGATCCGCCGATGGCAGTGTCTTACGCCGCCAACCTGATGGGGCAGTTCGCCACGATGCCACCGCCGCAATCCGGCATGTATCAACCGCCGGCCGTTCCGGCTATCTCGCCGTGGTCAAACGGCGCGCCACCGTACGGACACGCTCAGTCGACGATTCCGCAGGCGGCCGCTTACTCTCCGCAGGCGGTTGCGATGATGCCGGCGTACCAGCCAGTGACGGCGACCAACCCGTTCGCCATGCCGCAATCGCCGGCTCAGGTCGAATGGCAGGCGGCAACGCCGGCCGGGCCAGTAGGAGCGATGCCATCCAACGCCGGTTTACCGCCTCAGCGTTTCGGCGCGCCGTACCCCACGCCGGCCGTCCAATCTGCCTGGTGATAGATGGCGAAACCGGGTGGCACGCCCAGCATGGGCGTGTTTTCCGGCGCCTCTGACTTATTATTTCAGACGTGCGAGATTTCGCTCGAACATGCCCGCGCTTCATGCCGCCTGCGGGCTGACCGATGGCTGGCCGAGCGATTCGCGGATGTACTCAAGCGCCCGCTCTAATTGACGATCGACGAACGGCTCGGCGGCTTCCTCTTCGGCGCTGGGATCGATCTCGTCTTGTACGGCGCCGGCCACTTGGGTGTCGCGCCGACGGCGTTCGGTCATCATGCGGACGAATTCGTCGCGGTCCAGTTTGACCTCGTACCCTTCGTTGGGCCGCACGCCCCATTGGTCGTCTTCTTCGGCGTCGGCGCGGCGATGGATGTTTTGGTTGCTGGGGCGCCAGTAGCTGGCGGTAGTCAACTTCAACACGCTCTTGCCGTCGCGCAGCATGATCACTTCCTGCACGGTTCCTTTGCCCCAGGTGCGCTCGCCCACGACGACGGCCCGTCCGTGGTCTTTCAGGCAAGCCGCCACAATCTCGCTGGCGCTGGCACTATAATTGTTTACTAACACGGCAATCGGCCAACCGCGGGCGACGCTGCCCGAGTAGGCCTCGTACCGATCGCGCACGGTATCGTCACGTCCACGCGTAGTGACGATCACGCCCGACTCGAGAAACATGTCGCAGGTCTGGGTCGCGGCCGAGAGCAGGCCGCCGGCGTTGTTGCGCAGATCGATGATCAGGCCCTTGGCGTTCTGCTGTTCGAGTTGGGCGATCGCCGCGGTCAACTCATCGACCGTCTGTTCGGCAAACGACGTGACGCGGACATACCCGATGCGGTCTTCCTCGCTCAACAAAAAGTCCCAGGCGCCGTCGGCCCGTTGTACGTCGCCCAACACGGTGTCGACCTTGATTGTGTCGCGCTCGATGAGGATGTCTTCGGTCTGCTCGGCGCCGTCGTGCAGAACCGATAGCCGCACGGATGTGCCCGGTTCGCCACGCAGCCGGTGCAGCGCGTCGTCCATGGTGAAACCTTCCGTGCTTTGGCCGTCGATGGCGACGATCTTGTCACCGGCCAACACGCCCGCGCGAAACGCCGGCGTCCCGACCAGCGGACTGGCCACTGTCAGCAGGCCGGATTCTTCGTCCATCAGCACATAGATGCCGATGCCGCCGAATTTCTGCGACAGGCTTTCGCGGAACTCGACGTATTCCTGCGGACCGACGTAGGCCGAGTACTGATCGAGAGTCGACACCATTCCTTTTAAGGCGCCCTCGAATAGCTCCTGCTGATCGACCTCTTCCAGGTAGTGACGGTCGACCTCGTCCATCACTTGGGCGAATGTCTGAAACATCCTTTCGTACGTGCCGCTTTGCAGCCGCGCCTCGTTGTAGCAGGCCAGCGAGACGCCCACGATGCCAATGAGAGCGAAAAGATTTCGGAGAGTCATGCTCGAGCCTGATTTCAAGTGCGATAAAGTTGCGCAGTGCCGGTGCCGCAGCGGTCTGAGATAAAGCTCGCGCAGCGGCGGCGTCCTTTATCCTACCCGTGGAGGAGAAAAAAGTCTTCCCCGCGGAGCACCGGGTAGTGGGGTCTTTTCAGGAATTGGCGAGCACCCCGTATTCTTGGTTCCATAAAACACCGGCCCCAACCGCCTTTGAATACGCTTCATCGCGATCACGGCAAAGTTCTATGGTCAGTGGTTGGCCTGGTGGAGCGTCCACAAAAAAATGGAAGTCCTGCGGGAATGCGTTGTCTGCTGATATTGTTACTCGAACGATTGCCATACAAGATTGCACGAAAAAATTGAACGGTTTTTGTCGAAAACCGATCTGGTCCGGCTGTTCGTTTTCGCCAGTTCTCCTGCAAACGAAGAAAAACTCACGGGCACCTCCGAGGCGTGGAATATCAACGCTTGCAGGCGAGCCTATATTTTCCTCGTTTGGCAAAAGCGGTGTGGTTTTGAAAGAACTGGCTTGTATTCTTGTGGATTGGGGATCGTAGTAGGGCTTGAGTAGTTCAAATTTCGTCACTCGCGCCTCGGTTTTTCGCAATCGAAATAATGATGGATTGCGCACAACAAAAGACGAGTTTGCGTTTTGTTTGCCTAGCTGGTGAATATCAATTTCCGAAAACTCCATAGATGACTGGGGCAGAAATTGCCCAAGAAGGTATTCCCAGATTCTAAATGAGCAATCGATAGCCACGACAATCACCGCGAACGCGACAAACCCGTTCTGAAGACTGGAAATAAACGATTCGTTTTGGACGTAGCCCAAGATCGCTTTCGCAATTGCCCCTCCGACTGGAAGCAAAAACGTGCCGCAAAGCCACAACAGCGCTCTTTTTCGCACTTCTGGTTTAGAATCTGGCATCGAACAATCCTCCATTGACTGATGGCCAGCAGAAGGTGTACGATGCAGATGGACATTCTGCGTCGTTTCCCTCTGACTGGGGAAACAAAACACAAGGGCCGCGAGCACCAACTCGCGGCCCTGTTATTTTGCCGTGAAGCCAGCAATTCTACTAGGCCAAGTTCGGATAGACGGCATGGGCCAAGAGTAAGCGCCGTGGCTAATCCTTATGGGGCGATGGCCCATGATCTTCTGGGGCCTGGTCGGCAGCCTTCTGGGTTAGCTGCGATACATACGACTCCATCGCTGAATATGATTCTTCTACGGCCTTATCGTATGTATTCCGCATTTTCTCATAGGCCTTTTGGAGTTCCTCTGGAATAGGTGGCTGAATCAATGAAAAGCCGTGCAATTGCGAAACAAAGAACAGGTCCGTGTCCTCTCCAACTCCAGGTGCCACTTGGGCGCGTTGTTTTGCAGAATAGACCAATAACATGGATCGCACGAGTGACCATGTGGGGACGTATTTTGAGAACATGAATTGAGACGATGCGTGCCATTCTCCATCGCCGATTGCGGCAAATCCGATGGACGAATTGGAATAGGCCTTGCTGTTCCAGTCTACGACGAATATCTGCGCGCCAAATTGGTGGTCTACGCCGCAAATGATCGTCTTAATTTCGGCACGTTCTTTTTTGATTTCGTATCGAATTTGCTCAATAAAGTCAGGGGACATGCCTTTCTGACTGGACAGAAAGGATTTCATATTCATTCCGAGCGGGAAAAGAATCGCCCTTTCCGCTTGCCGGCGGTTGTATTTTCCAAGCTCATCGCAATAAGCCCTCACGGTTGCCACTACGTCCTGCGGTTGCTTCCGCAGGACGTATGAGCAAATCTCAGATTGTGCATCTGAATCACCAGCCACGAGGGCAACAACACCTGAGGCCAATTGCCATATTTTTGACATTGGCGGCTCGAATTGGATATCACCAGCGGTAACCTTGCGGTCGGTGGCCCCAATGACACAAGGCGGACCCCCAGGAATGCTCTGGCAAATTGCCGCAATGCAAATAGTCACGGGATGCTTCCTCGGTCGGAAGCCAGTATGCTGACTACCCAATGGCGGAGAGTCAAGCAATTCCCGCGACTTCGTCACATTTGGTCGCCGCTGGTCTGTCACCGCAAAAGACCCCACTACCGAGCACCGAGCCGGAGAGCGCTCGGTTTTTCGCGGATTACGCCGAC
>Ga0214472_10003322_pt1 | contig 17046 bp, 18 predicted proteins | sample RVTome_6_FD_207662 | JGI IMG/M metagenome (GOLD analysis project Ga0214472, IMG submission 207662) | Soil microbial communities from uranium-contaminated site in the Upper Colorado River Basin, Wyoming, United States - RVT140D175 | ecosystem: Environmental > Terrestrial > Soil > Contaminated >... | reverse complement strand
CGCGCGCACCCCAAATATATATGGTACGTACCCCCACAATTTTTACCCAAAAATCCCTGCTAACGTCAGCGGTATATTGAGTAAGTTGAGTCACTCTGATTTTCCGGATAATTGATACGTGCTATACTTCACCTAGGTATCCATAACCTCGTTAAGAGCCTGACGATACAGGTGTATACTCCGTGAACGTGTGGGCTGGTGGGTTTTATGTTGTTGTCTCATCAGCCCACGCTAGAGTATTTTTTATGCTATACTTCCTTCATGTCTTATCAAAAAGGTGCTCCTCAAATCGTACGTACGAAAGCGTATCGTGAGATGAAGGCGAAGAAAGAGGCGGAGGCACAGAAGAAGCAGTGGTATCCACAGAAGGGACCACAACATACCTTCTTCACCTGTCCTGCTTTTGAACTCCTTTACGGGGGTGCAGCCGGCGGAGGGAAGTCCGAGTCCCTTATCGTGCAGGCAATTGTCAATTGTCAAACATTTCCAAACTATCGCGCCGTCATCTTCCGTCGCACGTTCCCTGAAATTCAAACTTCCCTCATCCCGCGTGTATCCGAATACCTGTACGGATCTGTGAAGACCAGAAACCAGGGTCGTGAGTGGGTTTTTCCAAATGGTTCCATCCTCTACCTGTCTCATTTGCAACATGAGGACGATAAAGAAAAACACAAGTCGTCTGAGTACGACTATATTGGCTTTGATGAGCTTACTTCGTTTTCAGAATCCCAGTACGTGTACCTGTTCTCTCGTTGTCGAGGAAAGACGAACGTCCCGCGTATGGTCCGAGCGTGTACGAACCCATCGGGTATCGGCCACGGGTGGGTGCGTGCTCGCTTTGTAGATTTCCCCCTTGACGAAAAAGGAAATCCTATCGAACTGACACCTGACGGAGAACCGCTTCCTTACGAATATGCTTTCGGTTGGCGTGTGAACGGTCGCGTTTACACATCATTCACAGATCTACCTGATGACTTTGCTTCTGGAGAGCCTGCGTTTGAAGAGCGTACGTACCAGGTATGGAAAGACACACGCTCCGACCTCTCGCGTGCCTATATCCCTGCCCTTCTGTGGGGAAATGCACATCTTCTTAAATCTGACCCGGAGTATGTGAAGCGTCTTCGGTCTCTTCCTGATAAGCAACAGGCGTCACTCCTCTATGGTTTGTGGGATATTTACGAAGGTCAGTTTTTTTCTACATGGAACCCTGACTCGCATGTAATTGATGCGATAGAACTCCCGTCACATTGGCGCAGGTACGTTGGAATCGACTATGGATACACAGCTCCGATGGCGACGTACTGGCTTGCCGTTGACGGAGATGGTATTATATATGTGTATAGAGAACTCTATGCACGAAAGTTATCATCAAGTGATCAAGCCTTGACGATAGGTGAGATGACTGGAGAAGAAAAGATCGAATGGTTTGCTTGTGACCCATCTATGTTTTCTCGCTCAGGTTCAGGGGAAACACATGCGCAGATCTATGACCGTCATGGAGTGTCCCTTATTCCGGCGTCGAATAAACGCGTGCCGGGGTGGGCTCTTATCCATGAAGCGCTTGCGAATAACAGGATCAAGATTTTTAAAAACTGTACAAACTTGATTCGTACGATTCCAACTCTTACACATGCACGTACAAATCCTGAAGACCTGGATTCAAATCAAGAAGATCATGCTCTCGACGCTTTACGATATTGCATCTCAACCCTTCGTGGTCTTGCGTCACCTGACCGCGTGGCAGAGAATGGGGAGGTCATCCCTGACTGGTTTAGGGAGCGGGTGCAGAAACGGAAAAAGCATATTCAACGTATTCATATCTAATAATACTTACTATGGATGTAACAAAGTTTGTTCCAAAAAAAGGTCTGCTTATTGTGAAGTCTCCCGTCAAAGACTTGAAAACAGAATCCGGATTTGAGGTTGAAGAAAATACAGACGACTTCCTTGTGTATGCCGAGGTCGTTGCGTCAGATGACTCTAATTATTCTGTAGGATCGTTCGTTGTCTTACATACACTTTATACACAGGAGTTTCGAGATGGGGCAGATGTGTACATGGTCGTTGAAATAGAGGATGTTTTAGGAACGTATACTTCCTAATATCTATTTATGCCATCTGTCAATCCTAATCCGAAACGTTCGATAAAAGAACAATTATCCGCTCGTAAAAAACCATTAACGTTCGAGTCTTTTAATTTTGATACATATAAGGATGAAGCTCGTGCAATGGAAGAGTTTCGTAAGCAGGCTCATGGGGAAGCTGTGGAAGAGCTTTGGAATAACATTGAAAAACGTTACCTACCTTCAACAATTTCAGAGCTTCGTACATACGCACAGTACGACCTTGATACGGATGGGAACGCAACGCCTACTCGCTTCTTTGCGGAGAATGATAATGATGGTCTTATTGATCACCATGAACCACTCATTGCGGTTAAACTTCATACAGGTCTTGCCCTTATGACTCAGCGTACACCTGATGTTGTTTGGGACTCTGATAACGAATTATATGCTTCCCGTGTGCCTGTGTTATCAGCCCTTCGTAAGGAGGACTGGATGGATGATCAGACGCGTCAACAATACGTGATGATGTGGTTCTATAACATTATGTTTGGTACGACGTTTTGGCGTCGATTTTATGATAGTTACACTCGTCCGGTAAAGTACCTCGAATCTATCAATTTGGATTCAGGAGAAGAGGTGTATCGTGATGGAGAGATTACAGAGATTGATCAGACGGTTGGAGAAGCATTGTCTCCGCTTGATGTATGGATTGATCCTGCCACCGTACCGGCAAAACCGCGGAGCATGCGTAAGGTGATGTATGAAAAAGTCTATGACTTTGATACGTTCTATCGGTTATTTAAAGATGAAGCGAAGCCGGAGTTTTTTAATAAAGTGGAACCGACATCAATACCTGGTTATGAAGGTGAGCACTGGGTGAAGTGTCGGTATTACGAGGACATAAACTTGGACCTGTATTACGTTGTTGCGAACGACGATTTTCCGTTATTGAAGCAACGATTACCATGGAACCATAAGGGGCTCTCTGTGCGTATGGCTACTTGGATGCCTCGTGGACGGAAGAACCCATACGGCCTTGGTCCTATCGAGATGATGGGGCCTGATCAAAAGCTTCTTGAGGATTTGGTAAACATGACAATGAACCAGATGCTTTTCTCGATTTATAAATCCATGATCCACCAAGGGTCGCTGACAATGGATGGACAAGAGGGTGAGGATATTCGCTTGGCTCCGAATAAAATTTATAAGAGTACGGATCCGAAGGCGATTGCGTTTATTGATGTTCCTGGTCCTGGACGGGAAAGCTGGCAGGCAATTGAAACACAAAGGGCGAGGACTGATGAGGCAAGTGGCTTTAATAAGCCTTTAGGAGGTGAGTTATCAAAGACAACAGCATTTGAAATTGATGTCGCTAAAGACGCGGCGCTTGCACGTCTGGCAACACCTATTGCCTCTGTGGTTCAACTTCTTCGTTGGGATGCGGAAGTTATCTTTGAACTTCAGAAGCAGTTCTATACGTTGCCACGTATTACGGAATTGACAGATCCTGATCTTATTGCGTCGGCAATTGCTGAACTTGAGAAAGTAAATCAAGCTATCGTGATGGATCCGAAAGCTCCGAAAGCAAAGTTTGATATTTGGTTTGATGAAACAGATGAAGAAAACCCTCGGGTATTTCAAGGGGATTATCGTACAACTCAAGTATCACTTCAGGATATGCCGTCTGGTGAATCAGTTGCCGGACTTGGGAAACAAGAGGCTGTACTAACTGCGGATGTATACGATTGGCGAGGGAAGATTCATGTGGTCGCTGATTCGTTACTGTCTATCACGCCATCGCTTGAACGTACGAAAAAGCTTGAAGGATATAACATTCTAATTCCTATGTTCGTGAAGCCACCTGAACTGATGGCTAAGCCCGCTCGTTCTCTTGCAAAATTATATGGACTTAATGTTGAGGATCTATTCCCTGAGCATTGGCTTCAGTTCTTGAAACAGGTTGATAGTGGTGAGGTGCAACCGCAGGTTCCTGAAAATCCTGTGGGAAGACCACCGAATGCTCAAGGAGGAATTGAAGACGCACTTGGTCCTGCAGGATTTGAGCAGGAGCGTGCAGAACAAGTTGTCACAAATGTAGGTGGTCAGAATTCGCTTGCTGCATCTCAAACAGCTAACTTGATGCAGACACGTAATCAACAATAGCGTATGGCATTCAATCTCCCTGTGAACGCAAAAGAAGCTGCACGTGCAATCGTACAGCTAAAGCCGGAATTTGTTGTGACGATTCTAAAGGAGTTACAGGAAGTGTACTCACTTGAACCTCTTATTGGGCAAACGACTGATGATACCTTAAAGAAGGTATATCGTCGTGACGGCAAGCTTGAGGTGATTGAAGACTTAAAGAAATTATTCTTTCCAAATGGATTATGATCAATACCCCTGAACGGTTCATGCTTCCTACGGTTGGAAAAGATAAGGTTGAGCTTTTTATCAACTGGACAAAGGCTGTGGGTAAGTGTGAGTATGTAAAAATGTGTGTGAATGGTGGACGTGATATACTTATACCGAAGATAGCTTTAATGAAGCTAGCTCTGTACATTGGAAATGAGGATGAGCAGGATAGTCTTATTCCGACTAAATCTATAAACATCCATCAGTTCCGTAAAGAATTTACCATCAAGGTTCTTGAAGATTTGAAAGCGGGTCAGCATATCAAGTTCGTCGGATCGTTCGACGTCCCTGTAACAGCTGATACGCTCGAAGTTCTGTCTTCAACGGATACAATGGGTTAATTACTTAAGTAAGAATATATATGGAAGAATCACCAATCGTTCCTATTGAGACTAAATCTCAAACGGAAGAAGTGAATGGCGTCGAAGTACCAAAGCGAAAGAAGAGTCATCATAAGAAAAAAGAATCAGGGGATGATGTAGTAAAAACGCTCAACGTGATTGCGTCTAGCTTGAAGGATTTAACGGCTTCTGTCGCAGGCTTGTCTGATCGTTTGAATGTGGTTGAACAATACACCTCGACAATGAAACCTGTTGAATCACCTACAGGCGAGACGATTGTGAAGTCTGCTGAACCAGGGAAAGAAGATCAGCTCATTACAGCTGTGAAGAAAGTTCTTGGCCAAGGTTCACCAGAAAAGTGTCAGTTCATTATTAGTACGGAACCTGATAAGACAAGTGCTTCATTCCGGTTATTAATTGTTCCTCCGGAACATTTAAAGGAATCGGATATGGACGTTCGCGTGAAACGTCTTTCATACCATGATGGTGTTTCAGGAGCGGAGGTTTATGCAAAAATAGTCCTTGAACGTTGTCTTAAAATCGCACAGAGAAATGCTCTTTCGTTTTTTGCCGAGTAGCTTGATCCTTTGAAAATAAGCCCCCAAATATCGTTGGACGCAAAGTGTCCTGTGTGTTGGGGTCTTCGGGGGGCGAAGAAACTTTACATATAGGACACCTTGCGCCTAACGGCCAAGGTGTTCTTTATTTGGAACGGCCAACCTAACTAATGGATTGTTTCACAATGAAACAATAACCAATCACGGAGCCTATATATGCCAAGACTAGAAGAAGATGAAGTCATCACAACGGTAGATGACCTTGATGATGACAACGAAGATATACTCGAAGGCAATGATTCTTTTGCAGAAGATTCCGAGTCTAATGCCACGGAAGTGGACGAAGACATGGAAGACGCTGAAGAAGATGAATTATCAGAAAACAGTGAGGACGAGGAAACATCTGAAAGTGATGAGCCAAACCAACCTTCAGAAGAAGGTCAAGATGAGGCTGTTGAACTTGACGGTGTCGAGTACACACGGTCTCAACTTGAACAGGTCCTTGCGATCGGTAAACAAGTTGTTGATTATCAGAAGGAGCATCCTGGATACGATCCGATATTGATCCATAAGGACTATACGCGAAAATCCCAGGAACTTGCGGAAGTCAAACGTCAAACGGTCCAACCGTCTGCACCTGCGTCGCAAGTAAATGAACCGGATCTTTCAGAATTCCGACCTGAAGATGTTGAATACTTCAATAAGATAGCCTCTGCTCTCGGCTTTGTTCGAGGAGAGGATATCGAAAAACGTGAAATGGAAAAGAAAGTACAGACGTACGATTCCATTAAGCGTGAAGAAATTAACAAGTTCATAGATACTCATCCTGAATATGCACCATCAAAAGATCCCGGTGATATTCGTTGGAACTCTATACGTTCGGAATTTGATCTTTATAAGCTCCCCGAAGACCCTCGTCTAATCGGACAACTCTTGGAACGTGCACACAAAGCTGTTTCAGGTATGTCCTCATCCTTTGACTCGAAGAAGGTTGCGAACATCCTTGCAAAGAAGAAAGCGGCGACAGCGTCACAATCGTCTGCCGGCGGTTCTTCAGGAGGGGGTGATCAAACACCAAAACCAACATCAAAGAAAAACGAACGTCTCCAAAAACTTGCACTTAGTGGTGCACTTTCAGGATATACAAAGAAAGAAATCGAAGAGATGTTCGGATAAATAACTTTAACAATTATAGATATGGCGACTCCTGGTGGATTCCATCTATTAACTTCAGCGATCGTTGAAAACGATCTTGAACTCCCTATCTCCTCAAATGCAGTGACTCAAGGAGACATGCTACATCTTGCCGTTGGTTCAGTGACATGGGCAGATGCGAGTGCTTCAACAGAACATTGGCAACTAAAAGCTGTGGCTACGGAAACCGTGACGACAGCAGAGACCGTTGTGAAAGCAACTCTTGTTAGCTCCGTAGGACAGATATGGGCTTGTGAAACAGTGAATGACGCAGCGGCTGCCGATAACGGTGACCGTATGATTCTTACTGACGCAAATACAGTGAATAACACTGGTTCTGATGACACTTCCGAAGAGGGAGTGGTTATTCAGTTGACGCCGATGGGTACTCTTACCGATAAACGTATTCGTGGAATCATTGTTCCTGGAATCGGTATCAATCCTGATGCTGCTTAATTCACTATAATAATGAAATGATTATATGCCTGTACCAATGACACTTAGTACTGCCACAGATTTGATTGACGTGTCGATCCAACGGATCTACAAAAAGTCAACCAATCTTTCAGTACCCGGAGATGTGATGAAGCTTTACCATGAAGAAACGACTAACGATTACTACGATAAGGATTCGTCTGTGTCGGGATTCGGTGAAGCTGCACGTCTCGTAGAAAACGCTATTATTACCTCAGAATCACCTGTACAAGGATTTGATAAAACTTATACGCAGGTATTCCATGGAAAAATGGCACAATTCACTCTTCAAGAATGGAAGTTTGGTATTAAGAAACGTAAGCTTGAGGGGGTAGTTTCAGACCTCACTCGTACTGCCGGACGTAAGAAGGAACGTCTTCTTACCGAATATCTTGAAAATTCGATTAACGACGCGACTACGTACACCGTGCTAGACGATTCAGGTAACTGGACAAAGACGGTGACCGGAGGAGATGGCGTTGGCTTTATTGATGCTGCCCATACCCGTGAGGATGGTGGTGCTGCATGGAGCAACGTTATCGGAGACGGAACAACATCGAACATGGACTTTGAAACCGATGCTTTGAAAGCTCTCTGGCGCACAGGATCTTTGATCCGTGATCCAAAGGGTAACCTTATGGATATCAATTACGATACAACGGTATTCCGTAAAGGTTCTCCAATTAGTTTCCGTGCAATGGAAATCAATGGAGCGTTGAAGAAGAATATGGTTCCAGGAAGTGCAGAAAATGATGGCGCTCCATTCGGTGTATTCAACACTTTGGTTCTTCCATACCTTTCAACTGATGCTGCTGCCTATTGGTGGGGGTTTGATATGAGTATGAAAGGCCCTGAAATCGGACTCCAAGTTCGTAAGTCACAAGACACGGTGCTTGATAAGCCGTATGCAGACTATAAGACGAAGACTGTTTATGTTTCAGCTACGTTCGCTATGGACTATGGACATAACGATGGTCGAAATGCAGCTGGTTCTCTTGGAATAAATGCCTAACTAAAACAAGGGAGAGGTAACCCTTTCCCCTTATAACGATAAAATTTATGCCTACCCCAAACGGATCAGGTAGCAAATTGTCACACGGGGTGCATGTGGGTACAGCTCTCGAGCTTGACAATTTGACGTCGGCTCCTGCAATTACAACAAATAAGGTCTACTTCTTAAACGGTGTTCTTACCGCAGATGGAGTGAACCTTGAAAATGGTGGCGGTGACGGTGGCGGATCGCTTGATTCTGCTTATAACAGTGGTGGTACAATCACCGTTGATGCAGGTGCAGTCACTCTTACCGGTACAAATCAAGATACTGCCGTTCTCGCTATCACCGGAGATGGAGATTCAGGTGGTGCCCTCATCACCCTCTCTCATACCACAGACACCCGTAACGATATTCTTGGTACAGGTTCAACGTGGTTTGTCACAGGGCAAGGTGCAGCAACCTTTACTGCAATCGACTTACAGGACAATGAGCTTATTACATTCGGTACGGGCAATGATGCCACGATCGGATGGAATGCTAGCGTTCTTAACATTGCAGGAGTTGTTGACTTCGACGATAACGTCACACTTGCATCAAACGCAACGATCACGCAGTCAGGTGTTGCAGGGTCCACGGTCTATACGATTACCGCAGGGGACGTCGTGTGGTCTGATAGTTCCCTCGCGCTTACGGACGCGGATAACGCTGAATCGGTAACGATTATCAACAACACCGCAACAACAATCGGTGCGTCAGCCTCCGCCGGTATTGTTCAGATTGAATCTACATCACTGACATCAGGTGCGGCACTTAATGTTCAGCTTACGGAAGGACAGCTTAACGGCGGGTTCTACTACAGCGCATGGGACGCAACCGGAGGCGCTCGCGTCTTCTCTGTGGGTGAAAATGGAGACATCACAGCTACAGGTACAGCAGGATCTGACGCTATTACATTGACAAATGGAGATGTAAATATGAGCGATGGTTCGATTACTGTCGTAGATGCGGACAACGCGGCCTCACTCAGTGTCACGAACGACACTGCGACAACAGCTTCGGTGTTCGTTCTTGCTGGATCAGGTACGTTTACCGGTTCTACAACAAGTTCGTTCTTGACTCTTACACCATCGGGTCTTACATCAGGTACTGCCCTCTACCTCCCCGTGGCTTCACTTGATTCAGGTAAGGGAATCCACTTGGTAGGAAACGCAGTGACGTCGGGTATCCTTACCCATATCTCGTCTTCTGCCGCTGGAACACAGCTCACAGGAGCTGGACGGTTATTCCTTGTGGAACATTCAGGAAATGCTTCCGGCTCAGGAGTAGTATCAGAAATCAAGTCCGCTGCCGCTGATGAAACAGTTGTTATGCGGATTACCGCGTCTGCCGCCTTGGCTCTCGGAACGGTCCTTGATCTTTCTGCTGCTGCACTTACGACAGGAACAGTTCTCGACATGAGCAATTTGGACGCGCTTACGACAGGTAAAGCGCTTCACATTGACGCAACCGGAACCACACAAACAAGTGGTATATTGGTACATATTGATAGTGCCTCAACAGGGCTTACGGGTGCAGGTCGCTTGCTTCGAGTGGATCATACGGGGGCTTCTGCCAGTTCAGCAGTTGTCGCAGAAATTGCTTCTGCTGCCGCTGACGAAACAGTCGTCTTGCGGGTAACTGCCTCGGCAGCGCTTGCCGCTGGTGTAGTGCTCGACCTTTCAGGAGATGCGGTAACAACAGGAACGGTTCTTGATCTCGGTGGACTTGACGCACTTACAACAGGAACGGCAATCAATGTCGTGTCTGATAGCGCGACAACAGATACGCGTACACTGGTGCAGGTGACAAATGATAATACTGCAGCAGTAGATACGGTTTGTATCTCCGTGCAACAGGATTCAACCGATCATTCTGTATTCATTGACCATAACGGGATCACGGGTTCTGCGATCTATATTGATGCGGAAACCACAACAGGTGTCGTCATGGACTTTGACCTCGCTGCCCTCACTGAAGGAAAGGGTATCGACATGAGTAATTTGGCTGCGATTACAACAGGTAAAGCGATTCACGTGGATGCAACAGGTGTCACTCACACGAGCGGTGTCCTGGTACATATTGATAGTGCCTCAACAGGGCTTACGGGTGCAGGTCGCTTGCTCCGAGTAGACCATACGGGGGCTTCTGCCAGTTCAGCAGTTGTCGCAGAAATTGCTTCTGCTGCCGCTGACGAAACAGTCGTCTTGCGGGTAACTGCTTCTGCTGCGCTTGCTGCTGGTGTAGTGCTTGACCTTTCTGCCACCGCCGTGACAACAGGAACAGTTCTTGATCTTAGTGGTCTTGATGCGCTTACAACAGGTTCTGGAATTGTGATCAGTTCTAATTCTTCTGAAACCGATACACGAAACCTCCTTAACATTGTCAATGACAATACGGCAGCTACCGGGACAATCCCATTACGTATTCAGCAGGACGCGCCTCAAAGTACAAACTACTGGGAGGTTGGAAACTTCGTCACAACAAGTGGAACCATTACGCTTTGGATGGGTAACGGAACTACAGCGAATGGAAACTTGTCAGGTACAGCAGGGGACGTCATCTTCAATGGTGCAAGTAATGGAATCCAATTCTGTACAGGTACAACAAACTGGACGACAGTCTAGTCTAAGAGTACGGGTAAGCTGGTATAATAGAATGGTCCACATCGGACGCGTTCTTTACCAGCGACAAGTATGGAGACGAATACCCACATTCGTCTCCTCCCTACGGGGGACAATTAAAAATTAAATTACCTGGCAGACGAATGGTCAGGTCGAATATATGGCAATTTTACGAGATAAAACAGGAACAGCACTTAGTTCCCGAAATCCGCTCTATGTTGATGTAACAGATCAATCGAGTCGGGTGACGGATGTATCAGCAGAATTAGTACAGTTTGTTGTTGCTGCAACAAATTCAAACGACGCAGGCGAAGCCGCAGGTGTTGTTGTGTATGGCCGCTTAACCAATAGCGGTGTTTTAAATTCAGCAAAAGTAGGTATTGGAAACTTTAACGATTCGTCTGCGACTCTTACGAGTACTGCATTGACAACGGAAGTCGAGTTTCCATTCGCTATTTGGAATAATGAAAAGGATACGCGTTCTCGCGCAACGAAAATCGCGGCAGTCGGGGCAACACTCGCGAACGGAGAGTTCTGCATCTACTACGCTTCAGGACTTATCATCGGAAAAAAGACTGATACCTCAACAACAGGTACAATCGACTACTCTTATCGAACCACCTCCTCCTCTGTGATTGAGGGCGGTGGGGACGCTTCAGCTGCCAATCAAGATGAACAGACCTCGCTTCTCACAACGATTGACGCTGATACTGACGCGATTAAAACAGCTGTCGAAGATATTCAGGGAAGCAACGGTGCGATCGCAACAACATCATCGAATGTACTCACAGCTCTCCAGGTCATGGATGACTGGGACAATGCAGCCTCGGACGGTGCGAGTGTTTCAGGAGACACCGCACACGACGCAATCGACGCAGGTGAGCCAGTAAAGATCGGAGGTAAGGCGGCTGATCCGACATCGTTGCCGAACGCAGTCGCAGCTGGTGATCGTGTAGACGCTAGCTTTTCCACAAAGGGTGAATTTCTTACTTACCTCACAGGACTAATTGCAGGCGAAGACCTCACGAACGATGTTTTGAAGGTAGAACATCAGTATTCCTATTCCGCCGTCGCAGTCGCCGATACCCAAGTGAAAGCAACAGCAGGGTTCCTTCACGCTGTAACCATCTCTTGTAATGACGCCGCGCCAACGGCAGGCTCTCTAATTATCTACGACAACACCGCAGAATCAGGAGCGGTCGTGTTCAATCATACATTCACCACTACGCCATTTGTACCGTTCACGGTCATCTTCGACATTGAAATGGCAACAGGAATTTACGTGGGTATGACGACGACCGGAGATGTGAACTTCTCTTGCTCATTCCGCTAATAATAAAATGAATATATGGTTACATACAAATCCATTGACAAAGAAGCACGCACGGCAACATTTGATGTGGACGGTGAAAGCGTCACACGAAAAATTCCGCAGAAATTCGTGGGAACGATTGACGATTATTTAACCGCCCTCGCAAAAGGACTCCAAATTGAAGCAAATAAAAAGGCGAAAACGGCACAGGTCATCGACACACCTCAATTAAGAATAAACGACGTTGTTGTGCCTAATAGAGAATAATTATGCCAATAATCCGAGATAATCTTAACGTCGACTCAGGCTGGGAAAAAACCGGAGCTTGGGTTGACAGCACAAAGAATGTCTCGGATGGTGCAATCACCATTACAGCGGTTACCGACTTCACAACAAGTGGCTGGACGAAGACCGGCTTAGACGGACTCAATGTCGTCATGATGGCTGAGTTCTCTCCCGGAGCGAATGACTACAACCAGATCATTGTACGGGCAACAGATGCCGATACCTTCTTACGGGGGTATGTGGAAAGCAATAAATTCTACTTAGCTAAAGTGGAGAGTGGAACACTGACGACATTACAGTCGGGATTCATAGTTCCGTACGACTCTTCGGAGACGTATATTATGGAGCTTGTCGTATTCGGAGATATGTTCATGGGGACACTCTATGATTCGTTAGGCGAGGTACTGATCCAGCTCATAGAAAGATCAGCAACAATATCAGGATTCACAGGAACGAGGACAGGTATCGGAGCGAATACATCTACGTCATATACCCGTGTCGAGGGGCGTGTTCTGACTGAGTATTACAATGTCGCATGTTTCGGTGATTCTAATACGCATGGATTCCCTCTTGATAATCTAAAAGCAGAAGCATGGGCTAGAAGAATCCAAAGCAAGCGAATTGTTTCAGATCTGAAGACTATTAAGTCAGGAGTCTCGGGCGACAAAGTACAGGATCTAATTGACAGACAGGCGGCTGATATTGACCCATACCTAGTGACAGGGGCGCATAATATATGTGTCGTACTCATAGGCACGAACAATAGAAACGACGACCCAAGCGACGTCTGGGCTGAAATGCAAACATTGATCGCTCAACTGATCACAGCTGGCTGGAAGGTGTACTTCTGCACATATCCGCATTGTTACACCGAACGAATCACCTTCATCGACGACCTTAGAGCTTTAGTCCTTGCGGGTGCGGAAGCAGAGGGGGCAACGATTATTGATATCTTCACAGGATTCGGATGTAGTATCGGAACTATCGAAGCGACTGACGGGCTTAGAGTGGTCGATAATGAAGTCCACTATACGATCGCAGGACATAGACTGATAGCGAGAGAAGTCCTTAAAATCGTGAGGAATAATGAACGAACCTCAATCAGTTAATATGGCAAGAACAAATATATCTATGGCAAGAACCGCAATATCACAGCGAAGAAAATCTGTATTACATTATCCATACAGTCTCGAATCGTCGTCTATAACTTCACCTCTGAACTTAGGAAGTACATTCGATCCATCATCAGGAGATTGGACTCTACGCGTGCCATTCAAGCTATCTGTTCTCCCCTCCGTTCAAGGCTCAAGTTTTGTTTTTTATTCGCAGGTAGATGGAAATGGAACAGGTAGTATCTGGATGAATGTGCTTTCTACTAATGATAATTTCCGCACGAATTTTGACGGCTCACCGTTTGATTGGGATTATATATTCGACCTTAAATGGCATGAATATGTACTCAGGTGGAATTCTGTAACTGAGGATTTAACGTTGTCCGTGGACGGTGCAACGGAGCAAGTCCAACCTAACGTGACTATGAGATCAGCAGACGGCGTGCATAAAATCTTCACAAACAAGGCTGGTGGGTCGGGAGCCATAGGGAAGATTGGTCCACCGCTCCTCATTACCAGACACATAACTGATGAAGAGGTGGCAGACATGTATTATGATGGAGTTATTCCGAGCGACAATCAAAACTATTTCCTACCCCTAACAGAGGGTTCAAGTGATCCGCAAGATATTTCTGGCAATAGCAATGATGCTACACTTGGATCGAATACATGGAACGCCACAGACACACCAGGTAAAGCACGCACGGCCATCACCCAAAACAGGACATCCGTTTCATAGTTCTCTCCACAGGGGTACACTGAGCAACATATTACGATCTTGCAATATGCAGGTGGTTCAGAACCCTTCTGGAGGGAGTTATGAAAAAGCACTACGTTCATCAATGCGTCATATGTCCGCACAGCTCGGACAGACCGTTTAAGAAGTGTCGTGTATGCGGTACGGAGCAACCAAAGCCCGGAGCAAACCCTTGGCTCGTCGCTATTGGAGCGATTGTCGGCCTCATAGCGGTCGTTCTCGTTCTCATCGGCGTTATCTAGGCATTCGAGGGTGACACCTTGAAAACCCTGAGTTTACGGGGTCTCAGCTCAAAACCTCGTCCAATTTAAAGCAAATATATGTCAGAAGGAGCAAATCAAAAATCTTATGAGCAAGGTAAATTCGAGGGTCAAGTCCTCCAACGTCTTGACGACCTAAACACGAAACTTGCGGATTATCACGAGAAACATACAGGCTTCGAGGTGAGTGCAATCAAGCTGGAGAGTCGTGTTCGTAAACTTGAGAACTTCCGCTCGTGGATTCTCGGAGCTGTCGCTTCATCTGGCGGATTAGGAGGTGCTTTAGGTGCATACCTAAGTCAATTTTTCAAATAATAATTTTTATATGAAGCTCATATCTCAACGTGACCCAGTCCATGCTAAGGACAAACTCGGGGCGAGTACGCTAACAGTGGCTCGCTGGGGGTGCACCACTGCGACATTATCCATGCTCTCCGATTATTTCGATTGTTATAAGTCAGTCACAGAGATCGCCCACAACGTCCATAATTACACATGGGATGGGCTGATTATCTGGAAGAACCTATCGTTTGAAAACATGAAGTTTGAGAAACGGGAATATAGGTATAATCGAGAGAATATCCTCGACGCTCTCTCAGACCCTGATCGTGCGGTTATTCTACAAGTGGCAGATGGCGCACATTGGGTGGTCGCCTACTCGACGAAGATGTTCAGCCTAGACATTGCCGTAGCAGATCCTCTCGAACTTCCTTGCAAGATCGTTCCTGTGTTCAAAAAGTGGAAGAACATCACAGGGGCGGCCTACTTCCGCCGAGCGGACACGGAGAAGCTGGAACGTAAGGTACTAAATGTCGATCCTGTGATCACGAAGACCCTGATCAAAGCAGAAGATAAACCTGAGATATTCTTTTACAACGGAAAGAAGAAATTCCTCTATCCTAACTGGTATACGTTTATCGAGCTAGGCGGTAGAATGGACAGTGTACAAGTCTTACCGTCGTTCATTGTGGACGAAATCCCGTCGGGCAGGAATATCACAAATGTTAAACCTTAACCTAAATAATATGGAAAAGCTAAAATCAGTGCTGTCTAAATTAGATGGATACAAGACTTACATCGTTGTTCTCATCGGTCTACTTGTTCTAATATCGAACACCCTCGGTTGGATCAGTGATCCTGAAACGCAATCACTTCTTGTGGCTGTCGGTCTCGCAGGACTTGCAGGGCTTCGTGACGGTATTGCTAAGAAGAAATAGGCTGTTTTAACCGCCTTTTACGTAATCGACCTACGTAGAGGGCGGCTATAAGCGATTTATATGATTTTACGAGCACAAAATACAGAGTTGTTTGTTCGCGGTAAACCGTTGACATATTTATCGTCACCATCAGTACCAGGAGCGGCCACGTTTACGGTTGAAAGTCCTGCAACATTTGCTACCGATAATTATATTCAAGTTGGTAATGTCGGTGCTGAACGTACAGAGGTTGTTCAGGTACATACATCAATATCTCCTTCAGGTTCTACAATTACACTTACGTCAGCAGGGGCTCTCTATGCACACGATGAAGGAACGCCTCTTTATAAAGTAGATTTTAATCGAGTCGAGTTTTCTCGAGCCACAACCGTGACAGGATCAAAATCTGTGTTGGCAACATCTGATCTCACAATGGATGACATGGATACGATATATGACGATACAGCAAATTCGACAGGATTTGGATTTTGGCGATTCAATAATGAAACAACAGCAACGTTCAGCGATTATTCAGATGCTATTCCTTATGCTGGATATGATATTGATACGGCGAACGAGATCTTTGAACGTGCATTATCGAATGCAGGTACAGAGGTAAACCCACTATTAACATTAACTGAACTGTTTAATTTCTTAAATGATTTCATAACTCTTGCCAATTCACGGAATAAACGCTGGAGTGGGGCAAAGGTACTGGAATACGAGATGGCAACACTTGCTACCGGAGATTGGGAAATGGCTCTGCCGTCAGATATATCTGAAAGATTTGATCCGTCGGCTATCATCAGTTTACGTATCTCAGGATTTCAAGAAGTCTATTACCGGCGTCAACGTGATTTTAATAAAGTCATGATTGATACAGTGTACACGAAAGCGAATGGTGTCATCCTTGACTCTGATACAGAGATTGATCTTGATAACGCTGCCTCATTCTCCGACTCGGGTACAATTCAAATAAATGGTGACTCGATCAGTTATACAGGGAAATCAAGCAATCAGCTCACCGGTGTGACAGGTATTGCAACGGGTGGCCATGCAGATGATTCTTATGTTTTCCAGCGACCTGTAACAGGCGTTCCTGCGTTCTATACATTTTCATCTGACGGGAATATCCGTACTTGGCCAATTGCCTCAAGCGAGGTTAATAATAGGGTTCTTTATATCTCGTACTATCGGCGTCTTCCAAAAGTTGATTCACTTGGAGATAAAATCCTTGTCAATGATATTTCGTCAGTGGTTGATTACGTAAGTTATCGAATTAAGAAGCATGAGGGTGGTGGAACGATCTCACCAGATGATATCGACTTTATGGCTTTCATAAAGAACTTTAAGAATACTATTAACCGAGATACGCCTGGGCAACCGGGTACAATAAAACGTGGATAGTTATGGCACAACCTATTGA
>Ga0214472_10003321_pt1 | contig 17050 bp, 15 predicted proteins | sample RVTome_6_FD_207662 | JGI IMG/M metagenome (GOLD analysis project Ga0214472, IMG submission 207662) | Soil microbial communities from uranium-contaminated site in the Upper Colorado River Basin, Wyoming, United States - RVT140D175 | ecosystem: Environmental > Terrestrial > Soil > Contaminated >... | reverse complement strand
CTACGTCGACGAGATCGGCGTCGAAGCCTTCGACGCCGACGGCAACAGGCAACAGGCAACGGGCAACAGCGTAGGGTGGGCCGCGCCCACCGACTCCGATCCTTCGTCCCTTCGTCCCTCCGTCCCTTCGTCCCTTCCCACCGTCATCGCCACCCGCCGCCTCGACAACGGCCCGCCGGACGTGGTCGAAATCGTCCTCGACCAACCCATCCAACTCGACGCTCGCACCGTCTTCACCTTCAACGACGGCGCCATCCGCCAGACCGTCGCATACACCTACATATTAGGCGACGTCAACGCCGACGGCCGCTTCGACCTCCGTGACATAGGAGAGTTCCAGAGCTGCTTCTTCGATGAGTTCGCCGCGGGCCGCTGCTGGGCCTTCGATTTCGACGCCACCGGCTACATCTCCCTCGAAGACTACGCCAAGCTCCGCCCGCTGCTCACCGGCCCGGAATGAAGTGTCGGGGCGGCACGGTCTCGCAAGGCGACGCCGCGGCCCCGGGGCCATGGCCTGCCCCTTCGGGTATGACCATGCCACGCGGACTTGCCACAACCCTAAGGCCTATGGTTCGAGGATCAACTCGATGGGCTGCGCGTCCAGGGCCGACAGCGGGACGGCCCGGATGCCGAAGTTGGTAACGGCATACACGGTGGTCTCCTCGCCCGAGGCGTCTTCGATGAAGAGGCCGCGGTTGAAGGCGCCTCCATACAGACCGAGTGACTCAAACCGCGTGCTGATCCGCCCTAGTTCCTCCAGCCCGCCGTCGACCGTTGCGCTGTACACATACACCCCGTCGAATCCGGGCGGCACGTAGGGCTCGACCTCTGCCACGTCGACGCCGTCCATCCCGCCATCCGGAGCAGGCGCAGCGATGTCCGACGGCGGCGACGCGCCCGTCGAGCCTCCGCCCGACGATGTGCCGCTGTCATCGAAGTCCACGTCGAGAACAGGGTCTTCGAAGAAGAACGGGCCGCCATAGATGTTGACCGGAATCGCAACGAGCCCCGCACGCGCGAAGTGGGTGAATGCCTTCGGGTTCCAGATCGCCTCGGACGACGCACCGGTGTCGGCCCCGATGATCACGTTGTCCAGCACCTTGGGGCTGGCGAAGTCGGTGATGTCGTATATCGAGAGCTGCACGCCCCACGGCCCGAAGGTCGGCGGCGGCGGAATGTACTGCCCGACCGTCAGCAGGTGGTTGTCATCGATCGGGACGATGTACGTCGAAAAACCGGGCACCTCGAGCTCGCCGATCACGCGCGGGTTGGAGGGGTCGGAAAGGTCGAGCGTAAACAGCGGGTCGATCTCGCGGAACGTGACCACGAAGCCCCGCTCGCCGACGAACCGGCAGGCGCGGATCGTCTCGCCGGGAGCGATGTTCTCCACCGAGCCGATCACGTCGAGGCCGTCCGCGGCGGCTTCGAGCACGTAGACGTTGTTGCTCGATTCGGCAACCACGCCCAGCACGCCGAACGTGCGGTCCAACGTCGTCGCCACGCGTAGATAGCCTTCGTTTTCCCCCATCGAGTACTGGTTGAGCAGACGCCCGGGCACGCTGCCCGTGGCGACCGGCTGCGCTCCGCGGCCCTGGTAGGCGAACTTGTAGATGTCCGTCGTCCCCCGCGTCGCCCCCGTGAAATCGTACTTAGTGTCGGTGAGGTAGAGCGCCTGGCGCGAGGAGTAGATCATACCCGGCTCCGCCACCACGCCGACGGCGGTGAACGCCGCGTGGTTGTCCACGTCCAGGCTGACCAGGTAGACCATCCCGAACCCGTCCGGGTCCTCCGGGTGGTACAATTCGCGCCAGGTCACCACGTCGCCGCTCGCGTCACTGCCGTCACCGGCCGCGCGAGCGAATCGCGGCATCAACTGGCCGGTGTCGACGGCCCCTACGTCGAGCTGTGACGTGCCCAGTAGCGGCATGACGTCAATGTAGTAGTCCTGGTAGTTCGCCAGGACCAGATGCAGCACTCCATCGACCATCCGCGTCGCGCCGTTCGAGCCGTCGAACCGTGTCGTCGAGAGGATCTGCGGCGACTCGCGGCTGCTCACGTCGATGACCGTGACCACGGTCTGCGGGCGCTGATAGAGTATCTCCGGCGGAACCCCCGGATCGGACAGCCGATCGTCGTCCCCGGCTTCGCCTTCTACCACGCCGTCCTCGGCCACGATCACGTCCGTAGCCCCGCCCCCGCTCACCGCGATCGGCTCGATCCCGATCACCGTGGGGTACCCGAAGTACCCGCCCATCGAGGTCAGTGCCACGATCTTGTCATCGTGAAGATAGATCTCCTGGCCGTAACCCTCGAGCGCCGTGTCGCTCACCACACTCATATCGCCCGCCGGGAACACCTTCACGATCCGCAGCATGCTGCCGCTGCTACCGGTCGTGATCATGTAGAGATACGTACCGTCGGTCTTGACCACGTCGGACTCGTCGACGCCCACTTCCTGGATCGTCGTGCCGGAGAAGTTCCCACCGGCGCCATCGGCGTCCTCACCGCCGGTTCCCCCGGAGAGATCGGTCCCGGGGGTAGGCGGGGCCTCGCTGCCGGAATCCGCCGGCGCGCCGTCCAGGCTGCCGTCAGCGCCAGCGAACACCCGATCGAAGCTCGGGACCTGGGAGTTCCGCTGTTGCACCTGTGCCTGGAGGTACTCCGTCAACTCCTGCTGCGACTCGAACGGGACCAGCTTGGACGAACCCGTCTCCCGCCGCCCGCCCAAATCAAAGCTGAAGAACACGCCGCAGCCGCCCGCGGCCAGGATCAACGACGCCAGGGAAATCCGATGCGCTTTCATGGCGAATAAGCTCCGAGAATCATCCGTCGATCGTCGCACAATCGCCGACGCCTCCATTGTGCCGCGCCAGGCAATAGTATTCTATTTCAGATATCGAAAGTCCAAGTGGCGGGTCAAGCCGCCACGCAGAAGCCCCCCGGATTCCGCGCCGCCACGGAATCTTATCGACCCCGGCTGAACTGCCGTTCAGCGGGACTGGAGGGGGCCACATGCGCCAACGAACGGCTGCTCGGGTTCGCCCGTGCCCGCGCCCGTCTGGACCACCGCGCCGGCAGTGTCGCCGTTTCCCGGTTGGCCCCGATCACGAGGAGGAAGCGGTCCTTTCCAACCCGCAGGATAAGGCGGAACCGCACCACTGGTGCCTCGGCACGCTCGTTTCTTCGGGTCGCGTGCTCTGAACGGAGCCGCGCCCGTGAGGAAGCGGTTCTTCCCAACCCGCAGGAAAAGGCGAAACCGCACCACTGGTGCCTCGGCACGCTCGTTTCTTCGCGTCCCGTGCTCTAAACAGAGCCGCGCCCGTGAGGAAGCGGTCCTTGCAACCCGGACGTTCGAGCGCATCGGGCCAATAGCCGGCCCTGCGCGAGCCCGCGCGGGCCCGTGACTCAGGTCCCCGACCCACGCGCGCCCCCCCGACCTCGCAACTCGTCATTCGGAAGGCGCAACGTGAACAGCCGTTCTCTCGCCGGGCACGAGCCGGCTTGGTCGCCATGCTTTTTCTTGTTGACAACGGCCGCCGGTTTCCTACGCTCCGCAAGCAGCGGACCGGCGCGCGTCTGTGATATCCCAGTGCTAAGGTTGCTAAACCGATTGCTCGGGTCGCCCCTCGGGTTGGCCGAGGATTGACGCAAGACCGGTCTCGCTCGCGGAGCACCTTGGACGTGGCGACGGATCGCGACAAGGCGATGGCCGAGCTTGATGAGCTGCGCCGCCGCGTGCAGTCGATCGAGGCGGAGTTGGCCGGTGACCGGCGGGACGCCGCGGCCTGGGTCCCGCGGACCTACTACACGACGTATCACCTCCTCGCCGGAATGATCCTCGGCCTCCTCGGGGCCGCCACCAGCCTGCTCTTCAACATCGTCGGGGCGGCCATGCTGAACATGCACCCGCTCCAGCTCATCCGCGTGTACCTGACCTTCCCGCTTGGCGAGCCGGCCCTGCAACTCGACAGCGGCTTCGCCCTCGCCGCCGGGTGCTGCCTTTACCTCGGCACGGGCATGATCGGCGGGATTCCGTTCCACATCGTGCTGACCCGCTACTTCTCGGGCGCTTCCTGGGGCGTCCGGTTCGCCGTGGCCGGAGTCATGGGCGTCGGCGTGTGGATCATCAACTATTACGGCGTGTTGAGCTGGCTCCAGCCGCTGCTGATCGGCGGACGCTGGATCGTGGATCAGGTGCCGATCATCGTCGCCGTCCTGACGCACCTCGTGTTCGGCTGGACGGTCATGCTCTTCGGGCAGTGGGGCCGGTTTGTGCCGCCGGAAGGCGTGGCCGCGGCGGAGGGTCGATCTTGATTCGGTATCGCTTCGCCGCAGCCGCCGGGAGCAGCCTGCTGCTGCTCTGCGTGTGCGCCTCCGAGACCGACGTCGACACGTCGCGCCCCGCAAGCCTCCAAACCGATCGGGCAACACTTCCCCCGCTGATCGAGGAAGGACGGGTAGCCTACGGCACCTACTGCGTCGGCTGCCACGGCGAAGCCGGCGACGGCCGCGGCGAGGCGGCCCGGTTCTTGCACCCCAAACCGCGCGACTTTCAGAAAGCCAACTTCAAGTTCAGCTCCACCCGGTCCGGGAGGCTGCCCACCGATGACGACCTGAGGCGCACGATTGTAGAGGGCCTTCGCGGCAGCGCCATGCCCGGGTGGAGCCTCCTGCCCGACCGGACCGTCACCGCCCTCATCGCGTACATCAAAACCTTCTCCCAAAAATGGATCGACGCCGAAGTGGCGGCGGCCATCCCCTTCGTCGAGGACCCCTACCGCGCACGGACCGACAAATCCGCCGCCATCGAGCGCGGCCGGGCCATGTACCACGGCTATGCGACCTGCTGGACCTGTCACCCGACCTATGAATCCACCGACCGAATCAACGACTACCTCCAGGCGATGGACAACCCCACGCGCGACGCCTGGCGGAGCAACCTCTTTCAGGCCGAGGCCAAACCAAACGCCGAGGGCGAAATCATCTTCCCACCCGACTTCAAACGCGATTTCGTCCGCGCCGGAACCGACCTCGAGGATCTCTATCGATCGATCGCCGCCGGCATCACCGGTACCGCCATGCCCACCTGGGTGGATTCGATCGCCTACACCAAACCCGACGGTGCCGTCCTCACCCAGCGGTCCGACCTCTGGGCGCTGGCCTACTACGTGCAGGATCTGATCAAGCAACGCCCCCCCAAGCTCGCCCCGGGGGCGTTCGCGGTGCGCGATCGACCCGAACCGATCGGGTTTCCAAGTGCCACCCCGGCGCAACAGCCGGTGACCACCGAGGAGTTCTTCGAGGAATAGCCGATGGCCCAGACCGCAACCGCAGCGCCCTCCGCACATGACGCCGACTTCCCCCACGCGGATAGCCTCGTCAACGAGCGCATCGTGCTGGCATACTTCATCGCGGCGCTGGCCTACATGCTCGTCGCTATGCTCGCGGGTCTGCTCTTCTCGCTCCAGTTCCTGCAAACCTATCTGTTCCCCGGTATCGAGCTCATGTCGCCGGGGCGTTGGCGGATGATCCACACCAACGGCGTGGCCTACGGCTTCATCGCCAACGCATTCCTCGGCGGGCTGCACTGGGCCGTGCCCCGCCTCACGTTGCGCCCCGTGCTCAGCGAGAAACTCTCCTGGCTGATCTTCGTCGCCTGGCAGGCCGTGCTGGTGGCCACCGTCCTTGGGTTGATTGCCGGGTTCGCCCAGGCCGTCGAATGGGGCGAGACGCCGACCTTCGTCGATCCCTTCGCACAGGTGGGCCTGATCCTCGTAGCGGTCAACTTCCTCTACCCGATCGTGAAGACCTCGGGCCCGATGTACGTGTCCCTCTGGTACTTCATCGCCGCGTTCGTCTGGACCGTGCTGGTCTACGCCATGGGCAGCTTCATTCCGCAGTACTTCGTCGGCGGGGCCGCCTCCGGCGCCATCATCGGCCTGTTCATTCACGATCTTGTCGGGCTCTTCGTGACCCCGATCGGGTGGGGCATGATGTACTACTTCGTGCCGATCATTCTCAAGAAACCGATCTGGAGCCACGGGCTGTCACTCGTCGGGTTCTGGGGTCTGGCCTTCTTCTATCCCCTGACCGGCATCCACCACTTCCTCTACAGCCCGATCCCGATGTTCCTCCAGTATGGCGCCGTTATCGCGACCATCGCGGTCGAGATCGTGGTCGCCACGGTCATCGTCAACTTCTTCGGAACCATCCGCCACCGCGGCGATGCCCTCCGCACCAACCTGCCGATGCGGTGGTTCTACGTCGGCATGGTCTTCTACTTCACGACCTGCCTTCAATGCGCGTTTCAGGTCACGCTGACGTTCCAGAAGATCATCCACTTCACCGACTGGGTTGTGGGCCATTCGCACTTGGTGATGTTCGGCGTTTTCGGCTTTTGGATTCTGGGTTACATGACCCATCTGCTGCCGCGACTGCTCGGTGCGTCAGGCTGGTACGACCCCAACCTGAACGCGTGGCACTTCTGGCTGACCGGCATCGGCATGCTCGTCATGTTCCTGGACCTCGTGGCCGCCGGCCTCATGCAGGGTTTCATGTGGCGCGACCTGGTGCAGTGGGAATCGACGGTGGTGGCCTCGCGGCCGTTCTGGCTCCTGCGGACGGTCACCGGCCTGGGGATCATTGCCGGACAGTGCGCGTTCATCTGGAACATCCTGATGACCGCGGTGTACAAGGGGCCTTTACCGGTCGAGTCGCCGCCGCCGCGGACCGAGCCCATCGGCGGCCGGATCGCAACGGCCTGAGGACGATCGAGGAAGCGCGCGGATGTTCGAATCGAAAGCAGGCGTTTTTCTAATAGCCGGACTGCTCTTTTTCGCCATCGCGTTTCTGGCGATGGGGCTCGTGCCGTGGACCATCTACATGGACGAAAAGGAGCTGACCGTCCACGAGCTGGCCGCCGACGGCATCCTCCACGAGTTTGTCGATCTGGCCGAGCGCTTCCCGGATCGCTTCCGGCAATACTTTCCCGACGGACCGACCACCGAGGCCCTGGCCCAGGCCCTGACTCTGGGGCGCCAAGTCTACGTCGCGGAGGCCTGCTGGCACTGCCACAGCCAGCAGGTCCGGCCGGTGTCGAACGAAGAAGATCGGTGGGGGCCCGTATCGCACGCCCGCGAATACCAGAACGTGCTTCAGCGGCCGGTGCTGTTCGGTACGCGTCGAGTCGGACCCGACCTCGCCCGAGAAGCCGCCCGCCGCAGCAACGGCTGGCACATGGCCCACTTCTACAAACCGACCGCCGTGGTGCCGACCTCCGTCATGCCGGAGTATCCCTGGTTCTTCGACGAGGAGGGATACCCGAACGAGCGCGGCTTCGCTATCATCACCTACGTGCAGTGGCTGGGAAGCTGGCTCGATAAGTACCCTTACTATTACGACGAGGGGCCCGGAGAACCGCATAACGCCGACAACGAGATCGCCGCCGCCCCTGCGCCGCCGCGCAACGGAGACAGCGATGGCTGATCCCCACGCAACCACCAAACCAACGGCCGCGGACGGTCGCCGCCGGACGCGGCTGCTGATTCTCATGGCGGTGATCGTCATGGTCCCGGCCGGATTCGGCTTCATCACCAAGTTCGTAGAGTTCGTTCGGACCCTTCGCGGTGATGAGGCCGGCGGATTCACCATCCTGCCGATCGTGACCTACCTGGCGGTCGCGGCAGGCTTCCTTTGCCTGCTGGTCTGGGCCGCGATGGGCGGGATGTTCCACGACATCGAACGCCCCAAGTATACGATGCTCGAAAACGAGGCCAAGCTGGATCAGCCCACACGATGACCGGTGACGACATGTCGGATGCACCCAACCAGACCCCACAGCAGGACGCCCGCTTCCACACTTACGCGACGCACCGGATTCCCTGGTACGTGCGCCTGATGTGGCTCATGTTCTGGATCGGGCTGATCTGGTACGTGATCGCCTTCGCCATTCCCGCCGCGAAGGAGTACTTCTGACCCGCGGGCCGATTCACAATTGGAAACCCCGGGGGGGTGTCGTGACGACTGAACGCGTTTGTGCCTACTGCCGCTTGCCGATGCCCGGCAGCGACTCGGCTTCCGCCGCCGACAGCGCCGAACCCCTCTACTGCTGCTACGGATGTCGCCTGGCGGCGCAAATCGCGGGCAGTCATGGCATCCAGGGACAGGCCGCTTGGATGCTCGCCCGCCTCGGCGCTGCCGTCGCCCTCACCATGGCCGTTATGGTCTTCAGCCTGCCGCTCTACAGCGGCGATGTCTACGCCGCCGAGGTCACCGAGCGCTCTGACCTCGCGGTCCACCTTCCCGCCCTGCTCCGGGCCACCTCCTTGCTGCTCGCTTCCACCGTCTTCGTGCTCCTCGGCGGGCCCATCCTGCTCGCAGCCGCGCGCGCCGCACGACGCGGCGTCCTCGCCGTCGACGCACTCATCGTCATCGGCGTCGGCGCAACCCTCGTCTATTCCTTCCTCGCCGTTTGGCGCGGCACGGGCCATACCTACTTCGAGACCGCCTGCATGATCCTCGTCCTGGTCACGCTGGGCCGTTACCTGGAGGCCAGCGGCAGGAGCAGGGCCGCCGACACGATCCGGGCGCTCGAAAAGCTCCTCCCCGATGAGGTCGACGTCTGGCGCAACGAACGGTGGGTCCCCATCCGCCGCGATTGCGTCCATGTAGATGACGTGGTGCACGTCGCCGCGGGCGGTACCTGCCCCGTCGACGGCCGCATCGTCTCGGGCCGGGCCCAGGTCGATCAGCGTATCGTCACCGGCGAATCGCATCCAGTTCAGCGACAGCCCGGCGATGACGTGTTCGCGGGGACGATTCCCGTCGACGGGTCGTTGCACGTCATGGTCACCCGCATCGGCGCCGCATCCATGCTGGGCCGGCTGAAATCCGTTTTGGACGAGGCCCGCCGCGCCAAGGGCCGGCTCGAACGCCTCGCCGACCGGCTCGCCGGGGCGTTCGTGCCGCTCGTCGTCGTGCTGTCGCTGCTGACCGTTGGATACGGAATGTCACACGGTGACACTGAGCGCGCCATCCTCAACGGTCTGGCCGTCCTTCTCATCTCCTGCCCATGCGCCCTCGGAATCGCCACACCGCTGGCCGTTTGGATGGCCCACGGCGCCGCCGCCAAGCGCGGCGCCGTCTTCGTGCACGGCGCGGCCGTCGAAACCCTGGCGCGAATCCGCACCGTGGCCTTCGACAAGACCGGCACGCTCACCGAACCGGAACCCGACGTCGTGGCCTTCTCGATGAACGACGCCGACACCGAGTCCGAACCCGATCTTGTGGCCGCCGCGGCCGGGCTGGCGAAGGCGTCCATGCACGTACTGTGCCAAGGCATCGGGCGCTACGCGCAGACGCGCTGCATCACCCCTGCCGCCTTCATCGAGACGAAAACCGTGGCGGGACGCGGCGTCGTCGGACAGCTCAACGGCTGCACCTACCGCCTCGGAAGCCGCACCTTCCTTACGGATGGCCTCGCCGGCGGCGTCGGCGGAGCAGGTGCCTGGCTCGACGACCGCGCCCCTGCCGACGCCGCGGTCACCATCCTCGCTCGCGACTCGCATGTCGCCGGTCTCTTCACCTTCCGCGATCACCTCCGAGGCGACGCAACAGCGGCCATCGCTGAGATCCGCCGCCTCGCCTGCAACGTGCGCGTCCTCACCGGAGACCACACCGCGCGAGGACGCGAGATCGCCGAGCAGCTCGGCGTCGACGTCCGCGCCGGCCTCAGCCCGCAAGACAAGATCCGTTCTCTCCGCGAGTTCCGCGACTCCGCCGGACCCGTCGCCATGATCGGCGACGGCCTCAACGACGCCCCCGCCCTCGCCGCTGCCGACGTGGGCATCGCCATGGGCTGCGGCGCCGACCTCACCCGCGAGTCTGCCGACGTCTGTCTTTTGGGCAACGACCTGAAAGTGGTGCCCTGGTTGATCCGACTCTCACGCCGGGCCATGACGATCGTGAGGCAGAACCTGTTCTGGGCATTTGCCTACAATCTCGTCGGCATCCCCCTGGCCATAACCGGACGGCTCAGCCCCATCTTCGCCGCACTGGCCATGGTCGCCAGCAGCCTGCTGGTGCTCGGAAACTCCCTCCGGTTGCGAGGGTTCGACGGAGTGACGCGCGCATGACCGAGTACGTCGCGATGTTCGCCGGCGGCCTGCTCGGGTCGGCCCACTGCGTCGGCATGTGCGGCCCGTTCGCCGCCATCGTCGGCGCCCAGCGCCGCTCCGTCCGCGCCGCAGTCTCTCGACAACTCTGCTACAACCTGGGCCGCGTCTTTACCTACGTCTTCCTCGGTGCCACGGGCGGGCACGCGGCCGGCTATCTCGCACGCGTCGCCCCGAACCTGTGGTTCGCCCAACACGCCCTCGGCGTCGCGGCTGGCGTGCTCATGATCGCCATCGGACTGACCACGCTCGGGTTTCTGCGTTTCCGCTGGATTTGGTTCGGACGCCTGCTTGCGACGGCCGCCCCGGTCTTCCGCCACTTCGTCCACCGACCGGCCGGCCCCGGCATCTTCCTGGGCGGGGTCGCCAACGGCTTTCTCCCCTGCGGGCTTGTGTACGCCTTTCTCGCCCTCGCCGTCACCTCGGGAAGTGCGTTGAGCGGTTCACTCATGATGGCCTGCTTCGGCCTCGGGACAATCCCGGCCATGACCGCCATCGGCTGCGGCAGCAACATGCTGAGCCCTCGCGCCCGCCTTCGCGTTTACCGTTTCTCCGCCGCACTGGTCATCCTGGCCGGGGCCATCACCATCCATCGGGCCTGGCGGCCCCCCGCAGACGGCTGTTGCGACCACGCGACGCCCCGGCTCGCGGCCGACATTACGGCCCCGGCGGAGGAGGTGCACGAACCGTGAACTCGGCCACAACCAGAAGCGTTCCCAACAGGGTCAGAATCGTGATCAACAACGCCACCCCGTAGACCGTACGGACGGCGGGCGCGACCGTTACCTTCCGCCGTAGCAACCACGACACGCGGCTGACCACGAAGTTGCAAACCCAGTTCCATTGCAGCATCAGGTGCACGACCGTGGTGAGCACGAACACGCACAGACTCACGAATCGAATGTCCGACCAGCGCGTGTAGCCCCAGCCCCAAAGCGCCCACCCGGCCGCCTCGGTCGGCGGTGGAAACACGAACTGAAGCACTGCCGATGCCGCCAGAAGCGTCAGCAACCCCAGGAGCAGAGACACGTCTACGATGAAATGCCAGGCCGCCCGGCTCAACCTGCCGCCCGAACGCGCGCCGAGCGCCGGTCTCGCCTCCGGCAGCTCGACCTCCTCGACAACGCCAGATGTCGGTCCGCGCCGCTCGTCCACGCCCATTCCGGCAAATCACCTCGCGACCGGCAGCTCCACGAGAATCATCGTTCCACGGCCCGGCTCGCTTTCCACGTCAATGGTCCCGCCGTGCGACGTGACGATCCCATGAGCGATGCTCAGCCCCAGGCCCGTCCCGCCCTCCCGCTCACGCGTCGTGAAGAACGGGTCGAAAAGGTGGCTCTTCTGTTCCTCGGTCATGCCCCGCCCGTCGTCCTGGACGGCCACCCGCACCCGCCCGGTGGCGCTCCGGGTCGACACCACGACCCGAACCCCCTCCCCGGATTCGACGGCGTTCTGGATCAGGTTGACCAACACCTGCTCGATCTGCCCGGGGTTCAGCTTCACCTTCGGGAGGGGGGCGCGCAGCTCAGTCCTGACCGCGGCGCCCCGCTGTTCAATGTACTTGCCGGTAAGCTCGATCGCCCGCTCCACGATCTCGTTCAGATCGCTCGGCCACCTCTCCGTGCTCCGCTGACGGGAAAACTGCAACACGCTCTTGATGATCCGCTCGCAACGCGACGCCTGGTCGATGATCAGCCGCAGGCAGTCGTCTACCCGCCCCCGCCGATCCAAACGGTCGTGGGACGAAAGCGCGTCCTGTGCCGCCAGGAGAATCGCCGTCACCGGGTTGTTGATCTCATGCGCAATCCCCGCCGCGAGCGTCCCGATCGACGCCAGCCGCTCCGAGCGGCGTATCGCCTCCTCCGCCCGTTTCCGCTCGATCCCCAGCGCGATCACGTCCGCCACGGACGACATCGCCTGCAACGTCGCCTCCCCCATCGGCTTCCGCGCGAACATCGCCATCACCCCCACCAACCGCTCGTCCACTACTAACGGGTACCCCGCGAACGCGACCATCCCCTCGCGCTTCGCCCATTCCTGGTCATTGATGCTCGGATCACCGACCACCGAGTTCGTCATATGCGACTTGCGTTCCTGCGCGATCCTCCCGATCTTGAGCTCACCGAGCGGAATGCGCCCGTGGAATCCACCAAGGTGCGTGTAGATCCCCGCGCTCGCCTGGAGCTCCAGCACGCCGTCCGCCTCGTTGTGGGCCCAGATCCGCGCGAACGCGGCCCCCAGATGCCGCACCATCGCCTCCGCGCACGAACGCAGGATCTCCGCCAGCGCCCCGCGCTGCCCCACCGCCGTCCGCACCTCCGCGCCGAACTCTACTAGCCGCGTCTTCTCCTGAAGCTCCTCCTCCGCACGCCGCCGCTCGCTGATGTCGAACCAGCTTCCCACGAGCAGCGACACCCGCCCCGAATCGTCCTTCACCGCCGACACCTGATCGTGCAGCCAGATGTAGTGACCCTCCCGGTGCCGCGCGCGATACTCGTACGACAGGCGCCGGCGGGAACCGATCCGCGCCAGCTTGTCGAGAACCCCCTCAACGTCTTCAGGATGCAGCAGTTTCGTCCAGAAATACGGATCCGCGTAGAACGCCTCCGGATCGTAACCCAGTTGATCCGCGACGTTGTGGCTGATGAACGTGGTGGCGTACGTCGGGCCCGGGCCGCAACTGTAGATCACGCTCGGGCTCAGCGACAGCATCAGATGCAGATGGGCGATGTTCCCCTGCCCCGCCTCAGTGGAGGGATCGCCGCTCGCCTTCGTTGGTCGCTGCGCAGGGGACATTCGTGCAAGCCCGCCGGGCGCGGAACGCCACCGCGCGATCGCCCCGTTTGCCCCGCCACCGTTGCTCGCGACCGGACGTCGCAGCACGGCCGGCGCCGGGCCCCTTCAACTCCGCTTCCGATGCTACCCGGTGACGTGCCCCAGCGGCAAGCACCACGGCTCCTCTGCCGTGTGACGCTGCCCGTGGGCCATGCGGGCCGGACGCCGCACCGCGATCGACTCCACGCAAGTCGACCGCGGGGGCGAGCCTGTGGCGCCGGACGCGTCGGCCGGCCCCGGAGCCCCCACGCAACGCACCGGCGGCCTCCGGATCGGTTCCGCGACGGTGCAGGTTGTGACGCCTCGCGCCCTGGCGCCGCAGCCCGTCGTTAGCGCGCAGAACTCATCGTCCAGCGGCGCAATCGAATGACGGATGCCGAGCCCCTTCCGAGTGCCGCGAACCTGGCACCGGCGCGGCCGCCACGGCCCGACCGACGCACGGAGGCAGCGACGCGCGCAGGCGAACGCGCGCCGATGGTGACACCGCCGCCGGTAAGGTGGCCCGACGCCGGCCCCAATCGCCATTCACATCGCAGGACGGCCCGCATCCAGCAACTTCGTGGCTTCCAGGCGCAAGCGGACAACCAGGTCGATGCAGGTCGCCTTGTTGGCCACATCGGGAAGCAGGTCGACAAGCCCCTCCAACCTGTCGAGAACGGCCAGTATCTCGCCCGCCACGTCGTCGGGCGCTCCGCGTCGACGGTCATCTGCCATAGGTTCTCACCGGAAAAAAACGCGCGAGGCGCGGTATGGACACTCCTACGCGAACCACCGGAATCCGTGCCTTGCGATCCGCAGCACGCCACATCCGCCCCGGGCCGCCCCCAGCGGGCAGTTGCGTCGTAAACGCTTGACCCACAGGGGCTTAGCGACGCACCCCCCATGGGCCCTGGACAACGGCCCGGTCCGCGGGAGGACCGCCCCCACGTGGCCAATAATGCCGGCGAGGCGGGCGGGGACGCCCGATTCTCGCCGGCACCGCCCAAGGGGGGCTTGGGCGCAGACTGATTCTGCTTTACAATGATTAGCACCATGGACGAGCCGCGCGCTCACTCGGATTTCCAAAAAATCGAAACCGCCGGGGGCTGCCACGCGATAACCTGTCCTCCGCCGCCCAACGGCACCGCCAACCTCAACGGAAACCGTCAGCGCCCGCTCCGCGCACTGCACGTGCTCCTGATGGAGCGCGCCGACCTGCTTCACCGCTACGTTCGAAACAAGATTCCAGCGAAACTGCAACACCTCGTGACGCCAGATGATGTCCTTCAGGACGTCTGGTTCGCGGCGTTCCGGGCCTACGCAGACTTCAAGAACTGCGGCCCCGATTCCTTCGACCGTTGGCTCATGCGCATTACGGAACGCCGCATGCTCAACGTCTTTCGCAGCGTGCGGCGGATGAAACGCGGCGGCAACGCCAACCGGGAGCGCGAACGAGGCGCCGGCGCAACCTCCTACTTCGACCTCTGCGCACACCTCACCGGCAACGAGCGAACGCCGAGCAGCGAGGATGCGGCGCGCGAGGCCGTTCATGCCGTCCAGATCGCCCTCGGTGAGCTGCCCGAGCGCTACCGGACCGCAATCGTCATGCATCACATCGAAGGTCGCCCGCGACGCGACGTGGCCCGTGCTATGGGCACCACCCCGCCCGCGGTGAACAGCCTGCTGTTCCGGGGTCTCTGCCGCTTACGCACCCGACTCGGATCGGCAAGCCGTTACTTCAGCGACGTGCCGCAGTCCCGGGAATGAGGTGGCCATCGGTCAGAAAGGCCTCGCGCCCCACGTCGCGCTCCGACTTGGCTATCGACGACCCACGGCGCCTGGCCATCGAACGGATCGTCGGTCAGGTCATCGCCACCAGACGTGACGGCGCCGCTGTCGATTACACCGCCCTCGAGTCCGCCCATCGGGAACTCATGCCCGAGCTCGGGGAGCGGCTGCACCGCCTCCGCGCCGTGGACATCGCCGCCGAGTGGGACGACCGCGTGCGATCGGCCTCACCCGACCCTGAGGGCGAACTGGACTTCCGCGAGGACGCCGAGTTCCTCGGCAGGCACCTGGCCGCCTACGCCATCCTCGAACACGTCCATTACGGCGGGCAGGGCGTGGTGTTTCGGGCCATTCAGAACTCCACGAACCGGGCCGTCGCCATCAAGCTGCTTCTTGACGGGCCGCTCGCCACCCGCCGCCAGCAGGACCGCTTCGCCCGGGAGGTCGAGCTCGTCTCGCGGATCCGCCACCCCAACATCATCACCGTCCACGACAGCGGCGTCATCCGCCGCCGCCCCTACCTGGTCATGGAGTACGTCGACGGACTCCCCATCGACGACTACGTACTGCTGCATTGCCTTCGCGTGCGCGAGATCGTCGAGCTCTTCCGCGAAGTCTGCCACGGCGTCAGCGCCGCCCATCAGAACGGCGTGATCCACCGCGATCTCAAGCCCGCCAACATCCTCGTCGACCCCGACGGCCGGCCGCACATCCTCGACTTCGGGCTCGCCAAGGACCTGTCCGACTCCGGCGTCCGCGAGAGCATCTCCATCCCGGGCCGCGTCGTAGGCACGCTGCCCTACCTCAGTCCCGAGCAGGCCGGCGGCGTCGGCGAGCTCGTCGACGTGCGCTCCGACGTCTACTCGCTGGGGGTGCTCCTCTACCAGTTGATCGCCGGGTGTTTCCCCTACGCCGTCGGCGGTGAGCCGCGCGATGCCCTCAACAACATCCTGTCGCGCCCGGCGAGGCCCTTGCGCGAGGCCCTGCGCGACGATTGCCCGGACTGGATCGATGACCCCGCAGAGATGCACGATGACCTGGAACGGATCGTCCTCAAGTCCCTCGAGAAGGAGAAGGACCGTCGCTACCAATCGGCCTCGGCTTTCGCCGACGACCTCGGGCGCTACCTCGCCGGCGACGCCGTCGAGGCCAAGGCGGCGAGTCGACTGTACCTACTGAGAAAGACCGTACACAAGTTCCGCGTGCACGTCACCATCGCCGCCTGCTTCATGGTGCTCCTGATCGCTTCACTCATCGGCGTCACCGCCGCATGGCGGCAGTCGACGCGCGTCGCCCGCCTCGCCCAGTCCGGCCTTCAAATGGCCGGCGCGCTGAAGGTCGGGGGCGTCGCCCGCGACGCCGGACGGATTGACGAAGCGATCGAGACCTTCGAGAAGGTCATCGAGATCGGCGAAAGCGTCACCACCGATGACCCGGACGTCCGCAGGTTCCACTACGACGCACATCACCGGTTAGCAGAACTCTACATCGGAAGGCGCGAACTCGACAGGGCCGCACCCCATCTCAGAGCCGCCGTGCGCATCGCCCAGCACATGGCCGCGCGGCATCCGGACAGCCCGATCTGGCAACGGCAGCTTGCCTTTGCCTTCGCGCTTCAAGGCCGCAACGCGTTGGCCCTCGCGAAATGGGATCAGGCCCTCCTCGACCTCAGGACCGCAGAGGCCGCCTTCCGTCGTCTGGTGGAACAGGAACCCGACGTCCGCAGACACCGGTTTGATCGGGCCTGGGTACTCGGCTTCATCGGGCGAGTACAGGAGCGCCGCCAGCAGCTCGACGACGCCGTGGCGTCCCATACCGAACAGCGCGCGATCTATCTGAAACTGCTCGAGGCGGACCCCGCGAATATCGACTATGGAATCGAACTCGCCCGCACGGAGGTCCTGATCCTCGATTGTTATCGCCGCTCGGAGACACCCCGCGGCCTGACACGCGCAAGCTCCATGATCGACGACGCACGGGCTCGACTGCAAGCACTGTTGGAGCCCGCCACGGCCGCCGGACGATCAACGGATGTTCAGGCGATTCAGAAGAGCCTCGACGGTATTCGTGCGGACCTGCTCCGAACGGAAGACGCGAACTAGCCTGTCGAAAGCCGCCACGCTCCACCTGGCGTCCCCGGTATGACAGCGCCACCTGCGCTGCCCTGACCCGCTCCACCATCGTTTTCGAGCCGCGCGCGTGGCCAGCCAAGCAGCGGGCGCGAGCCCGGGGACTGAGTCTTGCTGTTACCCACATCTTTGATAGCGTCCCGTTAG
>Ga0214472_10003320_pt1 | contig 17051 bp, 15 predicted proteins | sample RVTome_6_FD_207662 | JGI IMG/M metagenome (GOLD analysis project Ga0214472, IMG submission 207662) | Soil microbial communities from uranium-contaminated site in the Upper Colorado River Basin, Wyoming, United States - RVT140D175 | ecosystem: Environmental > Terrestrial > Soil > Contaminated >... | reverse complement strand
GATTCTCGTCGCGTACGGCGCGCCGTGGACGGAAAACTACTGGTACCAGAACACCGACGTGGCGGCCGACGCGAAGCTGAAGAAGTGGGTTCCGTGGGAGCTGCTCGACAACATGGTCCGCCGCCGCCCGCAGTGGTTCCTGCCCGAGGAGTACGGCCACACGAAGCTCGGCAGGCAGGTGGCCGACATCGTGCACGCCGGGGGGCGGGCCGGGCTCGGGAGTCACGGCCAGCTGCAGGGGCTTGGCGCCCACTGGGAGATCTGGAACATGGGATCGGGCGGCCTCACGCCGCACGAGACGCTGCGCGTCGTCACGATCTTCGGCGCCGAGGCGATCGGCCTCCAGCAGGATCTCGGGTCGCTCGAACCGGGCAAGCTCGCGGACCTCCTCGTGCTCGACCGCAATCCGCTCGAGAACATCCAGAACACGAACTCGGTGCGGTTCGTGATGAAGAACGGCGAGCTCTACGAAGCGGACACGCTCAAGATGATCTGGCCGCGCGAGCGTCCGCTGCCGCCGCAGTTCTGGTGGGGCACCGAGCCGGGCGGCGGGTCGCGCTGATGGACGCATAAAGCCGACGCGCGGCCGGGCCTACATACACCCCTGGTGTGTTAACCGCGGGTGCGGCCTCTCGCGAAACGCCCTCTTCGGGTTCGTGATCATGCTGCCGGGCGTTGACGCCGCGTCGGGCGCGACGCCGCGCGACGCCGCGCGACGCCAAGCTGTACGGGCTGCCCGAGCAGGCCATCAACATCACGATCGACGGCATCAACGCCCAGAACAACTTCCAGCGCGCGACCGACGGGTTCTACTCGATGGTCTTCCCGCAGCTCGACGCGCTCGAGCAGGTGACGGTGACCGGCGCGGCCGCCGGCTCGGACTCGGCCTCGGGCGGATCGGTCAGCATCCGGTTCGTGACCCGCTCCGGGACCAACTCCTATCGCGGAACCGGCTACTACTTCCTGCGGCACCCGGACTTGAACACCAACTACCACTTCAACCAGGTGAACGAACTCCCGAAGAACCGTCTCATCATGAACCAGGTGGGCGGGAGCCTCGGCGGCCCGATCAGGCTGCCCCGCTACGACGGCTCCGGCCGGGCGTTCTTCTTCGTCAACTACGAGGAGTTCTACCAGCCGACGTCCGCGACGCGCACGCGGACGATGTTCCACCCGGAGACCGAGAAGGGCATCTTTCGCTACAGCGTCACATCGGGCGGCGTCCAGACCGTTCGGGAAGTGAACGTGCTGGCACTCGCGGCGGCTAACGGCCATGCATCGGCGATCGACGCCACAATTGGTCCGCTGGTCGTCGAGATCCGGAACGCGGCGAACTCCGCCGTCTCGGCCGGCACGGGCGTCATCCAGGACGTAACGACGAACCCCGCCCAGCAGCAGTTGCTCTACCAGCCGCCGGGCAAGTACTACAACCACCTGCCAACCACGCGCGTGGATTTCAACCTGAACGAGCAGCATCGGCTGAGCGGGTCGTACTGGTGGCAGCAGATCAATCGCATCCCCGATATCCAGAACAACGGGGAAGCGACGTTCCCCGGGCTGTCGAACGTCGCCGATTACCGGTCGCTCCGCACGGTCGGCTCCGTCACCCTGCGCTCGACGTTCGGCGCCAGCATCGTCAACGAGCTGATCGGCGGATGGCAGGACTCGCCGCGTGCTCGTTTGCGTACCGCGGGCCGGGCACCGGCACCGTGCCGCTCCCGATCTACCTGGCCTGCCTGACCGGCACACCGACCGGGTTGGCGGGTGACACGGCGCGCTACACCGCGTCGCTCTTCACCAACACGACGTTCCTCGGCCGGTTCGGCGTCTACGAGCCGGAAGTGCTGAACTCCGCGCAAACCGATCTGCAGACGACAGCGCGGCGGGCCAACGCGCTGGCCGCCGGGCTGCCGGCCAACTAATTCCGGATGAACCCGGCGGTTGGCACCAACAGCGTGAACTTCCGGACGAGCCCCGGCGAGAGTCGCTACGACGCGCTCGTCATCGAGGTTCGCCGGCGGCTGTCGCGAGGCCTGCTGCTGAACGGCTCCTACACCAGGTCGTGGTGGTGGGACAGCGTGCGCGACACCCTGCAGTACCCGCAGGTCATGGTCCGTTCGACCAACGCCGTCCCCCATTCGTTCAAGCTGACCGCGAACTGGGACATTCCCGTGGGGCACGGTCGCCGCTTCGGGTCGAACAGCTCGGCCTGGCTCAACGGCGTCATCGGCGACTGGGCCGTCAACGCCATCGCGCGCGTCCAGAGTGGCCGGCAGCTCACCGTCACCAGCTCCAGGCTCGTCGGCATGACGACGGACGAGCTGCAGAGCCTGTTCAAGGTGCGTGAGGATTCCGCGACCGGGTTCTTCTACATGCTGCCCGAGGACATCATCCTCAACACGCGGCGCGCATTCGACACGAGCGCCACGTCGTCGACCGGCTAACGGCGCCCTGGGCGTTCCGGAGCGGTCCGGTCTGGAGCCGCCTGGATCTCAACTTCAAGAAGACGTTCCCCTTTGGGGCGAGCCGCGCGAACTTCCAGCTCGGCATCGACGTTCTCAACGTGTTCGACACGATCAACTTCAACCCGGTGCTCAACCCGGGATCGGGTGACATCTTCAGGGTGACGAGCACCTACACCGACATCTCGCAGAGCTACGACCCGGGCGGCCGCCTGATGCAACTGGCCTTCCGCCTCAACTGGTAGCACCCCCGCCTTCTTTCGACACCCGGCCGGGCTCGCGCCCGGCCGGGCCCCCGGCGCGCGTGCGGGTCGGCCGTGGAGTTGTTATGCTTCACAGCCGGCGCGGAAGCCGGCTCATTCGGTTCCGCCGTTCCGAGGGAGTCGTCTGCCGTGAAGCTGAATCGCCGCGTGTTCCCCAGGCCAGGCCGGGCGTGGCCTGCCGCGCTCGTGCTCGCCGCCTCCGCCCTTGCCGCCGCGCCGCTCCTGGCCCAGGCCCAGCCCGAGACCGGCCCGCCCGTGCGAACCGGCGGCGAAGCCTCGCTCGTGCTGCCCGACCTCAGCGCCGCGCGTTTCTTCGGGATCGACGGCTGGACGCTGCTCACGAGCGGTCTCCTCGTGTGCCTGCTCGGCGCGGCATTCGGCCTGCGGATGCTCGGTCGCCTCAGGCGCCTGCCGGTCCACCAGTCGATGGCGTCGGTCTCGGAGCTCATCTACGAGACCTGCAAGACCTACCTCCTGACGCAGGGCAAGTTCATTCTGATTCTCGAAGCGTTCGTCGGCGCGATCATCCTGTTGTACTTCGGCGTGCTGCTGGACTATGCCGCCGTCAAGGTCGCGATCATCCTCGCGTTCAGCCTGGTCGGCATCGCGGGCAGCTACGGCGTCGCGTGGTTCGGCATTCGCGTGAACACCTACGCGAACTCCCGCACGGCGCACGCCGCGCTGGCGGGCCGCCCGCTGCCGCTCCACACGATCCCGCTCCAGGCCGGCATGAGCATCGGCCTGCTGCTCATCAGCGTCGAGCTCTTCATGATGCTGTGCATCCTGCTCTTCATCCCCGCCGACTACGCCGGGGCCTGTTTCATCGGCTTTGCCATCGGTGAGTCGCTCGCGGCCGCCGCACTGCGCGTCGCCGGCGGCATCTTCACCAAGATCGCCGACATCGGCTCGGACCTCATGAAGATCGTCTTCTCGATCAAGGAGGACGACGCCCGCAATCCGGGCGTGATTGCCGACTGTGTGGGCGACAACGCCGGCGACTCGCTCGGGCCGAGCGCCGACGGCTTCGAGACGTACGGCGTGACCGGCGTCGCGCTCATCACGTTCATCCTGCTGGCCGTGCCGGACGCGCTGGTCCAGGCGCAACTGCTGGTCTGGCTCTTCCTGCTGCGCGGGGTGATGATCGTCGCGAGCGCACTGGCCTATGTGGTCAACGACGCGATCGCCCGCGCCCGGTACCGGGCGGTGACGGAGATGAACTTCGAGGCGCCCCTGACCTCGCTCGTCTGGCTCACGTCGGTTGTGTCGGTCGCGCTCACGTATCTGGTGTCCTACCCGGTGATTGGCGGGCTCGGCGACGGCACGCTCTGGTGGAAGCTCTCCACCATCGTCACGTGCGGCACGCTCGCCGGCGCCGTCATTCCCGAGCTGGTCAAGGTCTTCACGTCCACCGGGTCGCGCCACGTCCGCGAGGTCCTCGCGTCGTCGCGCGAGGGCGGCGCGTCGCTCAATATCCTGTCGGGCTTCGTCGCCGGGAATTTCAGCGCGTTCTGGATCGGCTTCGCCATCCTGGCGCTGATGGCGGCGGCCTATGGTGTGAGCCTGACGGGCCTCTCGGCGCTGATGATGGCGGCTCCGGTGTTCGCGTTCGGCCTCGTGGCGTTCGGCTTCCTCGGGATGGGGCCCGTCACCATCGCGGTGGACTCCTACGGCCCCGTCACCGACAACGCCCAGTCGGTGTTCGAGCTGTCGCTGATCGACCAGCTTCCCGGCATCCGCGAGGAGCTCAAACGCGATTACGCGATCGACGCGGATTTCAGGCACGCGAAACACATGCTCGAGAGCAACGACGGCGCGGGCAATACCTTCAAGGCCACAGCCAAGCCGGTGCTGATTGGGACGGCGGTCGTCGGCGCGACCACGATGATCTTTTCGATCGTCGTGCTGCTCACCCATGGCCTGACCGCGAACCTCGACAAGCTGACGATCCTGCACCCGCCGTTCCTGCTCGGCTTGATGGCCGGCGGCGCGGTCATGTACTGGTTCACCGGGGCCGCCACCCAGGCGGTGACGACGGGCGCCCACCGCACCGTGGCGTTCATCAAGGGCGCGATGCGGCTCGACGGTGGCGCGCGCGCGTCCATGGAGGACAGCAAGCGCGTCGTCGAGATCTGCACCCGCTACGCGCAGGCCGGCATGTTCAACATTTTCCTGACCGTCTTCTTCATGACGCTCGCGTTCGCGTTCCTCGAGCCGTTCTTCTTCATCGGCTATCTCATCTCGATCGCGCTGTTCGGGCTGTTTCAGGCGATCTTCATGGCGAACGCCGGGGCCGCCTGGGACAACGCGAAGAAGATCGTGGAGGTGGAGCTGAAAGAGAAGGGCACCGCGCTCCATGCCGCCACCGTCGTCGGCGACACCGTCGGCGATCCCTTCAAGGACACAGCGTCGGTCGCGATGAACCCGATCATCAAGTTCACGACGCTCTTCGGCCTGCTGGCCGTCGAGCTGGCGGTCACGCTCACGGCGCAGGCCGGAGGGCTGCTGAGCCTGCTGCTCGCGGGCGGCTGCTTCGCGGTCGCGCTGGCTTTTGTGCACCGCTCGTTCTACGGTATGCGCATCGCCGAGGAGGCCAGGTGATCACTGCGGCATACGTCGTCATTCCGGCCCTTGGAGTGCTCGCGGTCGCGTACCGGTACTACAGCGCGTTCCTCGCCGCGCGGGTCATGGTGCTCGACGACGAGCGCCCGACCCCGGCGCACACGAAGCGGGACGACCAGAACTACCACCCGACGCCGCGCTGGGTGCTGTTCGGCCATCACTTCGCCGCGATCGCCGGCCCGGGCCCGCTCATCGGGCCCGTGCTCGCCCTGCAGTTCGGGTTCGCGCCGGGCCTGCTCTGGCTGGTCGCCGGCGTCTGTCTGGCCGGCGCCGTGCACGACATGCTGATCCTCTGGGCGTCGACGCGCCGGGGCGGCGCGTCGCTCTCCGAGATCGCCCGGCAGGAAATCGGCCCGGTCGCGGGCTTCACGGCCGCCGTGGCGATCCTGTTCATCGTGGTCATCGCGCTGGCCGGCGTCGGGCTCGCGCTGGTGAACGCGCTCGCCGAAAGCCCCTGGGGCGTGTTCACGATCGCGATGACGATCCCGCTCGCGATCGGGATGGGCCTCCACATGCGGCACCTCCGGCCGGGCCGCATCGTCGAGGCGACGGTCATCGGCGTCGCCGGGCTGCTGCTCGCCGTCGCGCTCGGCAAGCCGATCGCCGCCTCGGCTATCGGGCCCTGGTTCGAGTTCTCGCGTCAGGAGATCATCGTGCTGCTCGCGGCGTACGGGTTCGTGGCCGCCGTGCTGCCGGTCTGGCTGCTGCTCAGCCCGCGCGACTACCTGAGCGCCTTCATGAAGATCGGCACGATTGTCTTTCTCGCCGCGGGCGTGATCATCGTCAATCCGGTGCTACAGATGCCGGCGTTCACGTCGTTCACGGCCGGGGGCGGCCCGATCGTGCCCGGGGCGCTGTTTCCGTTTGCGTTCATCACCATCGCCTGCGGCGCCATTTCGGGCTTCCACTCCCTCATCAGCTCCGGGACGACGCCGAAGATGATCAACCGCGAGTCGGACATCCGGCCGATCGGGTACGGCGCGATGCTCATGGAGGGCGTAGTCGGGATCATGGCGCTCGTGTCGGCGGCGTCCATGCATCCGGGCGACTACTTCGCCATCAACACGCCGCCGGCGGTCTACGCAACGCTCGGTCAGGCCACCGTGGCCCTGCCGGCCATCGAGACGGCGGTGGGCGAGACCGTCACCGGCCGGACCGGCGGCGCCGTCTCGCTGGCCGTCGGCATGGCGCAGATCTTCAGCGGCCTGCCGGGCATGCGTGGGCTCATCGACTACTGGTACCACTTCGTGATCATGTTCGAGGCGCTCTTCATCCTGACGGTCGTGGACGCCGGCACCCGGGTCGCGCGGTTCCTGGTCGGCGAGTTCCTCGGCAGGGCGTACAAACCGATGGCGCGGCCGGAATGGCTGCCCGGCGCCATGATCTCGACGGCGCTTGTCGTCTTCGCGTGGGCGTATTTCATCTGGACGGGCAACATCAGCACGATCTGGCCGATGTTCGGCATTGCGAACCAGTTGCTGGCGTCGGTCGCGCTGGCCGTCGCGACCACCGTCATCATCAACATCGGCCGCGCCCGGTACGCCTGGGTGACGGTGGTGCCCCTCGCGCTGCTGAGCGTGAACACGCTGACGGCCGGATGGCTGACCGTCCGCGACAGCTTCTGGCCCATGGCCGTCGGCGCGCAGCCGGAGCTGCGCTTCCAGGGCTGGCTCAATGCGGGTCTCACCGTGACCATGATGCTGTGCGTCGTGATCATCCTCGTCGCGGCGGTCCGGAAGTGGCTGGCCGTGGGCACGAAGGGCGTGGATCCGGATCTCGTCGTTCGGCCCGTGTGAGCGGCCCGGATTCGACCGAACCGGCCGTCGTTTTCTGCTAGAGTCACCGCCATGGCCGAGACCATGACCCGCCGCGACGTGCTGGCGCGCGGCGGCGCCGCCGCCGGCGCGCTCGCCGCCATGGGACTGCCCGAATGGGTGCTGCCGGCGCTCGCCCAGGGCGAGTCGCTCGTGCCCTTCACGGACATCCCCGAGAGCTTCAACCCCAACCCGAACGAGTTCACGCGGTTCCTCGACATCCGCCGGATCGACGGGCCGTTCACGCCGCGCGACCAGTTCTTCACGCTGCAGCATTACGGGCACCCGGAGGTCGATCCGGCGGCCTATCGCCTGACCGTGACCGGCCTGGTGGACCGGCCCCTGAGCCTCTCGCTCGACGAGCTGCGCCGGCTGGGCACGGCGGACCTCGTGGCCGGCTTCGAGTGCTCCGGCAACGGCCCCGCCCGCGTGCAGGGGCTCGCGAGCAACGGCCGATGGACCGGCATTCCGCTCGCCGATCTGCTCGCGCGGGCCGGCGTGAGGCCCGAGGCCGAGGAAGTCGTGTTCCTCGGCGCCGACAAGGGCGAAGAGGACGTCGAGTTCCGCGGGCGGACGTTCAAGGTCGAGCAGCAGTTCGGCCGAAGCCTGCTCGTGGCCAACGCGATGGGCGGCGCGTTCGTCGCGCACGCGCTCAACGGCGAGCCGCTCACGCGCCACCAGGGCTTCCCGGTCCGGCTCCTCGTCCCCGGCTGGTACGGCGTCGCGAACGTGAAGTGGCTCTCGGAGATTCACGTCCAGCAGGGCCGCTTCGTCGGCAAGTGGCAGGTCCGCTGGTACCGCACGCTGCGCGGCGAGACGATTGACGGCGAGATCAAGTGGCAGGAAACGGAGATCAGCCGGCTGCGGCTGAAGTCGGTGATCGCGCGCGTCACGCGCGCGGGCGGCGCGCACCGCGTGATGGGGTTCGTGCTGAACGACGGCACCCCGCTTCGCTCGGTCGAGGTCAGCGTTGACGACGGTCCGTGGCAGGCCGCGACGCTCGACCCGTCGAACACGAAGTACTCGTGGAAGCTGTTCTCGTGGCGCTGGGAAGGCGCGACGCCCGGCGAGCACACGCTCGTCTCGCGCGTCACCGACGCCACCGGCCGCGTCCAGCCCACGACCGCCGAGCTCGAGTCGAAGCTCACCTTCCTCGAGAACAACGCGCAATTCCCAAGACGGCTGAGAGTTTGAAATCGGGGAATCGGGAAATCGGGAAATCGGAGAATCGGGAAATCGGAGAATCGAAAAATCGATCTTCCGATTTCCCGATTTCTCGATTCCCCGATTTCCCGATTTCCCGGCGCGAGTGGATCGGGCTCGCCGGCACCGCGGCGGCCGGCTTGGCGCTGGGCGGGTGCGCCTCGCGGAGCGCGGCCGTTGCCGCGCCATCGTACCGCCGCGCGCTCGCACGTCGCGCCTTCGCCCGGCCGCACATCGATCCGAATCAGGTCGTCCGGACGCTCGTCGGGTTGAGGCCGTACCGTCCGTCCGGCTTCGTCGTCCGCGCCGAGCGCATGGGCGAGAAGGTCGTCGTGCACAACTACGGGCACGGCGGCGGCGGAATCACCCTGTCGTGGGGCTCGTCCGCGCTGGCCGTGCGCGAGGCGCCCGATGCGGCTCCCCGCCGGGCCGCCGTGATCGGCTCCGGCATCATGGGGCTCACCACCGCCCGCCTGCTCCAGGATCGCGGCTGGGAGGTGACCGTCTACACGAAGGCGCTGCCGCCGCACACCACGTCGAACGTCGCCGGCGGCCAGTGGTCGCCCACGAGCGTCTTCGAGGAGGGCCTGGCCTCCGCCGCCTTCGAAGCCCAGTTCAAGGAGGCGGCGCGGATCGCCCACCACGCGTTCGGGGCCCTCGTCGGCTCCGGATACGGCGTGAAGTGGGTCGAGAACTACAGCCTCAGCACAACCCCCGTCTCGACGTCGGACACCTACTACCTGCGCGAGCTGCCGGACCTGTTTCCGTCTCTCGAAATGCTCGGGCCGGGCGAGCACCCGTTTCCGGTGCCGTACGCGCTGCGGTTCGTGACGATGATCGTCGAGCCTGCCATCTTCCTGCGCCGCGTGACGAGCGACGTCCGCGAGGCCGGCGGCACGTTCGTCACGCGCGACTTCCGCGACCGCGCCGAGGTGCTCGCGCTCGACGAGCCCGTCATTTTCAACTGCACCGGGCTCGGCGCCGGCCTGCTCTTCGGTGACGATGAGATCGTGCCCGTCCGCGGGCAACTGGCGTTCGTCCCGCCCGACGACCGGCTCGATTACCTGACCGTCGGCGGCGGACAAGGGCTGCTCTACATGTTCCCGCGGTCCGACGGCCTCCTGCTCGGCGGCACGTTCGAGCGGGGCGCAACCCACCTCACGCCCGATCCGGCCACCACCGAGCGCATCGTCCGCGAGCACGCGCGTATCGCCCGCGAGATGCGGCTCTGATGGCGACGCTCGACCGCGCCATCGGCCCGTTCGCGGCGACGCTGCTGGTCGTCGGCGGTGTCGTCGGATCCGGGATCTTTCTCACGACCGGCGTGATGGCCGAGACGCTGCCGTCGGCCACGCTGTTGCTCGTCGCCTGGGTTGTCGGCTGCCTGTTCGCGGTCTTCGGGGCGCTGACCTACGCCGAGATGGCGACGATGTTCCCGCAGTCGGGCGGCGTGTACATCTTCCTGCGCGAAGCCTTCGGGCCGCTGCCCGGCTTCCTCTACGGGTGGGCGACGCTGCTCGTCGTGCTCGCCGGCGGCATCGCGGCCGTCGCGGTCGGGTTCGCCGACTACTTCAGCTACTTCTTCCCGTCGCTTTCGTCCACACACATCGTCGCCGAGCTGCCGCTCGGCGTCGGGACGCTTCGGATCGCGGCCAGTCAGCTCGTCGCGGTGGCGGCGATCGTCTTTCTCGGCGGCGTCAACTACCTCGGCGTGCGATCGGGCAGCGGCACCAACGCCGTCCTGACGATCGCGAAGGTCACCGGCCTGGCGCTCCTGCCGCTGTTCGCTCTCGTCGCGGCGCAGACGACGCCCGAGTGGACGCCCGTCGTGCCCGCGGATGTCGTGGCGCCCGCAGCGTCGTTCGGCGTGGCGCTGATTGCCGTGCTGTGGGCCGTCGAGGGCTACTACTTCATGACCTACGCCGCCGGCGAGGTGATCGATCCCGCGAGGAACCTGCCGCGCGCGCTGGCGTTCGGCCTGCTGACGATCATGACGATCTACGTCGTGGTCAACGTGGCGTATCTCTACGCGCTGCCGATGGAGGCGCTCCGCGGCACGACGCGGGTGGCCGAGGCGGCGGCGACGGCGATGGTCGGCCCGTCGGGCGCGACCGCAATCGCGCTCACCGTGCTGGTCTCGACGCTCGGCGCCGACGCGGCCGTGATTCTCGGCGCGTCGCGTCTGTTCTACGCGATGGCCAAGGACGGCGTGCTGTTTCCGGCCGCCGCCGCCGTGCACCCCAAGTACCACAGCCCGCACGTCGCGATCGTCGGGCTCACGATCTGGTCGTCGCTGCTCGCGCTCTCGGGCACCTACGAGCAACTGTTCACCTACGTCGTCTTCGTCTCGGTGCTCTTCAGCATGCTTGGCGGGCTCGCGCTGTTCCAGTTGCGCCGCACCCGCCCCGACGCCGCCCGGCCGTACCGCGTGTGGGGCTATCCCGTCATCCCGATCGCGTTCATCCTGGGCGCGTTGTTCATGGTCGTGAACACGCTCGTCGAGCGGCCGGTCCAGTCGCTCGCCGGGCTCGGGCTCCTGGCGCTGGGGCTGCCGGCGTACGGGTACTGGAGGAAGAGCGGGTAGGGTGCGGGGGTGCGGGGGTGCGGAGGTGCGGAGGTGCGGAGGTGCGGAGGTGCGGAGGTGCGGAGGGAGTGCGGGGGTGCGGAGGTGCGGAGGTGCGGGGGTGCGGGGGTCAGTCAGGTGATTGGGTTGGCGGCTCGGGCTCCATCGTGCTCCGGAGGTATTTGAGGAGGCCGACCACCGCAGCGGCGGTTCGACGGATCTTTGCTGTGCCAACCGCCAGCGTTTCATCATCGATGTAACGCTTCGCGTGAGCGGCGATCAGGGCGTCTTCGACCTCGTCGAGTGAGCCCTTGGCGATCGTGGTAAACCGCGCGAACTCGCGGTGGCCGTACCGTCCGAATCCCTCTGCGAGGTTGCGGCAGACACCGTCGCTCGCGTCGCGCAACTGCGTCCTGAACTTCCAGTCCTGCACGATGGGGCCGGCACTGGTCTGGTCGAGGACAAACCGGCGCAGGTCGTCGGCGCGTTGCCAGGCAGCCAGGTCGGTGAAATGACGGACACCCACCCGGCGGCATTGTGCACGGGCAGTGCCAACTCCTGGCACAGTCGTCGCCCAACTCGGCTGGGCCCGGGCCTCAGGGTCTTGCAATTATTGCAGCGGCCAACGTACGCGATATCTGCAATCCGCACCTCCGCACCCCCGTACCTCCGCACCCCCGCACCCCCGCACCCCCGCACCCCCGCACCCTTAGAATGTCCCGATGCACTTCGCCATCGTCGGGTCCGGTGCGGTCGGCGGGTTCTACGGCGCGCTGCTTGCGCGGGCCGGTTCGAGAGTCACCTTCATCGCCAGGGGCGCACACCTTCTAGCCATCCGCGAGCACGGGCTTCGTGTGGTGGGTCCGCTCGGTGACTTCACCGTCAAGGCGAGGGCCGAGAGCGACACGTCGGTGGCGGGTCCCGTCGACGTCGTCCTTTTCTGCGTCAAGACGTACGACAACGACACGGCGTTGCCCATGCTTCGCCCGCTTGTCGGGCCAGAGACGGTCGTGCTCACCCTGCAGAACGGTGTGGACAGCGCCGATCAGGTGGCGGCAGTCGTGGGTGAGTCGGCCACCCTCGGCGGGCCGACCTACATTGCCACGGCGGTCGAAGCGCCCGGGCTCATCAGGCAGACCGGCACGCACCGCCGCATCGTCTTCGGTGAAGTGTTCGGACCGCGCGCGGAGGTTTCGGCCCGCGTGCGCGAGATTGAGGCGGTCATGAAGGCGGCGGACATTCACGCCGAGGCGGTGGCCGACGCGCGTATCCCGCTGTGGGAGAAGTTCATCTACCTGGCGCCGTTTGCGGCATTCACCGCCGCCGCCCGGCTGCCGATCGGCCCCCTGTGGCAGCACGAGGACATCCGCGAGACGTTCCTGCAGGCCGTTACGGAGGTCGAGGCCGTCGCGAGGGCCTCCGGGGTGACGGTTAACGTCGACACGCGGGCGAAGATCACCGAATACGCGAACTCGATCCCGCCCTCGACGCGATCGTCGATGCTGATCGACTTGTCACAGGGCAAGCGCATAGAAGTCGAGTCGCTGCCCGGCTCGGTCGTGCGGCGAGGCAAGGCACTCGGCGTGCCCACTCCGATGATGGCTGCGCTCTACGCCGTCCTGAAACCGCACGCCTCCGGCACGCCCTGACCCACCCCGCACTTCCGCACCCCCGCACTTCCGCACCCCCGCACCCCCGCACCTACTTGAGATACCTCTCAAAAAACCCGCCGACGCGCTGTTCGAATTCCTCCGCCCGGTCCCGGCTGAAGAGTGTGTGGCCGACATCGGGATCGAACCACAGCTCTTTCGGCTCGCGCGCGGCGTCGTAGAGGAGGCGCCCGCTTGCCGGCGTGATGAAGGTGTCGCGTCCGCCCTGGAGCAGCAGCACCGGGCGCGGGCTCAGGCGGCCGATCCACCGCTTCGCGTCGATGGTGGCTGAGTCAAACCCGGCTTGTCGCTCGGCCCAGAACACGACCAGCGGCGCGAACGGGAACGCGGGCAGGCCGGTCTGGTGCAGCACGCTCGTCGAGACCGTGTCGTCGAGCGAGGAGAACGCCGAGTCGGCCACGACCGCGCGGATGTCCCTGTGGTCGGCGGCGTACTGGATGGCCAGCGATCCGCCCATCGAGCTGCCGAACATGCCGATCCGCCGCGGGTCCACACCGGCGAGCGTCAGCGCGAGCGCGTGCCACGCCGCCAGGTCCTTCATCTCCTGGACGCCGAACGTGATCAGCTCGCCGTCGCTGCGGTCGTGCCCGCGCGTTGACATCACCAGCACGCCGTAGCCGTGGCGCCGGAGCATCGCCGCCACGGGCAGCACCTGGCCCCGATGCGCCTTGTAGCCGTGCTGCACGAGGACGAGCGCGCCGTTCTCGCCGGGCAGGTACCAGCCGACGGTCTTGAAGCCGTCGGCCGCGATCACGTAGACGCTCTGGTAGGCGAGCCCCAGGTCGGCCGGCGTCCGCTCCGGAACGGGCCTGGAGAACGCCGGGTTGGTGACGAGGCCGCGTCCCGCGCTCCTCGTCATCCAGCCGGTGACCGCGACCGCCGTGAGGCCCAGCAGGACGGCCGCGGGCACGAGGCGCCGCCGCACTGGGTGCCTTGTCGTCGGAACAGGCGTCTCGGTGCTTGCGGTCAAGGCAGCAGGCCGCCGTCCGCCTCTGCCCCCGCGGGCTTGTCGAGCCTTCGAAAGGCGGCTTTGAGAAGAACCGGCGTGACGAGCGTCGTGACGACGCCCATCAGCACGAGCACCGCGAAGATCCTGGTGCCGATCAGTCCGTTGGCCAGCGCGATCTTCGCCACGACCAGCTCCATGATGCCGCGGCCGTTCAGGCCCACGCCGAGCGCCCAGCCCTCGGCCGGGCTCAGGCCGGACAGCCACCCGCCGATGCGGCCGGCGATGATCTTGCCCAGGAACGCGGCGGCCAGCACGAGCGTGATGAGCCAGGCATCGTCCAGGGTGGACACGTCGAACTCCAGGCCGACCGTTGCGAAGAACAGCGGCGCGAGCAGCCCCATCGTGATGCTCGACGTCGTCTTTTGCACCTGCTCGAAGCTCTGCGGGCCGAGCAGCTCACGGCTGAGCAGCAGCGATCCGAAGAACGCGCCGACGACGAAATGCAGGCCGAGCGCGTCGGCGAGCGCCGCGAAACCTAGGACGAACATCAGGATCAACGCGAAGGCGGACTCCTGCACGCGCAGCCGGCCGGTCAGGACGTCGGCGAACTCGTGCCCGCCGGGCAGCCGCCGCGCGACATGGTTGAGGAGGCGGGCGGCCGCGAGGATGGCGGCCATGAACAGGAGCACCTTGAGACAGGTCACGCCGGCCGCGATCAGGTTGGCCTGCCAGTCGCCCGGTCCGCTGTTGACGTTGAGGATGACGCCGAGGGCCAGCAGGGCCAGGATGTCGTTGGCGATCGCAGCCGAGATGATGCGCTGGCCCGTGACACTCTGGAGCCGGCCGAGATCGAGGAGGATGCGGACGCTCACCGGGAGTGCCGTGATCGCGACGCACAGCCCGATGAAGACCGTCCGCCACCCGTCGAGCCCGATCAGCACGCCCGCGCCGATCCCGAGCGCCAGTGGAAACAGGAAGCTGACCGCCGAGATCCAGAGGTTCCGCCCGACGAACGCGCGCGCCAGCCGATCCAGTTCAATCTCCATCCCCGCCAGCAGCATCAGGAGGAGGACACCGAGGTCCGACATCGCCTGCAGCTCGGCCGAGACATGTACGACGTCGAGGAGCGACGGCCCCAGGATCAGCCCGGCCGCAATCTCGCCGATCATCGCCGGCTGGCCGTGCCGTTCGGCGACCTCGGCTGCGAGGCGGGCGACGACGAGCAGGAGCAGGATCGAGATGATCAGCGTCATGGTCGGCCGGGGATCGCGCAGACACTCTAGCAGACGCCTGTGCCGCGCCGGTGTCCGGCCCCCTGGCGCGTACCGGCGATCTCACGGTACGATCCCGCGGTGCTGCAGTCGGCCGCTCTGACGATGCTCGCCGGAATCGGCGCGGGCAGTTTCGGGGCCCTGCTGGGTCTTGGCGGAGGCGTCTTCCTGGTCCCGATGCTCGACGTCGGCCTGGGCCTGCCGTTCCGCACGGCGGCCGGCATCAGTCTGATGACGGTCGTGGCCACGTCGAGCTTCGTCTCGCTCGACGCGAACAGCCGCCGCTTCGTCAACCCGCGCCTGGCCGTCGCCCTGCTCACGCAGACCGTCCTGGGCGCGAGCCTCGGCCGGCTGCTGCTGCCCCTTCTCTCCGATCGCGTCTCGGGGCGGGTGTTCGGCGTGACCGCGCTCGTCGTTGCCGTCGTCATGCTCCACCGGCTGAGGCGGCGCAACGTGATCCTCGATCCGCAGGTGCCGCTTGGCAGGCTGGGATCGCGCTTTCACGATCCCGACAGTGGCGCCGACGTCGGCTATCGCGTCGATCGCGTGCCCCTGGCCATGGGATTGGCGCTTCTGGCCGGCGTGCTGTCGACAATCGTCGGCGTCGGCGGGGGCGTCCTCCTCGTTCCGGCGCTCAACTCCTGGTGCGGCGTGCCGATACGGGCGGCCGCGGCGACGAGCGTGCTCATGATCGGCGTCACGGCCGTGCCGGGCGTGATCGGCCACTACGTGGACGGTTACCTCACGCTGCCCGTGCTCGAGACCTCGGCGGTGCTCGGCGTGCTTGCCGGATCGCGCCTGGGATTCTGGGTCGGGGCGCGGAGCCGCGTCGTCGTGCTGAAGGTGCTGATGGCCGCCATCCTGACGGCCGTTGGCGGCGTCTATCTCTTCGCCAGATGAGCGCGACCGACGAACGTCCCGACGACGGTCCGGACGGTCCCGGCGATCGTCCTCCCACGCTGCCCCGGAGCGCGCTCCTCTCCGGCGTGGCGCTGCTCGCCACCGGCCTGGTGATGGCCCTTGCCGGCGGCGAGGCCTGGTCGGGGGTGACGCGCCTTGTCGTCGATCTTGGCCTCGCGACGCTTGTCGCCGTGCCGATCCTCAACGTGGTCGGTGTGATGGCGATCGAGTGGCAGCGCCGCGCCTGGGTTTTCGCCCTTGCCGCGGGCGTGACCCTCCTGATGCTCGCGTTGAACGTCGTCTGGAAGTCCTGATTACGACGGGCCGCAGACGCATGACCCTGTCAGCCGACGTAAGGGGTCCGAGAATGGCCGACCTGGCGGATGCCGGCGGGGACACGCGGCTCGCCACGTTCATTCGGAAACACGAGCGAGGCCCACAACGGGTCTGATCCAGGAACTCCGGTATCATGCCCGCGGGCTGACCAGGCCGACCGGCGCCGTCCCGAACACTATCCAGGAGGCAGGCATGACTCTGCGAGCTGCGACCGCGCTGATGCTGATGGCCACGCCCGTGTACGGGGAGGTCGTCCGCATCCAGGTGACATCCCGCGCCGACCTCCTCGCCGGAACGCCGTTCGGCACGGCCGGTCCCTACGAGAAGGTGTCGGGCACGATCCACTTCGCCGTGGATCCGCGTAACCCGGTGAACCAAATCATCACCGACATCGAGAAGGCGCCGAAGAACGCCGCCGGCCTTGTCGAGTTCTCGTCTGAGTTCTACCTGATTCGGCCGAAGGACCCACGCCGCGGCAACGGCTCGCTCCTCTACGAAGTGTCCAATCGCGGCGGCAAGAGCATGCTCGGGTTCTTCAATCGGGCCTCCGGGAGCCTCGACCCGTCGGAGGCAGCGCATTTCGGCGACGGATTCCTCCTGGAGCAGGGCTTCACGCTGCTGTGGCTGGGGTGGCAGTTCGATGTGCCGATGCGGGATGGCCTGATCCGCGTCCACGCGCCGGTGGCGCGCGAGCCGGACGGCCGCCCGATCCTGGGCCTGGTCCGCAGCGACTTCGTGCCGCTCGACATCATCACGGAAGCGTCGCTCGCCGATCGCGCCCACATCCCGTACCGCGTGTCGCGCCCCGACGATCCGGTCAATGTGCTCACGGTCCGCGACGCGGTCGAGGGCCCCCGCCGCACGATCCCGCGCGACGCGTGGCAGTTCACCGAGGACGGCCGCGGCGTCCGCATGGCGGCCGGGTTCGAGCCGAGGAGGATCTACGAGGTCGTCTATCGCGCCGAGGATCCGGCGGTGGTCGGCGTTGGACCCGCCGCGGT
>Ga0214472_10003319_pt1 | contig 17052 bp, 13 predicted proteins | sample RVTome_6_FD_207662 | JGI IMG/M metagenome (GOLD analysis project Ga0214472, IMG submission 207662) | Soil microbial communities from uranium-contaminated site in the Upper Colorado River Basin, Wyoming, United States - RVT140D175 | ecosystem: Environmental > Terrestrial > Soil > Contaminated >... | reverse complement strand
AGAGCACGCGCTCGAGCCGGCGGCCGGGCGGACGCGCCGAGCTCGCCAGGGCCTCGGCATCGATCGCGGGCGGCGCGGCGGCGAGGCGTTTCTCGGCGCGCGTCACCGCCGCCGCCAGCCGTTCGGGCTCGACCGGCTTGAGCAAGTAGTCGACGGCGTGCACCTCGAACGCCTGGAGCGCGAACTCGTCGTAGGCGGTGATGAAGATCACCGCCGGCGCGTCGTCGCCCGCCAGCTCGAGCACCTCGAAGCCCGAGAGCTTCGGCATCTGGATGTCGAGGAAGACGAGGTCCGGTGCGAGCTCGCCGATCTGCTTGACGGCGTCGAAGCCGTTGGCAGCCTCGCCCACGATCTCGATCTCGGGATGCGCCGCGAGCTGCTCGCGCAGCAGCGCGCGCGCCAGCGGCTCGTCGTCGACCAGGAGCGCACGCATCAGCCGCCGCTCAGAGCCCGGCCGCCAGCGCCGGCAGACGCATGCGCACGCGGTGACTCTCCGCCGTCGCGTCGATCTCGACGCGCGCGCGCTCGTCGTAGAGCGCCGCGAGACGGGCACGCACGTTCGCGAGACCGACGCCGGCGCCGCGCGAGGCGGGTCGCTCGGGATCGCAGGGATTGAAGACTTCGACGAGCAGGCGTTCCCCCTCGCGCCGCGCCGTCACCCGTACCTCGCCGCCGTCGACGAGATGGGCAATGCCGTGGTGCACCGCGTTCTCCACCAGCGGCTGCAGCACGAGCGGCGGCACGGCGAGCGCGAGCGCCGCCTCGTCGATCTCGAAGCGGGCGCGCAGGCGTTCGCCGAAGCGCACCTGCTCGATGGCGAGGAAGGTCTCGGCGAGATAGACCTCCTCGGCGAGCGGGATCGCCTCCCTGCGGCCGAGCGTGAGGCTCTTGCGGAAGAAGCCCGACATCAGGAAACACATGCGCCGCGCCGCGGGCGCGTCGATGCCGATCAACGCCGCCACCGAGTTCAAGCTGTTGAACAGGAAGTGCGGATCGAGCTGCGCCTTGAGCGTCTTGAGCTCGGCCTCGCGGGCGAGCACGGTGGCCTCCAGTGCGCGGCGCTCGGCCGCGCGCGAACGCTCGAAGGCCTCGATCAGGTAGAAGCCGAGCGTTGCAACGGCGAAGCCGAGCAGGCCGACCACGGCGAGCAGCAGCGCCGAGCTCGCCAGGATCTGCGCCTTGCGCTCGGCCGCGAGCGGATTCGCGCGCAGCAACCACGCCGCCCAGCCGACGCCCACCGTCACCCAGGCGCCCACCGACAGCACGGCTGCCGTCGTCCAGCTGGTGAGCAGGCGCCCCCAGGGAGTCGATTCGCTCGGCAGGGCGCGCGCGAGGTACCAGTTGCCGAGCGCCTGGAAACCGAAGACGACGGCGAGCGGCAGCGCGAAGGCGAGCGCCCACTCGACCGGCGCGCGGCCGCCGTAGACGACCACGCCCGCGACGAGCAGGCCGAGCACGAGGGTGAGAATGCCGTAGAGAGCCAAGCGGTCGCGACGCGCGAAGATCGGATGTCGCATGGCTCAGTTCTTGACCTCGACGCCGCCCATGACGACGAAGCCGCGCACGACGAGCCGTCGCACGGGTCCGCCCGTGCGCGGCTCCGTCTTGTCCTCGAAACCGGCCATCAGCGGCACCACCTTGCTCGCCACCGTCCACTCCCGAGGCACGCGGATCTCGACGGCGCCCCACATGGCGAAAACGTCGATCTCGGCCTCCTCGCCGGCGAGCTTCGCCTGCGTCAGGTCGAGCGTCACGCCGCCCATGAAGGCGCCGAGGTCGGCGCTGCGAAACCCGGCGGAGGTCGACCGCACCTCGTTGCCCGACATGACGGCGAAGCTCCGCACCTCGGCCTCCGGATCGTCGGCGGCGGCGCGCTCGCGGCGCGGGCCGCGCAACGACCTGAGGACGAGCGAGGCGCCGAAAAGCACCAGGATGCCGGGGAAGAAGAGATCCCAGAAGTCGACGTCGATCCACTCGCGCTGATAGGCCCAGATCCAGCCGCCGGCGACGATCCAGACCAGGCCCCACAGCCGCCGCCCGCTGCGCGAGCGCGGCTCGAAGAGGATCACCAGCCCGAGGACGACGAACGCCGCGGGCCAGAAGATGCGGAACGCTTCGCGGGCGTCGAAGTAGCCGAGGTTGGCGCCCAGGAAGAGGACGCCGAGCGCGATGGCGAGAAGGCCGAGGACGACGCGCGCCGGCGCCGCGCCCGCCTGGCCCCGGCCCGCGAGGACGTCACGTCTCATCGGCCACCCGCTCTCGCCGCGACCGCCCGCGCCCGAGCCCCTCGAACACCATGGTCATGCCGCCGGCGACGAGGAAGATCGGCCAGGCGTTGTGCCAGTCGAGCCCGAACAGCTGCCAACTGCCGATCCAGCAGTAGAGGCCGGCGACAAGGATCCAGAATCCGCCGCTGCGCTCGTCGCGGTCGCCCGGCCACAGCATCTTCACCGCGCCCAATCCGAGCAGGAGGAACGGCCAGTAGCTCCACACTTCGCCCGGAACGTCGTAGCCGAGATTGTCGGCGAGCAGCAGCGCGCCGAGCCCGAGCAAGAAGGCTCCGATCACCATGCGCCCGGCCGAGCCGCGCCTTTCGTTTCTCTCCGTCGTCATCGTTCACCTCCCGCCGGTCGACACGCTTCCGGCGCCGAAGGAGACGATACGGTCCGCCGTCGTCGCTGGCGAGCGGCTTTCGGCGAACGGCGGCCGCCGACCGGCGAGCGGCGTCAACCGCGCACCGCGGCGATGAGTTTGTCGACGACGCCCGGATCGGCGAGCGTCGAGACGTCGCCCAGGTCGCTCGTGTCGCCGGCCGCGATCTTGCGCAGGATGCGGCGCATGATCTTGCCCGAGCGCGTCTTGGGGAGCCCCGGCGCGATCACCACGCGGTCGGGCGTGGCGATGGGTCCGATGACCTGCCGCACCTGCTCCTTGAGCATGCCGGCGAGCTCGTCCGCGTCGCTCGCCTCGTAGTCCGGAGTGACGATGACGTAGGCGAAGATGCCGGTGCCCTTGATCTCGTGCGGGAAGCCGACCACCGCGGCCTCGGCCACCGCCGGGTGGGCGACGAGCGCGCTCTCCACCTCCGCCGTCCCCAGGCGGTGGCCGGAGACGTTCAGCACGTCGTCGACGCGGCCGGTGATCCAGTAGTAGCCGTCCTCGTCGCGCCGGCAGCCGTCGCCGGTGAAGTAGAGACCGGGGAAGCGGCTGAAGTAGGTCTCACGGAAGCGCGCGTGATCGCCGTAGATGGTGCGCGCCTGGCCTGGCCAGGAGCCCTCGAGGCAGAGGTTGCCGCTGACGCCGTTGCCCTCGAGACGCCGGCCGTCGTCGTCGACGAGCACCGGCTGGACGCCGAAGAAGGGGAGCGTCGCGGCGCCCGGCTTGGTCGGCGTCGCGCCCGGCAGCGGCGTGATCAGGATGCCGCCGGTCTCCGTCTGCCACCAGGTGTCGACCACGGCGCAGCGCCCCTCGCCGACGACGTCGTGGTACCAGCGCCAGATCTCGGGGTTGATCGGCTCGCCCACCGTGCCGAGCACGCGCAGCGACCGGCGCGAGTGCCGGCGCACCCAATCGTCGCCCTCGCGCGCGATCGCCCTGAGCGCGGTCGGCGCCGTGTAGAAGATCGTCACCCCGAGGTCGTCGACCACCTGCCAGTAGCGGCCGGGATCGGGATAGGTGGGGATCGACTCGAAGATCACCGTGGTGGCGCCGTTGGCGAGCGGCCCGTAGACGATGTAGCTGTGGCCGGTGATCCAGCCGATGTCGGCGGCGCAGAAGAAGACGTCGTCCTCGTGCACGTCGAAGATCCACTCGTGGGTGAGCGCGGCGTAGAGCAGGTAACCGGCGGTCGTGTGCAGGACGCCCTTGGGCTGGCCGGTCGAGCCCGAGGTGTAGAGGGTGAACAGCGGCGATTCGGCGTGCATCCACTCCACCGGACAGGTCGAGCGCTGGCGGGACATCTCCGCGCCGAGGTCGAAGTCGCGCCCCGGCGTCATCGGCACGTCGCCGCCGGTGCGGCGGGCGACGAGCACGGTTGCTACGTGCTCGAGCCCCGCCAGCGCCTCGTCGACGGTCCGCTTGAGCGGAATGCGCTTGCCGCCGCGCAGCCCCTCGTTGGCGGTCACCACGACCTTGGCGCCGGCGTCGAGGATGCGCCCGCGCAGCGCCTCGGCCGAGAAGCCGGCGAAGACCACCGAGTGCACGGCGCCGATGCGCGCGCAGGCGAGCATCGTCGCCGCCAGCTCGGGGATCATCGGCAGGTAGACGGCGACGCGGTCGCCGCGGCGCACGCCGTGGGCGAGCAGCACGTTGGCGATGCGCGCCACCAGGTGCTTGAGATCCCGGTAGCTCAAGGAGCGGTAGTCGCCCGGCTCGTCGCCGACCCAGAGGATCGCGGGTTTGTCGCCGCGCTCGCCCAGGTGCCGGTCGACGCAATTGAAGCAAGCGTTCAGGCGACCGCCCCCGAACCACGAGAAATCGACCTCGCGCGGGTCGTGATCGAAGATCGTCGTCGGCGGATGGAACCAGCTCAGGCGCTCCGCCTGCTCCCTCCAGAACCCCTCGGCATCCGCGAGCGAGCGCCGATAGAGCGTCCGATAGTGCTCGAGCGAGGCGATGTGCGCGCGCTCCGCGATGTGCTTCTTGACCGGAATCATGGCGTCTCCTCCGCGGCGGTGGGCCGGACGACGGCGGCGATTCTAAGAACTTTTTTCTGCAACCCCTTGCACTCTGGCGCGAAATGTTGACAATTACTCTCAACATTCATTTCTCTCCCGCTCGTCGCCCGCGCTCAACTCGCACTCGCGCGGGGAGCGCGGCGAGGGGGAGGGGGCGGTCGGAGGCACCGCTTTAACGCAAGAGGAGAATCGGAATGGCGAAGAAGAAGGCAAAGAAGAAGGCCACCAAGAAGAAGGCCACCAGGAAGAAGGCCAAGAAGAAGGCCACCAGAAAGAAGGCCAAGAAGAAGGCCACCAGAAAGAAGGCCAAGAAGAAGGCCACCAGAAAGAAGGCCACCAGAAAGAAGGCCAAGAAGAAGGCCACCAAGAAGAAGGCCGCCAAGAAGCCCGCCAAGAAGCGCAAGAAGGCGGCCATGAAGAAGATGGCCGCTCCGGCGCCGGCGCCGGCTCCCCCGCCGATGATGTAGGGCGCGGCGGCCTTCGCGGTCGCTCTCCGGGCCCTGGCGCCGCTCGCCCGACGCCAGGGCCGATTCTTTTCCGCTCGACCACTCCCGAAGCCCGCCGCGGCTTGGCGAACGCGGCCGCTCGCTGTTCGTATACTTTGCGCCTCGCCGGCCGCGGGAGGCGGCCCGCCGTCGCTTCGGAGGATTCCTTGCGCACCTTCGCCCTCGCCGCTCCGCTCCTCGCCGCCGCCCTGGTCGCGCCCTCGGCGCTCCATGCCGCGCCTCAGAAGATCGAAGTCCGCATCGTCGACGGGGCGGCACAGCCGCTCGCCGGCATCACCGTCGAGGTCGCCGCCATCGCGGGCGACGACTACGCCGCCGCCGGGACGAGCAACGAGCTCGGGATCGCCGCCTTCGAGCTGCCGACGGTCGAACGCGTCTATCGCCTGCGCATCGAGCACCCCGACTACGTCGGCTTCGAGCGGGAGTTCGACTTCGGCGCCTCGAAGCCGCACCGCGGCGAGGTCGTGCGGCTGGAGGCGACGCTCGCGCCCCTCGGCCCCACCGACCTGTTCAACCGCGCCGTGCGCGCCTACGAGGCGCGCGACCTGGCCGGCGCCGAGGTCGAGCTCCGCCGCGCCGTCGAGCTCGATCCGGCGTTCGCCAAGGGCTGGACCGTGCTGGCGCTGGTGCTGCACGAGCAGCAGCGCCCCGCAGAGGCGCTCGCCGCGGCCGACCGCGCGCTCGCCGTCGCCGCCGAAGACGCCGAGGTGCTGCGGCTGCGCTACGACGCGCTCGTGGCGCTCGGCCGCCACGACGACGCCGACGCCGCGCTCGACGCGCTCGCCGCGCGCGACGGCTCGGCCGAGCTCGGCCGCGTGCTCTTCAACGCCGGCGCCACCGCCGCCAACAGCGACCGGCCCGAGCGCGCCCGCCGCCGTCTGGGCGAGGCGCTGGCGCGCGACCCTTCGCTGTGGCAGGTGCACGGCGCGCTCGCCGAGCTCGAGATCCGCGAGCGGCGCCTCGAAAGCGCCCTCGCCGAGCTCGACAAGGCGCTCGCCCTGGAGCCGCGCCAGGTGCGCGTGTGGGAGCGCAAGCTCGAGGTGCTGCGCGCGCTCGGCCGCGGCGACGAGGCCGCCGCCGTGGAGAGCCGCCTGGCCGAGCTGCGCGCCGAGGGCTGACCGGCGAAGTCGCCGCGCCGCGATGCCGCTCGCTCCTGCCGATCGCCTGCCCACGGCGCTGCTCGTCACCGTCATCGCCGCGACCGCGCTCTCCGGCGTGCGCCCCCACGACCGTCTGACCTGGCTGCTCGAGGTGGCGCCGATCCTCGTCGCCGTGCCGCTGCTCGTCGCCACACGGCGTCGCTTCCCGTTGACCACCCTCGCCTACGTCCTCGTCGCCCTGCACGCCCTCGTCCTCGCCGCCGGCGGTCACTACACCTACGCTCGCGTGCCGCTCGGCTCTTGGGCGCAGGAGGCTTTCGGCCTCGCCCGCAATCACTACGACCGCCTGGGCCACCTCGTTCAGGGCTTCGTGCCGGCGATCGTGGCGCGCGAGCTGTTGCTCCGCACTTCGCCGCTGCGCCGCGGCGGCTGGCTCAATTTCCTCGTCTTCGCGGCCTGCCTGGCGATCTCGGCGCTCTACGAGCTCGTCGAGTGGGCGGCGGCGCTCGTTTCGGCCGAGGCGGCGACGGCGTTTCTCGGCACCCAGGGGGACGTCTGGGACACGCAGTGGGACATTTTCCTCGCCGCCGTCGGCGCGCTCGCCGCCCTTCTTCTCCTCGCCGGCGCGCACGATCGCGCCCTGCGCCGACTCGCCGCCGCCGGGGCTCCCGCGTCATGACCTCACTCGTCGCGCTCGCCGATTCGTACCTCGTGCAATATCTCGAGAAGATCGAGCTCGCCACCGCAGCGCTTCCCGACGCCGCGCTGTGGTGGCGCGCCAACGAGCGCTCGAACTCGATCGCCAACCTCGTTCTCCACCTGCGCGGCAACCTCTCGCTGTGGATCCTCGCCGGCCTCGGCGGCGAGCCGTTCGACCGCCATCGCGCCGCCGAGTTCGCGGCCCGTGACGACACGCCGCGCGACGAGCTCCTCGCGGCGCTGGCCGCGACCGTCGCACGCTGCCGTGCCGTCCTCGCTCGGCTCGCGGCCGACGAGCTCGACCGCGAGCGGCGCATCCAGGGCTACGCCGTCGACGGCTGGGCGGCGCTCTTGCACGCCGTCGAGCACATGAGCTACCACACCGGCCAGATCGTGCTGCTCGCCAAGCAGCTGCTGCCGCCGGAAGTCGAGCTCGAGTTCTATCCGCAGCACCGCGACGAGTAGCCGCGCGCAGCTTCGCCGCGCGCCGGCGCCGGCGCTGCGCGCGGGTTAGACTGATCGCAGCCGAGATGAAACGCGAGGATCCGCCCGTCCGCGACCTGCCCGCACCGCCCATCGGCGGCGCAGCGGGGGTCGAACGGCTCGCCGTCGACGACCTCGACTCGAGCTTCGCGTGGCTGCAGACGGTGGCGGCGTCGACCGTCATCGGCATCTTCGTGCACGACTTCGAGCGCCTCATCTGGGTCAATCCGGCGGTCGAATGGATCACCGGCTACGACCGCGACGAGCTCCTCGCCATGGCGCCGCTCGACATCGTCGACCCGGCGGCGCGCAGCTACCTCGCCGAGCGCATGCGCGATCGCCAAGTGCGGCAGGACAACGCGCCGCGGCGCTACGAGGTCAAGGTCCTGCGCAAGGACGGCAGCGCCCGCTGGACCGAGGCCTCGCTCAGCACCATCCTGCACCGCGGCCGCCTGGCCGGCCTGGGCGTCGTCTTCGACGTCACCGAGCGGCGCGACGCCGAGCGCGCCCTGCGCGAGAGCGAGGAGCGCCTACAGCTGGCGCAACAGGCCGGCGAAATCGTGGTCTGGGACTGGGATCTCGTCGCCGACCGCGTGCACTTCTCGCCCAACGCGCGCGAGCTGCTGCGGGTGGCGACGTGGGAGAGCGCCGCGAGCCGCGAGTTCTTCGCCCACGTCCATCCCCAGGATCAGCCGCGCCTGCAGGCGGCGCTCGACGCCACGCTGGTCGACGATCGCGACTACTTCTTCGAGCACCGGCTGCTGCTGCCGAACGGCCAGACGCGTTGGCTCGCCCAGCGCGGACGCGTCGTGCGCGACGCCGCCGCCCGGCCCACTCGCCTGCTCGGCGTGGCGCTCGACATCACCAGCCGCAAGCTCGCCGAAGAGGCGCTCTTCCAGGAGAAGGAGCGCGCTCAGGTGACTCTGGCCTCGATCGGCGACGGCGTCATCCGCACCGACGCCCGCGGCATGATCGAGTTCATGAACCCGGCCGCCGAGCGGCTCACCGGCTGGCCCATCCACGAGGCTTACGGGCGCCACCTCCGCGACGTCTTCAAGGTCGTCGATCCCGAGACCCACACGTCGCTGCTCGACCCGGTGACGCGCTGTCTGGCGGAGGGGCGCTTCGTCGAGTTCCCGGGCGAGCGCGTGCTCGAGCCGCGCACCGGCCACTCGATCGCGGTCTCCGACTCGGCATCGCCGATCTTCAATCGCCAGGGTCGCACCATCGGCGCCGTGCTCGCCTTCAAGGACGTCTCCGAGTTGCGCACGATGGAGCGCGAGCGCAGCTTCCTCGCCACCCACGATCCGCTGACCGGCCTGCTCAACCGGCGCAGCTTCGGCGTCGAGGTCGACCGCGCCGTCGAGGCGGCGCGCGCGCAGCACCGCACGCACGCGCTGCTCATCGCCGAGCTCGATCCCTACCAGCTGCTGCTCGACACCTGCGGGCACTTCGCCGGCGACGAGGCGCTCAAGCACTTCGCCGAGCGTCTGCAGTCGCGCCTGCCGCCGGGAACGCTGCTCGCCCGCGTCGGCACCAGCGAGCTCGGCGCGCTCCTGCTCGACACCACTCCGGCGCACGCTCTCGAGCAGGCGCGCGAGTTCCGCGCCGCGCTCGCCGCCGCCGGTTTCTCGTGGCAAGGCAGGACCTACGAGCTCACCGCCTCGGTCGGGCTCGCCGCCGTCGGTGCCGACACGGTCGACGGCACCGCGGCGCTCGCCGCCGCCGACGCCGCCCGCTTCGCCGCGCGCCAGCACGGCGGCAACCGTCTGCACGAATACCGCCCCGGCGACGACGCCATCGCGCGGCGCATGGGCGAGCTGCAGTGGGCACAGGAGATCCGCCGCGCGCTCGAGGGCGGCCGCTTCCGCCTCTATGCCCAGCAAATCGTGCCGCTGCACGCCGCTTGCGAGGGCGAGCCGATGGCCGAGATCTTCCTGCGCATGGTGTCGGAGGCCGGCGATCCCGTGCCCACGGCCGCCTTCATCGCCGCCGCCGAGCGCTACGGCCTGATCGCGAACCTCGACCGCTGGGTGATGACCGCGGGACTGCGCGCCATCGCCGCCGCGAGCGGGCCGACCTACACGCTCAACGTCTCTGGCCAGTCGCTCGGCGACGACGGCTTCCTCGAGCACGTGCTCGCCGCCGTCGAGGCGAGCGGAGTCGACCCGCGTCGCGTCTGCTTCGAGATCACCGAGACGGCCGCCATCGCCAATCTCTCGAGCGCCTTGCGCTTCATCTCGGCGCTGCGCGCGCTGGGCTGCCGCTTCGTTCTCGACGACTTCGGGTCCGGCTTCTCGTCGTTCGCCTACCTGAAGAACCTGCCCGTCGACTTCCTCAAGATCGACGCCTCGTTCACCCACCAGTTGCCGCAGGACCGCGTGCAGCGCGCTCTCGTCGAGTCGATCCTGCAGATCGCGCGGGTGCTGGGAATGAAGACGATCGCCGAGGGCATCGAGGACGAGGCGACTCTCGCGCAGCTACGCGAGCTGGGCGTCGACTACGGCCAGGGCTTCGTCCTCCACCGGCCCTCGCCGCTCGCCGGCGCCGATTGACGGCCGCGCTCAGCCCGCCGTCGCGGCTTGCGGCTTGAGCACCACGCCGGTGCCCCGGCGGCCGTCCATCTCGACGACGAGCGGTGCGGCGAAGCGCAGGTGGCGCACGGCGCCCCGCTCGCTCGCCGCCGGCTGCGCCGCCAGCCACTGCCAGTCGACGAAACCGTCCTCGCTCTGCTCGCCGATGGTGAAGTAGCCGACCTCGAAAGCCGTCAGGTTCTGGAAGAAGTGGCTGCCCTGCGACGGCGTCACCGCCGCGTCGCGCAGGCCGGCTTCGACGATGACGCGGGCGCCGGCGACTTGATCCCAGTTCACCGGGATGCCGAGCCAGGGATCGCGCGAGCCCCAGCGACCGACGCCGACGAGCAGGTACGGCCGCTGCTCGGCGAGGAGCCGGCCGTTCAGGCGCGCGACCTCGGCGGCGACCTCGCGGCTCGCGGTGCGGTCGAAGCGATGGAAATCGACGTAGACGAGATCGCGCAGGCCGTCGAGACGCCCGTTGCCGAGCACGCGGGCGCTACGGCAGACGACGTCGCCGTCGTCGACGGCGCCGAGCTCCATCGTCTCGCGGGCGCTCGACATCGCCAGCGGCCGCATCTGCACGATGCCGAGCTCGGCGCGGCCGGCGCCGAGGTCGACCGCGAACTCGATCTCCACTGCCGTCCCCATGCCGCGCGCCCCCTCGGCCTGGATCGCGGCGAGGATCTCGCCGAGCGGCAGCAGGCCGTGCTTGAGGATGGGCGCGAAGGTGACGACGGGCGTGCCGGGACGCCCCGTGCCGTCCGAAATCGCGTCGTTCTCGTGCGAGTAGGTGGATCCCACCGCCGCCAGCACCCCGTCGCGCTCCGCCACCTCGAGACCGTAGTGCGCCTCGCGCATCGTCTCGTGCCCGCCGCCCGGCGAGGTGGGCAGCGCCCAGAATTCTCGTTGCGTCGAGGCGAGCGCCTCGCGCGCCGAAGCGAGCTGCGGCACGTGCTGCGGATAGCGCGGGCAGAAGCGCAAGCAAGCGCCGCCCTCCGCAATCGTCCTACCGAGACCGAGCGCCACCGCCGCGATGCCGTCCTCGGCGCGCATCGGGCCCGCGGGGTAGAAGTTGTGCGAGCGCGCCACGCCGGAGAAAGTCGGATAGAAGCGCTCGCCGTGCGGCGAGCCGACGATGCGCTGCAGGATCACCGCCATCTTCTCCTCCTCGAGCCGGTAGGTCGTCGCACTCAAGTAGGCCTTGGCGGCGCGCGCGAAGGTCGAGGCATAGACCGCCTTGACGGCGGCGAGAGCTTGCGCCAGTCGCCGCTCGCTGCCGGGATCGTCGTTGGGCAGCATGAGCGTGTCGTAGACGCCGGTGAACGGCTGATGCTGCGAATCCTCGAGCAGCGACGAGGAGCGCACGGCGAGCGGAAAGCGGGCGTGTTCGAGGAAGGCGGCGAGGTCGAGCTCGGCCTGGCGCGGAAAGCTCGCCGCACCGAAGCGACGAGCGAGCTCGTCGTCGTCCTCGCACTCGATGGCGAACCGCCGCAGGCCGTTCTCGGCCAGGAAGCGGTCGAAGACGTCGGTGCCGAGCACCACCGCCGGCGGCACCGCGACCTCGACGCCCGGCCACCGGCGCCGCAAGCCACTCTCGGTGATCAGGCGCCGCACGAACGCCAGCCCGCGCGCCTTGCCGCCGAGCGAGCCGCCGCCGATGCGGTAGAAATCGCTCGTGAAGTCGAAGGCAGCGCGATCGAAATCGGCGACCAGGCCCCTGCCCTGCTCCTCGCGGTGGGCCGCGATCGCCTGCACCAGATGCGCGCGCAGGGCGTCGACCGACGCGTACTCGTCCGGCCGGCGGGGGCGCAGCGCGTGCGCGACGGAGAACGCGGTTCGTGCCTTCAGCCAGCGCGAGAAATGGTTGCGCGTGGCGTGATAGAGCACCGCTTCGTCGGGCACCGTGTGCAGCTTCGCCTCCAGCTGCCGGAGGTCGGCGGCGCGGTCGATCTCGGTGCCGTCCGGGCGCCGGAAGACGAAGTCGCCGAAGCCGAAATCCTCGAGCATGACGCGGCTGAGCTCGTCGAGCAGGAGCGGCGAGCCCTTGAGCAGGAAGCGCGTGCCGAGCTCGCGCGCCAGCGCCTCGTTCTCGGGCTGCGACGAGTGCAAGATGATCGGGATGTCCGGATAGCTCGCGCGCACCTGGCGCGCGAGCTCGGCGCCGGCGGTCGCCGACTTGACGCCGCCGCGCGGGAACTCGACGTCGGAGACGATGCCGAGCACGTCGTCCGCGTACTCGTCGAACGCCGCACGCGCCTCCTCGTAGGTCGTGCACAGCAGGATCTTGGGACGCGCCCGCATGTGCAGGATCTTCTGCGACAGGTTGAGCCCCTCGACGATGACGCGCTGCGAGTGCTGGAAGAGCTCCGTGTACATGGCGGGCAGGAAGGAGCTGTACTGCCGCGGCGTGTCCTCGACCAGCAGGATCACCTGCACGCCGACACCGTGGCTGTCGTGCGCGACGTTCCTGCGGTCCTCGACCGACTTGACGATCGCCACCAGGATGCGGGTGTCGCCCTGCCAGACGAAGGCGCGCTCGAGGCCGTCGAGGCCGTGGCGGGCGACGAAGTCCTCGAGCTCGCGGCTGTCGCGGGCGAGCAGCACGACAGGCACGTCGAGGCCGGCGCGCCGCGTGGCGGCCGCCAGCTCGACGGCGTTCATGTCGGCGAGATAGGGGGTGGTGACGAGCAGGTTGAAGCGGCGCTGTCGTTCGGCGAGATCGATCGCCTCGGCGCCGGTCGCCACCGCGGTCAGGCCGGGCGCGTAGTGCAGGTCCAGATTGCGGAACTCGCCGAGCATGCGCTCGGAGAGCTCGCCCGCCTCCTCGAGCACGAAAGCGTCGTAGGGCGTCGCCACCAGCAGGATGTCCAGGATGCGGAAACGCATCAAGTCCTGGAACTCCTGGAAGCGCGGGCGGCGGCGCGGCGCGTGCTCGGACATGGCGGCGGACAGGCGGCGGTGCGTCGCCGAAGCTAGCACGGCGCCGCCCGGCGCCGAGCGCCGGACAGCGCGGGCGGGAGACTCAGGCGCGGCTCAGACGACTCCCTGGTCGAGCATCGCGTCGGCGACCTTGAGGAAGCCGGCGATGTTGGCGCCGTTGACGTAGTTGCCGGGGGTGCCGAACCGCTCCGCCGTCTCGACGCAGGCGGCGTGAATGCTCTGCATGATCAGGCGCAGCCGGTTGTCGACCTCCTCGCGCGTCCAGCTGTAGCGCATCGAGTTCTGCGCCATCTCGAGCCCCGAGGTGGCGACGCCGCCGGCGTTGGCCGCCTTGCCCGGACCGTAGAGGATCCGTGCCTCGACGAACTGGTTCACCGCCTCGATCGTCGACGGCATGTTCGCCCCCTCGCTGACGACGTAGACGCCGTTGCGCAGCAGGTTGCCGGCGTCGACGCCGTTGACCTCGTTCTGCGTCGCCGAGGGAAAGGCGCAATCGGCCTTGTGGTCCCACAGCGGATTGTGATCGGCCTGCGGATCGACCGCCGTGTAGACCGCGTGCGGATACTTCTCGACGTACTCCGCGACGCGCCCGCGGCGGATGTTCTTCAGGTGCAGGAGGAAGGCGAGCTTCTCGCGACCGATGCCCTCCTCGTCGTAGACGTAGCCCGACGAGTCGGAGACCGTCACCGGCTTGGCATCGAGATCGAGCAACTTCTCGATCGTGAACTGCGCCACGTTGCCGCTGCCCGACACCAGACAGATCTTGCCGTCGAGCGAACGCGAGCGCATCTCGAGCATCTCGGCCGCGAAATAGACCGAGCCGTAGCCGGTGGCCTCCGGGCGGATGAGCGAGCCGCCCCAATTGAGGCCCTTGCCGGTCAAGACGCCGGTGAACTCGTTGCGCAGCTTCTTGTACATGCCGAACAGGTAGCCGATCTCGCGCCCGCCGACGCCGATGTCGCCCGCCGGCACGTCGGTGTCGGGGCCGATGTGGCGGAAGAGCTCGGCCATGAACGCCTGGCAGAAGCGCATCACCTCGACGTCGCTCTTGCCCTTGGGATCGAAGTCCGAGCCGCCCTTGCCTCCTCCCATCGGCAGCGTCGTCAGCGAGTTCTTGAACACCTGCTCGAAGGCGAGGAACTTGAGGATGCCGAGGTTGACCGAAGGGTGGAAGCGCAAGCCCCCCTTGTACGGCCCGATGGCGCTGTTCATCTCGATGCGGAAGCCGCGGTTGACGCGCACCGCGCCCTGGTCGTCGATCCACGGCACGCGGAAGAGGATCACGCGCTCGGGCTCGATGACGCGCTCGAGGATCTTGGCGTGGCGGTACTCGGCGTGGCGGTCGAGCACCAGGGCGAGCGAATCCACGACCTCCTCGACCGCCTGGTGGAACTCCGGCTCGGCGGGATTCTTGGCCTTGACCTCGTTCATCAGCGCGCGGACGTATTCACTACTCATCGCTCTCTCCTCGCTCTGCAGTCGGTATCGGGAATCGTCGCCGGCGGGCCGTCGAAAGCCTATCCTGCAGCGGCGGCGCGCTCGCGGCGCCGCCTCGCGGGGTGGTCGCGGCCCGGGGCCCGGCAGCGCCGCCGCGAGTGCGCCGCCGCGTGCCGCGAAGGCGCTGGCTGCGACTCCCTCGCTCGACCTTCGGCTAGACTACCGGCTCGCCTTGCCGCAGCCAACGGCGAGGGGCCCCGGCCGGCGGGGCCGAGCCGACGGGCAATCTCGCCGCGCCGGCGCTCCCGGTTCCCTTCATGTCCGAGGCGCTCAGCTTCTTCGACCAGGTCAACGCCAACTTCGACCGCGCCGCCTCCTACACGCGGCATCCGAAGGGCGTGCTCGAGCAGATCAAGACCTGCAACAGCGTCTACCACCTCGCCTTTCCGGTCGAGCGCGACGACGGCTCGATCGAGGTCGTCCACGCCTGGCGCGCCGAGCACTCGCAGCACAAGCTGCCGACCAAGGGCGGCATCCGCTACGACTGGCGCGTCAACGAGGACGAGGTGATGGCGCTCTCGGCGCTGATGACCTACAAGTGCGCGATGGTCGACGTGCCGTTCGGCGGCGCCAAGGGCGGCATCCGCATCGACCGGCGCAACTACTCGGACGGCGAGCTCGAGCGGATCACGCGTCGCTACACCTACGAGCTCTTCCGCAAGGGCTTCATCGGTCCGGCCGTCGACGTGCCGGCGCCCGACTACGGCACCGGGCCGCGCGAGATGTCGTGGATCGCCGACACCTACATGGCGCTCGCCAACGAGGACGTCAACGCCTTGGGCTGCGTCACCGGCAAGCCGGTCGGCCAGGGCGGCGTGCGCGGCCGCAAGGAGGCGACTGGCCGCGGCGTCTTCTTCGGCATGCGCGAGGCGTGCGACGACGCGGAGGACATGCGCCGGCTCGGCCTCTCGCCGGGGCTCGGCGGCAAGACGGTCGTCGTGCAAGGGCTCGGCAACGTCGGCTACTACGCAGCGAAGTTCTTCTCCGCGGCGGGCGCCCGGCTCGTCGGCCTGGCCGAGCGCGAGGGCTCGATCGCGAGCGAGCACGGTCTCGATCTCGAGGCGGTGATGGCGCACCGCGCCGAGACCGGCTCGATCCTCGGCTGCCCCGGCGCCCGCGACCTGCCGGAGCGCACCTCGGCGCTCGAGCTCGAATGCGACCTGCTGATTCCCGCCGCGCTCGAGAACCAGATCACCGACGAGAACGTCGATCGCATCCGGGCCAGGATCATCGGCGAGGGTGCCAACGGCCCGATCACCGCCGCGGCGAGCGACAAGCTCTACCGCCGGGGCGTGATGATCGTGCCGGACATGTACTTGAACGCGGGCGGCGTCACCGTGTCGTACTTCGAGTGGCTCAAGAATCTCTCCCACGTCCGCTTCGGCCGCATGGAGAAGCGCTTCGAGGAGTCCGCCTACCGCCGCCTGCTGACCGCGGTCGAGCAGCTGACCGACAAGTCGTTCACCGACGAGGAGAAGGCGATCTTCTCCGCCGGGCCGTCGGAGGAGGACCTCGTCAACTCGGGCCTCGAGGAGACGATGGTCACCTCCTACGCCAGGATCCGCGAGGCGCGGCGACAGCTGGGCGACGAGCCCGACCTGCGCATCGCCGCCTTCGTCGTCGCCATCAACATGATCTGCGCCACCTACGGCGACATGGGGATCTTTCCCTAGACCCCGGGCCGCCCGTCCGCCCCGCCGCCCGCCCGCAGCCCTTGCTCGAGAAAGGTTTACGCCGGCGTTGACATCGCGCCGAACGTTGCACAGACTCCTGTGCATTCGACCGCGGCCCCGCGGGGGCGCCGCGGCGGCGAGGCGGGCTCGGGCGGCCCGCGGCGCCGGGCGGGGTTGGGTCCCGCCGGGTTCGCGCCCAGACAAGGAGGTGATCCAGTGAGTTCGAGCAACAAACCTGGCTTCGTGGAGGTGGCGTCCTCCTAGAAGGAACCTCCTGGGGCGGATGAAGTGGCCCGAGGTTGAGCTTCCCGAGTTGTGAGGGACAGCCCAACGCCACCGACACGAAACCCCGAGGCCCCGGAGCGCGCAACGCGCTCCGGGGCCTCGTTGTCTTCGCCGATTCTCGACGGTCCCGGCGAGACGCCAGCCGATTCTCCGCTTCGCCGTCCGGTTCGCTCGCCGCAGCTCAGGCGGCGAGCGCCGCGTCGAACTTGGCGGCGAGGACGAAGTCGGACTCGGTCAGGCCGTCGATCTTGTGCGTCCAGATCTCGATCCGCACCTTGCCCCAGGTCAGGTGGATGTCGGGGTGGTGGCCCTGCTCCTCGGCGATCGCACCGACGCGGTTCACGAAGGCGAGCGCTTGGGCGAAGTCGGGGAAGCGGTACTCCTTGTCGAGATGGTGCGCCTCGACGGCGCGCCAGCCGTTCGGGCCGAGCTCGGCGAGCAGGCGCTCGATCTCGGCGCCGGCGAGCGGCGGCACGCCGCCTCGGCACGTCACGCAGGACTTGGCGGCGAGACTGGACGGGGACATGGCGGATCCTCCTAGGCGCTCTTGCTCTTCAGGCGCGCGACGAGCGCGGCGAGCGCGGTCTGCGTTGCGGGCGAGAACCAGTCGTCGACGA
>Ga0214472_10003316_pt1 | contig 17061 bp, 17 predicted proteins | sample RVTome_6_FD_207662 | JGI IMG/M metagenome (GOLD analysis project Ga0214472, IMG submission 207662) | Soil microbial communities from uranium-contaminated site in the Upper Colorado River Basin, Wyoming, United States - RVT140D175 | ecosystem: Environmental > Terrestrial > Soil > Contaminated >... | reverse complement strand
CGCGTCATGAGAAGACCATCGGTAAGCCGTGTGCTGGAAATCGGCATGCACGGTTTGAAAGGGGGATTCAGGAGCCCGGGCTCGCACGAGCACCGCGCCTGATTTCTACCAATGCCCACCGCCCCGGGACCTTCGCCGCCGCGCGCGCCCGGGCGGGAGGCGGGGGCCACGGCGGGCGCCGTGCTCCTCATGGCCACCTCGGCCATCGGCCCCGGCTTCCTCACCCAGACCGCCGTCTTCACGAGCGCCCTGCGGGCGGACTTCGCCTTCGCGATCCTGGCCTCCATCGCGGTGGACGTCGCGGCCCAGGTCAACGTGTGGCGCGTCCTCGGCGTGGCGCGCAGGCGGGGCCAGGAGCTGGCCTCGGAGCTGATGCCCGGGCTGGGGGCCGCGGTGGCCGTGCTCGTCGCTTTCGGCGGTCTCGTGTTCAACGTCGGCAACATCGCGGGGTGCGGCCTGGGCCTGGCCGTGCTGGGGGCCCCGCCCGGCCCGGGAGCCGCCGCCTCCGCGGCGGCGGCGGTGGTCCTGCTGTCGCTCCCGCGCGCGGCCCGGGCCATGGACGTCTTCACGAACGTCCTGGGCGGGGTCATGATCCTGCTCACGGCCGCGGTGATGGTCTCCTCCGGACCCGATTACCGGGCGGCGCTCCGGGGGGCCGTGGCGCCGGGGCGGGTGGAGCTCCTGCCGCTGGTGACGCTCGTGGGGGGGACGGTCGGGGGCTACATCACCTTCGCCGGCGTGCATCGGTTGCTCGACGCGGGCATCGGAGGTCCCGGCGACGTCCCCCGCCTCACCCGGGCCGCGGCCCTGGGGATCGGCGTGACGGGCGTCATGCGGGCGCTGCTGTTCCTGGCCGTGCTGGGCGTGGTGGGCCAGGCCGGGCCGCTCGACCCGGCCAACCCCGCGGCCCACGCCTTCCGCCTCGGCGCGGGCGAGTGGGGCCATCGGGTCTTCGGCGTCGTCTTGTGGTCGGCCGCCATCACGTCGGTGGTGGGCTGCTCCTACACGTCCCTGTCCTTCGTGCGCACGTGGCCTCCGGTAGGGAGGCGCTTCCGCGCCGCCCTCGCGCTCTTCGTGGGCGTGGCGCTGGTCCTCTATCTATTCCTGGGCCGGCCGGTGCACCTGCTCGTCCTCGCCGGAGGGCTGAACGGCCTCATCCTCCCCGTCACGCTCGGCGTGGTCCTCCTGGCGTCGCGGCGTCGCGACCTCATGGGCGACTACCGGCACCCGCCGGCGCTGCAGGCGGCGGGTTGGCTGGCCTGGGCCGTCAGCGTGGCCGCGGGGGCGCTGGCGCTCCGGGAGATGGGCCGGCTCTGGACGGCGCGCTAGCTCGAGACGCTCGCGACCCACTTGCCCCGGGGCAAGTTGCCGCTCACGACCCGCTGGGTACCGGGCTGGCCGGCGGGCGGCGCTTCACCGCGAAGTAGCCCTTCCGCACCCGGATCTCGGCGTCCTTGCGCTTGAGGCGCACCTCGATGCCCCGCCAGCCCCCGTCCGGCGGGCGCCGGGGCGAGTAGGCCAGGGCGTAATGGTTGTGCAGCTCCTCCGAGATCTCCTTGAACACCTTGATGAGGTCGCCGACGCGGTCGGGGAAGAAGAAGGAGCCTCCCGTCTCCTGGGCGACCTTCCTCAGGAACCCGCGCGGGCTCCGGGCCATGAGCCCCGACGCCCCGCGGATGCCCACGCAATACACCGTGGCCTCCACCGAGCGCGCGTAGTCGACCACCTCCTGCTCCTTCAGGCTGCTCGTGGTGTCCGCGCCGTCGGAGAACACGATGACCGCCTTGCGGCCGGGCTGGTCCTTGATGCGGTTCAGGCCGTAGTGGATCGCGTCGTAGAGGCTGGTGCCGCCCCAGGCCTGCAGGGCCTCCACGAACTGCTCGAGCCGGGAGGCGTCGCCCGTGAACTCCGCGCTCCCCTTGATGCTCTCGTTGAACTGCACCACCAGCGCCTGGTCCACGTCGGTCAGCTTGTAGACGAAGGCCAGGGCCGCCTCCTGGAGGAAATGCAGGTTCGTCCGCATGCTGCCGCTGGCGTCCAGCACCAGGACCACCGAGAGCGGGATCTTCTCCTCCGACGCCCCCGAGGCCTCCCGGAAATAGGTCACCTCCTGGCGCACGCCGTCCTCGTAGACGTCGATGTCCGCGGGGCCCAGGCCGTGGATGAACCGGCCGCCCTTGTCGTGGACCACGGCCGTGAGCGAGACGAGCTCTACCGCGGACTCGAAGGTGAACGGCTTGGGCGGCGGCGGGGCCTGGGAGAGCGCGGGACCGGGCTGCGCGCACACGAGCGCCAGGGCCGCCGCCGCGAGACGAGCGCGCCGCGTCACGTCGCGGATACGGCCGACGGGGGCCGGCGCGCGAGGCGCCGCAGGACCAGGAGGGCCACGAGGAGGAGACCGGCCGCCAGCAGGACGGGCACGACCACCGCCAGGATGAAGAGGACCACCGCGGCCACGTCCTCGGCCAGGCTGAGGACGGGGTTGGCGAGGCCGCCCGTCAAGGCGGTGGAGCCCGCGCGCAGCAGCGACTTCGCCGCGTGGGGGACGAGCGCCGACGGCGCCCCCACCGCCACCCCCAGGGCCATGGCGGTGAGCGGATCGGAGACCTGCCACATGACGGACGCCGCCAGCAGGGCGCCCGCGGCCGGCCGCAGGACGGTGGACAGCGAGTCGAGGGCGTGATCCACGGCGGGGAACTTGTCGCCCACGATCTCGACCACCGTGGCCACCGCGAACAGCGTCAGCGCGCGGTTCGAGGTCATGAAGCCGAAGGCCGGGCCCAGCTCGATGAAGCCGCCGCGGGCCAGGGCCCCCGCCAGCAGCAGGGGGAGCCACGCGCGGATGCCGGCGCAGGCGGCCAGCCCGATGCCCAGGGCCACGGAGGGCACGATCTCGGTCCAGGTCACCGACTCCATCACCGGCAGCATGCGGCCGCCGCGCTAGGGTGTCAAGGGAGCCTCGACCTCGGGGCGCTCGGGGCTGAGCTCGAGCGTGAACGTCTCGACGTGCTTCATGCGGCGGCGGGGGAAGCCGGAGAACTCCATGCGGCCGCGGTCCTGGGCGACCTTGATGAAGGTCGGCGACCCCGCGCGCAGCTCCACGCCGGTGGAGCCGGCGGCCAGGTCGCGCCAGGCCCTCTCCTCCGCCGGCCCCTCGCCGGCCTGGTAGGCGACCCGCAAGAGCCGCGTGGCCTCGCTCGCGGGCACGTCGATCTTGAGCGCGATGCGGCCGGGCCGCGGCTCCGGCGGCAGCACGAGGGCCTCCTCCCCCGCGACCACCGCGAGGTCGTCGGCCGCGAAGGAGAAGGCGTTGACCACGGCGCCGGGGATGTCGGGGTCGGTCTTCGCGTCGACGTAGGTGGCCACGACCTCCTCGTCCAGGCTCACCTCGAGGCGCAGGGTGGGGTCGGGGCCGCCCTTCGGGTCCCAGGCGTGCCAGAAGGTCTTGCCCGTGATGATCAGGATGAGCCGCGCGCGGCGGGATTCGGGGAGGGTCGCCACCGTCGCCACCGGCTCGGGGTTCACGAGCTCCTCCGTCCCGTCGGCCCGGACGATGCGGTCCACCTTCGCCCGCGGGATCGTCAGCGTCCCGTAGGGGGTCTTGACCTTGAAGGTGCGCTTGCCCTGGAGGACGGGCTCGCCCGTGATCCGGTCGCCGCCGCGGAGGACGAACACGTCGCCGCGGAGGGCCGGCCCCGGCAGCCACAGGGCCGCGGCCGCCACCAGCGCCAGGCACCGCCGCGGCGGGCGCCTCACGTCACCAGGCCGCACGTCCGGCAGCGCGTCGCCTCGCCCCCGGCGACCTGCTTGAAGTACTCGTCGAAGCAGGCGGGGTCGGCGCACACCACCGCGCCGCAGTCGCATTCCCATCCCACGTCCGAGGGCTGGCGCAGCTCGCGCTCGCATCCTCGGCAGCGCCTCTCGGGGGACGGGGTTCCGCGGGCGGGCAAGGCGTCAGCTCCTGCCGAACAGCTTCTTCAGGAGCCCGCCGCTCTCGGGGGCGGGGGGAGCGGCTTCCGGGCCCAGGGCGTCCAGCTCGGCGGCGGCCTGCTGGTTCTCCGGGTCCAGCTCCACGGCCTTCCGGAGCATGGAGACGGCTCGGGCCTTCAGCCCGCGCTCCTTGTAGACCTGGCCGAGCAGCAGGAAGGCCGCGGCGTGCCGGGGATCCTCCGCCGCCACTTCCCGTACCAGCTCCTCGCCCTGCTTCAACCAGTTCGGGTTCTTGAGGTAGGCGCGGCCCAGGGCCATCCGGCCCCGCTGCCTGAGCTTCCCGGTGAGCCGGGGGACGACGCCCTCGAGCAGCTGGATGACGTCCCAGTACTTCTCCTGCTCCACGAGCCGCTCGGCCCTGCGCAGCGACTCCGTGTCCCTGCGCGACTGCTCCGCGGGGTCGAGCGCGGCGGGTCCGGGGCCGGCGGGCGTCGCGGGCTCCGCGGCGCGCGGGCCGCGCGCCTTGAGGCCGCTCTCGTAGCTGGCGCGCGTGCGGGGGTTGCGGAGAACGTCGTGGGCCTCGCCCAGGCGGATGAAGACCGCCTCCAGCTGGGCCTTGATGTCCTCGAGGACGGTCTCCCGGTGATGGGAGTCGGGATGGAACCGCTTGGCCAGCCGGAAATAGGCGTCCTTCACCTTGTCCGGCGTGGAGTCGGGCGCGATCTCCAGCACCTCGAAGTGGTTCTTCGTCTTCAGGCCCGCGAACTTCTCCAGCACCTCGCGCCGCCGCGCGCTGAGCCCCCGGCGGGCGGCTTCTTCCGCCCCGGGCGGCGGCGGGGCGGCCGGCTCCGGCGGCGGGACCGGCGGCGGGACCGCCCGCGGCGGGGGAGCGGGCCGCGGCGCCGGCCGGGGCGTCGCCTCCTCGGGCTTGTACTCCAGGGCTCCGGTGCAGAGGAGGCAGAAGAGGCTCTTCTCCGCCTCCTCCGGCGAGAAAGGCGTGACCTGCAGCACCTCCCGCGCGGTCATCTCGCCGTCCACGCGGGACAGGACGTAGCCGTCGGCCGGGGTCAGCAGGATGTTCTGGAACCGCAGCAGCGCGTCGGTGGAGAGGATGAGCACCCGGTCGAGGTCGCCCAGCGCCTCGTGCACGACCGGATAGTCGTCCACCCGGCGGGCCGCGTCGAGGATCAGCTGCCCCGTGGACAGCTTGGGCGTGGTGTCGTCCGCGCCCGCGGCGGCATCGGCGGGCTGCTCCTCGAAGACGTATTCGCCTTCGGTCCAGGAGAAGAGCTTGAGGAGGATCTCGCGCGCCTGCAGGGCGAGCGCCTCCTCCGCCCTGGCCGCGTCCCACACGCCCATGTCCCGGAGCGCGCGGCCCAGGCGCTTGTGCTCGCGGCTGACCACCTCGCTGGCGCGGTCCAGGTCGGCCTGCGACAGGAAGCCCTGCCGCACCAGGACGGCCCCCAGCTGGTCCTCGGGGGCGTTGGCCTGGGCGCCGACGATCCGTCCGTCCTGGAAGCGGACGCTCCGCCGCTCGGAGCCGCGGGTCACGTGCAGCATCCCGCTCTTGTGGGCGACGAAGAGCTCCCGGAGGAGGCCGGGAAGGACGCCCCGCGACAGGTTCCCCTTCATGCGGCGTGCATCCTCTGGAGGAAGGGGCGCAAGTATAGCTCACCTGTTTCGCGGCGCGCGGCCACGGCGGCGGGTCGAATCGTGCCCTAGGCCCTCCGAAGGGCCTTGAGCTCGAGCGGGTTCAGGGCGTGCACCAGGGGCAGGTCGGTCATGGTGAGCAGGCCGGGCCGCGCGGCGAGCATCTTGGGTATGGCGTTGACGACGATGGCGGCGGTGGCGACGTCGCCCGCCACCCCGCCCGCGATGGTCATGTCGATGGGAGGGACGCCGTCGATCAACACGTGGTCGCGCGGCGACTCGGCGCCCACGTACATCTGGAGGTCGAGGCTTATGGCCAGCTCGCCGCCGCGGTAGCCGCGGGCGAACTGCTTGACGCCCGCCGCCGCCCCCGCGGGTATGCGCAGGTGCTCCGTGTCCAGGTCCCGCGGCGCGATGGCGGGCTCGAGCGTCTCCTCCACCCGCTCGAGCTTCCACCCCAGGCCGGCCGCGATCATGTGGACGGACTCCAGCAGGCCCACGTGGCGCACCGTGCCTTCGGTCATGGCGCGGCGGAACTGGCTCAGGTTCAGGCCGGCGCCGACCTTGCGCTGCAGGGGCAGCCTGCGCGTGCCCGCGTCCACCACACGCGTCACCGCCACCCGGTCCACGCGCGCGCAGGGCGCGGTCAAGGCCAGGGCCAGCGAGTCCATGGCGAAGCCCGGGTTGACGCCGGTGGCCAGGACCCGCACCTTCTTCGCGCGCGCGGCACGGTCGATGTCCTTGAACAGGCCCTGGTGGGCGGGCGTGGGGAACGCCATCTCCTCGCAGGTCGTGATCACGTTCATCCCGCGCTGGACGAGGGCGGCGACCTGCGCCTTCACGGTCCGGATGGACGAGGAGGTGGACAGCACCGCGACGTCGGCTCGGGTCTTGCGGAAGAACCGCGCCGGGTCGCCCTCCACCTTCACCCGGATCTTCCGCGGCAGGCCGAGGACGACGCCCACGTCCTTGTCCGCGTGCTCGGGCGAGATGTCGGTGGCGGCCACGATCTGGAGGCCGTCGGTCTCGTGGACCAGGCGGGCGATGGAGCGTCCGATCGGACCCAGGCCGCAGTGCGCGACCTTGAGCGGGCGTGGCAACTCTAGCCCTTCAGCGCTCCACGTCGACGGTGGCGATCTCTTCCTCGGCCTCGCCGGCCAGGATCACGGTGCTCGAGATGGGCAGGAGCGTGGTGAAGTTCCTCCCTCCCGACTCGAGCATGACCTCGTAGTAGCCCTCGGCCGCCACCCGCACCAGCCGGCCCTTGGCGCCCTTCGCCCCCAGGGCCTCGTTGTAGATCTTGATCGCGGCTTCCCGCTCGATCATCGGCAACCCCCTCGCAAAAGGGCTAAAGCTGCTCCAGGCTCCGGCGGACGATGTCCAGCCCGGCGTCCGCCTCGGCTGCGGAGAGGTTCAGCGGCGGGCGGAAGCGCAGCGACCGCTCGCCGCAGGGCAGGACCAGCAGGCCGTTCCGCCAGATCGCGTCCTTCGCCTTGTTGCGCTGGTCGGGCATGGGCAGGTCGAAGGCGATCATCAGGCCGCGGCCGCGGGCGTTGGACATGAGGCCGCCCCGCTGGCGCTGGACCTCCACCAGGCCGGCCAGCAGGTGGTCCCCCACCACCCTCGCGTTCTCCACCAGGCGCTCCTCGTGGATGACCTCGAGGTAGCGGCCGAAGCGGACCATGTCGGTGAGGCCGCCCCCCCAGGTGGAGTTGATCCGGGACGGGACCTTGAACACGTTCTGCGGCTCTTCGTCCACCTTGGGCCCCACCAGGCAGCCGCAGACCTGGGTCTTCTTGCCGAAGCACATCGCGTCGGGGGTGACGCCGTAGTGCTCGTGGGCCCACATCTTGCCCGTGAGCCCCACGCCCGTCTGCACCTCGTCCACGATGAAGAAGCAGGCGTGCTCTCGCGCCAGCCGCTCCAGGGCCTGCATGAACTCGGGACGGAAGTGGTTGTCTCCGCCCTCGCCCTGGATGGGCTCGATGAGGATGGCGGCGATGTCGTCGGGGTTGTCGGCGAAGGCCTTCCGCACCTGGTCCAGCGCCCGCTGCTCCGCGGCGGCCACGTCGCGCTCGACCTCCGGCGTCACCGGGAAGCGCAGCTTGGGGTTGTCGATGCGGGGCCACCGGAACTTGGGGAAGTAGTCGGTCTTGACGGGGTCGGTATTGGTGAGCGAGAGCGTATAGCCGCTCCGTCCGTGGAAGGCCTCACGGAAGTGCACGACCTGGGAGCCGCGCTCGCCCGCCACGCCCCTGGCCTTGTTTCGCCGGACCTTCCAGTCGAAGGCGGCCTTCAGCGCGTTCTCCACCCCCAGCGTCCCGCCCTCGATGAAGAACGCGTACTTCATGTAGGGGGGGACGGCCAGGCGGCCCATGGTCTCGACGAACTGCGCGTACTCGACGCTGTAGAGGTCGGAGAGCGCGGGCTTGAGCTGGGCCACGCGGTGCAGGACCTTCAGGAACTCCGGGTCCTTCATCCCCGGGTGGTTGTAGCCGATGGGGTTGCTGGCGGTGAAGGTGACGAAGTCGAGGTAGTCCCGGCCGCCCTTGGCGTCGTGCAGCCACGAGCCGTGGCTCTTCTCGTAGTCGAAGACGAGGTCGAAGCCGTCGGCCAGCATGTGGCGACCCAGGACGCGATGCACGTCTTTGGGATCGACCTTGCTGAGGGTTGAGATCGTCACGTTACAAGACCTTGTTTTAGAACGACTTGGCGGAACCGAGCGGGCCGCACGCCGCGCCGGCGCCCGGAAAAGCGGCACATCTTAGCACAGTTCCAACCGGTACTCCGGCATCTGCGTGCAGGGCTTATAATGCCGCTTCGTCATGGCCCCGCCCATCGATCCCGGCTTCCTCAAGCGCTCGGACCTGTTCGAGAACCAGCCGCCGGAGGTGATCCGGGCCGTGCTCGACCAGGGCGAGGTGCGGGAGTTCGGGGCGGGCGACGTCGTCTTCGACCAGGGCGACGAGGGCGACCGGCTCTACATCGTGAAGAGCGGCGTGCTGGAGGTCCTGGCCGCGCCGTCCGACGGCGCCGAGCCCGTCCCCGTCGCCTACCTCGGGGCCGGCGAGGTGCTGGGGGAGCTCGCGCTCTTGACGGGGTCCCGCCGCACCGCGACCGTGCGCTCGCCGGAGCGCGCCGAGCTGTTCACCCTCGAGAAGGCCGTGTTCCTGGACCTGATGCTCACGCTGCCCGCCTTCGCGCGGAACCTGTGCCTGGTGCTGGCCCGCCGGCTCGAGGCCACCACGCTGAAGGTCCCGAAGGGCGTGGGGAAGCAGCTCCAGGGCAACCTCCGCTTCTTCGACCTGGCCACGGTGATCCAGACCCTGATCGGCGCCCACCAGACCGGCAACCTGGTCGTCACCCACGACAAGAGCAAGGTGGCGGAGATCTTCTTCTTCAAGGGCAACATCGCCCGCGCCAAGGTCAAGAACCTGGTGGGGGACGACGCCGTGTTCCAGCTCTTCCAGTCGCCGCTCGAAGGCGACTTCTCGTTCACGGGCCGCAGCGTGCAGGAGGACGAGGTCCAGGCCGACATCACCATGCCCGCCATCTCGCTGCTGATGGAGTCGGTGCGGCTCCAGGACGAGCTGCCGCTGCTCAAGGCCCGCATCCCGGACGCCGCCCGCGTCTTCCGCCAGAAGGCGGCGCAGCTGCAGTGGGAGGACCCCGAGACCGTGGAGCTGGCGGCGTCGGTGTGGTCGCGCCTCAGGAAGGGGGCCTCGGTGGCCGACCTGCAGCGCGACATCCCGCGCTGCACCTACGCGATCTACAAGACGATGACGGCGATGATGGACGGCGGCCAGGTGGAGTAGGTCACACCCGGCCCGACTCGCGGATCTTCTGCTCGATCTCGTCGCTGTTGGCCTGCGCTTCCTCGATCTCGGCCGACAGCCGCTTCACCCGCTGGCGCTTGGCCAGGAAGAAGTAGTTCAGCAGCTCGAGAAGGACGCCGCTGCCGACCATGGCCAGGACGGCCTTGGTGGCGAGCTCCACCTCCAGCGCGTGCTCCTTGAAGGCCACCAGGTAGATGGCGTAGGCGACGCCGATGCCGATGCCGTTCACTCCGATCCCGAAGCTCCGCCGCGCGCCCTTCAGCTCGTCCCGGAGCCGCTCCACCAGCGCGTCGTTGGCCCGCAGCGCCTCCTTCAGCGGGGTCACGTCCGCGATCACGAGGCGGACGCCCTCGCCCCGGATCACCTTGTGCTGCATTCCGCAGGTCCCGCACTTGATGAAGTCGCCGTGCGCGTAGGTGGCGGGGACGGCGATGTCGGAGCGGCAGTTCACGCACCGCGACTTCTGCGGCTTGAGGATGGCGCTCTCGTCGGCTAGTCCAGGCATGTGACGCGGCCGTGGCCGCTCGAGCTCGCGCGCAGGATAGCATAAACGCCTGAGCACGAGGCGGGATTGGATCACGCGGACGTGGTGGTCGTGGGCGCGGGGATCGTGGGTCTGTCGGCGGCGCGGGCCCTGGCGGGCGCGGGCGCGCGCGTGGCGGTGGTGGACCGCGGGCGGCCTGGCGCGGAGGCCTCCGCCGCCGCCGCGGGCTGGCTCGCGGCCCAGGCCGAGGTGGACGAGGGCTCGCCGCTGTTGGAGGTCGGATTGCGCGCCCGGGAGCGCCACCTGCGGCTGGCCCCGGAGCTTCGGGAGGAGACGGGGATCGACGTCGAGCTCTCGAAGGCCGGCACGCTCGAGGTGGCCTTCACCGAGGACGAGGAGCGGGCCCTCGGGGGGCGCCGGGCCTGGCAGCGGGCCCGCGGCCTGGCGGTGGATTGGTGGGGACCCGGCGAGGTCCGGCGGGCCGAGCCCAACGTGAATCCCGCCGTGCGCCGCGCGATCTTCTTCTCCGAGGACGGCTGCGTGGACAACGTCCGCCTGACGCGGGCCCTCGCCGCCTCGGCCGTGGCCCGCGGCGCGGCGCTGGTCTCCGATCGGCCGGTCACGGCCCTGATCGTGGAAGGGGGTCGCGTGGCGGGCGTGAAGGCGGGCGGCTCGCCGTTGCCCGCGCCGACCGTGATCGAAGCCATGGGAGCCTGGTCCGCGTCGCTCGGCGGGGACCCCGAGCCGCCGCCCGTGGAGCCGGTGCGCGGCCAGATCCTGGCCTTCGCGCTGGCCCCCGGCGCCCTGCGCCACGTGGTGGCCACGGCCCGCGGCTACATCGTGCCCCGCGCGGACGGACGCCTGCTGGCGGGGAGCACGCTGGAGCGCGCGGGCTTCGAAAAGCAGGTCACCGCGGAAGGGCTGCGCGCGGTCCGCCAGGTCGCGCTCGAGATCGCGCCCCTGCTCGCGGACGTCCGCGTGGCGGATTCCTGGGCCGGCCTGCGGCCCGGCACCCCCGACGGCCTCCCCGTCATCGGGCCCGGCGCGCTGCCCGGCCTCTTCCACGCCACCGGGCTCTACCGGAGCGGGATCCTCCTCGGCCCGCTGGTGGGGGAGGCGGCGGCGCGGCTCGCGCTCGGCGCCGCGCCGGAGATCGAGCTGGCGGCGTTCGCGCCCGGGCGGTTCACGCGTGCCTGACCCAGCGCAGGATCTCCGGGAAAGTCGGCCGTTTCCCGTACATGAGGATCCCGACGCGGTGGACCCGCGCGGCGAACCACACGACCGCCGCGATGGCCAGGCCGGTGAGGACGATCGACAAGCCGATCTGCCACCACGGCGGGGTCAGGACCGTGATGCGCAGGAACATCAGCAGCGGCGTCAGCGGAGGCAGCAGCGAGAGGACCGTGGAGAGCCGGCTGTCGGGGCTCTGCAGGACGAGCGGGAAGCACATGGTGCCGACCACCAGCGGCATGAACACCGGGAAGACCAGCGTCTGGGCCTCCTGGGCGGTGTTCACCGCCGCGCCGATCCCCGCGAACAGCGCGGCGTAGAAGAAGTACCCGAGCAGGAAGTAGACGACGAGGGCGCCCAGGACCAGCGGGCCGGCCTCGGGCAGGCGGATCCCGCCGAGCGTGCCGGACGCCCCCGCGGCCACGACGCCGATCGCCGCCAGCGCGGCCGCCCAGACCAGGAACTGGGTCAGCCCGGCCGCGCCCACGCCCAGGAGCTTGCCGGCGAAGAGATGAGACGAGGGGATCGAGGAGACCATGACCTCCACCACGCGGCTGGTCTTCTCCTCGATGACGCTGGTCATGACCACCTGGCCCCACATGATCACGGTCGTGTACAGCATCATCAAGAGGACGATCGAGAGCAGCGCGCTGGCCCCGCGGTCCTCCCGCTCGCCGCCGCTGGCCCCGATGCGGATGGTCTTGAGGTCGAGCCTCCGGGTGAGCCGCTTCACGCGCGCGGGGTCCAGCCCCTGCCCCGCCAGGCGGCGCGCGACCATGACCTCCTCGACCGCGTGGTCCATGAGGCGCAGGTCGGCGACGTTGCTCACGTTGCGGCCGAAGTAGTCCGCCGAGGAGCGCTCCAGGGCCTCGGCGGGAAGGTGCAGGTAGCCGTCGAGGCGGCCGGACAGGACGTCCTTCTTCAGCCGCGCGGCCTCGTCCGCCGCCGCGCCGCCCTCGGCCTTCTCCACCACGAACCGCGCGCGGCCGTCCATCTTCTGCTGGGCCAGGGCCTCGGCCACCGCGTCGCGCAGCGACCCCGAGGCGTCGAGCACGGCCACCCGCAGCGGCCGCCCGTGCTGCTGACGCATCATCACCGCGGGCAGCAGCATCACCCCGGCCAGGAGCAGGGGCGCGGCCACGGTGGCGACGAGGAAGGCGCGCGAGCGCACGCGCTCCAGGTATTCCCGGCGGACGACGGCCCAGAGCCTGCCCATGCTCAAGACGCGACGGCGGCCACGAAGATGTCGTGCAGGCTGGGCTCCACCACCTCGAACCGGCTCAGCCGCAGCCGCGCGGCCGCCACCTGGAGCAGCGCCTGGGGGTCGGCCCCCTCGGCCATCCGCACCTCCACGTAACGCCCGAACTCGCTGACCTTCTGCACGCCGGGCAGCCCGGCCAGGAAGGCGCCGTCGCCGTCGTAGGAGAGGACCACCGTGTTCTTGGCGTGGCGGCTCTTGACCTCGCTGATCGCGCCCTCCAGGAGCTTCTCCCCGCGGTTCATGAGGCCGATGGAGTCGCAGAGCCGCTCCACGGTCTCCATCTGGTGGCTCGACAAGACCACCGTCTTGCCCTGCCGCCGCTGGTCGAGGAGCACGCCGCGCACGAGGTCGGCCCCCAGGGGGTCGAGGCCGCTCATGGGCTCGTCCAGGATCAGCACCTCGGGCTCGTGGAGGAGCGTGGCCACGAGCTGGGCCTTCTGCTGCATGCCCTTGCTGAGCTCGATGACCTTCCGGCGCGCCCACTCCGTGAGGCCCATGCGCTCCAGCCAGGCCGGGAGCCGCCGGCGCGCCTCCGCCCGCGGCGTACCCTTGATCTCGGCCAGGAAGAGGAGCTGCTCCTCCAGGGCCATGCGCGGGTACAGGCCGCGCTCCTCGGGCATGTACCCGAGGCGGTCCAGCGCGGCGCGGTCGGCGGGCCGGCCCAGGATCTCGATCGTCCCCGAGTCCGGGCCCAGGATGTCCATCACCATGCGCAGGGTGGTGGTCTTGCCCGCCCCGTTCGGCCCCAGCAGGCCGAAGATGCTGCCCCGCGGCACGGTGAGCGTGAGGTCCCGCACCGCCACGTGGCCGGCGTAGGACTTCGTGACGCCCTCGATCCGGATCGCCGTGTCGCCCAAGGCTGCGTACCCCGCTGATGCGAAGCGCTGATTATAGGCCCGCTTGCGGTATCATTCGCTGACCCGGAAGGGGGCCCGAAGCATGACCGATCGGGAGACCCTGGCCGCGCGCCTGGTGCGCGTGAGCCTCCGCACGAAGATCCTCGCGGTGGTCCTCCTCTGCGTGAGCGTGCCCGTCCTGCTGATGGCCGGCTACCTCATCCAGCGCAACGAGGACATCCTGGGCGAGAAGGTCCGGGAGACGCTGAACAACCAGCTCTTCCGCACCGCGGGCCAGGTCGACGATTGGATGAGCCAGCGTGTCCACGACGCCTCGCGCTGGTCCACGTCGTTCGTGGTCTTCGAGGCCGTGGAGACGCTGTCGCGGCCGGAGGGCGACGCGGAGCGCGCCCGCCGCGACCTGAAGGACTACCTGGAGTCGGTGATCGGCCACTACAAGAGCTACGAGTCGCTCTTCATCGTGGACCTGGCGGGCAACGTCCTGGCCTCGACGCGGGAAGAGAGGCTCGAGGATTGGGGCACGCGGCTCCTGGGCAACGGCGGACCGAGCCGCGGGGGGACGGTGAGCCCCATCCACCTGTCCGAGTACCTGGGGCGGCCCACGATCGTGGTCATGCACACGATCCAGGGACGCAGCGACCGCACCGTGGGCTACTTCGTCGAGCGGCTCGACCTCAGCGAGCTGGAGGCGCGGCTCGCCATCCCTTCCACGGACCCGCCGCCCCTCTTCTGGCTGCTCGACGAGGCGGGGCGCGTCTTGATCAAGGGCGGCAGGGTGGTGGACCCGCCGGGCAAGGAGACCTTCCCGGCGCGACTGCCCGAATCGGGCGTGGAGCCCGGACCGGTCACTGAGGGCAGGCTCCGTGGCCTGGGCCGGACGGTGTACGGGCTGCACCGGCTGAGACCGACCGGCGGCTACCTGGCGGCAACGGTGCCCGTGAACGTCGCCTACCGCTCGCTCGACGAGTCGCGCAACCGGCTGTTGATGGTGGGGGTCCCCGCCCTGGCCGCCGTCTTCCTCCTGAGCTTCGTGGTGGCGGCGGGGATGCTGCGCCCGATCCAGCTCCTCTCCCACGCGGCCAAGCGGCTGAGCGCGGGGGAGCTGGACGTGCGCCTGCCCGTCCGCGGGCATGACGAGCTGGCCGCCCTGACCCAGACCTTCAACGACATGGCCGCGACGATGCAGGACTCGAAGCAGCGGCTGGAGGAGGCCAGGAACGAGCTGGCCTTGAAGAACGCGGACCTGGAGGCGGCCAACCGCCACCTGCACGACCAGGCCATCACCGACGCCCTGACCGGCCTCTACAACCGCCGGCACTTCCAGGACAACCTCGACAAGGAGATGCGGCGCTGCGAGCGCGAGGAGCGGCCCTTGAGCCTGCTCCTCCTCGACCTCGACCACTTCAAGCAATACAACGACCGTTGGGGCCACACGCAGGGGGACGAGGAGCTGCGGCGCGTGGCCGCCCAGGTCACCAAGTCGATCCGCACCACCGACATGGCGTTCCGCTACGGCGGCGAGGAGTTCGCGGTCCTGCTGCCGTCGTGCACGAAGGAGCAGGCGGCGGAGGTGGCGGAGAAGATCCGCGTCGCGGTGGGCGCGCACGGCCACCGCGCGGGCGTCCTGGGGCGGACCACGGTCTCCATCGGCGTGGCCACCTTCCCGCAGGACGGGCGGGCGGCGCGCGGGCTGGTGGACACGGCGGACGGCGCGCTCTACGCGGCCAAGGCCGCGGGGCGGGACCGGGTCTGGCTGGCGGGGGCGCCGCCACCGCCGGCGGACGACGCGAAGGTCGTCTAGCGCCCGGGCGGGCCCCGCGCTCACTCCAGAGCGACCGGGAGACCCAGCCCGTCACCCCGCCGTAGGTGACCTTCACCCATTCGCCCTTGACCGTGCTCGCCTCGAGCACGCGGCCCTCGGGGCCTCGGCCAGGATCTCTTCGGAGACGTCGGGGCCCTTGCGGATGCTCTGGCCTTGACCCGATAGCTGGTCTGGGGGGCCGGGCGCTCGTCGTCAGAGCCCAGGTGCCCGCCCGGGCTCCGAAGCCTCCTGCGCCTTCTTGGCGATGTCCTGGGCCTTGGTGGCGAAGAACACGGCGGCCCCGTAGTTCACCTGGGTGAGCTGCTGCTCGGCCTTGGCGATGTTCTCGTTGCACAGGCTCAAGGTGGCGGCGCGGGCCTTGGGGTCGAGCCGCCCCGCGAGGATGCGGGCCTCGGCGATGGCCGAGGAGGCCTCGGCCCGGGTCTCGATCCCCTTGAGCCGCGCCTTGGTGCGGATGATCTCGGTCTCCGTCAGCTCCAGGTCGCGCTGCAGCAGCGCCACGCGCTCCTCCAGCCGGCGCTGGTCCTCCTCGCTCCGGCGGAGACGGGCGTTGAGCCGGTCGAGGTCGGCCGTGCTGGCCGCCTTCTTTTCCCGCTCCGCCTTCACGCTGCTCGCCAGCCGCGCCGTGGCGGCCGCGCACCGCGCCTCGGCCGCGGCCAGCCGGGCCAGCCCGTCGGCCCGGAGCGCGCGGTCGCGCGACCCCGCCCCCTTGGTCGCGACCAGCCTCTCCGCTTCCTTCAGGTGGAGGTCCGCCTGGGCGAAGGTCTCGCGCGCGTGGCTGGGGGCGCCCGCCTGCCGGGCGTCCTCGAGGGCGGCCCGCGCCGGGCCCAGGTCCACGACGACGGCCGGACGCGAGCGCGCGGTGGCGCAGCCCGACAGGATCGCTACGAGGCCAAGGCAGGCCAGACGAAAAACGGCCATTCTCCGGGGGAGTCTAGCACGCGCGCCGCGGGGCGGTGCAATATGATCCAGCGATGAAGGTGTCCCTGGCCCACAGCCCCGACAGCGACGACGCCTTCATGTTCTACGGCCTGGCCCGGGGCAAGGTGGACACCGGCGGGCTGGAGGTGGCCCACGTCCTGGGCGACATCGAGAGCTTGAACCGCGCGGCCCGGGAGGGCCGCCACGAGGTCACCGCGATCTCCTTCCACGCCTACCCGTACGTGTCCGACCGGTACGCGCTCATGCCCTGCGGGGGCAGCATCGGCGACGGCTACGGCCCGCTGGTCGTGGCCCGCGGGCCGATCGATCCCGCGGACGTCGGCGACCGCCTGGTGGCCGTCCCCGGGACGCTGACCTCCGCCTACCTCGCGCTGAAGCTCTTCGCGCCGCGCGCGCGCACCCGCGTGGTGCCCTTCGACCGCGTGATGGACGAGGTGGCCGCGGGGCGCGTGGACCTCGGCCTCGTGATCCACGAGGGACAGATCACCTACAGCGGCCAGGGGCTGCGCAAGGTGCTCGACCTGGGAGCGTGGTGGAAGGAGGAGACGGGCCTCCCGCTGCCGCTGGGCGGCAACGCCGTGCGCCGCGACCTGGGCCCGGAGCTGATGGCCCGGCTCACGCGGCTGGTGCGCGAGACGGTGCGCTACTCCCTCGAGCACCGCCGCGAGGCCCTGGACTACGCGATGACGTTCGCCCGGGGCATGGCCCCGGAGATCGCGGACCGCTTCGTGGGCATGTGGGTGAACGAGATGACGCTCGACTGCGGGGAGCGCGGCCGGCGCGCCGTGCAGGTCCTGCTCGACCGGGGACACGACGCGGGACTCATCCCGAACCGGGTCAGAGCGGACTTCGTGGACGCGTGACGGGAATGACAAGAACGGAGCTCGCCGGCCGCCTCTTCCCGAACATCCTGCTTCTCGATCTGGACGGGACCCCTCGGCCGATCATCGAGGCGGCCGGCTCGTGTGTCGTCTGCGTCGGTCACAGCGACTGCGGCACCACCCGGCTCGTGTTGCCCTGCTTGGAGAGGATACACGCGCGCCGCGGTC
>Ga0214472_10003315_pt1 | contig 17062 bp, 15 predicted proteins | sample RVTome_6_FD_207662 | JGI IMG/M metagenome (GOLD analysis project Ga0214472, IMG submission 207662) | Soil microbial communities from uranium-contaminated site in the Upper Colorado River Basin, Wyoming, United States - RVT140D175 | ecosystem: Environmental > Terrestrial > Soil > Contaminated >... | reverse complement strand
GTGCTGAATCACTGCCTTTTTCTGTATATTCCCGGTAGCGCAGGCAAAAGTGAATGGCAAAATCCACACCCAGGCCGATATACAATATCGCAAAGGCAACAGAGATCAGATTAAGCTTGCCGACTGTCAATGCAGCAAATCCAGCAGTATAAATCAGTCCTGTCACCAGCGTAACCAGTGTAGCCAGAACCATCCAAGGTGACCGCAGACCAGCGAACAATATGATGGTCACGAGTATCAGCGCGAAAACGACGGAAACTCCCATCCCACTGAAGACACTCAGTAATTCCTCATGTGACAGGACTGCACCACCGGTCAATCGGATATGGATATTATTTTCACTGGTTAACTGAAAATCTTGTAACAGGGAACGTATTTTATCAATGGCTTGTGTTGCAGGCAGGAGACCGCCGTAATCAAGTATGGGTTGCAGGACTATGAATTCACGATAGAGGGCTTTGTTGTCATTTGTGCCGCCCATCAACGCCTGCCACGAGAGCCGGTAGTGCCGGCCATTTTCCACAGCATTGAGGGCCTCGCTGATACGATTGTTCAACAAAAATAAATCAATTTCGTCACCATCGAGCTTTGCCTCGACAGCATCGCTTAACATATTGAATAAGCCACGTATGGATTGATCATCAGTCAGGCGTGACAGGAAGGGCTGAATGGCGGCCAGGTCGTCCGCCAGATCCTGTAATTCATTAATATCCAGAAAAAGCAGTGATGAGGTTTTAAAAAATTCCAGTTCGGAAGGATAGTAAACAGATTTGAATAGCCCCGTTTCATTCTGCAGATGTTTATATAATAATTTGCCGGCGTCACTTGCTTCATCCGGGGTCTGCGCTTCAATGACAATCAGAATATTGTCAGTATCCTGCGGAAATGTTTCATCTATTTCCATGTCCAGTTGTCGCCAGTCAAGTTCGGGTGACAACATGTCCTTGGTGTCGGTATCCATGCCCAGGTTATTGGTGGTGTAGTACAGTGAAAAGCCAGCCCCCAGTAACACAAAAAATACGACCGTTAATTTGAACCGTTCAACCAAACCGGTCCATGCAGACAGAAAGTATTTAAGGCCGTGACGCCAGGTTAATGTCATGGATAGAAGTGATCTTTAATTCTGCTTCAGAAAATATATTTTCAAATTGATGTATTGTCCCGATACCAGAAAATATTTCCAGGTAATCCAGTACTTATTACACGCCTGATCAGCAAGATCAGACGCGAAACACGTATTCCTTGTCTGGTTCTCTCTCACAATCAGGTGGGTAACTCTTGCGCTTGTCGATGTAGTATTGGCGTCGATGATCGCCTTCTGACAGTCGATTATAGGTAACATATAATACACGCCTTGCGGAACTGGTGCGGTTTGGTTCTGAACGATGTGGTGCATATGAATCAAAAAATACGGCGTCACCCGGTTTTGTAGGTACAGCGATATATTCCAGTGCATTTTCTTGCAGCGGTTTCCAGCTTTCACCGATAAAACCCTGCTTGTGATGGCCTGGAGCCAGTTGCAGGCAGCCATTCTCAAGAGTGGAAGTATCAATACTGACCAGTGCCGTGATATGCAGGTTGGCATAACGGTCCCAGCCAGCCTGAACGTCCTGATGGGCCTTGAAACCGTCACCGCCAGGCATTTTGAAATTGATCTTGTCTTTAAAAAGCACTGCTTGTTCACCAAATAAATCCGATACACAGCCTTGCATTTTTTCGATTGTAAACAATTGACTGAATCCCGTATGATAAGGCTCGATATCCTCCATGCGGGAGAGGATACGTTGATTGGGATCCAACTGGCTTTTCTCAAAATACATCATGTATTTGCCTGGTATTTCTGGCCAGGTAGTTACTTCTTCCGTCCATTCCGTGATCTGACGCAATTCATCATCAGTATAGAGACCCCGCACTATTACGTAGCCATCGCGGTCAAATTCTTCAATTTGTTGTTTGGTCAGCATGTTCAATAGTCAGGAGTTATTAATATCGGACGATTTTATAAACTACGGCTTGCAGGAGTGCAAGAAGTTACCCGATACGGGGTATATAAAATAAGGTTAGTGTATATACATGAATGTCTCATTCGTCACTGTTGCAACGGATCGGAGAGTTCTGGTTGCCGCACGCATGGCGATTGAAAGGCGAAAAAGATGGGCCAGCAATTGCGGCTTGTACATAATTTCAACCAGTAAATTTGAGATTCTGGTTGTTCCAAACCCATCTGTATGTTTCAGAATTTCACCAGGCACCTGGTCGTCGAACTGATCAACGATGGAACGTATGGCGATGCCGGGTATTCCGTTGTCGTGTCCTATTTTCATAACCGCTGCAGTTTCCATGTCTGTCGCAATCGCGTCGCTGGTTCGCGACTTCACACCAGTCTTTTCCAAATCTGTTCCAAGAATAATATTTGTTTCAACAAGCAAGCCGGTATGAATCCTGATGGCAGTAGCTTTCAGTGCCTGTTGGAGATGCACGAGCCAGTCGTTGTCAGTGTGGTAAGACCTGCCATTTGTTGCCTGAATTACATCCGGTAATACCAAATCTCCTGACTTCAGTTTGCTGGATAGTGAACCGGCTGTACCCCAGCTGATCAGTCCCTGAATATTCTGATACAACAGATATTGTGTTGCACGGGCTGCATTTTTTGCCCCTATACCGCAAACAATAGCTACCAGATGTTTGTTCACCTGGAACGGGGTGTTAATTTCTATTGGCAAAGAGGTTAGGCAGCGGATTTCAGCTGGCAGGGCAGCTACCAGGCCTATGGTCAAGTCTGATCCAGCAAATTGCGATAACGTGCCAGTGCCCACAACGGGAAATACTTGGAATAGCCATGGTATTTTAGATAGAAAACGCGGGGGAAACCCGGTGCCGTGTAACTTTCATCATGCCACAGGCCATCCATTTTCTGGTTTTTCAGCAGGAACTCTGTACCCAGACGTACAGATTCCGATTTAACTTCACCGGCGGCCAGTAAGGCCAGCAGTGCCCAGGCAGTCTGGAAGGCCGTACTGGGATAGGGGCGCCGATGTTTAGGCGGGTAATAACTGTCATTACTCTCACCCCAACCACCATCTTCATTCTGGACACTGTAAAGCCAGTCTACTGCACGGCGGATATACTCCTGTTGCGGATCTTCTCCGGCCACTTCCAGCCCGGTGAGGACTGACCATGTACCGTAAATATAATTTGTACCCCAACGGCCGTACCAGGAACCATCCGGTTCCTGATCGGATTTGATATACTTGATGGCCGCCTGGAAATTTTGCTCGTATTTTTGTTTATCAACAATTGTTAGCAACGCAATGCAACGGGCAGTTACATCGGCAGTTGGCGGATCGAGTAACGCACCGTGGTCGGCGAAGGGAATCGAGTTCAAATAATATTGTGTATTGTCTACCTCAAACGAGCCGAATCCTCCATTACTTGACTGCATCCCGGCAGTCCAGTTTGTCGCACGCTGGATGGGTTCTGCATAATTTTCATGGTCTGCGCGTTGCATGGCCCAGGCCACCATGGAGGTATCATCAAGATCTGGATAGTGATAATTGCTGTACTGGAAAGCCCAACCGCCACCTTGCAGATTGGGACGTACCAGTCGCCAGTCACCCGGTTCATCCTTGAGCTGGAGTTTGCACAGCCAGTCCAGCCCTTTTTTTATCGCAGGAGAATTCCTGCCCTCCACTTCAAGCATGGTCTGACAGGCCAATGCAGTATCCCATACGGGAGATACACAAGGCTGGCAATACACTGATTGACCACGTTCTACCAGCAGGTTGTCTATGGCCTTACGCGCCTGTATGCGCACCGGATGATCTTTGGAATAACCCAGGATCACCAGAGATTCATACACATTCACCATGGCCGGGAAAATACCGCCGATGCCATGGTCTTCATTCATCCTGATTAAAAACCACTGCTCGCATTTACGGATGGAAATATTGCGGATAAAAGCCGGTACCAGTTTTTCGATAATACGGCCGACATGATCCAGTATAAGAAAAGCCCGGCTCAGGAAAGTAGTGACTCGGAAATAATTCTGCTCATCTTCCGGTGGGATGGTGAACAGTTCACGGATATCTACACCACGCGGATTCACTGCCGTCGGCTTGAGCGTACAGAGTATAAACAACGGCACCATGACCGTACGTGACCAGTAAGACACCTTTCTGATGTGGAATGGAAACCACTTCGGTAGAAGTATGACCTCAGCCGGAATAAAAGGGGTAGCGTACCAGGGGACTTGTCCAAACAAAGCGAGTGCAATACGTGTGAATACATTACTGTTAGATGCACCGCCATGTGTCAGAATTGCATTCCTTGCCCTCACCATATGTTCGGCATTGACATTGTCTCCGACCAGTTTCAATGCATAGTAGGCCTTGACCGAACAACTTAAATCAAAGCCACCGTCGTGATACAGGGACCAACCATCATGTTCATCCTGTTGTTCGCGTAGATAAATGGCAATTTTTTGTTCCAGTTCATCATCGATCTCGCCGACGAAATGATTCATCAGGATGTATTCAGCAGGAATAGTGCAATCAGCCTCCAGCTCATAAACCCAGTGACCGTCCGGTTGCTGATGTTTAAGCAGGCTCTCCCGGGCGGCATTAATGGCGTCCTTTAAACTGAGTGGCAACAATCGGCTGACAACACTGCTCTGGGCAGTACTGCCTTCAGCTTCTGTCAATTTATAACGGGGTTGTAACAGCATGTCTGGTCTTGTTGATATCAGGTATCTGGGTGGGCACTGTTGTAGTAACTAGTAACAGATGAAATGGCGGCATCCAGATGTATATGAAACCACAAATATCCCCTTACAGTATGAATTTATTAGTGAAATTAGCTGTTATACTGTATTGCAGCCAGTCTTCTCTAGTTTCTCATGAATGCCGGTTTCGGGCAAATTCCGTGCGGTAATGGCAAAGAGCATATTTAACGCCCTGTTATGGCTTGCCAGCAGGTTGGTAGCCAAAATAGTCGCCTTAACATTTCGACGGGTAATCTTTACCTGAGTTCCTTGAGTAAAATCCCGGTGCTTGTTGAGTTTGTTCAGGGTCAGGACGGCCATCCCCAAAGCCCATAGACAGAACCGGCGAATACCGGTTTCCTGCGGAGGCATCATACAGGTATAGGCCAGGGCATCTTGCAGATGTCCCTTGGCCACCCCTATCAGCATACCCAGTCCATTCTGAAACCGTTCATCTGTCTGCCCCGTTTGCAAATCTTTAAGGTGGAACCCCTCATTCAGGAATATATCCTGTGGCAACCAGCAGGCCCCGCGTTTCCTGTCTTCCCAGATGTCTTTCAGGATGTTGGTCATCTGCAAACCCTGACCAAATGAGACAGCAAGTTTCATCAGAGTTGCCTTGTTGCAATTAATCTCTTCAGAATAATCACAGAATAATTCCGTCAGCATTTCACCGACCACGCCGGCAACATAATAACAATATTCATCCATGGCCGGGAGGTCTTTCAGTCCGTCCAGTGACTCAGTATCCTGATAATCTGCCATGCCTTTGGCCATGATGTGAACACAACGCTCCAGAGCCTTGCGCTGGTTGGAATTAAAACTGTGTGTAATACGAATGACGGCCGGCGTATTTCTAATAAGGTCATGTTCGGCAGGAATGGTGTGTTCAGACAGCAAAATAAACAATTCCTCGGCAAATTTTTCCGCAGCGATATTCCCGGCCACAACCTCAATAAACATATCGGAAAATTGACGGGTCTGTTCAGACGAAAGCGCATTATCATCTTCAATGGTGTCGGCAATCCGGCACAACAGATAGGCATTACTAATCACCCGGCGCAGGGCAGGCGGCAATTGCGGGATAGTCAGGGCAAAAGTGCGTGAGACACCTTGCAGGATGTGCTCCTGGTATTGTTCGTCACGGGTGCTGGCCAAAGTTGTCATGACAGGCATTATCTCAAATCAATATTTGCCTGTCACAACTTCAAATGCAGATAGCTGCATATTGGACGGCAGTCTGTTTATTTTCAGTAATAAACGGCTTTCATATATACGGTGATACAGTAAGGGCAAATTCATATGTGATAGCGAACATACCGTTCAAGATAAATTACGGAAAACCTGGTTTCTTCAGTTTTTCAAAATGTCACTTATACCGGCTTTCCCCGCAGGCATTTTAGGTCGAAATGGGAATAGTGGTGATAATTTATTAATCAGTCTAGTTTCAGATGAATTTTTTTGAAAATGGTCGGGGTGACAGGATTCGAACCTACGACCCCCACGTCCCGAACGTGGTGCTCTACCAGGCTGAGCTACACCCCGACTTTGATAAAACCTGTTGTCTACTGGGTACTGGCATTCGCCAGTATGACGAATGATTTTTTTTGATTCTTAATAATTTCTTTCTACTGCAAACCTTGTGAGTGAATACAAGGCTTCCTGGAAGACAGACGGTTGCAGGATTTCAAGTGCTGTTACCGCGCAAGCAGTTTCCTGTTCTGCAAGGCGGGCAGTGTACGCAATGGCACCGCTGGATTCAATGGCTGCACGGATTTCTTCAATATTGTCCAGGCCGCTATTAATAATGGCATTACGAATGATCTGCGATTGTTTTTCATTGCCATGCCACATGGCATAGAGCAGCGGCAGGGTAGGTTTGCCTTCAGCAAGGTCATCACCGATGTTCTTGCCAAGTTCCGAACTGGTTGCACTGTAATCCAGTGCATCATCAATCAACTGGAATGCTGTCCCCAGATGTGTGCCGTAGGCAGCCATGGCCTGTTCTTCAGCCGGCGAGCGGTTGCAAATCACGGTCGCGAGTTGACCTGCGGCCTCAAATAATTTTGCTGTCTTGTTGCGGATGACCTGTAGATAACGGGATTCAGTAGTCTCCGGATCATGACGGTTCAGAAGCTGCTGGACTTCGCCTTCGGCGATGATATTGGTGGCATTGGAGAGAATTTCCATAACGCGCATGGAATCGGTCTGTACCATCATCTGGAAGGCGCGAGAATAGAGAAAATCGCCCACCAGCACGCTGGCCTCGTTGCCCCAGCGCTGATTGGCCGTGATCTGGCCCCGCCGCAGGCTCGAAGCATCGACCACATCGTCATGCAGCAGGGTGGCGGTGTGTATGAATTCAATAATTGCGGCCAGGTTGATGTGTTGATCGCCGTTATAATTGAAATGCCGGCTGATTAACAGTAACAGGGCCGGGCGCAGGCGCTTACCACCACTGTTGACGATGTAATGGCTGAGTTGATCGATCAGGGCGACATCGGTGTGCAGGCACTGCTGGATCAACTGGTCGACCTGTTGCATTTCCCCGGCCACCAGTTGCCGTACGGACTGGATATCCATGGTGGCGGGCGTGGCAACGGCAGGTTCGAGATTTTTCACTGAATTCAGGATTTTGCTGGTCTGGTTATTCGGATCGGGCTAGTTTCGGGCATTTTGCCAAGACCGGTGCCAGATTGCCATACATCGAGGCCATCAATCGTTACGATAATTACCTTTCAGGCTTGTATCCGGAGGGGTAATTCCTTAGAATCTGCGGCCTTTATTAATGAATGAACGGCAACCCAGCCGGACTTTCCACGAGGATTTTATCATGTATGCGGTAATCAAGACCGGCGGCAAGCAATATAAGGTACAGGCAGGTGATACCGTCAGGGTCGAAAAGCTTGACGCTGAAGAAGGCAAAACCATCAAGATTTCTGATGTATTGATGTTGGTGGATAATGACAAGGTCACTGTAGGTACACCACAGGTCAAAGGCGCCACTGTTTCGGCAAAGGTCAATGCACATGGCCGCGGCCAGAAGATCAGGATCGTCAAATTCCAACGTCGCAAACATCACCGTAAACAGATGGGGCACCGCCAGGCGTATACTGAATTGTCCATTTTGAAGATAGATATGAAATAACCAGCAGGTGAACAGCAATGGCACATAAAAAGGCAGGCGGTAGTACCAGAAACGGTCGCGATTCACAATCGAAACGTCTGGGTGTGAAGCGGTTTGGCGGCGAAGATGTGATCGCCGGTAATATCATCGTCAGACAGCGCGGCACAAAATTTCATGCAGGCGTCAACGTGGGTTTGGGACATGATCACACCCTGTTTGCCAAGGCTGATGGTAAGGTATTATTCAAACAGAAAGGCCCGAAAAACCGGACCTTTGTCAACGTGGTCGCGGGCTAAGCGGTAATACAAATTAACGAGTTATCATGGAAACCCCGCAATCGCGGGGTTTTGTTTTTTCGGGACTTGTTAAACGCAGGAAAATAAAATATGAAACAGACACGAATAACGATTCACGAATCACGCGAGCGTTAGCGAGTAATGAAATTTGTTGACGAAGCAATGATCACTGTCGAAGCCGGTGAAGGCGGCAATGGTTGCCTCAGTTTCTGGCGTGAAAAATATGTGCCGCGAGGCGGGCCGGATGGTGGCGATGGTGGCGATGGCGGCAGCATCTATCTGATCGTGGATGAAGGCCTGAATACGCTGGCGGATTTCCGTTTTCAGCGTGTCTTCCGTGCAGAAAAAGGCCAGAAAGGCCAGGGCGGCGAGCGGATCGGTAAAAGCGGTGAAGATCTTTATATCAAGGTACCACTGGGAACTCTGGTTTATGATGCCGACACCCGGGAATTGATTGGCGATATGGTCAAGGCTGATGACGAGCTGCTGGTGGCCAGGGGTGGTTTTCATGGACTCGGTAATACGCGCTTCAAAAGCAGTACCAATCGTGCTCCCCGCAAGACCACCAAGGGGACCCCCGGCGAGAAGCGTAAACTGTATATGGAGTTGCAGGTGCTGGCGGATGTCGGACTGCTGGGTATGCCGAATGCGGGAAAGTCGACTTTCATCCGGGCGGTGTCTGCAGCCAAACCCAAAGTGGCGGATTATCCCTTTACCACTCTTTATCCGCATCTGGGCGTGGTCCGGATCGGAACTGAACAGAGTTTTGTGATTGCAGACATTCCCGGTTTGATTGAAGGTGCGGCCCAGGGTGCGGGATTGGGAATACAGTTTCTGAAACACCTGACGCGCACGCGCCTGTTATTGCATCTGGTCGATTTCGCCAGTTGTGCAAATATAGATGAGGCAGTCAATAATATCCGGGTGATTGAACAGGAACTTGCAGAATTTGGCGCTGAACTGGACCAGCGCCCGCGCTGGTTGGTTTTGAACAAGGCGGATCTTCTGCCGCAGGATAAGGCAGAAGAATACCGGCAGGCAATCAGCCGTGTAATAGATGAGAATATACCGGTGTATCTGATTTCGGCAGTCAGTGGCCAGGGTTGCCAGGCGCTGACCAGAAAAATACAGGCCTGGTTGGAACAAAATTCAACTTCCTCCCCCTTGAAGGGGGAGGATTGAGGTCGGCCACATGGATGTGGCCGGTAGAGCAACGCCGGGAGCAGTTGCCGAGGGGGTAAAATCTTAGTAATGGCTGAAATTCAACCCCCATCCCAACCTTCCCCCTGTCAGGGTCAGGGGGAAGGAGTAAAAATTTGAAGTATTAAAAATAGCGACTAGAAATCATGACCAACAACCGTGACAGATTGAAAGACGCCCGCCGCTGGGTCATTAAATTAGGCAGTTCGCTACTGACTAATAATGGTTGTGGCCTGCGTGTTGAATCCTTGCAGAACTGGGTCAACCAGATCATGGCTCTGCGCAAACGTGGCTGCGAGGTGGTGATCGTATCGTCCGGTGCCGTTGCGGAAGGTGTGACCAGACTGGGATGGAAACGCCGCCCGCGCACCATCCATGAATTACAGGCGGCGGCGGCCGTGGGACAGATGGGTCTGGTGCAGGCGTATGAAACCTGTTTCCAGAAATTCGGTGTGCATACCGCGCAGATACTTCTGACGCATGAAGACATCAGGGACCGGCAACGTTATCTCAACGCCAGAAGCAGTCTGAATACCCTGATCAAGCTGGGTGTGGTGCCGGTCATCAATGAAAACGACACCGTTTCCACCGATGAAATCCGGTTTGGTGATAACGATACTCTGGCCGGGCTGGTGACCAACCTGATTGAGGCCGATACGTTGGTGATCCTGACTGACCAGCAGGGTCTGTTTGATCAGGAACCCCGCAATAACCCCGCTGCAAAATTGATCGAAGAGGCCGACGCGAATGATTCCACCCTGCAACAGTACGCAGGTGATGGGAGCATACTGGGACGGGGCGGAATGCTGACCAAATTACGTGCGGCAAAGCTGGCTGCCAAATCCGGGGCGGATACGGTAATCGCTGCGGGTCTGGAGCAAGATGTCCTCGCACGTATTGCCGAGGGACAGAATACCGGTACCTTGCTGACCAGCAACCATGCCCCGCTAACCGCCCGCAAGCAATGGCTGGCGGGATTGTCACAGGTGCATGGCCGATTGGTTCTGGATCCCGGGGCAGTCAACGTTCTGCGTGACCAGGGCAAGAGCCTGCTGGCCGTGGGCGTCCGGGCTGTGGAAGGGGATTTCCGGCGTGGTGAAATTGTTTCCTGTGTGGCCGAGGACCGAACCGAGATTGCCCGTGGTTTGGTGAATTATGGTGCCAGTGACGCCCGCAAGATTATCGGCAAGCCCAGCAACCAGTTTGAAGAATTAATAGGTTATATCGATGAGCCTGAACTCATACACCGGGATAATCTGGTTTTAGTATAAAAGAAGGGTCCGGTATTAACGAAAGTTATTTTAACTGATACCTGCAACCTGTATTACAGGCTGCGTAGCAGTTCATTCATCTGGTGTTTATGACGGGCTGCCTTGTTCTTGTGTATCAGGCCTTTTTTTGCCATGCGATCAACCAGTGGGACGGCAGTGTTGACTGCTTCAGTAATGGCTTTCTTGTCCTTGGTCTGGGCTAGGATCGCTACTTTTTTCAAAGAAGTGCGCAGCATGGACCGGTTAGTGGCATTCTGCTGCCGTCTATTTTCACTTTGACGGGCACGTTTTTTTGCTGAGGCAATATTGGCCAAGGTAATGCTCCTGTTAGTTTCTGAAGGCGCGTCACTATGCTGATCTTGAAAGCATTTGTCAATCCTGAGCGGTGAATATGCTATTCTCGGCAAATTTAAAATACTTTAACAAACAGGCAGATACGTATTTTCGATAAACTCCTGGGTTAATGAGGTTAACCGTCTGAGCAAGTTTCTCCTTAAATCGACTTTGATGATCAGTCTGATGACCATGATCTCCCGTGTCTTCGGATTGATACGTGACATGGTCATAGCCCACTTTTTCGGTGCCGGCGCCGGGGCTGATGCTTTTTTTGTGGCCTTCAAAATTCCCAACTATCTGCGTCGCCTGTTCGCAGAAGGCGGATTTTCGCAGGCCTTCGTCCCGGTCCTGAGCGAATACAAGAGCCAGAAAAGCCGTAAAGAAATCCAGACGTTGATTAACCATGTTGCCGGAACACTGGGACTTATCTTGTTTGTTATCTCACTGATCGGGGTCATCGCAGCACCCATCCTGATCATGATTTTTGCACCCGGATTTATCTCTAACGGGGGCCGGTATGATCTGGCCGTCAGTATGTTGATGATCACCTTCCCGTACATCCTGTTTATTTCACTGACGGCACTGGCCGGCGGTATACTGAATACCTGGGGCCGTTTTGCTGTGCCAGCGTTTACACCCGTATTGCTGAATGTCTCATTGATACTGTGTGCTATTTATCTCGCGCCCCGGTTGGAAGAGCCGATCATGGCGCTGGCCTGGGGTGTTTTGATTGCGGGAGTGGTGCAACTACTGTTCCAGGTCCCGTTTTTGTTACGACTGAAATTATTACCCAGGCCAGTCCCCAACCGTAATTACGAAGGCGTAAAGCGCATTATCAATCTAATGATACCGGCACTGTTTGCGGTATCGATTACCCAGATCAACCTGATGGTAGCGATGTGGATCGCGTCCTTCCTGCAGACCGGCAGCATCTCCTGGCTGTATTATTCAGAACGATTGATGGAATTTCCGCAGGGTGTGTTTGGTGTCGCATTGGCGACGGTGATATTACCGGACCTGTCCCGTTTATATGCGGAAAAATCTGCAGAAAAATTCAGCCGGATGCTGGACTGGGCATTGCGCTGGGTTATGTTGATTACCATCCCCGCCACACTCGGACTGATATTGCTGGCCGGGCCGTTACTGACGACCCTGTTTCAATATGGAGAATATAACCCGCGGGATGTCGAAATGACCACGCGGAGCCTGGTTGCCTATGCCACGGGATTGTCCGGATTCGTATTAATCAAGGTATTCGCCAGCGGATATTTTTCCAGGCAGGATACGAAGACACCAGTCAAGATCGGCATAGTCGCAGTGGTGTCGAATATTGTCCTGAGCGTGTTGCTGGTCATGCCGCTGGCACATGCAGGCCTCGCACTGGCAACCTCGCTTGCATCTTTTATCAATGCCGGACTGCTGTTTTATTTTCTGCAAAAAAGAAATGTTTACCAGATACAGAAAGGCTGGGGCCTTTTTCTGTGCAGGGTAATCATGGCCTGCATGTTGATGAGTGTTGCCTTGCTGTACCTGGTGCCACCGGTAGAAATCTGGTTGCAATGGGATGTTTTCAACCGGGCCAGGTATCTAGCCCAGTGGATCGTACTCGGCATGGTTATTTATAGCGGAGTGTTGTGGATGAGTGGGTTACGGCTCAGGCACATGACAATGGACAGTTAAAGAATATAAAATCACGCCTTTTGCGACGATGGAATTCATACGCGATCTGCATAATCTGCATGCCAGCCATAAGGGCTGCGTGGCAACTATTGGAAATTTTGATGGTGTGCATCTGGGTCACCAGACCATCATCAGGCAGTTGCAATCAGCATCAACAGCAACTCATCAGCCTGCAGGCATAGTGATTTTTGAACCACATCCGCAGGAATTTCTGCATCCTGAACGGGCGCCTGCGAGATTGATGCGGCTCAGGGAAAAACTGGAGTATTTGAGACTGGCTGAAATCGATCGGGTCGTATGTTTGCGTTTTAATCATGCGCTCGCAAATTTGCCGGCAGAAGATTTTATCAGGAATGTTCTGGTGGAAAAACTTGGAGTACAGCACCTGATCGTTGGCAATGATTTTCGTTTCGGAAATAAACGTGAGGGTGATATTCACATACTCACCCGGTCCGGAAAGATATACGGCTTTACACTTGATTGTACGGCTACCTGCAAGATAGAGGATCGACGGATCAGCAGTTCCTGGGTGAGGGAAGCACTGGCAGCCGGTGATATGACACTGGCAGAAAAATTACTGGGCCGGCCCTATGCAATCAATGGCCGTATTGTACATGGTGAAAAACGAGGTCGTGAACTGGGTTATCCGACCATCAATATCAATCTGCACAGGTCGAAAAGCCCGGTCTCCGGTATTTTTGCAGCACGGGTTCATGGCCTGGGTAGTGATCTGGAAAAAGCAGTGGTTTCCATAGGAACGCGACCCATGTTTGGTGGAAAGACAATCAATCTTGAGGCCCACATACTGGATTTTGATCAGAATGTGTATGGTGCTTATGTCGCCGTTGAATTATTAAAACAACTCAGGAAAGAAGAAATGTTTGATACCATTAACGATCTGATAGCACAGATGAAAAATGATGAAGCAGAAGCCAGGGAGTTTTTCCAGGAACAAAAGCAATAATAACCAGCAAGAACCATGACTGACTATAAAAACACACTAAATCTGCCCAGGACAGATTTTGCCATGAAAGCCAACCTCGCCCAGCGCGAGCCGGAACTGCTTGTTAAATGGCAAGCAATGGGCCTTTATCAGAAGATCCGTGAGCACCATAAAGGCCGGGCACAGTTTATCCTGCACGACGGGCCGCCCTATGCAAATGGCGATATACACATCGGGCATGCCGTCAACAAAATACTGAAAGATATTATAGTCAAATCGCGAAGCCTGGGTGGCTTCGATGCGCCCTATGTGCCGGGCTGGGATTGTCATGGTTTGCCGATAGAACTGATGGTGGAAAAAAAAATAGGCAAAGCCGGGCACAAGATCGATGCGAAAACATTTCGTGATGCCTGCCGTGATTATGCTGGCAAACAGGTCAACAAGCAGCGGGATGATTTTCAACGGCTTGGTGTGCTCGGTGACTGGCAGCAACCTTATCTCACCATGGATTATCACACTGAAGCCAATATCATTCGGACACTGGGCAAAATGATTGACTGTGGCCATGTAATCAGGGGATTCAAACCGGTGCATTGGTGTATCGAGTGCGGATCAGCGCTGGCAGAAGCAGAAGTTGAATACGAAGAAAAATCTTCGCCGGCAATTGATGTGAAATTTGAAGTTATTGACAAGGATAAATTCTGGAAAATCATGTGGAATAAACCTCAAGCAAAAGATAAACCAGTGTCATTTGTTATCTGGACAACAACTCCCTGGACGTTGCCTGCAAACCGTGCTGTCAGTCTGAATGGCAATAAAAATTATCATGTTACTGATATTGGAGATGAGTATTTAGTTTTGGCTGGTCAACTTCAAAACGAAGCATTAAAACGTTATGGAATTGATCCTCTAATTAACCCGGATATACAGCATACAGGGCATTGCCTGGGTTCCGACTTGGAAGGAATTAAGTTAAAACATCCATTTTATGATCGGGAGGTCCCGGTTATAGTCGGAGACCATGTAACCATGGATGCAGGTACTGGTGCTGTACATACCGCGCCCGGTCATGGTATCGATGACTACATTGTGGGTACGCGCTATAACCTGCCAATTGATAATCCGGTCGGTGGTAATGGTTGTTTTCTTCCAGAAACAGAATTATTCGGTGGAGAAAATGTATTCAAGGCGAATGATCATGTGATTGAAGTTTTGAAGGAAAAGGGAAATTTGCTGCATGTCGAATCCGTGCAGCACAGTTATCCGCATTGCTGGAGGCACAAGACCCCAATCATCTTCCGCGCCACACCACAATGGTTTATCAGTATGGACAAAAAAGGTCTAAGACGAAAAGCACTGGAAGAGATTGAAAAAGTAGACTGGATACCAAAGTGGGGACATGAACGAATTTCGATCATGGTGTTTAACCGACCCGACTGGTGTATTTCCCGGCAACGTACATGGGGCGTACCCATTACCGTTTTTATCAATAAAACCACCGGTGAGTTGCATCCGGAAACACTGCGCCTGATCGAAGAAGTAGCGAAGCGGGTGGAAGGAAAAGGTATTGATGCGTGGTTTGATCTGGATGGTGCGGAATTACTGCACAAAGAGATCGCTGATTATGACAAGGTCATGGATACGCTGGATGTGTGGTTTGATTCCGGTGTAACCCATACCGCAGTCCTTGATGCAGATGACAGACTGCATTCTCCCGCTGATCTTTATCTCGAAGGTTCGGATCAGCATCGCGGCTGGTTCCAGTCATCGTTGTTGACATCTGTGGGCATAAAAAACCAGGCGCCCTATAAAGCTGTATTAACGCATGGTTTTACCGTGGATGCGAAGGGCATGAAAATGTCCAAGTCCAAAGGGAACGTCGTGGCGCCACAGCAGGTAATGAAAACACTGGGTGCGGATATCCTGCGTTTGTGGGTTGCAGCTACGGATTACCGCAATGAAATGGGTGTTTCTGATGAGATACTGAAACGCATGGCTGATGCCTACCGGCGTCTGCGCAATACGGCGCGTTATCTGCTTTCCAATTTGCATGACTTTAATCCGGAGACAGATTGCGTAGCCATGGACCAGATGCTGGAACTGGATCGCTGGGCGGTATTCAAGGCGGCCAGTTTACAGAAAGAAATTATCAGCGCATACGATACCTATCAGTTTCATCTCATCTATCAGAAACTGCATCAGTTCTGTGTTGTGGAAATGGGCGGTTTTTATCTGGATATCACCAAGGACCGTCAATACACTACCGGAAAAAACAGCCTGCCACGGCGCTCTGCACAAACCGCGATGTATCACATTATTGAAGCACTGGCGCGCTGGTTTGCACCGGTACTGAGTTTTACCGCGGATGAAATATGGAAATTTATACCGGGCAAACGCAGTGAATCTGTTTTCCTGGAAGAGTGGTATCACGGCTTTACTGATTTAACCGGCATGGACGAATCACTTGCCTACTGGGACCAGATCATTGCGATACGTGATGCCGTCAGCAAGGAACTGGAAAAAGTACGCGTTTCCGGCGAAATCGGGGCTGGCCTGGATGCAGAGATTGATCTGTACTGTGATGAAAAGATCGCAACACTGTTGTATGGACTAAAAGATGAATTGCGTTTTGTGCTGATTACTTCCTATGCACGTGTACATCCAGCAGAGAAAAAAGTTTCTTCTGCGATCCAGCCAGAAATTAATGGTATCTGGATCAAGGTTGCTGCGTCGACACATGCTAAATGTGTCCGTTGCTGGCACCATCGTGAAGAAGTGGGCAAGGACAAAAATCATCCCGAGCTGTGCGGCCGTTGCATAGGCAATGTCGATGGGCCGGGTGAGACACGTCAGTTTGCATAATAAATTACGATGCATATTAACAAGACATTGAACTGGTTATGGCTGTCCGTCCTGGTCGTGATCGTGGATCAGATCACGAAAGCGGCAGCCACACATTATCTGACCATGCATACGCAGGTAGAGTTGATACCGGGCCTGAATTTCACGTTAATGCACAATACCGGGGCAGCTTTCAGCATACTCAGTCAGGCCGGCGGATGGCAACGCTGGTTTTTCATTGTACTGGCCGGAACGGTCAGTATTGCGATTATCTTCTGGCTCGCGAATCTGCCAGCCAAAAACCGCTGGATGGCCAGTGCCCTGGCCCTGATTCTGGGTGGTGCTACAGGTAATCTCTGGGACCGGATAATGCTGGGTTATGTGGTCGACTTTATTGATGTTTATTACCTGGACTGGCATTGGCCGGCATTTAACATTGCTGACAGTGCCATTACCATTGGCGCCATAATGCTGATTATTGACACAATCTGGTTTAATGAAGAAAAAAAACCAAACGGCAAGACCGGTAGTTGACACTGGTTAGAAAGCAACGTAGTTTCGAAAAATTAAATTTAACTGGTTTTAAAGGTACCCAATGCAAATCATCCT
>Ga0214472_10003312_pt1 | contig 17065 bp, 15 predicted proteins | sample RVTome_6_FD_207662 | JGI IMG/M metagenome (GOLD analysis project Ga0214472, IMG submission 207662) | Soil microbial communities from uranium-contaminated site in the Upper Colorado River Basin, Wyoming, United States - RVT140D175 | ecosystem: Environmental > Terrestrial > Soil > Contaminated >... | reverse complement strand
CGTCCAATCCGGCATAGTAGTCCATGGTTGCTCCCTCCTTCGCTTTGTGGCGATCCCATATCGACCACGTACCAACCGAAGTGTCGGGGGCAACCACCGCCCCCGACAAGAGCGATTAAGCCATCTCGCCAGAAACTTTCTCGCGGGAATTCAACTCGCCTCCGCTATGATCCTCCTCAACTGAGGACACGCCCTAATCTTTCGCGGCAAATTTCCGGGAAATGACGTGTATTGCGCGCTCAAATGGCGCGCCGGATTCGTCAGCCTCAAGCTTCCGAGCGGTCTCGATAAACCGCTCGGATTGCTCTTTCTGACTAAGCTGGCGCTTCTTTTTGCCGCTTGGCTTTTTTGCGGCGGCGCTTCGCTTTCGGCTTGTATCTGGACGGTCGCCAGACGCCATGAGGGCCTCACCTTGCAAGAGTCGATTCGTAAGTCAGCCGCTTGCCGGATACGCCAGTCAGATTTGATCGGCGCGGCTGATATCGTTCACGCCAAGGGCTACGCGGCGATTCTGGCGGAAGTCAAATTCCGCAAGGTAGCGGTGCAGGTGCTTTTCGGCGCAGTGCTGGTAAACGCCGCGCATGCCGCGCTTGAAGATCGAGAAATGGCTTTCGATGGTGTTGCTGTGCACGTCGCCGCGCACGTACTCGCCAGCCGAATGCTTGACGGTTTCGTGGCTAACGAAATGGGCGTCCATGCCACGATACAGCTTGCTTTCATCGGTGAAGAAGCGGCTTTCGCGATCAACGTTCTCGGTCACCAGATCGGCAACGTTGATCTTGGTCGCCTGCGCAACATGGAAGGTGCGAACCGAACCGCCGCGCTCAGTCAGGCCAAGGATGGCGCGCTTGTTGCGCGGCCCCTTGCGCTCATACTGGTAGGGGTGGCCCCTGCGCTGTTCGGAAACGTGGGGTTCGGACTTTTCGCCGAAATAGGTTTCGTCGCCCTCAACCACCTTGCCGTTGCGAGCGGGCCAAGGTTGCCTTCGCGCATGGCTTCCCGAAGGCGGTGTGCTATGAACCATGCGGTTTTCAGGGTCACGCCCAGGGTCCGGTGAAAAGGGCGAGTCGGTCTTGCTTGCGGCTGGAGGGATAACCGGCGCGGAGATCAAAAATCGCTGGTGATGCCGTTCCTCTCCCAATCACCGAAGCGCGTCGGCTCCGGGCCATTGCGGCCGCCCGTTTCCGGCGGCAGGCGCGGATCATAAATGCCGGCGGCGCGACGCGCTTCCGCCTCGGCCCGTGCGCGTTCGGCGATTGCGGGGAGGGGCGGCGTGTCGGCGCGCGGTTTCGGTGCGCCGGTGCCATTTGTGCCGGTAACGGGCGAAGAAACCATCCCGGTTCGATCCGATTTGTCGTGCATCTTCCATCTCAGCGCGCCAATGAATTCGTGAAACCTGACCTTTGGCGACCTGAATAGCGCAAACCCGCATTGCTGCAAGATCCGCCACAATGCGAACGGGCGCCGCATGTACGTCTCTCGAGGCATTTATCGATTGCTTCGGCCGCGAAGCGCTTGCAGCACGACCACGCCTTGCCCATCATATAAGGCGAGCCGATATCGCTGCCGCCCGGCGGTTCGTTCCCGAAGACCCGTTCGCGATAGCTTCGACAACCAGTCACGTGGTATCCGACCCGATGAACCAGATCAAGACCGCCATGCTGCTTGCCGCCATGACTGCGCTGTTCATGGCGGTCGGCTACGCCATCGGCGGCGCCGGCGGCATGCTGATCGCCTTTGCAATCGCGGCCGCGACCAATTTCTACAGCTATTACAACGCCGACAGGATGGTGCTGGCGATGCACCGGGCGGTCGAGGTCGGACCCGAGAACGCCCCGGAATTCCACGAAATCGTGCGCCGCCTTGCCGAACAGGCGCAATTGCCGATGCCGCGCTGCTACATCATCGACACGCCGCAGCCGAACGCGTTTGCGACCGGGCGCAATCCGCGGAAGGCGGCAGTCGCCGCCTCGCGCGGCCTGCTCGAACAATTGACGCCGGAGGAAGTCGCCGGTGTGATGGCGCACGAATTGGCGCACATCGCCAATCGCGACACCTTGACGATGACGATCACGGCCACACTCGCCGGCGCGATCTCGATGCTCGGCAATTTCGCATTCTTCATGGGAGGCCGCAGTCGCGACAATCCGCTCGGCGGGCTCGGCACGCTGCTGGCGATCCTGGTTGCGCCATTCGCGGCGATGATTGTCCAGATGGCGGTCAGCCGGACGCGCGAATATGCCGCCGACCGGCTCGGCGCCGAAATCTGCGGCAGGCCGTTGTGGCTGGCCTCGGCGCTGGCGAAGATCGCGCGCCTTGCCGGCCGCACGCCGAATTTCCTGGCAGAGCGCAACCCGGCCACGGCGCATCTGTTCATCATCAACCCGCTCGGCCAGCATGCGCGCGATAGCCTGTTTTCGACACATCCGGCGACCGAGAACCGGATTGCCGCTTTGCAGCAGCTTGCCGAAGAGTTCGATCGCGCGCCGCCGGCGGCCGAGCCTCCGCAAATCGAGCAGGCCGGAACCGGCAGCGCCTTGCCGGAAGAATTGCTGCCCGCGCTGGAACCGGAAATCGAGACGCCGAAGACCCAGCACAAGTGGGGCCGGTTCGTCTCCGGCGGAGCAAATACTATCGGCGATGCTTCCGGCGACGAAGCGGAAGAGTCGGGATTGCGGAAAACGAAGCCGGCAAAGCGCGCGACAGGCAAGCCGAAGCGGGCTTCGGTGCCGCGCACCGGACGCAGGAAGTCCGGCAAACCCGATCCCGGCGCCGGACCCTGGGGCTAAGTGGCGCGGGAGCCCGTCGAATTGCAGCAGTACGTGAACCATGCGCCAGCCGGCCGTGAACGTGCCGGCCTTGCCAGCCGCATCGTGGCCGCAACGCTCATCGGAAAAGTCGTGGACGGGCGGGCGGCACTCGACGGCCTGCTCGACGAAACGAGCGGACTGGCATCGTTTCGCGCGCTGATCGCCAAGGATCGCGCGCTCGCCAGGGCGATCGCGGTCACCGCGCTGCGACGCCGCAAGGAAATCGACGCCATGCTGTCGGCGCTGGTGCACCGGCCTCCGCCGAAAAACGCGCGCCATCTGCTGCACGCGCTGCATGCGGCGGCCGCGCAAATCATCTACCTCGACGTTCCCGACAGCGCCGCCGTCAATCTCGCGGTGACGGCGATTTCCGAAGACCGGCGATCGAATCGCTTTGCCGGCTTCGCCAATGCGCTGCTTCGCCGACTAAGTAATGAAAAGGAACAGGCAAGCAATCTGCCGCAGACGGCGCAAGCGCGGCTGCCGGGCTGGCTGGCGCAGGCACTGATCCGCGACCACGGCGCCGCGATCGCCGATGCAATCGCGGCGATGCTGGCGCTCGAGCCGATGCTCGACTTGACGCCGCACCCGCGTCTGGGACCGGCTGAACTGAGGGCCCTGGCCGGCCGGCTCCAGGCAACGCAACTGCCGACCGGCACCCTGCGCGTCGGCGATCCGCGCCCCGTGCCGCAATTGCCGGGCTATGGCGAGGGAAGCTGGTGGGTGCAGGATGCAGCGGCGAGCCTGCCGGCACGCCTGTTGGGAGACATCGGCGGCCTCAGGGTCGCCGATCTGTGTGCGGCGCCGGGCGGCAAGACGGCGCAATTGGCGGCCGCCGGCGCAAAAGTCACGGCGCTCGACAGTTCCGCGGCGCGGATGCGCCAGCTCGGCGAAAATCTCGGCCGGCTCGGGCTCGAAGCCGAATGCCTGACCGGCGACCTGCTGACGCTTGCGCCGCCGGCGATCTTCGACGCCGTGTTGCTCGACGCGCCGTGTTCGGCCATCGGCACGGCGCGGCGGCATCCCGACGTGCCCTGGACCAAGACACCGGAAGACGTCGCCGGTCTCGCTCGGCTCCAGGAGAAAATGCTGCTGGCGGCGATGAGATGGGCGAAACCGGGCGGGGTTCTGGTCTACGCCAATTGTTCGCTGCTCAAGGCCGAAGGCGAGGAAGTGATCGCCAGGGTCCTGCGGCGCGAGCCAGGCCTTCGCCGGGATCCGCTGGTCGGTTTGCCGGCGGGGATCGATCCCGGCTGGGTCTGCGGCGACGGCGAATTGCGGACGATGCCGCATTACCTTCCAGCAATGCCGCCGCAGACCGGCGGCATGGACGGCTTCTACCTATGCCGGATGCGGCGGATCTGACCGGATGCGACGAAGCTCGTGCAACGCGGTTTCCGTTGCGAAGGTTGTGAATAACTTCCCAAGCGAATAGCACCGGTATGTCCTATTTTCGTGCAGAATCGCGAACCCAACAAACCCGGTGGGCAGATTGATGGCGCTGGCCGACAAGACGAGTCTGGTTCGCCAATTGCTCGACGAAGCATGGCTGCGTTTTCGCCGCCGCATGATCGCCACCGGCTCGATCCGCATCGGCGGACCGGCGCCGCAGCGGTTGATGATCGTGCCGCCGGATCTGCGTGTTGGCGATCCCGCGATCGCCCAGGAGATCTATTCGGGCGTCTTTCATTTTGCCGGCCGGTCGGTCAACGCTTCCGGCTCCAACCCGTTCCGCCAGCGCCCGCCGAGCCGGCCATGGCTCGACGAACTGCATGCTTTCGGGTGGATGCGCCACCTCGCCGCGGCGCAAGGTCCGTTGGCGGCCAGCAACGCGCAGGCATTGGTGCGCGACTGGCTGGAAGCCAACCCGCGGCCGAAGCGCAGCCGGGTCTGGGACCCGGAAACCACGGCCCGGCGCCTGATCGCATGGCTGTGTCACTCGATCCTGATTCTCGACAAGGCGGATTTGCGTTTCTACCGCGCGGTCCTGCGTTCGGTCGGCCAGCACATCCGCTTCCTCAAGCAAGCCGCGCCGGTTACCGAGGACGGCGTCCCGAAACTGCTGGTCCACATCGCGCTCGCCTATGCCAGTCTGTGCGTCCAGTCCAAGCCCGGCGCGATCCGCCAGGCCTTGCGCAATCTCGACGCCGAGCTCGCCTATCAGATCCTGCCCGATGGCGGACACATTTCGAGGAACGAGGCCTGCCTGCCCGAGATCGCCGCGTTGCTGCTGCCGCTGCGCCAGTCAATTGCCCGGCTCGGTCGGGAACCGTCGAACCAGCTGGTCTCGGCCATCGACCGAATCATGCCGGCGATCCGGTTCCATCGCATGGGCGACGGCAATTTCGCCCGCATGAACGGCATATCGGCGACGCCGCGCGATCTTGTTCTCACGGTTCTGCGCCATGACGACACCGGCGGGCATATTCCGGAGGAGGCCCCGCATTCGGGCTATCAACGGCTTGCCGCCGGCGAGACGGTCGTCGTCGCCGACGCCGGAATGGCGCCTGCCGGTGAAATCTCCGCGCATGCACATGCGGGCTGCCTGTCTTTCGAAATGTCGTGCGGGGCGGCGCCCATTGTCGTCAATTGCGGGGCGCCGGCGCTGACCGGAGACAAGGCGGCCTTCGTCGCCCGCACGACGCCGGCGCATTCGACCGCGACGCTGAACGATGTTTCGAGTTGCCGGTTCGCCATGCATGGCTTTGCCGGGGCATTGCTTTCCGGCCGCATCATTTCCGGCCCGCGCCGCGTCGGCGTGCGGCGAGACCAGGATGAAACCGGCACAGTTTTGTCGATGTTGCATGACGGTTACCTGTCCCGATTCGGACTTGTCCACCACCGTTCGCTGCGCTTGTCGCCCGACGGGATGAAGCTCCAGGGCCTCGACCGGTTCCTCGGGCCCGACGGGCGGCCGCGCCCGAAACTGGGGCGCGACGGCGCCACGATCCGCTTTCACCTGCATCCATCCGTCAGCGCGGCGCGTACCGAGACATTGGAACGCGTGATGCTGTTTGCCGCCGGTAGCGTGCGCCTTTCTTTCGAATGCCTCGCGGTCGAGCCGCAACTTGAAGAAAGCATTTTCTTTGCCGCGACCGGTGGCCCGCGGCGATGCAGCCAGATCGTGCTGCAATTCTCGACGACTGAGGTTCCCGAGGTCACCTGGACGTTCACGCGGGCGGCGTGAAAGCACTGGACAAGAACGGGCCCGGCTTGTGCCCGGCGCACGCTGTGCTATTCGCCCGGCGGTTCAGCCGAGGAGGGCAATATGGCGATCCAGGTAAGCTCCGCACCGGTGCCGGAACGGGTGCGGATCCAATGCGCATTGGTATCGGTTTCCGACAAGACGGGCATCGTCGAGTTCTGTCGGGCGCTGGCCGGGCGCGGCGTCAGGATCCTGTCGACGGGCGGAACCGCAGAGGCATTACGGAGCAACGACATCGCCGTGACCGAGGTTGCCGAAGTGACCGGATTTCCGGAAATCCTCGACGGCCGGGTCAAGACCCTGCACCCGAAAATCCATGGCGGGTTGTTGGCAATCCGCACCGACGAGCGTCACCGATCGGCGATGGAAGCCAATGGAATTGCCAGTATCGATCTGTTGGTCGTCAATCTTTATCCATTCGAGGAGGTGGCAGCGCCAGCGAGCGACTGGGCGACGACAATTGAAAACATCGACATCGGCGGCCCGGCAATGATCCGGGCGGCTGCAAAGAACCATGCCCATGTAGTGGTCGCGACCGATCCGCGGGATTACGAGCGGATACTCACAGCGATCGAACAAAATGGTGGCGCCGTTCCGCTGGCGCTGCGCAAGGAACTGGCCGCGCAGGCGTTCGCGCGCACTGCCGCCTATGATGCCGCGGTTTCGGGCTGGTTTGCCGGCCGGCTCGACCTTGGCGCTCCGCGCCACTTTTCCGTCGGGGGAAGCCTGGCGCAGACCCTGCGCTATGGGGAAAACCCGCATCAGCGCGCCGCGCTCTATCTCGGTGGCGACAAGAGGCCGGGTGCTGCGACGGCGCGGCAATTGCAGGGCAAGGAACTGTCCTACAACAATCTCAACGACACCGACGCCGCGTTCGAACTGGCCTCGGAATTCGATCCCGCAATCGGCGCCGCGGTCGCCATCGTCAAGCACGCCAATCCCTGTGGCGTCGCCATCGCCGGCACCGTGGCCGAGGCTTACGAAAAAGCGCTGGCCTGCGATCCGGTATCGGCTTTCGGCGGCATAATCGCGACAAACCGCGAAATCGACGAGGCGGCGGCGTTGAAAATCAGTGAGATCTTTTCCGAAGTGGTCATCGCGCCGGCCGTGAGTGCGGCCGCCACCGCCGTATTTGGGCGCAAGAAGAACCTGCGCGTCCTGGTCGCGGGCGGTTTTGCCGATCCGGCGGCGAGAGGCTTAGCCGTCAAATCGATTGCCGGCGGTCTGCTGGTGCAGTCGCGTGACAATGGCCGGGTCACCGAAACCGATCTGAGAGTGGTGACAAAGCGCGCACCGACGCCATCCGAAATCGCCGATCTGCTATTTGCCTTCCGCGTCGCCAAGCATGTGAAATCGAACGCGATTGTCTATGCCCGCGATCGTGCAACCGTCGGTGTCGGCGCCGGGCAGATGAGCCGCGTCGATTCGGCGCGGATCGCAGCGATCAAGGCGGCGGAAGCGGCCAGGGCAGCCGGCCGCGCCGAAACGCCGACGCGCGGCTCGGTGGTCGCATCCGATGCGTTTTTCCCGTTCGCCGACGGGCTCGACGCGGCGATTGAAGCCGGCGCCTCGGCGGTGATCCAGCCCGGCGGGTCGATGCGCGACGACGAAGTGATCGCGGCGGCCGACAAGGCGGGCCTCGCCATGGTTTTCACCGGAATGCGCCATTTCCGGCATTAAGGATGAACCGCTACGTGCGCGACTTCACCGGAATGAGCAACAACAGTCCGATGGCAAACAGAACCAGGACCGGCGTGATGCCGATTCGCTGGCTGGCGAACAGGCCGGTCACGATGCCGATTGACCAAGGCGCAAGAAACGCGGTGGCCCGTCCCGACAGGGCGTAAAGGCCGAAGGCTTCGCCCATCCGGTCAGGGCTTGCCTGGTCTACGAGCAGCGGCCGGGAAGCCGCCTGCAATGCGCCGCCGGCCGCACCGATCAAGCATCCGGCCCCGTAGAACACGAAATTCGGCAGCCCCGACTCCGCGGCCACGGCGGTAAACAAGACCTCGCCAGGGGCGGTAGATATGATCAGCGCGCAAGCGACGATCAGGGCCAGGATCGAGGCGACGACAATGCGCTTGGTTCCGATCCGGCGATCGGCCCAGCCGCCAGCCACGCAGCCAAGGATTCCGGCAGCGCTTGCCAGAATGCCGAACACGCCGAGCTGGATCGTCGACCAGCCGAGCACGCCGCGCGCATAGATGCCGCCGAAAGTGTAAAGCCCGTTCAGCGCATCGCGATAGAACATGGACGCCAGCAGGAAGGAAAACAGGCTGCGCTGCTTCGGCAATGTCCGCAATGTGTGGCCGAGTTCACGCAGGCCGCGCTGAACGGCGCCCGCAATTTTTTCCCGCCGACCGGTATCGGGCGTAAACAGGAATAGCGGGATGACGAAGATGACATACCAGATCGCGGTGATCGGACCGGATGCGCGGTCGCCTTCCTGGGCAGCCGGATCGAGACCGAGGATCGGGTCGACGCCAATCAGAGTTTTGCCGGTTTGCGGACTGGTCGACATCAGCGCGAGCATGGCGATGAGGCAGATGAGGCCGCCGACATAGCCGAGCGCCCAGGCATTGCCCGACAGTGCGCCGAGTTTCTCGCGGCCGACAAGCCCCGGCATCATGGCGTTGTTGAACACGGCAGCGAACTCGAAACCGATCAGCGCGATGACGAATGCGCCAAGCGCAAACAGGATCATGCCGGCGTTGGCCTGCGGCGTCACGTACCATAGCGCCCAGACACCGGCGACGGCGACGACCGAGAAGCCGAATATCCAGGGCTTGCGCGGGCCGGTTGCGTCGGAAAGCGCGCCGAGTACCGGGGAGAGCAGAGCAATCAGGAGCCCGCCGGCGCCAGCGGCATAACCCCACCATTCCTGGCCTTTGACCGCATCGGGGGCGACATGGGAGGCAAAGTAGGGCGCGAAAATGAACGTGATGATGAGCGTGTGAAAAGGCTGCGCCGCCCAATCAAAAAACATCCAGCCCCAGATGCCTTTGCGACTACTTCTGCGATCGGCTTCCGGCGCTTTGGCGCTCTTCAACATTTGTCCCACTCCGCTTGCCGCGGCGCCCGATGCGCGCGAGATTGGCGGCGAATATGGCAGGCTTGCGCGGGGCGCGCCAGCGCCGAAACCGGCCGGCAAACAGCGGGATTGCAAACATGGACGACAAGGCGCGCAAGCGTGAATCGGAAGAAATCCTGCGCCGCATCGCGCGCGATTCGGAAGTCATCGGCACCTCGAATCTCGCACGCCAGAGTGGCGGCCCGCGGGAGAGCGAGGAGGAACGAATCGACCGCGTCGGAACCCGGATCGGACGCGCGCTGGGCTATGCGGCAGTGTTCGCGCTGCTGATCTATCTCTATCTCACATATTTCCGGTGACCGCGGAATGTCGTCAGGGCAATCGCAGCCGCAGACCGCGCCGCTGGTCTACTCCGTTTCCAGCCATGTCGCGCATGGATCGGTGGGAAACCGTGCCGTCGTCTTCGCGCTGGAGGCGCTCGGCATTCGTGCGTGCGCCATTCATACCGTGCAAATGCCGTTTCATCCGGGCCATGGCCCGTCGAACCGGTTGGCGCTTCCGTCTTACGATTTGCGAACCTTGCTCGCCGAATTATTCACCAACCGCGACCTCGACCGGCCCTCGGCGATCCTGACCGGCTATTTTGCAGATGCCGAACAGGTCCGGGTAGTGGCGGAATTCATCGCGGAGGTAAGGGCGCGGATTCCCGACCTGCTCGTGGCATGCGATCCGGTAATCGGCGACGCCGACGGGCTTTACGTCGAACCGGAAACGGCGGAAGCAATCCGCGACGAGCTCATTTTGCTCGCGGATATCTCGACCCCAAACCGTCACGAACTCGCATGGCTACTGGGCGAGTACGCGGCATCGAGGATCGACAGAACGGTCGGGCAGGCCCGGCGGCTGGGTCCCCGCCAGGTGCTGGTCACTTCGGCGCCCGCTTCGGCGCCGAAACTTTTCGCCAATCTTCTGGTCGTGGGCGAGGATGCCTGGGTCGCCGAACATCCCGCGCTTCCAGGTCCGAGAAACGGTCCCGGCGATCTGATCGCCGGCCTTTATTGCGGTCATAACTTGCTGCGCCGCGCAGCGCATGATGCGCTGCGACGCGCGACGGCGGGTGTCATCGGCGTCCTGCGGCGAAGCCCGCCGCTCGAAAATGCCGAACTGATGCTGGCGGGCAGCCAGGACGAAGTCCAGTCGCCGACGGCCACGATAACGGTGCGGCCGCTGGCAAGAGCGGCAGGCCGGTGACCGGGCGAAGTGGCGGATTGGTCGGCGTCGACGGCTGCCGTGCCGGATGGATTGCGGTCAGCGAGCGCAACGGCGATCTCGCAATTGAAATCCGGCCGACATTCCGCGAAATCGTCGAGGGCCATTGCGAGGCAATCATCGCCGTCGATATGCCGATCGGCGTGCCGGAACGTGTCTCCGGCAGTGGCCGCGGACCTGAACAGGCGGTGCGTCCGCTGCTCGGCGCGCGCCAGTCGAGCGTGTTCTCGATGCCGTCGCGCCGCGCTGTCTATGCGGGCGACTACCGGGCCGCCTGCGCCGCCGCGCTCGCTACTTCGGTTCCGCCGAAGAAAGTCTCCCGCCAGGCTTTCAATTTGTTCGGCAAAATCCGGGAGATCGATGCGCTGATCAGCGCGGAACTGGAAAGGTGGGTCTTCGAAGTTCATCCGGAACTTGCATTCTGGCGACTGAATCGCGAACGGCCGCTGGCCGAGCCGAAGAAGATGAAAAGTCGCGTTCACGAGCCGGGCATGCACGAACGGCGCTCCTTACTCGCACGCAACGGCTTCGAACCCGAATTCCTGACGCAGGCGCCGCCACGTGGCGCAGCGGCCGACGATTTTCTGGATGCTTGCGCCTGCCTTGCCATCGCGCGGCGGATCGCTGCCGGCCGCGCCCGGCCGTTCCCCGATCCGCCGCTCCGCACCGAGACCGGGATCCGCATCGCGATCTGGGCCTGACGATTGCGGGCGACCGCGGGTTCGACTATCGAAGCACCGCCGAAAAAATAGTGAGAAAAGAATGGCGAGACCGGCCGTTGAACGGGATTTTCCGCCGCGACTGAAGGATGGCTACAGGGCGTTCCACTTCGGCACGCTGCGGCGCGAGCGCGAACGCTATGAAAGGCTGGCGATAGTGGGCCAGCGGCCGGAAATCATGGTGATCGCCTGCTGCGATTCGCGCGCCGCGCCCGAGACCGTCTTCGATGCGGCGCCCGGCGAAATCTTCGTCGTGCGCAACGTCGCCAATATTGTGCCGCCCTATGTGTCGGACGGCGGCGTGCACGGGACCTCGGCGGCGCTGGAATTCGCTGTCCAGGCGCTGAAGGTCAGGCATATCGTGGTCATGGGCCACGGCCGCTGCGGCGGCATTCAGGCGTTTCGCGAACAGGCCGACGGAATTGCCGGCGAACCATTATCTCCGGGCGATTTCATTGGCGGCTGGATTTCGCTTCTGAAGCCGGCCGCAGCCGATATCCGCTGCGAGGACGCAAGCGATGTCGGCAAGCGGCAGCGGGCATTGGAAGAGGCCGGGATTCGCAATTCGATCGCCAATCTGGCGAGCTTTCCCTGCGTGAAGATCCTTCTGAATCGCCAGCAGATCGCGCTGCACGGCGCCTGGTTCGATATCTCCGCCGGCCAGCTGTGGCTGCTCGATCAAGCGAGCGGCAATTTCATCGCCGCGCAGATTTGACCGCAGCCGCACTGGCTAGCCGTCGATCTCCCTGCCGACATAGGCAATCGCGCGCTGATAGACCTGCGACTTGTTCCAACCGGCGATCGCCTCGAAATTTGGCTCGCCCGGTTGATAGCCGAATCCCGGCTGCCAGCCGTAGCCTCTGAGGTAGTTGGCGGTCGAAGCCAGCGCATCGGCGCGCGAGGAGATCATGTCGACGCGGCCATCGCCGTCGCCGTCGACGCCGTATTTCAGATAGTTGACGGGCAGGAACTGCATCTGGCCGATCTCGCCGTGACCGGCGCCCTTCATCTGCTCGACCGTCAGCTGGCCGGACTGGACGATCTTCAGGGCCGCATAGAGTTGCTCCTCGAAGAGCACCGAGCGGCGGCAATCATAGGCGAGCGTGGCGATTGCCGGGAAAAGCTTCTGTTTGCCCGCGAACCCACCGAACGCCGTCTCCATGCCCCAGATCGCCAAAAGCGGACCGGCGGGGACGCCGAATTTGCCCTCAATACTGGCGAACAACGCCGCGTTCTGGGCTTTCAGGCGCCGTCCTTTCTGGATGATGGCGGCAGCGCCGCGTTTCTTGAGGAATTCCTCGTAGGACAGTTTCATGCTGCCCTGGTTGCGATCGAGGCGGATGGTCGCTTTTGCGTAATAGGCGTCGCCGAGGGCCGCGTTCACGACGGCGGGACTGATGCCGCTGGCGACTGCCTCCCTGCGGAACGCCGCAAGCCAGGCGGTAAATCCGGAGGCGTCGTTTCCGCACTGTTTTGCCGATGCGACAACGGGAATCGCGGTCAGGCAAAGCACGAGCGCGCAGGTCAAGGCAGATCGAATTCGCATATGAACAATTCCAAGGATTTGCGGAGCTTGGCGGGTCTTATCCGGAAATTGCGGCAATTTGAAAAGTGCGTTTTCGCACATTTCGAAGCCACCCGCCGTGCCCGGCAATTCAAGAGGGAAACGAGGCGCTGCGCGGTATCAGCGAGCGTTGCCGTAGGCGTCAAGGCTGGCGACGTGGGCCAGTACGATCTGCCGGCAAACCAGCGCGGCGAGCAGCGCCATGGCAAGGATCACTGCCGCCGCGCCAAGATATCCCATCGGACTTGCGGAAAACGAACCGAACATCGCCTTGAGCTGGTTGAACTCGGCGGACGCGGGTCGCAGCATGCCTGAAACCGAAAGGATGGCGAATAGCGCGACCGCCAACGCACCACCGATCGACGCGCCCTTGGCCGCGAGCAGGAGAAAATGGCGTTGGAACTGGCGCGCAATGTAGCGCGGTTCGGCGCCGACGAAATACAGCACTTCGACGATCTGGTGGTTGCCCGCGAGCGCGCCGCGCGTGGCGAAGACGACGGTCAATGCCGTTGCCGCAAGCACCATGCCAAGCACCGAAGCCGCGATGGCGACCAGCGTCCAGGCCATCTGCGAAAGGCGCTCCACCCAGATGTGATGGTCGTCGAGGTCGGCGCCCGGAACGCGCTCGGCCAATGCCCGCCTCATCGCCGCGAAGTCCGGCCGCACGCCGGGAGCGATGGTCAGCGTCAGCAGCTTCGGAACCGGCAGGTCGGAGAGGTCACGGCCGGTTCCGAGCCAGGGCTCAAGCAGTTTCTCGGTCGCCGAATCATCGAGCGCGGTGACCTTGGTGATGCCCTCGAAGGTCAGGGCAAGGCGGCTGGCGTCGCGCATTGCCGCGTCCATCTGTGCGTCGTCGAACGGGCGGATCTGGATCGTTGCCTCGCGCGAGATGTCGCTGCTCCATCCGTTCGCGGCGCTGGCGATCGTCGTCACCGCGCCGACGGCCAGGCATGCCAGAAACGCCATGATCGCGATGACGACGACGAAAGCCTGACCGGCAATTCCCTCGGTCGGCACGATGCCGTTGCCGCTCGTAAGCGTGCGGGAATCGGAACGCGCTGGCGGGCCCGGATTAGTCATAGGTCCGAATGCCTCCGTCCTGCAGAACCAGCCGGCGCGCGTCGTGCTGGTCCATCAAGGCAAGGTCATGGGTTGCGATGATCACCGTGGTTCCCGAACGGTTCAGCTCCACGAACAGGCGCAACAGGCGGCTTGCCAATGGCGGATCGACATTGCCGGTCGGTTCGTCGGCGATCAGCATCGCCGGCTGGTCGATAAGCGCGCGGGCGATCGCCGCGCGCTGCTTTTCGCCGCCCGACAATACCGGCGCAAGCACATGCATGCGCTCGCCGAGACCGACCCACTTCAAGAGATCCACCACGTCCTTGCGCATTTCTGGGCGCCATTTGCCGCGGGCCATCAGTGGCAGGGCGACGTTTTCATAGGTGGTCATGTGATCGAGCAAGCGAAAATCCTGAAACACCACGCCGATGCGCCGGCGGACCGCGGTCGATTCACGGCCGCGAATCGCGTTCGCGTCGCGGCCGAAGACCTTCACCAAGCCGCGAGTCGGCTTCATCGCCATCAGCATCAACCGCAAGAGGCTCGTCTTGCCGGCACCGGACGGCCCGGTCAGAAACTGGAAGGAATTGGGCAGGATGCGGAATGTCAGGTCGCTCAGCACTTCCGAGCCAAGGCCATAGCGCAGTCCTACATTCTCGAAGCTGATCACGATTGGCTCCGGCCAATTGCGCCGATGCCAAAACCGGCATCCGCACGACCCTGCTTTGGCGATGGTTAACGAACGGTTAAAACTCTGGAGCCGGCGATGACGAACCGCTCGTGTGGCCAGGGGCAGTTGGCCGGGCGGTTGGCGAGTGGGCTTTGCCTGGCGAAGCTCCGGTTGCTATCAAACAAGTGAATCGCCAAGGGAAATCGCCAGATGCCGATCGTTCGCAACAAGAAGATCGAGGTTCTGTTTTCGGCAGCGGAGATCGCCACCCGCAACCACTCGCTCGCCGAGGAAATCGCGCTCAGCGATCTCTCCAACCTGCTGGTGATCTCGATCCTCAAGGGTTCCTTCGTCTTTGCCGCGGACCTGATTCGCGCCCTGCACGATGCCGGACTGGCGCCGGAGGTCGAGTTCATCTCGATCTCGAGCTATGGCGTGGGAACAACGGCTGGTGATATCAAATTGCTGCGCGACGTCGACACCGATGTAAAGGGCCGCGACATTCTGCTCATCGACGACATCCTCGAATCGGGAAACACGCTGCGATTTACCCGCGACCTGATGGTGCAGCGCGGCGCGCGCAAGGTCGCCGTTGCCGTGCTGCTTGACAAGCGGATGCGGCGCAAGTCCGAGATCGAAGCGGAATTCGTCGGGTTTTCCTGCCCGGACAAATTCGTCGTCGGCTACGGCATGGATGTCGGGCATGCTTTTCGCGAACTGCCCTTTGTCGGAGTGGTGACGGGTGACGCCTGAAGGCACTGGCCCGGGGAACGCGGCAGGCAGTCAGCGGGTCTCGAGCAGGCGTTCGAGGTAGTCCTTCTCGATGCGCGGCGAATAGGGTTGCGACAGGCGCTTGCGGATCGCTTCCAAGATCTCTCTCGCGCGCTGCGCCTCGATTTCGTTCGGTACCTCGGTGTCCTCGCCGTTTTCGAGGCCGTCGGAGCCGGTGCGCCGCCCAAGCGGATCGGTCCGTTGCCGGTCCATGCCGCCCTGGCGGCCGTCTCCTGGCTGCTGCCCCCCCTGCTGGCGGTCACCGGCCATCTGCTGCATCATCGACTGGGCACCGCGTCGTAGCGCGTCGAGCGCCTGGCCCTGGTCGCCGGATGCCTCGCCCGGCTGGCCGCGGCTGAGATTCTCGCCGGCTTCGCCCATTTCGCGGCCGGCCTCGCCGAACTGCTCGGAAGGGTCGAGCCCAAGCGCCTCCAATTCCTGGCCAAGTTCGCCGAGGTCCTGCTGCAATTGCTGTTGGCGCTGGCGGAGCTGCTCGAGCGCTTCGCGCAGGGATTTTTCCAACGCTTCCCGGTCGGCTTCGCCGTTTTGCTGTTCGCCGTCCTGCGATTGTGGCGGATTGCGGCCGCCCGGGCGCATCGGCTGCTGGCGCTGGCTTTGCTGGTCGAGCCGGAAGGTCTCTTCCATCAGTTCCTGCTGCTGGCGCATCAGTTCGGACAATCGATCGAGCGCCTGGTTCATCCGGTTGCCTTCGGCTTGTCGCTGCTGCATGTGGCGGCCCGCACGCAGATTATCCATCATCCGCTGCAATTCGCTCAGCATTTGCCGGGCGGCGTCGCGCGATCCCGAACGGGCAAGATTTTCGATCTGGTCGAGCATGCGCTGCAGATCGCGCTCGCGCAATGTGCGCGAGAACTCGTTGTCGAAACTGGGATTCTGCGCCAGCGGATTCTGCAACGCCTCGCGGCGCAAGGCTTCCATGAACTCCTCCATCGCCTTGCGCAATTCCTCGGTTAGGCGGGCGATTTCCTCGTCGCCAGCTCCGTCCTCCAGCGCCTTCGACAATGCTTCCTGGGCGTCGCGCAGCCTGCGCTCGGCGTCGGTCAGGTCGCCGAATTCGATCGCCAGCGCCATTTCCCACAGAAACGGCAGGGCCGCGCGCAAGTCATCGTCGCCGCGCGCGGATTGCACGCGCCGATAGGCGACATGCAGGCCAATAATCGTCGGTGCGTTGTCGACGAAATCTTCCGCCGCAGTGGCGATCGCGTCGAGGAATCCGGCAACGCGCGGCTGGCTGCGCGCGTCGAGCGCAAGGTTGCGGCGCTGCTCGATCAAGGCCAGCGCCAGCGGATTGGAAAAGTTGCGGCCGGGCAAGATCATATCGACGGGCGGGCTCGATCCGGTCTGGCCGGCATCGTCACGGGCGATGAGCCGCATGCGTACGCGGCTGTTGGCCCATGGGTGTTCGGTCAGATCGCGATTGGCCTTGGCGGTTCCCGATTTCGCGCGCTGGCGCGGCAGCGGCAGAGCGGCTTCCGGCGCACCGACCAGAGGCCGCGCGCCCGGCTCGGTTTCGACCAGTGTCTTGATGTCGACTTCCGCGCCGGTCACGCCGTAGTCGTCCTCGACTTCGTAGGCAAGCTGGAGGGAACCCGACAGGGCGGCTGACGGCGGCTGCGTGAAACGGATCTGCGGCGGCTCATCCGCGATCACGTCGATCCGCCATTGCGCCACGGCGCGGCCGCGCGACCGTAGCTCGATCGCCCCGGATTGGTCGAGGGCATGGACGAACTCGGTTTGCGCCGATTGACGGTCGGTAGACGTTTCCGTTGCGGCATCCTTTGCGGCAATCGGGATTTCGCCTTGCGGGCCGATGAATGCGGTCTCGACCGCATCCTTTCCGGTGTGCCGCAACACGAACTGACTGCCCTGCGGCGCGGTGACCGGCTCTGAATCGTCGCGATACTTCAGCCCGGAAAGGTAGATCGGCGGTTTTCGCGTGTAGG
>Ga0214472_10003310_pt1 | contig 17070 bp, 17 predicted proteins | sample RVTome_6_FD_207662 | JGI IMG/M metagenome (GOLD analysis project Ga0214472, IMG submission 207662) | Soil microbial communities from uranium-contaminated site in the Upper Colorado River Basin, Wyoming, United States - RVT140D175 | ecosystem: Environmental > Terrestrial > Soil > Contaminated >... | reverse complement strand
GGCCGCGTTGGCCAGCGTCATCAGCTCCCAGGCAAACAGGAAGCCGACCACGCCGTCGGCGGCGAACACCATCTCCACCGCGCCCACCAGGACGCTGAAGCCGATGGCCACGAAGGGAGAGCGCCGGGCGAGGGCGCCGTGGCGGAGGTAGCCGAGGCTGTAGACCGCGATGGGGACGGCCAGGACCGCCAGCACGAGGAGGAACCAGGCCGACAGCCGATCCACACCGTAGCCGAGGGCGAACCCCGACGCGGTGTGAAAGAGCAGGCTCCCGCCCGCGGCACGCCCGGTCGCGAGGACCGACCAGGCCAGGCCCCCGGTCAAGAGGGACGCCAGGCCGGAGCCGCCGAGGGCCGCCCACCGGCTGGCCGCGGGCCTGCGGGCGAGGGCCAGCGCGAGCCCGATGCTCCCGAGCCGCAGCGCCAGGGCGGCCGGGAGCCAGGCCGCCGGGTCGAGCCCGGTCAAGGATCGGCCTTGGTCAGCTCGGCCGTCTTCGGTGGCGCGTGCGGCGCGCGTGGGCCCCGCGCCGCCAGCAGCTCGGGAGCGTAGAGCATCCGCCGGCAGTGCGGGCAGGTGTGGACGGCGGGAGAGCGGCGGGCTTGGGACTCCACCATCGTGGGGAGACGGATGTGGCAGCCCGAGCAGCTGGCCCGCTCGATGGCGGCGATCACGGGGGTGCGGCCGGCGTCGCGCAAGGACTGGTAGCGCTCGAGCAGCGGCCTCGCGACATGCCTCCGCGCCGCCTTGCGGCGGCCCTGGTCGTCCTCGGGCGGCAGCTCCTGCGCCCGAGCGTCGAGCTCGGCGAGCTGGAGGAGCGCGCGGATCTCCGCGATCGTCGCCTCGATCCTCATGCCCGGCTCCCGCGGGGTCCTGCACCGCCGCGCTGGAGCCAGCGCCGGCGATCGCAGGCCGTCCGGACCGTCTCCGCGATGGACTCGGGATCCTCGAGTCCGGGACCGCAGTACCTCATGGTCCACGCGGAACCGTCGGGAGCGACCACGGCGACGACGAGCGCGAGCCCCTCGGGCGCCTCGAGGACCAGGTTCCAGGCGCCCCTGCGCCCCGCCAGGGCGCCCCGGACCGCGGTCTCCAGGGCGAGGCGCTGGGGATGCTTCGGGGACAGCCGGTTCTGCACGCTCACCTGCCCTCCAGAGCCGGCTGCTTCGGGCTTCACGGGCGCGCGCGGGCTCCGGGTGACGCGGGCAAGGCCCCGCTCTCGACGGCCTGCCGCAGGGCCTCCGTCGATGCCGGCCACGACAGGAACGCGGTGGCCCCGCTCTCGAAGGCGCGCTTGAGGTCCGGGCTCGTGGGCGTCCGGGTGACGACGACGATGCCCGTGCGCGGTGAAGCCTCGCGGACGCGGCGCAGGACGAGGAGATCGGCGGCTCCGAGGGGGCGCGCAACGACGAGAAGCGCCCGGACGGCGCCGTGGTCGAGGAAGCGGACCACCGCGTCGAGATCGGCCAGGCGGTCGGTGGCATAGCCCTCCCGAGCCAGGAAGGGCTCCAGCTCCGGCGGCCAGTCCCGTCCGTCTCCCACCAGGAGGACGACCTGCCGGTCGGGCTTCATCGCGCGGGCAGGATTGCGAGGAGCGTGCCGCGCTCGGCGTAACCTCTGCATGTTCCTGGTTGCCAACGACTAACCGGCACCGACACCCACCCGGGCGGCGGCCCCCGACGGTCTCGACGTGCCGATTCGGCGCTGCGGCGGGGTTTCCGGTCCCGGGCAGTGCCGTTCTGGCACGCGCGCGCCTCGCGGCGGCCTCCGCGAGTGCCGAAGCGGCGCGGCTTCGTCCCGCCCCGGTCAGGAGCGCGGTCGGCGGAGGCCGTAACGCTGGATCTTGCTGTGCAGCGTCCGCAGGCCGATCCCGAGGACGCGCGCGCTCTCCTTGACCGTGGGATGGGAGTCGAGCGTGCGCTGGATGATCTCCCGCTCGGCGTCGTCCAGCCGCGTGCCCACCATGAGGTGGATCGCGCCCTCCCCGACCTTGCGGACGTTCGCGGGCAGGTCCCCTGCGTCGATGGTGGCCTGGGGGCCCATGAGGGCGACGCTCTCCATGACGTTGCGCAGCTCGCGCACGTTGCCCGGCCAGTCGTAGCGGGCGAGCTGGGCCAGCGCTTCCGGCGTGAGACGCCGGGCGGGCAGGTGCGCGTTGGCGGTGACCTCTTCCAGGAAGCGCTGGGCGAGCACCGGTATCGCTTCCTTCCGGTCCCGCAGCGGCGGCACCACGAGGCTCAGCACCTTGAGGCGGTAATACAGGTCCGGCCGGAAGCGGCCGGCGGCCACGCAGTCCTCGAGGTCGACGTTCGAGGCGGCGATCACGCGTAGATTGACCTTGATCTTCCGCGTCCCGCCCACCCGCCGGAACTCGCGCCGCTCGATCGCGCGCAGCAGCTTGGCCTGGCAGCCCAGGCCCATCTCGTTGACCTCGTCGAGGAAGAGCGTGCCTCCGTCCGCCGTCTCCATGACCCCGGGCTTCGGGCGGTCCGCGCTGGTGAAGGCGCCCCTCTCGTGGCCGAACAGCTCGCTCTCCAGGAGCTGGTCCGACAGGGTCGCGCAGTTGATGGCGACGAAGGGACCCGAGGCGCGCAGCCCGAGGGTGTGGAGCGCGCGGGCGATCAGCTCCTTCCCCGTCCCGCTCTCGCCCAGGATGAGAACGGTGGATTCGTGGGGCGCCACCCGCTTCAGCGCGTCGAACAGCCCCTGCATGGCCCGTGACTCGCCCACGATCCCGAGCTTCCTCATCTCGGCGGCGGCCACCGTGGGCGGCGTGGAGACGGCCCCGCTGGCCCCCGCCCGCTCGATGCACCGGTCGAGGACGCTGAGGAGGTTGTCCACGTGGATGGGCTTGGTCAGGAAGTCGGCCGCGCCCCTCTTCATCGCTTCCACGGCCGAGTCGATGGTGCCGAAGCCGGTGACCACGATCGCGGGCAGCCCCGGGGCCTCGCCCAGCACGGCCTCGAGCACCGACAGGCCGTCCATGTCGGGGAGCTTCAGGTCCAGGATGAGCGCGTGGAGACGCTCGCGGCGGGCGACGGCGAGCGCGGCTCGGCCGTTGGAGGCCGGGAAGACGACCTCGCCCCGCTTCTCCAGGACGTAGGCGAGGCTGGCCCGGCTCTCGGCGTGGTCCTCCACGAGCAGGATCGACCGGCCGCCGGCCACCGCTAGGCCCCCCGGGGCGCGGGGAACACGAGCGTGACGGTGGTCCCGGCGCCCGGCGTGCTGGAGATCTCGACCGAGCCGCCGTGCTCCTCGACGATGCGCCGCACCAGGGGCAGCCCCAGGCCGGTCCCCTCCTCGCGCGTCGTGAAGAAGGGCGTGAAGGCCTTCTCGCGCGTCTCCGCGCTCATCCCCTCGCCGTCGTCGCCCACGGCCACCACCAGACGCCGCTTGTCCCCCGACGCGCGCACGACCACGTGCCCGCCGCCGGGCGTGGCCTGGAGGGCGTTCAGGACCAGGTTGAGGATCGCCTGCTTGAGCTGGAAGCCGTCCACCCACGCCGTGTCGGGACCGCTCAGGTCGACGTCCAGCGCCACCCCCTTCTTCGAGCACTCGGGCGCGATGAACGCGGCGAGGTCCGTGAGCAGGGGGCGCACGGGCAGGCGCTCGACGTTCAGCCTGGGGGGGCGCGCGAACCTCAGGAACTCCGAGACGAAGTCGTCGAGGCGCTTGATCTCCCCCGCGATCTTCCGGAGGACGGTGAACGCGTGGGCCTCGCGGTCGGGCAGCAGCTCCAGGAGCTCCTGCTCCAGGATGCCGACGTTGATCTGGAGGGAGTTCAGCGGGTTGCGCACCTCGTGCGCGACGCCGGCGGCGAGGGTCTCGATCAGGCCAGGCTCTGGCGGCGGCTCGGCTTCCATCTGCGCCCTTATGTTACGCGGTTGATGCCGCGCCCGCGCCCGTTGTAGCCTCTCCCCCGATGAACAGGAGCGCCATGAGCACGACCCGTCTGGCCCGCGTCGCGGCGTTCGCCTGGTGCGCCGCCGCCGTGTCCGCCGCCGCCCAGGAGGATCCGCACGCCAATTGCGCGGCCATGGGCTGGGTGCCGCAGGAGGTCCTGGAGAGGCCGGTCTCGCTTCACCCGGGCACGGGGAACGCGCACGAGGCGGTGACCACGTCCTCCCCCGACGCGCAGGCCTTCTACGACCAGGGGATGAACTACCTCCACGGCTACGTCTGGATCGAGGCCGCGCGGTCGTTCCGCCAGGCGCTGCGCCTCGACCCGAAGCTGGCCCTGGCCTGGGTCGGCCTGTCCCGCGTCTACTCCGGCCTCGACGATCCGGAGGAGGCCCGCCGGGCGCTGGCGCGGGCGGAGGCGTTGGCCGCCGTGGCGAGCCCGCGGGAGCAGCGGCGCATCGCGTTGCGCGCGAAGCAGCTCGAGGCCATGGCGGAGCCGGGGGACGCCGTCAAGCACGCCGCCTACAAGAAGGCCATCGACGACGCCCTGGCCGTCGATATCGCCGACGCGGGCCTGTGGCTGATCCGCGGCAACGCGGAGGAGGCCTCGGCGGCGGGACGGGGCCAGCGCGGCGGCACCGCCTCGACCGCCTTCTACCTCGAGGCCCTGCGTCTGGCCCCCGACGACGCGGCGGCCCACCACTACCTCACGCATTCCTACGAGACGATCGGCCAGATCCCCCTCGCCCTGCAGCACGGCGAGGCCTTCGCGCGCCTGGCCCCGTCCATTCCCCACGCCCACCACATGTGGGGGCACGACCTGCGCCGGGTCGGCCGCATCGACGACGCCATCGCCGCCTTCCGCCGCACCGACGAGCTGGAGAAGGCCTACTACGCCGCCGAGGGCATCGACGCGGCCCTGGACTGGCACCACGTCCACAACCTCGACCTGCTGGCCATGGCCTACCAGCACAAGGGGCAGATGAGGAAGGCCGAGGCCACCATGCGCGAGGCGACCGCGCTGCCGGCGCTGACGGACTACGTCGAGTTCGCCCAGAAGCTGCTGCCCGTCTTCCTGCTCGGCCGCGAGCGATGGGACGAAGCGATCGAAGCCGCGGGCCGGCTGACGCAGGGGAGATGGATCGGGACGCGCGCCGTCGGGCACGCGCTCGTGGGACACGCGCTGCTGGCGCGCGGACGAGTGCCCGAGGCACGGACCGCCCACGAGGCGGCGGAGCGGGAGCTCGCCGCGACCCCGGCTTCCGCGGCCGGGATCGGCGTGAGCCGCGGCCAGGTCCAGCCGTGGGTCGACATGCTCCGCGGCGAGATGCTGATCCGCGAGGGCGCCCGGCAGGAGGGCCGCCAGGTCCTCGAACGCGTGGCCCGCACCCTTCGCGGGCTGCCCGGCCCCGACGCCTGGATCCAGGCCCTGTTCCGCCTGGAGGCCATGGCCCAGCTCGCGCGCGACGCGGGCGAATGGGACCTCGCCGCCTTCATGGCCCAGCAGATGCTCGAGCACGACGCGGCCTACGGCGGATCCCACCTGGCCCGGGCCCTGGTGGCCGAGCACCGCGGCGACGGCGCGGCCGCGGCGCGCGCCCGGGCGGAGGCCGCGCGCCATTGGCGTGACGCCGATCCCGACCTGCCCGAGCTGGCTGTCGTGCGGGCGTCGGCCGCCCCCTGACGCCCGGCGGCGTCAGCCGCGCGCGGCCAACCGCACGGCGTCGGTGGTCTGCCTGCGCCATGCGGCGGGCGACGCCCCCACGATCTTCTTGAAGGCGCGGCTGAACGCGGCTTCCGACTCGTAGCCGACGTCGAGCGCGACCGTGCACACCTTCGCGGCCCCATCCGCCAGCATCCGCGCCGCCAGCTGCATCCGCCACCGCGCGAGGTACTGCATCGGCGGCTGGCCGACGAGATGGGCGAAGCGGTCGGCCAGGGCCGAGCGGGAGACCCCGACTTCCGTGGCCAGCCTGTCCAGCGTCCAGCCCTCCGCCGGCCGGCCGTGCAGCAGGATCAGGGCACGTCCGACGACGGGATCGCGGAGGCCCGCCAGCCAGCCGGTCTGCTCGGAGGGCAAGGACGCCAGGTACCGGCGGACCACCTCGACGAACATCAGCTCGCTCACGCGCAGGAGGACGCACTGCCCACCCGCCCGCCCCTCGCGCGACTCGGAAAGCGCGAACTCGACCAGGGGCCGCAGGCGGTCGGCCTCCGCACCCTCCGGCGGCCGCAGGTGGACCAGCCGGGGCATGGCCGCGAGCACGGGGTTGAACGGGCGCAGGTCGCAGCCCAGGTACCCGCAGCACACGCGCGTCTGCTCCCCCCCCGTCTCGTCGAGGGCGATCGACGGCGGCCCGGTCGCCGCCATCTGGCGGAAGAACTCCAGCGCCGCCTCCACGGGCTCCTCCGCGCGCATCCCGGGGGCGCTCGACATGACGTAGGGATCGCCGTGGGGGAACAGGACGACGTCACCCGCCTCGAGCCGCACCGGCGGTCCGCCGTCGGTCAGCGCCGCCCAGCAGGAGCCGGAGGTCACGACGTGGTACGAGATCATGTGCTGGGCGTCCGGGAGCAGGATGGGCCGCAAGGCTTCCGCGACCGGCACCTCGACCACCCACGGCGACGACGCGTCCACGAGGAAGAAGAGGCCCCCCGTGAGCCTCACCGTGCGCAGGACGTCCGAGAGGGGATCGGCGCTCATCGCCGCCGCCGGGAGGCGGGCCGGGCCGGTGCGAGCAAGCGATTCGGACGAATGGTCATGGCGTTCGCCGGCGGCGCGATTGTACCTTCCACGCGAGCCCGGGAGGAGGCCTATGACCAAGATGTCACCGGCAGCGGCGGCGGAGGGATGGCAGCTCGAGGCCAACAGCGCGGAGGCCTACGAGCGGTACCTGGTCCCGGCGATGATGGCCCGCTGGGCGGACCAGCTCGTGGACCTGGCGGCGCCCGCGGCGGGCGCGCGCGTCCTCGACGTGGGATGCGGGACGGGCATCGTCGCGCGCCGCGCGGCGGCCCGCGTGGGGCCCGGGGCCCGGGTGACCGGCCTGGACCTCAACGACGGGATGCTGGCCGTGGCCCGCGCGGCGGCGGCGGCCATCCGTCCGCCCATCGAGTGGCGGCAGGGCAGCGCCACCGCCCTGCCGTTCCCGGATCAGTCCTTCGACGTCGTCCTGTGCCAGCAGATGCTGCAGTTCGCCTCCGATCCCTCCGCGGCCCTGCGCGAGATGCACCGCGTGCTGGCGCCCGGGGGCCGCGCCGCGGTCACGGTGTGCCGGCCCATCGCGCACAACCCCCACTACGCCACCATGGCGGAGGCGCTCGGCCGGCACAGCGGCCCGGAGGCGGAGGCCATGATGCGCTCGCCCTTTCCGGCCTGGTCCGCCGACGACCTGCGCGCGCTGTTCGCGGGAGCCGCGTTTCGCGGCGTGCGGGTGCGCATCGACGCCGGCGGCGTGCGTTACCCCTCGGCGGAGGAGTTCCTGAGGCGGGAGGCGGCGAGCTCGCCGCTGGCGGGCCCCATCGGGACCCTGAGCGCCGACGCGCGCCACGCGCTCATCCGCGACCTGGAGATGGCGCTTCGGGACCGTCTCGACGACGAGGGGATCGTCCTTCCGCTCGAGGCGTACCTGGTGCTCGCGGACCGATAGGCCGTCACTCCTCGGGCCCGCCGGTGGGGCCGGCCGCGGTCCGACCGTAGAGCTCGGCCATCTTCTTCAAGCGCTCGCGGATCTCGTCCGTGAGGGATCCGGCGGTGAACCGCCAGCGCCAGTTGCCGTGGGCGCGTCCGGGCAGGTTCATGCGGGCCTCGCTGCCCAGCCCCAGCAGGTCCTGCAGGGGGACGATGGCGGTGTCCGCCACGGAAGCCAGGGCCGCGCGGATGAAGGCCCAGTGGATCTCGCGGCCCTCCGCGTCCAGGTACGCCAGCGCGCGCGCGCGCTCGTCGCGCACGTCCCCGTCGGTGCGGGTGCTGTCGCCCGCGCCGCTGCTCGCCCACCAGCCCACGGTCGTGTCGTTGTCGTGGGTCCCGGTGTAGACGACGCGGTTGCGCGGGTAGTTGTGGGGCTGGAACTGCGCGGCCTCGGGGTCGCGGCCGAAGGCGAACTGGAGGATGGCCATGCCGGGGAACCCGAACCGCTCGCGCAGGGCCTCCACCTCGGGCGTGATCACGCCGAGGTTCTCGGCCACGATGGGCAGGTCGCCCAACGCGTCGCGCAGGGCCTCGAACAGCGCGGCGCCCGGGCCCTTCACCCACCGCCCCTCCACCGCCGTCTCCTTCCCCGCCGGGATCTCCCAGAAGCCCTCGAAGCCGCGGAAGTGGTCGAGGCGGACCAGGTCCACCATGCGCAGGGCGGCACGGACGCGGTCGATCCACCACGCGTAGCCGGTGCGCGCCAACTCGCCCCAGTCGTAGAGCGGGTTGCCCCAGAGCTGCCCGGTGGCGCTGAAGTAATCGGGGGGCACGCCCGCCACCACCTTCCGCGAGCCGTCCGGCCCGAGCTGGAACAGCTCGGGGTGCGACCACACGTCCGCGCTGTCGTGGGCCACGAATATCGGGACGTCGCCCATGATCGCGACGTCCAGCGCCCGGCAGCGGTCCTGGAGGTGCTGCCACTGCGTGAAGAAGAGGTACTGGCCGAACTGCCGCGCGCGGATGGCCTGGGACAGGTCCTTCCTCCAGCGGGCCACGGCCTCGGGCCGGCGCTCGCGGATGCCCGCCTCCCACGCGGTCCAGGCCGCGGTCTCGTGCGCCTCCCGCACCGCCATGAAGAGGGCGTAGTCGTCGAGCCAGGCCGCGTGGGCCTGCCGGAAGGAATCGAACCCCGCGCGGGCGGCGGGCGCCGCCCTGGCCTCGAAGTTCCGGAACGCGCGGTCCAGCAGCGGCAGCTTGAACGCGGCCACCGCGTCGTAGTCCACGGCGTCCTGCGGGAAGTCGCGCGCGGGCTCGAGGTCGGACGCGTCCAGCCAGCCGTCCTCCACGAGCGTCTCGAGGCTGACCAGCAACGGGTTCCCCGCGAAGGCGGAGAAGCACTGGTACGGCGAGTCCCCGTAACCCGTGGGGCCCAGGGGCAGGACCTGCCAAAGCCTCTGGCCCGCGGCCGCGAGGAAGCCGGCGAAGCGGTGGGCCTCCGGCCCCAGCTCGCCGATCCCGAAGCGGCCGGGCAGCGACGTCGGGTGCAGCAGGATCCCGCTACGGCGCGGGCTCATGCGGTTCAGGTCTGCGGCGGCTTCGGCGCCGGCGGGGGGAGGTCGCGGGCCAGCGACTCGGAGACGAAGCCGGCCCTCGCGTGGGAGCCGTCGCAGAACGGCTTGTTCTGCGACTGGCCGCACCGGCAGAGCGACACCACCGTCCTCCCGGACAGCCCGTAGACCTTGCCGCCCTCGTCGCAGATCCTGATGTCGTCACCCTCGATCCGATAGGGCCCGTTGCCCCTCACGATCACCTTGATGTCGGCCATGCCGCCTCCTGCTTGATCCCTCTACATCATTGCATGGTCCGCGAGCCGCCACGGGTTAGAATCCGGCCGCCAAAGGAGACCCGATGAGACCCTCTCTCCCCCGCCTCCGTCCCCTGGCCGTGGCCGTCCTCGCCGCCGCCATCGCCTCCCCCGTCTTCGCGGGCTGGTCGTCGATCGCGGCCATGCCCGCCCCCCGGCGAGAGGGCAACGCCCTCCTCTTCCGGAACACCCAGGGGACGGTGTCGCTGGCGGCCCTCTCCCCCGACGTGGTGCGGGTGCGCTTCTCGCCGGGCCAGGCCTTCGGCCGGGACCACTCCTACGCGGTGATCAAGACCGAGCTCGGCGATCCGCGCGCCACCTTCGACATCGGCGCCGCGGCCTCGACCATCACCACGCCCTCCCTCAAGGTCACGGTGCGGCACGACCCCTTCCGGGTCGCCTTCGCCGACGCCGCCGGCGAGTCGCTGGACGAGGACGACCCCGAGCGCGGCATGGCCTGGGCGGGCAAGCAGGTGAAGGTCTGGAAGCGGCTCCGGGACGACGAGTACGTGTACGGCCTGGGCGAGAAGACGGGCCGCCTGAACAAGCGGGGGCGGAACCTGGGCGGGTACAGCTACGCGATGTGGAACAGCGACACCTTCGCCTACGGCGACGACACCGACCCCATCTACGTCTCGGTGCCCTTCTTCATGGTGATGCGCGGCGGCCGCGCCCACGGCATCTTCCTCGACAACACCTTCCGCAGCCTGTTCGACGTGGGCCACGAGGTGCAGGAGCTGCTCTCCTTCGGCGCCGAAGGCGGGGACCTGAACTACTACTTCATCAACGGGCCGGCGCCGAAGCAGGTCGTGCAGCGCTACACGGAGCTGACCGGGCGCACCCCGCTGCCGCCGCTCTGGGCCCTCGGGTACCACCAGTGCCGGTACAGCTACTTTCCCGAGGCCAAGGTCCGCTCCATCGCCGAGAGCTTCCGCCAGCGCCGGATCCCCGCCGACGTGATGTGGCTCGACATCCACTACCTCGACTCCTACAAGCCCTTCACCTGGGACAAGGAGCGCTTCCCCGATCCCGGGAAGCTCATCGCCGACCTGCGGCGCGACGGCTTCCGGACCGTCACCATCGTCGATCCCCATCCGAAGAAGGAAGTGGGGTACGAGCCGTACGACACGGGCAAGGCCGGCGACCACTTCGTCAAGAACCCGGACGGTACCGACTACGTGGCGCCGGTCTGGCCGGCCAACGCGGAGAAGGACCCGGGGCCGAGCGTCTTCCCCGACTTCACCAAGCCCGCGGCCCGGGACTGGTGGGGCGGGCTGTACGAGAAGGCGTACCTCGACCTGGGCGTGGCCGGGATCTGGAACGACATGAACGAGCCCGCGGTGTTCATCGACCCCGCCCACACCATGCCGCCGCACCTCCGCCACGACAACGAGGGGCAGCCCACCGACCACCGCGAGGTCCACAACGTCTACGGGATGCTGATGTCGCGGTCGACCTACGAGGGCCTGCTGCGCCTGCGGCCCAACGAGCGGCCATTCATCCTGAGCCGCGCCTCGTTCGCGGGAGGCCAGCGCTACGCCGCCCTCTGGCCGGGGGACAACACCAGCGACTGGAACCACCTGCGGGCCACGATCCCGATGTTCGGGGGGATGGGCCTCTCCGGCTTCGCCTTCGTGGGCTCCGACATCGGCGGGTTCGCGGACGCGCCCACGCCGGAGCTGTTCACGCGCTGGCTGCAGCTCGGCGTCTTCTATCCGTTCATGCGCACGCACACCGCCTTCGGCACGCCCGACCAGGAGCCCTGGTCCTACGGCCCGCGCTACGAGGAGGTGAACCGCCGGGCCATCGAGCTGCGCTACGAGCTGCTGCCCCACATCTACAACGTGATGCAGGAGGCGAGCGAGACCGGGGTGCCCGCCTTCCGTCCGCTGCTCCTCGAGTACCCGTCCGACCCCGCCACCTGGGAGCGGGACGACGAGTTCCTGTTCGGGGCCGACCTGCTCGTGGCGCCGGCGCTGCGCGAGCCGCAGGGCGAGCGCGACGTCTACCTGCCCGCGGGCGACTGGTACGACTTCTGGACCGGGCAGCGGCACGAAGGCGGCAAGGGCGTCAAGGTCCCGCTGACCCTGGACACGATCCCCGTCTTCGTTCGGGGCGGGGCGTTCGTGTTCCGCCAGCCCGTGGTCCAGCACACGGGGCAGATGCCGGGCCAGCCCCTGATCGTGGACGTGTGGCCCGCCGCCCGCTCCGAGGCCTCGCTCTACGAGGACGACGGCTCTACCCTCGACTACACGCGCGGCGCCGTCGCTCGCCGGACGTTCCGGCAGACCCGTCAGGAAGGCCGGTCCGTCATCGACGTGGGCGCCGCCGCCGGGCCGTATCGCCCCGCGCCGCGAGACCTGGTGCTCCGCGTGCGGGTCGACTCCGAGCCCGGGCGCGTCCGCCTGGGGACCGAGGCGCTGCCCCGCCTGGACACGGGCAAGGCCGGGGCCCGGGGCTGGAGCCGCTCCGCCGACGGGGTGGTGACGGTCAGGATGCCGGACCGGTTCGAGGCCTTCCAGGTGGCGCTCGAGCCCTGAGCCGCGCCGCCCGGACTCGCCGGGGGTTAAGATGCGTGTCAGGAGGTCGTCGATGGCCAAGGAATTCATCACCGACGTCAAGACCCTCCGCGACCGGGCCCGCAAGCACATCGAGAACGGGGCCGTGACCGAGGGCTACAAGGCCGACCGCGACACGGTGATCAAGCTCCTCCAGGAGGCGCTGGCCACCGAGATCGTCTGCGTCCTGCGCTACAAGAGGCACTACTTCATGGCGCAGGGCATCCACGCCCAGGCCGTGGCCGCGGAGTTCCTCCAGCACGCCAACGAGGAGCAGGGGCACGCGGACCAGATCTCGGCGCGCATCGTCCAGCTCGGGGGCGCGCCGAACCTCAACCCGGAGGGGATGCTCTCCCGCAGCCACTCCGAGTACGTGGAGGGCGAGAGCCTGGTGGACATGCTGAAGGAGAACCTGGTGGCGGAGCGGATCGCCATCGACTCCTACGCGGAGATGGCGCGGTACCTCGGCGACGACGATCCCACCACGCGGCGGATGCTCGAGTCGATCCTGGCCGTGGAGGAGGAGCACGCCGACGACCTCGCCACGCTGCTCGCGACCCTCGACCCCACCAAGAAGGCCTGAGCCGCGCCGGAGCGGGTGGCCGGAGCGCGCGAGAGCGAATACGCCGCCGCCCGCGAGGGCGCCGCGCTCGTCGACCTGCGCGACCGCGGCGTGCTGGCGGTCACGGGCGCGCTGCGGCAGAAGTTCCTGCACGGGCTGCTGAGCAACGACGTCTCGGGCCTGCTCCCCGGCCAGGGCCGGAGGGCGGCGCTGATGGAGGCCAAGGGCCACCTGCTCGCGCTCGTGCGGGTGCTGGTCGGCCAGACCGAGGTCTGGGTCGAGGTCTCCGGCGACCGCCGCGCGCTGGTCGAGGAGAAGCTCGCCTTCTACAGGGTCGCCACGCCCGTGCGCTTCGAGGCCCGTCCCGTGGAGGTGGTGGGGTTGCTGGGACCGCGCGCGCGAGAGGTCCTGGCCGAGACGGGTTGCGCGATACCGGAGCTCGATCCGGAAGCGCACGCGGCCGGGGCCGTGGCCGGGCACGCGGTCCTGATCGCCCGCGCGGGCGACATGCCGGCCGACGGGTACGTCCTCCATGCCGAGTCCGCGGCGGCGGCGGCGGCCGCGGCCGCCCTGCAGTCGGCCGGCGCCGTGCCCATCGGACGCGAGACGCTGGACGTCCTGCGCGTCGAGGACGGCCGGCCCTGGTACGGGCCGGACGTCACCGAGGACAACCTCCTCCATGAAACGGGCCTGGTCCGGGAATACCATTCCCCCGCCAAGGGCTGCTACGTGGGGCAGGAGGTGATCGCCCGGCTGGAGGCTCGCGGCGGGAAGGTCAGCCGCGCGCTGCGGGGGCTGCGGCTCTCCGCGCCGGCGGGGGCGGGCTCGGCCGTGACGTCCGAGGGCAGGGAGGTCGGACGCGTCACGACCGCCGGCCGGTCGCCTCGGCTCGGCCCCATCGCCATGGCCTACGTGCACCGCAGCCGGTTCGACCCGGGGACGCGCGTGGAAGTGAACGGCGCCGCGGCCACCGTCTTCAGCCTGCCCTTCGCTTCCGGCGCGGAGGCGGGGTCCTGAAGATCTACACCAGGAGCGGGGACGGCGGGCACACCGGCCTCATCGGCGGCGCCCGCGTCCGCAAGGACGACGCGCGCGTCGCGGCCTACGGCGACGTCGACGAGCTGAACGCGGTCCTGGGCGTCGTCCTGGCCCATTCGGCGGACAAGGCGTTGAGCCGGACCCTGCGGCGCGTCCAGCGGGACCTCTTCGCGCTCGGCGCGCAGCTCGCCGATCCGCGGGCCCGCATCGGGCGCAGGCGCGCCAAGGCCGCCTTCGAGGCCGCCAAGGTCCGCCTGCTCGAGAAGGACATCGACGCCCGCCAGGCGAAGATGGAGCCGCTGCGGGCCTTCATCCTGCCGGGCGGATCGCCGGCGGGCTCCTTCCTCCACCTGGCGCGCGCCGCGTGCCGCCGCGCGGAGCGCAGCATCGTGTCCCTCACTCGCGACGAGCCGGTGGACGCCGTGATCCTGGCCTACGTGAACCGGCTGTCGGACCTGCTGTTCGTCCTCGCCCGCCACCAGAACCTGGAGTCCGGACGCACCGAGGACCGCTGGTGACCCTCTAACCCACCGCGACGGCGGCGCGCGGGCGCAGCCGCGCCCCGAAGTGCCGGAGGGCCTCCGGCTGCTCCACGATCTCGAGCGGGTGCAGGCGCTCGGGCGCGCCGAACACGTCGCGCACCGCCTCGGCCACGTAGTCGAGGTGGCAGCACGTGTAGACGCGGCGGGGGATGGCCAGGCGGACGAGGTCCAGCGCCACCGGACGCTCCGTCCCTCCCGGTTGCGGCCGCCCACGCATGAGCTGGCCGACCTCGGTTGTGCGGACGCCGGCGTGGAGGTACAGCTCGCAGGCGATGGACTGCCCGGGCAGGGCCAGGGGATCGATGTGGGGCGCGAACGCGCGGCTGTCGAGGTACACGCCGTGCCCGCCGGCCGGGCGCATCAAGGGCACGCCCGCCTGGTCGAGCTGGTCCGCGAGGGACCGGACGGACGCGATGCGGTCCGCCAGGTAGGCGGGGTCCAGCACCTCGGTGAGGCCGATGGCCATGGCGTCCAGGTCGCGGCCGGCCAGGCCTCCGTACGTCGGGAAGCCCTCCGTCACCACCATCGCAGCGCGGATCCGCTCCGCCACCGCGCGGTCGCGCAGCGCGACGAAGCCCCCGATGTTCACCAGGCCGTCCTTCTTGGCGCTCATGACGCAGCCGTCCGCGAGGTCGAAGAAGGCGCGGGCCACGGCGGCCGGGCTCAGGGCGGCCAGGCGCGGGTCGCGCTCCCGGGCCAGCCAGGCGTTCTCCGCGAAGCGGGCGGCATCGATGAACAGGGGCACGCCGTGGGCGGAGCAGAGGCGGTGCACCGCCTCCATGTTCTCGAGCGAGACGGGCTGGCCGCCCGTGCTGTTCGAGGTCAGCGTCATGAGCACGAGGGGCGGGCGCCGCGCGTCCAGGAGGTCCTCCAGGTCCCCGAGGGCCAGGTCGCCCTTGAAGGGGGCGTCGGCCGACGGGTCCAGGGCCACCGGCACCGGCAGGTCCAGGGGCCGCGCCCCCAGCCGCTCGAGGTTGGCGCGCGTGGTGTCGAAGTGCGTGTTGCCCGGCACCACGTCCCCCGGCCGCACCAGGGCCTCGAAGAGCAGGCGCTCCGCCGCCCGGCCCTGATGGGCCGGTATGACCTCGGGGAAGCCGGTCACCTCGCGCACCGCCGCCTCGAAACGGGAGAAGCTGTCCGCGCCCGCGTAGCTCTCGTCCGCCTCCAGGAGCGCCGCCCACTGCCGGGCGCTCATCGCGACCACCCCGCTGTCGGTGAGCAGGTCGATGGTCACCAGCCGCGCGGGCAGGCGAAAGAGGTTCCAGCCCGCCGCGTCCAGCGCGCCCTCGCGTTCGGCGCGTGTGGTGAGCGGCAGCGGCTCCACGGCCTTGATGCGATAGGGCTCGATGCGGGTGCGCATGGGCTACTCCCTCTGGAGGCGTGCGGCCAGCGCGGCGCGCTCGCCCTCCGGCAGGACGCGGTCGGTGGTCGGGTAGAGGACCTGCTCCTCCTTCTCGTTGTGGTCGGGAAGCACGGAGAAGAGGGTGGCCACGCCCTCCCGGAAGGCGCCGGCGTCGCGCCGCCCGACGGCGTCGCCCATCACGCCGAGCGCGGCGCGGATCACCTTGTGCTCCGCGCGCATGACCGAGGTGGGCCCCTCCGACCCCGTGCGCTGCTCGAAGAGGGGGAACAGGATCTCCTCCTCCAGGCGGATGTGGCGGTGGAGGCCGCGGTCGAAGTCGCCGTACTCCGCCTGAGCGTGGGCCCACTCGCCGGCCTCCACGCGGGCGCGCGCCGACTTCAGTATGGCGTCCAGGCGGTCGTGGTCCCAGGACAGGTAGGCGGTGACGGTGTCGAACGTCGTGGCGGACGCGGCTATCGTGAGCATGGGTCTCCCCCTTCGTGATCGTCGACCACGATTGCAAGCGCGGGTCCAGGCCGGAACGCCCGAAATAGAGGGAAAAACAGGGGTTGGCGGCGCAAAAGGCGCGGACGCCGACGTCCCGGCGCGCAAGTCCTGCGGGGCGGCCTACTCGCCGATGATCTTCACCAGGACCCGCTTGGGGCGCCGGCCGTCGAACTCGCCGTAGAAGATCTGCTCCCAGCGGCCGAAGTCCAGCTTGCCCGCGGTGATCGCCACCACCACCTCGCGTCCGAACACCTGCCGCTTGTGGTGGGCGTCGCCGTTGTCCTCGCCGGTGCGGTTGTGGTGGTAGCGCTCGGGGCTGGGATCGTAGGGGGCGAGCTGCTCCAGCCAGCGCTTGTAGTCCTCGTGCAGGCCCGGCTCGTCGTCGTTGATGAAGACGGAGGAGGTGATGTGCATGCTGTTGACCAGGCACAGGCCCTCGCGCACGCCGCTCCTGGCCACCGCCTTCTCGACCTGGTCCGTGATGTTCACGAAATCCATCCGCGACGGCACGTTCAGGGTCAGGTAGGCCGTGTGTGCCTTCATGGCTCGATCATCCCTCAGAGCGGCTCCACCCGCCGCACGGCCTCGAAGACCCGGCCCGCGATCTCCCGGCTGACGCTCTCGCGCAGGCTGCCGCAGCGGACCGCCTCCGTCCGGCCCCCGCAGTAGATGAGGACGTCCCACCGCTCGCGGCCCTCGTACTCCTCGGCCGGCGGCGGGTCCGGCAGCGCCGCCCCCGGACGGGTGAAGCTCCCGATCACGCCGCCGTTCAGCAGCATCCGCGCGCCCCGGATCTCGGATTTGCGCGCCTGCGAGCCGCCCCAGTAGAATCCCGCGTCGTCCTCCAGGAAGAACAGGAGCTCGTCCGGCAGCGGGATCTCGGCCACCACCCTCCGGCCGCGCGACTCCGCGGCGGAGCGCGACCCTTCCCGGACCACCTTGGACCAGCGGAGGGCCATGGCGAAGCGGAAGAGGGCCCACAGGGCGAGGAGGAGGAGGACGGCGGCGGCGATGCGAATGATCATGGAGGCCTGCGCAGCTTCCTTGCCCGCCGCGAGGCGTCGCGCGGGAGCGCGGGTGTTCACTTCCAGGCAGCTCACCCCGCGCGACGCGCGACCCGAGCGGC